>JAAIGF010146559.1_pt1 | contig 16810 bp, 12 predicted proteins | sample 6487441 | NCBI WGS metagenome assembly JAAIGF01 (sample SAMN13974129, study PRJNA590717) | phyllosphere metagenome | biome: pepper field; feature: multiple bacterial spot infested pepper fields; material: pepper leaves; isolation source: leaves from pepper fields | host: Capsicum annuum ... | reverse complement strand
GGGTACGTACCCCAGTACGGCATGCTGCAAGCGCGACGGGCGCGGTACGGGTTGGCCTTCGTACCAGTCCTCGAACAGGCCCCATCCGGCGGACAGCAACGGCACGTTGGCATCAGCGGGCAGGTCCGGTTCGCCCTCGGCAGCCACGCCGACCGGCACGATGCCCTGCACGGGCCGAGCGAGCTCCAGCAGAGCGACATCGCTCGGCGCTGCGGGAAACTCGGGATGTACGTGGATGGCGACCACCTCGTGACCCACCGCGGCAGGGTCGTCCAGCTCCACTACGCCCGTACGCACCACCACCTGTGCAGGCGTGAGTCCCATGCAGTGGGCGGCAGTAAGCACCCACGATGGCGCGACCAGGGTGCCGCCGCACCAGTGGGTTTCGCGGCCGCTGCCGCCCAGCGCCCGCACCTGGAGGCTCACCATGAACGGATAGGTGCTGGCAGGCGCATCGGTGCCGCCTATGATCCGTGGCAATGCGGCGGCAGCCGGACCACTACCTGCCAGCATGAGGGCTCCCAAAAGCAACACCGTCGGGCCGTCTCGCAGCGAGAGCATGTTCTTTCTCCGCAGTGCCGCAGCGCGGCAGGCGCTCAAGTACACCCTCAGCCCCGCCGTGCCGCGCGCGGACACGTCACGATTTGAGCGTGCTGCGGCTGCCCCCTACCCAACGTCGCGTCGAACTCCCAACGTCCTTTGCCTGCAGGCCCTGCTCACCTGCTCAGCCGTTGACCGGCTCCAGGCTGCAGACCGGCAACGCTGGTGGGCACTGGCCCTGCACCATCTGCGCCAGCTGCTCATCGGCGGCCTCGATAGCGATGCCCTGGCGCTGGTACCACTGGGGGTCGTAATAGCTGTGCGCGTAGCGCTCGCCGCTGTCGCACAGAATGGTGACGATGCTGCCGCCACGGCCGGCCTCCCGCATCCACTGCGCCGCCTGCAGCACGCCGATGAAATTGGTGCCGGTGGAACCGCCCACACGCCGGCCCAGCTGGCGGGTGACGTGGCGCATCGCCGCCAGGCTCAGGGCATCGGGCACTTTCACCATGGCATCGACACTGGTCGGGATGAAGCTCGGCTCCACCCGCGGTCGGCCAATCCCCTCCACCCGCGAACCGCCTTCGCAGGTCAGCGCGCGCCACGGCTTCCCCGCTGCGGCGGCCACGTACCCGTCGTAGAACACCGAAACCTGCGGGTCTGCACAGAGAATGCGGGTGTCATGCCGCCGGTAGCTGACATAGCGCCCCAGCGTCGCCGCGGTGCCGCCGGTGCCGGGGCTGCAGACGATCCACTCCGGCACCGGGTGCGGTTCGTCGGCCATCTGCTTGAATATCGATTCGGCGATGTTGTTGTTGGCGCGCCAGTCGGTCGCCCGCTCGGCATACGTGAACTGGTCCATGAAATGCCCACCGGTCTGCTGCGCCAGCTGTTCCGACTCGGCGTTGAGCTGGCAGGCACTCTGCACCAGATGGCAGCGGCCGCCGTGGAACTCGATGGCGGCGATCTTCTCCGGCGAGGTGGTGGCGGGCATGACGGCGATGAACGGCAGCCCCAGCAGGCGGGCGAAGTAGGCCTCGGACACGGCGGTGGAGCCACTGGAGGCTTCGATGACCGGGCGCCCCTCGCGCAGCCAGCCGTTGGCCAGTGCATACAGGAACAGCGAGCGCGCCAGCCGATGTTTCAGGCTGCCGGTGGGGTGGCTGGACTCGTCCTTGAAATACAGGTCGATACCCGGAAAACCGGGAAGATCCATGGGAATCAGATGCGTATCGGCGGAGCGGTTGAAATCCGCGTCGATCTTGCGGATGGCGGCTGCCACCCATTCACGCTGCGACATGGCGGGCCATCGGGGTCAGGACGGAACGGTTCGTTGACAGCATTCTACGACGGCATTGCCCTCACCATGGGCGCGGTAGAATGCGGGGCTTCTCCAGACTCCCTGCAGAGAGACGCCCCCATGAGCCTTGCCGACCTGCGCGCCGTTCCCGGCGTTGCTACCCCCCCCGCCGAAACCCGCGGCTTCGTGTTCAACCACACCATGCTGCGGGTCAAGGATGTGACCGCCTCGCTGGACTTCTACACCCGCGTGCTCGGCTATCAGCTGCTCGACAAGCGTGATTTCCCGGATGCCGGGTTCAGCCTGTATTTCCTGGCCCACGTGCCGTCCGACACGCGAATTCCGGAGGACGACGGTGAGCGCCGTCTGTGGCTGGCCGGACAGGCCGGCGTGCTTGAGCTGACCCATAACCACGGCACCGAGCAGCAGGAGGGCGCGGTGTACCACGACGGCAACAGCGAGCCGCGCGGCTTCGGCCACATCTGTGTCTCGGTGCCGGACATCCAGGCCGCCTGCAGGCGCTTTGACGAGCTGCAGGTGCCTTACCAGAAGCGTCTGGAGGAAGGCCGCATGAAGCACCTGGCCTTCATCAAGGACCCGGACGGTTACTGGGTGGAAATCATCGCCAACGCCTGATCGGTTGTCCTGTCGGCGCTGGCGGCCGTGCTTGGCGGTCAGCCGGCGCCGGCCGGGTCCGGCGCGGCCAGCATCGCGTCGACCTCGAAGCGGCCTTGCCGCAGAAGACGCTCCATCGCCGCAGCGTCCACCGGCGGACTGAACAGATAGCCCTGCACCTGGTCACAGCCGTGCTGGGCCAGGAAGCGGCACTGCGAGGCGCGCTCCACGCCCTCGGCCACCACGGTGAAGCCGAGCGCGCCGGCCAGCGCGATGGCCGCGGTGACGATACGTGCCTCGCGCGGCTCCTCGAGCCGGGTGTCGATGAAGGAGCGGTCCAGCTTCAGGGTATCCACGCACAGATGCTTGAGGTACCCGAGGCTGGAATAGCCGGTCCCGAAGTCGTCGATGGCCACCGCCACGCCCAGCGCACGCAGCCCGGTGATCACCTGCACCACATGCTGCATGTCCTGGGCGAGCACGCTCTCGGTCAATTCCAGCTCCAGCAGGTGCGCAGGCAGGCCGGTACTGTCCAGCACCTGCTGCACCCAGGCCACCGCGTCCTGCTGCTGCAGCTGCCGCACCGACAGATTTACCGCTACCTTGGCGCCGGCCAGCCCGGCCTGTGACCATGCCAGCGCCTGCGTGCAGGCGCGGCGCAGCACCCAGTCGCCGATCGCCACGATGAGCCCGGAGGCTTCGGCGACCGGAATGAAACGGGCTGGCGAGACCTGCCCCAGTTCGGGGTGCTGCCAGCGCAGCAGCGCCTCGCTGCCGACGATGCGTCCATCGCGCAGGTCCACCTTGGGTTGGTAATGCAGGTGCAGCTGCCCACACGCGATGGCGGTACGCAGCCCCGCTTCCAGCTGCACGCGCTCACGCGCCTGCGCCCGCATGTCCTGGTCGAACACCTGCACCTGGTTGCCACCCAGTGCCTTGGCGCGATACATCGCGATGTCCGCCGTGCCGATCAGTTCTTCGATGCCCTGCCCGTCCTGGGGGTAGACGCTGACGCCGATGCTGGCCTCCAGATGCACCCGCCGACCCTCGCAGTGCAGCGGTGCGGCCAGCGCTGCCAGCACTGCCCGTGCCTTGCTGGCCGCCTGGGCGGCGGTATCCAGCCGGGGCAGCAGCAGCATGAACTCATCGCCGCCCTGCCGCGCCACCACGCCGTCCTCGCCGAGACTGTCACTGAGCCGCTGGGCCACGGCTTTGAGCAACGCATCGCCGTAGGGGTAACCGCCCCCATCGTTGACCAGCTTGAAACGGTCCAGGTCCAGCAGCAGCAGCGCTGCAACGCCCCCCTCGGCGTGCACCTGCGCGATCACTCCCTGCATGCGCTCCACCAGCAGGTTGCGGTTGGGCAGGCCAGTCAGCGCATCATGCGTGGCCAGATACAGCACGCGCTGCTGCGCCTGCTTCAGTTCGGAGACATCGGTGCCGAGGCCTACAAATCCCGGGCGCCCGCCAAGTCGCAGCTGCACGCCGGTGAACAGATAGGGCACGCGGCGCCCATTCTTCATCAGGTAGTCGGTTTCGAGCGAGAAGCTGCCGGCGTCGAACACCTGCTCGATGCCCTCGCGCAGCTTCGGGTACTGGTCCGGCGGCACGAAATTGAACGCATCCATGCCCTCCAGCTCCTGCGCCGTATAGCCGGTAACCCGCTCCAGGCTGTGGTTCCAGCGCCGCAGGCGCAGCGCCTGGTCGTAATGCTGGAACACGCCGGGCAGGGCTTCGAGCATGGCGTCGGCGTAGTCGCGCTCCTGGCGCAGGCGGCGCTCGGCGCGGCGGCGCGCCATCACCAGCACCGTTCCCGCCCCCAGCAGCACGGCGATCAGCAGCCATTGCAGGGCCTGCTGACGCAGCGAGGCCAGCCACGCGGTCGCCGGCCGAAGTGCAATCAGCTGCCAGTGCAGACCCGGGCCGGGGTTCAGCGCCTGGCTGGCGAGCAGGCTGCTGCCCTCGGCCAATGCAACCCGGCCCCGCGCATCGCCATCGAGCACGGCAGCCAACGCCGGATCCAGTGTTACCGGCTCGCGGCTGACCTGTGGCCCGGCCAGCACCCGCTGTTGCGGCAGGGTCTCCACCACCCGCAGGTTGGCACCGTAGTCATTGGCCAGCGCATCGACAAAGCGGTTGAGCGACGGCAGATGCATATCGGTGTCGACCACGCCGAGCAGACGCCCATCGATGTCACGCACCGCGCTGACGTAGCTCAGACCCCACAACGGCGCGGCGCTGCCGTCGCGCGGAATCCAGCGGTACGCCGGCATCCAGGTGCCGGCCAGCCCCGGCATCAGCGCGGCCTGGTAGAACGGCCGCGTACGCGGGTCGTAGCCCTCGCCGGGCAGATCGGCCAGCTTCTGCCAGCCATCGGCCAGATACGCCCACCCCTGCACACGCGCCTGCGCCTGCGCCGCCGTGGGGGTGGGATAAAGCCACAGCGAAATCTCATCGCTCTCGCTGCGCTCCAGGTAGCCGTACTCACCGGTGTCCGCCACGGCGACACCGAGATAGCTGAGTTCGGGACGCTGCTGGAAGGCAGGCACCAGGCTTTGCAGCAGCGGCTGCAGGCTCTGCGCCGAGAGGTGGTGCACCAGTGCGGCCTGGCGGGCGGAATGGGCGGTCATTTCAGCGGCCTGCACCAGCGCGCTCACCCGCTCCCGGGTGCGGGCCAGGCTCTCCTGCAGTTGCTGCTGCTCGCCTTGCCGGGCATCGTCGAGGTTGGACCAGGCGAGCGCGGCCAGTGCCAGTACGGCCAGCGCCACGATGGCAAAGGAGGCGGCCTGCAGCCAGCTCGACCGGCGGCGGCGGCGTTCACCTGCGCTGCCGGCAGCGTGCGATGTGGCGTCAACCATCCCCTGCCCCCACCCGCCTGGTGGCATGCAGGGTCACGCTGCCCCCGCAGCCTGCGCAAAGCTCGCCTTCCATGTTGGTCCCCTGTTCCCGACACAGGGTGGCCCCTGATGGGGACATGGCCTGCGCTGGAGAGCCCGATTGTGCACCGGGCAGGGCAAGAAGCGGAAGCGTGACGACCAACGGCCGTCACCCACCAGGGGCCTGCGCGTAGAGCGGGGCTCTGCCCCGCTGCTGCCCCTCCTGGAGCGGGGCAGAGCCCCGCTGCCAGCGGCGAACCCCCGCTATCCGGTCAATGCGCGGCGCGGTAGATATCCTGCAGCACGGCCTTTTCCATCTCCAGCTCGCTGAGCAGGTTCTTGACGATGTCACCCAGGCTCAGAATACCGACCAGGCGCGTGCCTTCGGTCACCATCAGGTGGCGGCGACGCGAATAGGTCATCAGCGACATCGCCTGCTTGAGCGTGGCTTCCGGACCGATGCCTTCCAGCCCGGTGGCCGGCACGGTGGAGATCACGCGGCGGCCCGCCTGCGGACCGTCTTCGGCCAGCGCGTTGACGATGTCCTTCTCGGAGATGATGCCCACCGGCGTTCCATCACGCGTCACCACCAGGGCGGCGATGCGGTTGGCGCTCATCTTGTGCGCGGCCGAGCTGATGGTGTCTTCCGCATCGATGGTGATGACGGCTTCTTTCTTCGACTGCAGGAGCTGGCTGACGTTCATGCTTGTTTCCCATTGCAGGTAACGGATCGAATGCGCTTGCCGTGCGGTCCCTCCCGGGATCAACGCTGCAGGCACGTGGGGCGCGCAGGGCAGTCCTTGCTCGGGTGGGGCGGCTCGCACAGGTAGTCGCTGGTTACCGGACAACGGAGTACTGGATCTGCTGCACTGTCGAGAATCCCACTTTGCATGAAACACGCGCTGAACAAGGCGTAGGTACACCTCTCAAGTTCCGCAGCCGGCGGTCGAACGACCAGCCCGATGGCGGCGCGCGCGACGTTATCGCGTGGACCCTGCCACGCTGCGCGCGGGCGCCGACCGTGGGGTCGGCACTACCTGGGCACCGGCAACCTGCGCTGGCGGTGCGGACAGGCGTCCGCGAAGTGTCCGCCGCGGTGTCCGCGGACAACCGGACACTCCGAAAACAAATGTAAGACGTTGAATATAAACACCTTAATAGTTGGCACGCGATGTGCAACAGGGAGCAGGTACTCCACTCCAGGCGCTGCGCCCGATGATCCGCGACACCTCTGCCCAAGACCAGGTCATGTCCTCCCCTGCCAGCGGTCGTGCGGCGCTGCTGCGCCGCTATCGCTGGCCGGCGGTGATCGCGCTGCTGCTGGTGCTGGGCATCGGCTTCGCCGCCAGGACGTGGCTCAATGCCAGCCGCTCCATCGATGGCAGCCGCGTGCGCATCGCCGCGGTCACGCGCGGCGACCTGGTGCGCGACATCGCCGCCGATGGCAAGGTCATTGCGGCCAACAGCCCGGTGCTCTACGCCATTTCGGCCGGCACGGTGACCCTGAAGGTGGTCGCCGGTGATGTGGTCAAGCAGGGTCAGGAGCTGGCGGTCATCGACAGCCCGGAACTGCGCAGCAAACTGGCCCAGGAGCAGGCCACCCTGGCCGGCCTGGAGGCCGAGGCCAGCCGTGCCTCGCTGGACGCCACCCTGGCGCGTGCCAAATCGCGCAAGGACACCGACCAGGCCGGCATCGAGCGCACCGCGGCCGAGCGTGACCTGCAGCGCTATCAGCGCGGCTTCGAGGGTGGGGCGGTGCCGGCCATCGACCTGGCGCGTGCGCAGGACGCGATGAAAAAGGCGGACATGGAACTGGCCAACGCCCGTACCGATGCCCGGCTGCAGGGCCAGGGCGCCGACCTCGATGCGCGCAACAAGCGGCTGCTGGCCGAGCGCCAGCGCGCCGTGGTGGCCGAGGTGCAGCGCCAGGTCGATGCCCTGACCCTGCGCGCGCCCTTCGATGGCCAGGTCGGCCAGGTGCAGGCCACCCAGCACACCAATGTCATCGCCAACGCCCCGATTCTCGGTGTGGTCGACCTGTCGCGGTTCGAGATCGAAATCAAGGTGCCGGAAAGTTTCGCCCGGGACCTGGCCATCGGCATGCCGGCCCAGCTGACCAGCGGCAGCGGCCAGCCGTTTGCCGGGGAAATCAGCGCGGTCTCGCCGGAAGTGGTCGGCGGCGAGGTCAACGCCCGCGTCCGCTTCGTCGACCAGCAGCCCGGCGGCCTGCGCCAGAGCCAGCGCATGTCCACGCGCATCCTGCTCGACACCCGCAAGGACGTGCTCAAGGTCGAGCGCGGCCCGTTCATCGAGCAATCCGGAGGTCGCTATGCCTACGTGCTCGACGGCAGTACCGCCGTGCGCCGTCCAGTGCAGCTGGGCGTCAGCAGCCTCGGCGAAGTCGAAGTGGTATCCGGCGTGCAGCCGGGCGACAGGATCGTGGTATCCGGCGCCGACCTGTTCGGCGAGAACGAACGCGTTTCCATCAACTGATCCCTCTCAATCCGCAAAGGAACCTGCCATGCTCCAGATGCAGTCCGTCTCCAAGGTCTTCCGTACCGAACAGGTTGAAACCCACGCGCTGCGTTCGCTGGACCTGCACGTGCGCGAAGGCGAGTTCGTCGCCGTCACCGGCCCGTCCGGCTCAGGCAAGACCACCTTCCTCAACATCGCCGGCCTGCTGGAAACCTTCACCAGCGGTACCTACCTGCTGGACGGCCAGGACGTCAGCCAGCTCGGCGACGATGCGCGCAGCCGTCTGCGCAACCAGAAGATCGGTTTCATCTTCCAGGGCTTCAACCTGATTCCCGACCTCAACCTGTTCGACAACGTCGACGTGCCGCTGCGCTACCGCGGCATGACCGCGGCAGACCGCCGCCAGCGCATCGAACAGGCCCTGACCAACGTGGGTCTCGGCTCGCGGATGAAGCACTATCCGGCCGAACTCTCCGGCGGGCAGCAGCAGCGCGCCGCCATTGCCCGCGCACTGGCCGGAAACCCCCGCCTGCTGCTGGCCGACGAACCCACCGGCAACCTGGACACGCAGATGGCCCGTGGCGTGATGGAGCTGCTGGAAGAAATCAATGCGGCCGGCACCACCATCGTCATGGTCACCCACGACCCGGAACTGGCCGCACGCGCGCAGCGCAACGTGCACATCGTCGATGGCCAGGCTACCGACCTGCTGCGCGAGCCGGTGCTGGCCACCCGCGCTGCCAGCGTGACCGCCTGATTCCTCCGCCACTTCCAATGGCCGTGCAGGCCGCAGGACACGCCCATGTTCTTCTATTACTTCAGGCTGGCCCTACGCAGTTTCGCCCGCAACAAGGTGCTTACCAGCCTGATGGTGCTGGCCATCGCGCTGGGTATCGGTGCCTCGATGACGACCCTGACCGTGTTCAAGGTGCTGGCCGGCGATCCGATCCCGCACAAGAGTGACAAGCTCTATTACGTGCAGCTGGACCCCGCTACCCGCGAGGGCTACCAGCCTGACCAGGAACCGGAAAGCCAGCTCACCCGCTTCGATGCGGAGGAGCTGCTGCGCCAGGGCAAGGCCAAGCGTCAGGCGGTGATGACCGGCGGCGGCGGCATCGTCGAGCCGCGCATCGACGCGCTCAAGCCCTTCAGCGTGGACGCGCGCTACACCTCTGCCGATTTCTTCCCGATGTTCGACACGCCGTTCCTGTTCGGCCAGGGCTGGAGTGCCGCCGAGGACGAAGGCCATGCCCGCGTGGCAGTGATCGGTCGAGAACTGAACGACAAGCTGTTCAAAGGCGAGAACAGCGTCGGCCGCGAAGTGATCTTCGATGGGCATCCACTGCGCATCGTCGGCGTGCTCGACACCTGGGGTCCCAAGCCGAAGTTCTACGACCTGATGACCGGCAGGTACGGCCGACCCGAAGCCATCTTGCTGCCCTACAGCGTCGCCATCGAACTGCGGCTGGACCGCAACGGCAACATGAACTGCTTTGGCCGCGAGCTGGTCAACGACAACCAGGCGCTGAACGTGCCGTGCGCCTGGCTGCAGTACTGGGTCGAGCTGGACACCCCGCAGGACGCCGCTGCGTACAAGGCCTACCTGGATAATTACTCCGACCAGCAGCGCGCGGCCGGCCGCTTCGAGCGCCCGGCCAACACCCGCCTGCGCGCGGTGATGGACCACCTTGCCTTCAACAATGCGGTGCCGGGCGACGTGCGCCTGCAGATGTGGCTGGCGTTTGGTTTCCTGCTGGTCTGCCTGGTCAATACCGTGGGATTGCTGCTGGCCAAGTTCCTGCGCCGCAGCGGCGAAATCGGCGTACGTCGTGCCCTGGGTGCCAGCCGCATGGACATCTTCCGCCAGTGCCTGATGGAAGCGGGCACGATTGGTCTGGCCGGCGGCATTCTCGGCCTTGGCCTGGCCCTGCTCGGCCTGTGGGCCGTGCGCCATCGCCCCGCCAGCTACGCCGAGCTGGCCCATCTGGACGGCAGCATGCTGCTGCTCACCTTCGCCCTGGCCGTCGGTGCCAGCCTGCTGGCCGGCATCATTCCTGCATGGCGCGCCATGCTGGTGCCGCCCGCGCTGCAGCTCAAGAGCCAATGACACAGGAACCTGCCATGGAAATCCGTCCGATCCTGTCCACTCTGTCGCGTCACAAGACCGCTGCCGCACTGATCGTGCTGGAGATCGCGCTGAGCTGCGCGATCATCTGCAACATTCTTTTCATCATTTCCCAGCGACTGTCGACGCTGTCCACACCCAGTGGTGTCGACGAAGCCCATCTGGTGGAAATCGCGTTGAGCGGCATCGGCAAGCAGGCCGACGCCGATGCACGTACGGCCGAGGACCTGGCTGCACTGCGCAGCGTTCCCGGCGTGGAAAGCGTGGCCATCGTCAACCAGCTGCCGTTCCAGAACGGCTCCTGGAACACCACGCTTGCCGCCTCCCCCGAGCCGGATGCACAGAGCACCAGCGCCACGCAGTACATGGTGGGCGAACATACGCTGCAGACCCTCGGACTGAAGCTGATTGCCGGGCGCGACTTCAACGCCGATGAGTACCAGAGCAGCTCGGTGCTCGAGGGTGCGGATGTCAGCGCGATGAAATCGCCGCTGATCATCACCCGCAGCGTGGCCGAGCAGATGTTCCCCGACGCCCCTGCGGTCGGCAGGACCGTTTACATGGCCAACATCCCGCTGACCATCGTCGGCGTGGTTGACGCGCTGGCCCGACCGAACCGGATGGGCAGCGATCGCGTGCGCTCGATGATCCTGCCGGTGCGCCTGCACTACAACAACGGCGGTCGCTATGTGATCCGCGTGGCCGACCCGGCGCGGCGCGATGAGGTGCTCAAGGCCGCGCTCGCTGCGCTGGACCGGAACGACCCCAACCGTCTGGTCTGGCGCAAGATGAGCTTCGAGCAGGGACGCGCTGAGTTCTTCGCCACCGACCGCGACATGATCGGCCTGCTGATCATCGTCAGCGTGCTTCTGCTGCTGGTCACCGCGCTGGGCATCGTGGGCCTGGCCAGCTTCTGGGTGCAGCAGCGCACCAAGCAGATCGGCATCCGTCGTGCACTGGGCGCTACCCGCCGCCAGGTGCTGCGTTATTTCCAGACCGAGAACTTCCTGCTGGTGACGCTGGGCATTGTGCTGGGCATGCTGGCGGCCTATGCGATCAACCTGTGGCTGATGAGCGCGTATGAGCTGCCACGCATGCCGCTGCTTTACCTGCCGGTGGGCGCGGTGCTGCTGTGGCTGCTCGGCCAGCTGGCGGTGTTCGGTCCGGCACGGCGTGCGGCGGCGGTGCCGCCGGCCACGGCGACCCGCAGCACCTGAGCGGGGACAAGGCATGCAAGGTTATTACCTGCAACTGGCAGTGCGCAGCTTCAGCCGCAACCGCCTGCTGACATTGCTGATGGTGCTCACCCTCGCCGTCGGCATCGGGGCGACGATGACCACGCTGGGGGTGTACCGGGTGCTCTCCGGCGACCCCATTCCGGGCAAGAGCGAGCGGCTGTTTCTGCCGCGGCTGGAACCGCGCACGCTCGGCAAGGGCGGCGAACTGGACCCGGAGCCGCTGGACCAGATGACCCGCTACGACGCCGAGGAACTGCTGCGCCAAGGGCGTGGCGCGCAGCAGGCGATGATGAGCGGTGGCTCGGTGACAGTGCAGCCGGGTGGCGCCGCCGCCCAGCCGTTCCGCGCGCTGGCGCGCTATACCTCGGCCGGCTTCTTCCCGATGTTCGAGGCGCCGCTGGCACGCGGCCATGCCTGGGAGGCAGCCGATGACGCGGCGGCGGCACGGGTGGCGGTTATCTCGGCGAAGCTGGCCGGTCGCCTGTTCGGCCGTGCGGATCCGATCGGCAAGGAGCTCACGCTGCCGCAGGGGACGCTGCGCGTGGTTGGCGTGCTGGACAACTGGAATCCCATGCCACGCTTCTACGACCTCACCGCGCAGCGTTTTGGTGGCGACGAGCAGGTCTTCCTGCCCTTCTCCACCTCGCGCGCGCTGCGTCTGGACACCCAGGGCAACACCAACTGCTGGGCCGACCCGGGCGCTGAGGAAGGCGGACAGCGTGGCATCAACGCGCCCTGCGCCTGGGTCCAGTACTGGGTCGAGCTGGCCTCCGCCGCCGATGCACAGGCCTATCGCCGCTACCTGCAGGACTACTCCGATGCCCAGCGGGCGGCCGGGCGGTTCGAGCGACCCGCCAACGTACGGCTGGACAACGTGATGCAATGGCTGGACTACAAGCGCGTGGTGCCCAACGATGTGCGGCTGCAGGTCTGGCTGGCACTCGGGTTCCTGCTGGTCTGCCTGATCAACACGGTAAGCCTGCTGCTGGCCAAGTTCCTGCGCCGCACCGGCGAGATCGCGATCCGACGCTCGCTGGGTGCATCGCGCCGGCACATCTTCCAGCAGTGCCTGGCCGAGGCTGGCAGCATCGGGCTGGCCGGCGGTGTGCTCGGGCTTGGCGTGGCGGCAGCCGGCCTGTGGCTGGTACGCCAGCAACCCGACGAGTACGCCCACCTTGCCCGACTGGACATCACCCTGCTGTGGCAGACCCTGGCCCTTGCCCTGCTGGCCAGCCTGCTGGCCGGGTTGTTGCCGGCCTGGCGCGCGATGCGTATTCCGCCAGCGCTGCAGTTGAAATCACAGTGATCCACGCTGCATGCGCAGTCGCTGCGCATGCGCGCTCACACGGGAGCTCTACTTGGACATCCGCCCCATCCTGGCCGCACTGACCCGGCACAAAACCGCCGCCCTGCTGATCGTGCTGGAGATCGCGCTGAGCTGCGCGATCATCTGCAATGCGGTTTTCATCATCGGTGAGCGCATCAGCAACACCCAGCGCAGCAGCGGTATCGTCGAGGACGACATGGTGAGCATCACCACCAGCAGTCTGTTGCCGGGCGGCAGCGACGAGGCGCGACGCCAGCAGGATCTGCGCACGCTGTTGGCGGTACCCGGTGTCGTGGCCGCCAGCAGCGTGAACCAGGTCCCGTACGGCGACAACGTCTGGGCGTCGGGCATCAGCCTGGCACCCGACCAGCAGCGGCCCACCGTGCATGCCAGCAACTACATGGACGACGGCAGCCTGCTGGCCACCTTTGGCCTGCGCCTGCGCGAAGGCCGCCCCTTCACTGCCGATGAGTACATCGAGAACAGCGCCATGCAGGCCGAGGCCGGTCGCGGGGTACCGGTGGTCCTGCTCACGGCCAGCCTGGCGCGCAGGCTGTTCCCGCAGCAGAGCGCCCTGGGCAAGGACATCTACATCTGGGGCGGCAAGCCCACGCGCGTGGTGGGTGTGACCGATGACCTGATGGTACCGGGCCGCGACTCGAGTTTCCTGAGCCCGCACGACAGCATGATCCTGCCGGTACGGGTGGCCAATGGCGGTTACGCGCTGCGGACGGCGCCAGGGCAGGCCGATGCGGTGCTGCAGGCGGCAGTGAAGGCGCTGCTGCGTGACGAGCCGAACCGCCTGGTGGAAAGCCAGGCCACGCTGGCGGCCATGCGCGACACCTTCTACAGGCGCGACCGCGCGGTGATCTGGCTGCTCGCCAGCGTCTGCATCGCGTTGTTGGCGGTGACGGCATTCGGCGTGGTCGGGCTGGCCAGTTTCTGGGTGCAGCAGCGTACCCGGCAGATCGGCATCCGCCGCGCACTGGGCGCAACCCGGCGCGACATCCTGCGCTACTTCCAGCTGGAGAACTTCCTGCTCACCAGTCTTGGCGTGGTGCTGGGTCTGCTGCTGGCCTATGCACTGAACCTGCTGCTGATGGAGCGCTATGAACTGGCGCGGTTGCCGTTGATGTACCTGCCCGCCAGCGCGGTGCTGCTCTGGCTGCTGGGGCAGGTGGCGGTACTGGGGCCGGCACGACGGGCCGCGGCGATCGCACCGGCGGTGGCGACACGCAGTGCGTGAGGCAACGGCGAACCGCAACGGTGCTGACGGCTGGCCGGTGCAGCTCGGCGGGACAGGTCGGCGGTGTTCTGCTCACCGACCGGCACTGCACGACCGTGATCGCAACGTGTAATGTCGCTTCCATCTACTTCTGCGCCCTCGGCGCCCTCGCCTGCCTCCTGCCATGCCCCAGATCCTGATCATCGATGACAATGCCAGCGTGGGCACCGCGCTGGATGTGCTGTTCTCGCTGCACGACATCGAGACGCTGCACGCCGGGTCGCCCGAACAGGGGCTGGCCTTGCTGGAGGAACATCCGGTCGATCTGGTGATCCAGGACATGAACTTCACCCAGGACACCACCTCGGGCGAAGAGGGCGAAGCATTGTTCGCGCAGATCCGCGAGCATCACCCCGACCTGCCGGTGATTCTGCTCACGGCCTGGACTCACCTGGGCAGCGCGGTCGATCTGGTCAAGGCCGGCGCTGCGGACTATCTGGGCAAGCCATGGGATGACCGCAAGCTGTTGACCACGGTCAACAATCTGCTCGAGCTTTCCGAGGCACGCCGTGAGCTGGACCGCCGCCGCCAGCGCGAGCAGCAGCAGCGCGACACCCTGCAGCAGCGCTACGCCCTGTGTGGGGCGGTCTTCGCCGATCCTGCCAGCGAACGGGTCATCGCGCTGGCCTGCCAGGTTGCACGCTCGACGCTGCCGGTGCTGATCACCGGCCCCAACGGCGCGGGCAAGGAGAAAATCGCGCAGATCATCCAGGCCAACTCGGCTGCAGCCAAGGGGCCGTTTGTCACCGTCAACTGCGGCGCCCTGCCCTCGGAGCTGATCGAAGCCGAGCTGTTCGGCGCCGAGGCCGGTGCCTACACCGGTGCCAACAAGGCGCGCGAGGGCAAGTTCGAGGCCGCCGATGGCGGCACCCTGTTCCTGGATGAAATCGGCAACCTGTCGCTGGGCGGGCAGATGAAGCTGCTGCGCGTACTTGAGACCGGCCGCTTCGAGCGCCTGGGCTCCAACCGCGAGCGCCAGGTCAAGGTGCGCGTGGTCAGCGCGACCAATGCCGATCTTCCGGCGATGATCCGCGACGGCAGCTTCCGCGAGGATCTCTACTATCGCCTCAATACGGTGGAGCTGAGCCTGCCGCCGCTGGCCGAACGCCCCGGCGACATCGTGCCGCTGGCCGAGCATTTCCTTGAGGGCTCACGGCGCTTGTCGGCGTCAGCAGCCGCCTCGCTGCAACGCTATCCGTGGCCGGGCAATGTGCGCGAACTGCGCAATGTGATCCAGCGCGCCGAACTGCTGGCGCTGGGCGACCGCATCGAGGTTGCTGACCTCAACCTGCCCCGCGCAGGCACACCGCGCAGTCCCGCACCTGGCGTGGAACCGGACCGCCAGCGGATCGAGGCGGCGTTGAGCACACATCACGGCGTGATCGCCCAGACCGCCACCGCGCTCGGCCTCAGCCGGCAGGCGCTGTACCGGCGCATGGACCGTTACGGCATCCCGCGCGAATGACCGGGTCCTCCTTCACCCTGCGGCTGTTCCTGCGGCTGTTGCCGGTACTGGTGCTGGCCGCTGCGGTTCCGTGGCTGCTGGCCTATTGGATGGACCGGGGCTGGCTGGTGGTGCTGGTCTCGGCGCTGCTGCTGCTTGCGCTGATGTGGTGGAGCCTGATGCGTGCGGTGGCGCCGGTACGGTCGCTGCTGCGTGCGCTCACCGGCATCACCAGCAGCTACCGCGACGGCGAGTACAACTTCAGCGTGCATTGGCGCGGCAGGGACGAGCTCGGCAACCTGGTGCAGGCCCACCGTGAGCTTGGCGATGTGCTGCGCGAACAGCGCCAGTCGCTGGTGCAGCGCGAGCTGCTGCTGGACACCATGCTGCAGAACACGCCGGTGGCCATGCTGCTGATCTCCGATGGCGGGGATGGTGAGTCGCGTGTGGTGTTTTCCAACCTCGCCGCGCGCAAGCTGCTGCATGGGGGCTGGAAGCTGGAAGGCCAACGCGTGGCCGAACTGCTCAAGCAGATGCCGGCCGCACTGTGTGATGCCATCGCGCGCGGTGGCGACAGTCTGTTCGCGGTGCGCGAAGACGACGCGCAGGATGAGGAAGACGAGCAGATCTATCACCTCTCACGCCGGAGCTTCCACCTCAACGGGCGGCCGCACGAGCTGATGCTGATCCGGTTGCTGACCGCCGAGCTGCGTCGCCAGGAAGTGCAGACCTGGAAGAAAGTGATCCGCGTGATCAGCCACGAGTTGAACAACTCGCTGGCCCCCATTGCGTCGCTGGCACATTCCGGTGGCGAGCTGGTCAGGCGGGGACGGCACGAGCGTTTGCCCGAGATCTTCACCACGGTGGAGGAGCGGGCGCGGCATCTGGAGGAGTTCATCCGTGGCTATGCGCGGTTTGCCAAGCTGCCGCAGCCCCAGCTGCAGACGGTGCACTGGGCCAGCTACCTGGCCGGCCTGCAGCAGCAGATTCCGTTCCAGCTGGATGCCGTGGATGCGTCGTTGACCAGCCGGGTGGATGTTTCGCAGTTCAGCCAGGCGCTGCTGAACCTGCTCAAGAACGCGCATGAAGCCTGTGCGGAGGCCGAGCCGCCCAACAGTGATGTGCGGGTGGTCGTGGTGCGGCAGCCGCAGCGGTTGCGGCTGGATGTGCTTGACCGTGGCAGGGGCATGAATGAGGCGGTGCTGCACAATGCGCTGATGCCGTTCTACTCGACCAAGCGCAATGGCACCGGGTTGGGTCTGGCGCTCACGCGGGAGATTGTGGAGGCGCATGGGGGGACGGTGTCGTTGCAGAACCGCACGGAGGGGGGATTGTGCGTGACGGTGTGGTTGCCGATGGGGTAGTACCGGGCGCTGCCCCGCGCCCCCGCCAGCGGCGGGCCGAAGCAACCGCAACGGCAACAGCGTAAGGCGTCGGCTGGACGGTGGTTCCGGGCCGGGCGGGACGGTGTAGGTTTGCGGGGGACGGCAAAAACTGCGTCCTGCGTGCCTTGTTTCGCGCCGTCCTTGGCGCTCGACACCCCCGCAAACCCACCCCGCCCCGCCTCCGACATACCCTGGCCCCG
>JAAIGF010163033.1_pt1 | contig 16813 bp, 21 predicted proteins | sample 6487441 | NCBI WGS metagenome assembly JAAIGF01 (sample SAMN13974129, study PRJNA590717) | phyllosphere metagenome | biome: pepper field; feature: multiple bacterial spot infested pepper fields; material: pepper leaves; isolation source: leaves from pepper fields | host: Capsicum annuum ... | reverse complement strand
TGGCCGTCGATCGTGAGCGCGAAGCCCGCCGACGGGGACGGGAACCGGGCCACCCACGGCACCGGCTCCGTGCCGGGGTTGTCGACGCGCACCCGCCCGGCCTGACGCCCCGCGGTGCGGCGGAACGGGTAGCCGGGGTAGTACGACACCGGGGCCGCGGATGCGCTGGCGAACTCGAGCGAGACCGTCGGCAGGTACCAGTACGGGTCGTCAGCGACGAGCTCCCAGGTTCCACGGAAGTACTTCCACGCAGCCCAGTCCTCGGTGTAGTCATCGGGCGCGATGTCGAGCCGACATGCGAGCTCGAGGACCTCGTCCTGCAACGTCAGGAACACGATCGCCCCGTTCTTCACGGGGTCGAACGAACGGGACCAGGCGCGGTAGAGCGAAGCCCACTCGTCCGCGGAGGCGACTCCGGCTATCTCGACCGGCATCCGGGGGTAGCGCGGCAGCTCTCGACTGCCGGTGACGGACTGCCCATCGCGGGTTGCGGTGGCCCGTGTTCGGACCTCAGTGGCACCTCGCATGAGGCCGCGGAAGCCTGTCGTAGTCACCTTGACGGGGCCGTGGAGCAGATCCCACAGGGACCCGTCTACGCCCCGCCACCACATCCCCTTCATGCAGTCGTTCCCGTCCCGTGTAGGCGGCGCGAACGGCCGGATTCGTCCTCGTTCAGTCGCCGGAGTCGACGTACCAGCTCGTCCTCGTCACGCGTGTAGATCGTGCCGATCGAGATGCCTCCTGCCGCAGGTGCAGCAGAAGTGGGGGTTGCTCCGCCCGACCCCTGCGCGGAATCGCGCGGGACGAGCATGAAGCCCATCTCGTCGGCCATCTGCGATGCGAGAGCAACGGCGCGCGGTCGCTTCGACGGCGCCATCGGAATGAAGTACTCACCCGGCGACGTCTCGTCCTCAGCCCACAGCACGTAGCTGCCGGCCTTTCGGAACTGCGCTTCCCGAGAGCCGCCTCCGTCCGCATAGGCGTAGACCTGCGGTGCTGCGCCGTGCCGGCCGCCGTTCGCTTCCTTCTTCACCCCGTTCTGACGGATGAAGTCGGAGAATTGCGCCGTTCCCGGGCGCTGTGGCGTCGGTACCGGCACCGTCTCGAGCACGAGTTCGACGCGGCGGCGCAGCGGCAGGCCATCCAGCTGGGCCTGGAAGTCAGCGACAGCCTGCTCGGCCGCCGCCGTATCCGCATCCACTCGGGTGGAGACGTCCGATGGAATCGCGATCAGCTTGTCCGCGTAGTCCTCCGCCTGCTCCTGCGTGGCGCCGAACTCCAGCGCCTGATCGATGAGCTTCTGGCGTCCCTCCTCGAGGATGCCGTTGAGCTCGTCGACGCTGCCGCGAGCGTCGTACGCCGATGCGGCGTACTCGTTCGTGGTGGACGCGATGTCCATGAGCATGTCGACGTTCGCGCGGCCCGACTCGGTCGCGAGGTCGATGGATCGCTTGAAGCCGTCCTCGCCCATCGCCGCCGATGCGTCGTCGATCGCTGCGCGGAAGGCCGACTCCGCCTCGATGACGTCGTAGTTGACCTGGCCGAAGTTGCGCAGCTCGTCCGAGAGCCCGGCGACGATCTCGAGGGCATCGCCGGCGGCACCTGCTACCTCGTCGAGCGTCGGAACGCTCTCGGCGGCAGCCTCGGTTGCGCCACCCATGGCCAGCTCGAGCAGCTTCTCGCTGTTCGCGAGCTCGTCCGAGCTGGTGACGTTGATGCCGAGGGCGTTCGCCTGCTCGGTGAGCGCGTTCTTGTAGTCCGGCATCTGGTTGAGGAGCGCGCGCGTCTGTTCCTCGCTGAGGCCCATGTCGTCCACGAGGAGGCGGAACGACCGCTGCGCGGCGGGCACGTCAGTCGACGCCAGTGACGCGAGCTCGGTGCCGAGCTCGTTCAGGATGTTGGTGCGCTCCTGCATGGTCTTGTCGCCGAGCACCGCGAACCAGTTCTTTTCCTTGGCGATGACCTTGTCGAGGTGGCCCGGGATCTCCTGGATCACGTTCGACATGTCGCGGAAGGTGCTGAACTCGCGGCCCTCGGCGGCACGGGAGAAGATCTCCTCTGCGGTCGATGCGGTCTTGAGGCTGTTCTGCATCTCCTCGCTCGACGCGCGCAGCGACTTGAGCCCGTCTTCGAGCAGGCCCACACCGCCGACGGCGGCAAGCAGAGCGATGCTCCACGGGCCGCCGAGGAACGCCGCCAGGCTCTTGCCGGCGGCGAGGGTGCGAGGCATCTCAGCGCGTACCGTCTGCAGGGACGCGCGGAACTCCATCGCCTTCGGGACCGCCAGCAGCAGCGCGCCGCCCGCGAGGGTCGCGAGGCCGATCAAACCGGTGGCACCGGACAGCGCCCCCTGCACGGGTTCGGGCAGGTCGGCGAACGCCGAAGCAAGGTCGGCTGCACCACCGACCATGTCCGAAATCAGAGGGAGCCACACCGCACCGAGGTCGATCGCCGCCTCGTTGAAGCGGTTCTGCATGATGCTGATCTGCGCTTCGACCGTCTCGTACCGCTTCGCGGCCTCGTCGGTGAGCGCGGAGTTCTCCCGCCAGGCCGTCGCCTGCAGGTCGAGCGAATCGACGAGCAGGTCGCCAGCACCCTTGAGCTGCAGGAGGACGCGCTGCTCCTCGGTCGACTTGAAGCCGAGATCGGAGATCGTCTGGATGACGTTCCCGCCGGACGCCTCGACCTGGTTGAGTCCCTTCGAGAAGGTGTCGAGTGCCCGCACGGGGTCGTTGCGGAACGCGGTCGCGAACTCCTGCGACGACATGCCGGCGACCTTCGCGAACCCCTGCAGGCTCTCGCCGCCGGTCTCGACGGCGGAGTAGAGGTCCTGGAGGATGCGAGAGGCCACGCCACCGCCGAGCTCGGCCGTGACGCCCATCGAGGCAAGCGCGTTGGAGAGCGCCAGCACTTCACCCTCGGTCGCGCCCACCAGGGCGCCCGAGCCGGCGATGCGCTGCGCCATCGATACGATCTCGGCCTCCGTGGAGGCTCCGTCGTTACCGAGGGCGACGATCGTAGCGCCGAGGCGGCCGATGTCCTCGGGCGCGGTGCGCATGATGTTCATGAGCTGCGCCAGCGAGGTCGCTGCCTGGTCGCTCGTGAGGTTCGTCGTCTCGCCGAGGTCGATCATCGTGCGCGTGAACGACACGACGTCCTTGGTCTTGACGCCGAGCTGGCCAGCCGCCTCGGCGACTGCCGCGATCTCGTCGTGCGAGGCAGGGAGGACCTTGGTCAGGTCGCGCAGGCCGTCTTCGACCTCCTGCAGCTCGCGCGGGGTGCCCTCGACAGTCTTCGTGACGCCGGCCCACGCCGACTCCCAGCCGATCGCTGACTTCACAGTCAGCGCGGTCGTAGCAACGATGGCACCGCCGACGCCGACCATCGTCGCGCCGACCTCGCGCACCGCAGCCTTGCCCTCGGACGACAGCTGCTTGAGCTCGTCCTTCAGCGCCTTGGCCGAATGACGGTTCCGCTCAGCCTGAGCGGCCATCTCCGCGTGCGCCTTGCCGGCGTCACGAGTCGACTTCGACGTCTCCCGAGTCTGCTTACCGAGGCCCTCCTGCGATGTCGACGCCTTCTCGGTCGTCTTCGCGGTCTGGTCGAGCGTGCGCTCGGTCTTCGCCGCGGCGGCGTCGATGTCCCGCAGGTCACCCTGCAGAACCGCCTTCCCGACGGACTGGATGCGGAAGATCAGGCTGCCGGCTTCGTACATGCTCGACCACCGCCTTCCGCGTCCAGGACGTGTCGATGTCGAGAAGGCGGTGCACGGCCGCGACGATGAAGTGCCAGGTGCGCGAGGCCATCGCCTCGTCGAGGTCCGGAATCAGACCGTGTTGGAGGAGGTCCTGCTCGACCTGGCCGAACAGCTCAGGCATGAGCAGCGACCAGAGCGCCGTGGCGGTCAGTCCGCCTTGCGCAGGAACCCGCGCTTTCGGGGAGGCAGCCTGTCGGCTGTCCTTCCACCCCGGCGGGAAGACGTACTCGGGGTAGATGCCGCGAGCGTCGGGCTTGCCGATTCCGAACTGGGCGATGTCGGCGGGGGAGAGATCTCCGTACGCGCGATCAACGCCCTGAGGGCTTTTACCTGCCCGGCGAGACCTTCACCGCCCTCGAGGTAGGACTGCACGCCACCGAAGCCGAGGACCGTCTGGAAGTAGAACGCCGGAAGGAGCACCGACTCCGCCTCCGCGAGCGACAGCTCCTCGTGGATGCGCGTGTAGAGCTGCGGCTCCGCCGTGGGGCGCAGCGTGCCGTCCTCGAGCGTGCCGCCGTCGACAGCGATGCGCAGGACGTCCTCCATAGCCGCGCCGTCGGAGGCGACGGACCCGGAGAGGAACGCGACCGTCAGCTCCTTGCCGACCACGCCGGGGAGCGGCCGAACCACGTAGGGCTCGGCCACGCCGTCGACGTGCAGGTGGAGGTCACGGCCGATCTGCTCGGCCCTAACCATCAGGCGGCCGTGTAGGCGAACGCGGTGGAAGCGCCGGCGGCGTTGGTTGCGATGACCGGGGCCGCGCCGGTGACGAGCGCGGGGAGCACGGCCACCGCGACGGTGTCGGACACGAGCGACAGCTCGTCGACCGAGTCGCCGTCGATGGTGACGCCGGTGAGCGCGCCGAGGCCGTAGCCGCGGATGACGACCTGCTCGCCCGGCCCCTGGCCGGCGGGGCCGACGGACTCGATGATCGGAGCGCCGGTGCCCGCGATGGGCGAGACGATGCGGTCGACCACGCCGTCGTTGTTGAGCGTGAAGGTCCAGCCGCCCTTGTCGGCGTAGCCGGTGTTGAGGTCGGTGACCGCGACGGAGAACTTGCCCTCGAAGGCGGGCAGGCGCGGGTCCAGGGCGTCGAACCACTGGAAGCGGCGCTTGTTCGCCTCGCCCTCGCTGTACGCGGCGTCGAGGAGGTCGATGAGCCAGTCCTGCGCGGCGACGACCTGCTTCGTGTTCGGGTCGCGGACGCCCTCCACGGAGAACGACGGCGCGAAGTTGTAGCCGATGATGTCCTGCGACTGGCGGCCCTTCGTGCCGTACACCTCGCGGGGCACGGTGATGGGGGAGGGGTTCCCAGCGAGGTTGTTGATGTCGCCGGTCACGTTCCGGAATACACCGCCGAAGTGCATGCGGAGGATCTTCTGGTGCGCGAGCGCGACGGACCCCTCGGAGGGAGCCGTGTTGTTGTAGAGGGCGTGGTCCATGACCGCTCCTTCGTGTCGTGGTGGTGCCGGCTCTCCGGCGTGGGGCCCTGGGTTCAGGGGGTCTGTGGGCGGCGGCCGCGGAAGTAGAACGTCTGCGCAATCTCGTGGCGGCCCTGGCCGTCGTCGCCGTACTCGATGCCGGAGAACCACCAGGACCACGAGATGCCGAGGACGTTCGGGGTGTTCTCGCGCTCGTCGAAGAGCTGACGGATCGTCCAGGCGTCGTCTCGAGTGGCTGTGAGTGACGCCCGACGGCGGATATGGATTTGCAGCCGGTAGATCAGGTCGCCGCGGCCGTCAGCGACGGGCATAGATGGTGTGAGGAGCGTCACGGCGTCGTACGTGGTCGGGAGCTTCCGATCGCCGACCTTGATGCCCTGCTCGTTCTTCGTGAACGCCGGCCCGTCGGGGCGCCACTCGCCGAGCCCGCGAGCCTGCAGCAGCTCAGCGCACGCGATCGCGAGCACGTTCGACGGGTCAGCCACGACGCGCCTCCGTCCGGATGATGTCGCCGTACCGCTTGCGGTTCTGCACGGCCGGGTCTTCGAGGAACTTGCCCTTGGCGCGCGGGTTCACATCGGTCGAGAAGTTGTACTCGGGGTGCTCGTGCAGTCGGGCAGCCTGCGGTGCGTCGTAAACGACCGCCGCACTGTCATCGCCAGGCCCAGCGGGGTCGACGTGAGCGCCGCCGACCATCGCGCGAGTCTGCTGCGGGGCCTCATCGATCGAGTCAGCAAGCAGCTGCTCCGTAGCCATGTTCTGGCCGGCCCTGACACGCTCCATGACCTGCTCGAGCACGTCGTCAGGCCGCATGGTCATCTGGACGCTCGCGCGGATGGCCATGGGCGCTCCTCACTCGAGGTAGAGCTCGACGTGGTTCGGGGTGCCGCGGTACTCGAAGTAGGCGGAGTCGATGACCTCGCTGGTTCGCTCGCGCGGGGTGCCCTTGTGGACGGTCACGCGTGAGCGAGGCATCGTGTCGTCTTCGGTCAGCAGCACGACGAGAGTGGTCGCGATGACCTGTTGGCCGACGGTCTCGGACGTCGAGCGGCGGTCGACCACGAGGCGGGACTTCTGTTCGACGTAAGCGGGCCGGTCAAGGTCGACCTCGGCCCACGCCTCGCCGGTGGAGGTCTCGCCAGAGAGGCGCACGATATCGACCAGATGGGGCAGGTGCTTCCTACGGAGCCGCGCCATCAGTAGGCGACCTTTGCGACCAAGCCGCCGGTACGGAGGATGCTGATCGCCTCGGGGGCGTAGCGGGAGTCGGCGGCAGAGGTGCCGGCTGTAGCGCCGCCGGAGACGCCCTTGCCGCCGATCGAAACGGAGCCGATGCGCGTTGGGCCGGACTGGGACTCGGCACCGGTGATGTCGTCGGTGTCCTCCCACCAGGCGGCCTGCGCGCAGGTCGCGTCGCGGAGCGTGTCGGCGATGCCCGGGTCGGTGGGGTAGCCGTCCTCGTCGACGGCGTAGCGCGCGAAGAGGATGAGGCCGGCGATGGTCTGCGATGCTCGGCGCAGCTTCGCGTCGAGCTTCGCGTCCTTCTCGTCCGAGGCGTCGTCGCCCTGGAAGGTGCGGTAGTCCGCCGCGGTGGCGTAGACCAGCTGTGCCATGCGGCGCTCCTCGAAGTTGTTGGGTGCCGGCCGGGGAAGGAGTAGGCATCCCCCGGCCGGCGGTTCGTCACTTGACCGGCAGGTCTGCCTGGTCCTTGACGGTGGTGTCCGTCGGGTCGGACGCGTCGTTGACGAGCGCCTGGCCCTCCGGCATGGTCTGGCCCTTGTAGGGCGTGCCGCCGGGCTGCAGGGCAGCCCAGATCTCGTCCTTCTTCTTGGCCTCGCCGAGGTCGATGTTGCGCTCGGCGGCGTACGCCTTGAGCTCCTCGACCTTCCACTTGTCGGACGGGTCGCCTGCGGGGTAGCCGCGCTCCTCGGGCTTGGCGCCCGAGACGGTGTACCCCTGGCGCTCGAAGTACGCGATCGCGGACTCCGAGTCGGTGGAGCCCTTGCCGTCGACGAAGTGCACGCCGGCGACCAGGCCGGAGAAGCCCTTCACCGGCGACTCGATGTGCTTCTTGCTCATGTGGGCCTCCTCAGCCTCGGACCTTGATGTTGCGGAGCACCGCGGCGGCCTTGGTGGCCTTGAGCGCGACGCCGACGGGGCCGAGCTCGGCCTCGCCCTTCTTCACCGCACCGGCGGTGGAGAAGTCGGGCATCCACGTGCGGACGATGCGACCGGTGGTCGTCGAGACGCCGTGGAAGCCGTCGAGGCCGATGCGGACCGCGTACAGGTCCGTGAGGCCCGTGTAGGCGGTGCCGCCGATCGTGCGGTTGCTGATCGGGATGATCGGGTTCGAGCTGCCGGGCTTGTCACCCGGGTCGGCGAACACGATGCCGCCGTACGACTCGCGGGTGATCGGGCGGCCGTTGCGGTCCAGGAGACCGTCGACCGGGTCCTTCGTGTACATGCCGGCGCGACGGGCAGCGGCACGCACGCGAGCGAGCGCGGCCTTGTTGCCGAAGATGACCGACGCGGAACCGTCGAGCTCGGCGAGGAACTCATCGATCTTGTCGAGGGCCTTGTGCTCGGCACGGGTGTTCGTGTCGAAGTCGGACCAGTCGGTCACCGCGTCGGTGCCGAGCTCCGTCGACGTGCCGACGAGCGCCTTGTCGAGGCCGTTGAAGCCGTTGGCGTCGACGGCCGTGTCGCCGTTGATCACCGCGTCCTGGAACTTGGTGACGGTGGCCTTGATCAGCTGCGTCGTGTTGAGCGCGATCGAGCCGGACGCGGCCGGGCCGAGCTCGGCCAGCACGCGGTCGACCTCGAACGAGCCACCGAGCGGAGCCAGCGTGACGCTGTGCTTCGTGGTGGTGACGTGCTCGGGCGTGTACTCGGTGTTGTACGCGCGGAACGCGGCGTTGCGCTGGGTCTCGAGACGGCGGTAGCCGTAGTCGAGGGTCGCGCCGCCGCCGACGGGGTTGACCGCGTCGTCGAAGATCAGGGCGTCGATGATCTCGGAGTTCTTGCGGAACTCGTCGATCACTGCGACGTCGAGATCCTCGACCGCGTTCTTCTTGCTCTCGAGGATGGAAACGGGCATTGGATGCTCCTTGGATCAGCCGCCGAGCTTCGCCGCGATGGCGGACTCGATGGTGGGGGTGGGGGTTGCGGGGTTGCCGCCCTGGTGCCCGCCGCCACTCGTGGTCGGGAGAGCCGGTCCGGCCTTCAGCGCCGAGTTCTTCTCGAGCGCGGTCTCGATGGCCCCCTTGACGGCGTCCTCATCGGAGAGGTCGATGTCGGCGAAGGCCTTCATGAAGCTCGACGAATCGAGCAGTGCGTCGGGGTTCGCCCCGAACTTCGGTGCGGCGCGGAGCAGGGTGTGCTCGCGCCGAAGCTGGTCGCGCTCGGCCGCCGCGGTGTCGCGTTCGGTCTGGGCTGCGGTGAGGTCCTTCTGCGCGTTCTCCGCGGCGATGCGGTGGTTCTTCGACTCCTCGCGGAGCTCGCGCACGTACTCGGACGGGTCACCACGGAAGTCGACGGGAGCCGGCGGGGTGGGCGCCGGGGGCGTCGGCTGGGGAGCGGGCGGAGCCGGAGGCGTCGGGACCGGCGTGGGAGCCGGTGGCGCGGGCTCGGCGGGGGTCGGCGAGTTGCCGCCCTCGCCCTCGCCGAAGCGGATGCCCCGCAGCGAGTGCAGGGTGTCGCCGATGATGGCCATGCCGTCGCGATCGCGAGCGGTCAGGGGGTGCGTGCGGTGCATGCGCATGATGGGTGAGCCTCCAGCTCGTCGTGGTTCCGCCCGCCTCTGCGGGAAGTGTGTGGGGCCGCTGATTCGTCACACGGGCTCAGCGGCCGAAGCCCTTGGGGCTACTGGTCGCGCCCGAATGCGCCGTCGCGTGCCGTGCGAAGGGTGCTCACGAGGCGGTTCGTCTCGGGGCGGGTCAGCACGGCCGAGACGACATGGAACGTCTGGTTCGCGACGTAGTCGTCGTGCGAGAGGGCCTCGACGCGAGCGAAGCGAGGCGGCTCACCCTCGAGGGTGACCACGTCGCCTTCCGCGATCGCTGCAGCGTTGGTGGCTTCGACGTCGTGCATGTAGGCCACGAACGCGGCTTCGGCTTCGCGCTCAGCGGTGGCGAGCATGTCGCGCAGCTCGTCGATGGTGACCTCGACGTGGACCTGCACCCACTCGTTGCCCTTGGCCCAGCCGACGTGTACGTGACGGCGGTGGTTCAGGATGCCGACGTTCTCGCCGGCCCAGGTGAAGTCGTCCTCGGTGATTTTCTCTCGGGGGGACATGGTGTCTCCGTTCTGGGCGTCACGCCCGTTCGCCGCATCACGCGGCATCCCGGCGCTCTGCCGGGAAGATCAGGTGCGGCCGTCTGCGAAGTGCAGCTGCTCGCGGTAGGACTGGCGCTGCCTGCCCGTCTCCCGGGCGAACTCGCGCAGATCGGCCTGGGCGTCACGGACATCCCGCTCCGCCCGTCTGCGGGCCATCTCGTCAGGAGCCGTCGCGGCGTCGCGCTTCGCAGCGCGAACCCGGCGCTCGAGCGCACGGTGCCGCTGGCGCTCCTTATCGCGAGCCTCCGAGTACTCGACGGCCGACTGCTTCACGCTGATGCCGGGCAGGTAGCCGACGACACGGTCTCGGCAGTTCGGGTGACCCCACTTCGTCGCGCGCGCCTGCTCGATCGTCGCGTCGACGAAAACCGTCGTCGTCGCGTCGGCGACTGCCGATGGGACGAGGCGCGGGCCCGGCTCGGAACCGTCGAGGGAGACGATCTTCCCGATCCACGGGGCGCAGTGCTTGCACGGGTCGAAGCCGCCCGTGATCTGCCCCAGATGCATGCCCGATTGGCCGAGCCGCCAGATCGTCGCGTCCTCGTGGGCGCGAGCGACAGCGGTGCGGCCGGCCATCTCGGCGTAGGAGCCGATGCGCCACCGCCGCTCCGCCTTGTCGACGAAGCCGGTGATGCCCTCGGCGAGGAAGCGGCGCACGGCCTGCTGCTGCGCGACCAGCGGCGTCTGGCCGCCGGCGAGCTGCATCGGTGCGGTGAACGAAATGATGCGCTGGTACGCGTCCTGCGGGTACCGGGTGATGCGGGAGTTCATCGCTTCGAGCCGGGACTCGAGGTCGACCACGAGCGCACCGACGGCTTGCGTTGCGGACCCCGTAGCGCCCGCCTCGATGGGAAGCCGGCGAGCCTGCCGAAGCGCAGCCGAGGCGGCGGCCTCGCCCTCGGACGCGGCGATCGCCACGACCTGCTGGGCGAGCCCGTCAGCACGGATGCGCTCGACCGCGGCCATGGCAGCGAACTGCAGGTCGCGGAGGGCCTGCGCCCGGTACGCCTGCAGCTCAGCGAATTTCCGATTCGCTCGCGCGTAATCAGCAAGAGTCGCTGCTCGATCGGGTCGAGCTGCCATTTCGACCTGCAGCTGCAGATCCCGGTAGGCGCGCTTCGCGACCTGCTGGATCAGCTCATCCTCGACCTCGGCGTACCGGGATGCGAGGGCGGCGCCCAGCTGCTCGATCAGATCGTCCGCGTCGAAGCCGTCGGGGTGCGGCGCGAACTGGGCCATCGGCTACTCCTCGGGCTGCTCGTCGCGGGGCGGCAGCTCGTCGCCGCGGAAGTTCGCCGGGTCAGGTGCGGGGCCTGTGCCGCGCTCAGCCCGGATCTCGAGCACCGCATCCTTGACCCGCTGGTCATCCCATTCGGGCTGCCACATGCGGACCTTCATCTCCGTCGACGCCGCACCAGCAGCGTCGAGGAGCTGGATCGTCCGAGCCTTCTTCTCCGGGTCCTCCTGCGCCACCGGCCGGAACTCCACCAGCGGCGGCTCGAAGCGCCCGCCACCTTTGCCGGGGAACAGCATCCCGTCGAGCTCGAGCGCCACCGACGCCATGCGCGAGATTGCCTGCTTGTCGTACAAGGTCTTCTTGTCGCGGGTGCGCTCGGAGGCCTTGTCGCGGTCCTCGACCTCGGTCGCGGTTTGCTGGCCGTGGCCGTAGTCGCCCCAGGCTGACTGCGAGTAGCCGGCGGAGCGGAGGATCTCGCGATAGATCGCAAATGCGGTCTGCTCGTGCTGCTCGACGCGGATGTCGAACTGGACTTTGTCGAGCGCGACCTTGGCCGGGTCGCCGGGGGCGTTGAGCTGCACGAACGCCTCGCGCCCGTTGTCGAAGAAGCCGCCCTGGCCAGGCCCGAACGTGTCGAGCATGCCCGCGCCGACCAGGACCTTGCCGGCTCCCTGCTTCAGGTCCCGCATCCACGACGACCAGGTCTCGTCGAGCGCGTCGAACAGCGGGTGCAGGTTCGCGAAGTCGGAGCGGCCGGCGTGCGCCAGCTGCCCCTTCTTCCGCCACGCACGCGTCGGCATGTTCAGGTTCCACGCTGCCGTGAGCCGGTCGATGCCGGTCGCGAAGGTGCCGTCGTTGCCGAGCTTCGCCAGGTGCGCCGTCTCCGGTCGCTCCTGCAGCGGGTGGCGCTTGCCAAGCTTCTCGCTGTTGCCCTTGTACAGGGCGTGCTCGACGAGGCCGATGCTGATGCGCTCGACGTGACGCCACACGACGTGGCCCTCCTCGTACGCCGTCCAGAGGGTGACCTCGACGAGGTGACCCTGCCGGAACACGGGGATCGCGACGTCAGCGCCGGACGCTTCCAGCCAGACGTGGTCGGCGAGCCCGGCATCCCACCGGGGGACGAGCACGGTCGCACCGAGGGCGGCCTTGAGCTCGCCCATCTGGTTGAACGTGGCGTGCGCCTCCTCGCTGTTCGCGATGAGGTCCAGTCGGCTCTTCGTGTTCTCGTTGGCGGTGCCCTCGAGCTTGATCTCGGGAGGCTCCGCGAACGTCAGGTCCGACGAGAGGGTTGCGATGTCGGCCGGGGCCGGGATGTGCAGGCGCGTCCGAGTCTCGCCGGCCGGGACCGGGCGACCCCAGAAGAACCGCGAGCTGAGTCCGACGACCCCGCCTCGCATCGGCTGCCCGCCGACGTGGTGCGACGGACGCTCCGCCTGGTCGCGGCGGTAGACCTTCTCGAGCTTGTCGACGTCGCCGAGGTACCAGGCCTCGTTGACGGCGTACGCGTTGTACGCCAGGTCCCACGGGGCGGGGGGCCAGGCGCTGTTGTTGGCCGGAAGCGGCATGGCGCCTCCTATGCGGCGAGGTTGTAGCGGAGCTGCGGCTCCCAGATGTTCTTGGTCGAGTGAGCGATGTAGCGGCCACCGTCGAGGTAGTGGTCGTTCTCCTTCAGCACCGCGTCTTCACCGTGCTCGGTGGCCTTCTCGTCCCACTGGTACTCCGTGACCTCGGACTGCCAGCCCTCGCACCGGTCGGTGACGATGAGGCGGTCCGTGTCGAGGAGGTTCGCGATCGTCGCGATGCCCGGCAGCACGTCGTTGACGGCCGGCCAAGGGTTCAAGGGACGCCCGAGGAGGTCCTTGTGCAGCTGCTGGTGCATCGAGGCCGCGGCGGGGTCGAGCATCAGGAACCGCGGCTGCAGCATCGTCGGGTACGGGGTGTGCTCGGTGTCAAGCCAGGTGCGGAACCGACCGGACAGGGCGGCGTCAGTGAGCCGCACGCCTTCAGCCTTCGAGTCGTAGCCCCACTCGTCGAGCATCACCATCCGCGGCTTCTCCTCGGCGGTGATGCCGAGCATGAGCGCCGTCGTGGCGTTGGTCGTGCCGTAGTCCATGCCGATGCCGATGATGTCGGCCAGGCGCGGCAGCTGAGCCCACGGGATGACGTGCCGGTCCGGGTCCCACATCGGGTAGACCGCGCCGGCCGCGTTGGTCCACTCGCCCTTGATGAACCGCTGGTAGAAGACGCCCGAGTAGGAGCGCTCCATGTCGGCGATGTACTCGGCCGGAAGGTTCGGGTTGTCGGCCATCGTGAAGTGGAACGACACGACGTTCTTCTCGGCGCCCGGGAGGATCCAGTTCTTCCTGATCCAGTGGTTCCGGGATGCGGGGTTCATGGTCGCGAGCAGTCGGGCCCCGGTGACGCGGAGTCGGGACACGAGCATGTTCCAGAACGCCTCGGGCATCAGCGCGGCCTCGTCGACGTAGGCGAGCGCGATCGTGGCGCCCTGGATGCGCCCGACGGCCTTCGCGTCGTTGGCGCCGACGATCATGACCTCGCGGCCGAGAATCACCGCCGTCGTCGCTCCGGGCGTGTAGTGGATCTGTGAGGCGATGAGGGAGCCGAAGATCGCCGTGTTCTGGAACAGCACGAAGACGTTCTGGTAGACGGTCTGCAGGCTCTTGCCGACGATGACGATGAGGCCCGACTTCGGGGCGACCCGGACGGCCAGGAGGAACGCGAACAGCGACGCGACGGTCTTCCCCGCCGACACCGACCCGAACCAGAGCGCGATCTTAAACCGCGCCGAGTCGACGATGGAGAGCGTCTGCGCACGCGACGACTGCCGCTCAATGTCACTCAGCAGCATCCGGCGTCTCCGACCTGTACTGCTCGGCAGCGGCAGCGAAGCCGGCGGCGAGCTGGTCGAGGACTCCCTGGGCCTGCTCGAGGCCACCGTTGTCACGCTCGACGATGCGGGTGAGCTTGTCGAAGGTGATGCCGGCGGTCACGATCACGGAGCGGCGAACCTCGACCGGAGCCGAGTCGAGCGTCCGGAAGTTGTACTCGTTGTCCTTGCCGCCGAAGTTGTACACCAGGTACGGCTCATCGATCTTGTCGAGCATCGACTCCGACGCGGCAAGCATCTTCTCCGCCAGCCGAGTCCGACCAGCGGCCAAGTCAACCTGGCGGGCCTTCGTGGCCGACTCGATGCGGCTGCGGTCGAAGGTCAGCCCGGCATCATCCGCGATCTTCGAAACCGTGGCCGCCCCGATACCAACCTCGCGGGCAATCTTGTTTCGCGGCTGACCAGCTGCTATACGCGCACGCACATCCGCGCGGGTTTCGTCATCGACCGGTCGACCTCGCGTCATTGCAGTCACCTCGGTTCGTGGCCTCTTGCCACTGCGGGATGGGTGCTCGTGCTGTGAGCGTCGGGGTTAGCGTCGGGTTCTCGGTCGGGTGGCCGTGTTGCCGGCGATGATGTCGAACCAGGTGCGCGGCGTGCGCGGGATCGGTCCCGGCCGGCATGCGCGGACGATGAGCATCGGGCCAACCAGCAGGACGGTGAGCAGGAACTCGGTCATCTTGGCCTCCTCCTGCAAGTGAGTGCCCCAGGCGGCCACGATCCCCTCACGGGGTGCGCTTACCGCGTCGGCTCAGTGCGTCCGATCGGCCTGAGGACTTCGACGCCAGCGCCGGGCCCAGTGCTGGTCGCCTTGCATACCCGGCAGGGTTCGAACCTGCGACACCCGGTGTTGGAGACCGGTGCTCTGGCCGCTGAGCTACGGGCATGTGTTGGGGCGACGGCGTTCCGGGCCGAGCCGGTACCGTCGCCCCTCTCGGCCCCCCTGCCGGAATCGAACCGGCCCTGTGCCACCGGTTGTTCGGTGGTGCCTCTCGCCTATGGGCTAGCAGGGGACGTTGGTGAGGTGGCGCGCGCAGTACCGCCACACCCCCGAAAGGAAGGGTGAGGGTGCTGGTTGGGCGGACTTCACGCTGTCAGCAGGTCGTGTTGACGCGCGCCACCTGGGTCTTCCGTTCCCGCGGAAGCCTGTGGGCTTGATTCTGGGAGATCATGCGTGCGGGCTTGATGCCCGGCATGAGTGAAGCCCCGGTGGTGTTCCGGGGCTTCGGGGACGGCTTGCGCCATCTAACAGTTCTCATGGTGCCGGGTTTCCCGGATTGTTGCACGCGTTGTATCAACGGCGCGCCGCGGAGCCTTTCGGACGTCCACGCTTCACCGTGCCGGCGACCTTGAGCAGCTGCGTGCGGGACACTGACATGCCCTCGCTGGTGTCGTCAGCTCGGAGCTTGCCCTCGTCGATCCACCGGTAGACGGTGGTCTTGGACTTGCCGGTCAGGGCAACTGCTTCGGCGATGGTGAGGTGGGTCTTCATCTGGTCTCCTGTCTGCGTGCTAACACGCGGATGATCTGCGCCGTCTCGTCTTTCACGCCATCGCGGTGGCCGGCCTCATAGCCGAACCGGAACGCCTGCACGCGAACGTCATCGCCGGCCGTCCGCGGGCCGTATTCCTCCTCGTAGGCGATCGCCCACGGCTTCTTGCGGTCAGCCATCGTTCCGGCCCTCCCGGTCGATCGGCTCGGCGCCATCGTCGATGAGCAGGCCGTCACCACCGCAGCGCGCGCACTTCTGGCGGACACCCGACGCCGACTCGTGCAGCACCCACCCCGCGCCCTGGCACTCGTGACAGTTCACAAACACGCCCACGCCCGGGATGATGTCGCCTCGCATCCTCATCGCTGGCCCTCCTGCCCGAACAGCGCGAGCACGGAGTCAGCATTGCGCAACGCCTCGGACCACGGTGCGCGCTGGTGGAACACCAACTGGGCGATGGATGCTTCGTTCCATCCGGCTCCGGTCAGAAGCGCCCGTGCGATGCGTTCGCGCGCTCGCTGCTGGCGCTCCAATGGGTGCAGGTCGTCCGCGCCCGCGAGCTGTGCCTCGATCGTCTCCCGGTCGGGCAGTGCGCGCACCTCGGCGTCGTGCGCGGCGAGCCAGCGGTCGAAGGCGGTCGCGCGTCGCTCGTCGGCTTCGGCGTCCGGGGCTTCCCACAGTCGCGGCTCGCCGCCGACTGCGACGTACTCGCGGATCTCCTCGGTGGTCGGCACGTGCTGCTCGCCGCTCATCGCTGCGCCTCAATCGTCGCGAGCGTCGCCCGGTACGCCGCCTCAGCGACCTGCTCGATCATGCGCGGCACCACTACCGTCTGCACACCCGAGTCCCGATCCGGATGCCACCACGACTCCTGCGACCGGAACGCGGCATCCGTCACCTCCTCCGGCACAAACTCCGGATGCTGCGCGTCACGCTCCCATCCGGCGACGCGAGCGGCTAGGGCGTCGCGCTCAACACGCAATGCATCGCGCTCGGTCGTGACGTCGAGTAGGTCCTCCTCTGGAATCTCGGTCAGCGCGGACAGCTCCCGCGCCATCTCGGCCGCATCCTTCGAGGCGGCATCGCGCTCGGCGGTCACGGCCAGGACGCGCTTGCACAGGTCGTGCAGCTCGGGTCCGCTCTCGATCTCGTGGCGCTCCTGCGCGACGCCCGGGCACTCGGGCCAATCGCAACGAGTCGAGGGGGTCGGGGTGTTCTCGGTCATGCTGCTGCTCCTTCGGTCTGCTGCTCGGCGAGCTGCGCCTGCAGGTCTTCGATCAGGCGGTTGAGGTCCCACGTGACCATCTGCGGGTCGTACAGGGCACCGCACGCCTGTTTGCCGCACTCGATGACGATCGGCTCCGTGTAGGCGAGCGGGGGCATCTGGCGCAGCGACTGCAAGCCGCACGACCTGCAGGTGATGTAGCGGATCGTGCGCGGCCGGTCCTCGGCGGGGAACTGGTTCGTGACGTCCTGGACGTCGCGAATCAGCCGGAGGGTGGCTTCGGCTCCGTGGTCCTTCGCGATGCCGCGGGCGAAGTGCTGCTCGAGGTAGGTGACGAGCTCGCGGACGTCGTCGCGGACGGTCTCGATGGTCGTGAAGGTGCCGAGGTGGCGGAGGTCGCGCTGGTCGAGGACG
>JAAIGF010366357.1_pt1 | contig 16814 bp, 15 predicted proteins | sample 6487441 | NCBI WGS metagenome assembly JAAIGF01 (sample SAMN13974129, study PRJNA590717) | phyllosphere metagenome | biome: pepper field; feature: multiple bacterial spot infested pepper fields; material: pepper leaves; isolation source: leaves from pepper fields | host: Capsicum annuum ... | reverse complement strand
CGAAGCCGCGGAACCTTTACCTCGGTCTAGACCGCTCCGCCCGCGGCCTCCGCGGCGCGACCGCCCACGACGGCGCCGTAGATCACCAGCACGAGCATCGCCGCGGTCGCGACCACCACGCCCGCGATGACGACGCCGATGCTCACCAATCTCGAACCGCACGACGTCCTGTTTATTGATGAGATCCACCGTCTCTCCCCGGTAGTGGAAGAGGTGCTCTATCCGGCAATGGAAGATTATCAGCTGGATATCATGATCGGTGAGGGGCCGGCCGCCCGCTCAATCAAGCTCGATCTGCCGCCGTTTACCCTGATTGGCGCGACGACGCGCGCCGGGTCGCTGACCTCCCCGCTGCGCGATCGTTTCGGCATTGTCCAGCGGCTTGAGTTCTATAACGTGCCGGATCTGCAGCACATTGTCAGCCGCAGCGCGGCCTGTCTCGGCCTGACGCTGAGTGAAGAGGGCGCGCTGGAAGTGGCCCGTCGCGCACGTGGTACCCCGCGTATCGCCAATCGTCTGCTGCGCCGCGTGCGTGATTTTGCCGATGTCCGTGCCGCAGGCAACATGAGCGGTGACGTGGCGGCCAGCGCGCTGGATATGCTGAATGTCGATACGCAGGGCTTTGATTACATGGACCGCAAGCTGCTGCTGGCGATTATCGATAAGTTTATGGGTGGCCCGGTAGGGCTGGATAACCTGGCGGCAGCAATAGGCGAAGAGCGCGAAACGATCGAGGATGTCATAGAGCCTTTCCTGATCCAGCAGGGATTTATTCAGCGTACGCCGCGCGGCCGTATGGCAACGCAGCACGCTTACCGGCACTTTGATATCGTGCGCGAAGAGTAGGGTGCAGCACGCAGGCAGACAAAAAACGGGCACCTCAGGTGCCCGTTTTGCATGGCTGAACGGATAACTCAGACAGCCGGTTTTTTTATCATGCTGAGTATAAACAGCACGGCGGCGCAGAGCACCACAGAAGGTCCGGCAGGGGTATCATAGGTGGCGGAGAACGTCAGGCCACCGGTCACGGCGATCAGTCCGGCGAGCGTTGCATAGCCCGCCATCTGTTCCGGAGAGCGCGAAAAGCGGCGCGCCGTTGCGGCAGGGATAATCAGCAGTGAGGTAATAATCAGCGCGCCGACAAACTTCATTGCGACGCCGATCGTCAGGGCGGTCACCAGCATCAGCATCAGCCGGGTACGCTGAATATTCACGCCGTCAACCTGCGCCAGCTCCGGACTGATGGTCATAGAGAGCAGGGCGCGCCACTGCCACGCCATTACCACCAGTACAATGGCAACGCCGCCGCCCATCAGCCAGAGATCGTCTGGCGTAATCGCCAGCAGGTCACCAAACAGGTAGGCCATAAGATCAACGCGGACTCCCTGCATCAGGCTGACCACCACCAGACCAAGTGAAAGCGCGCTGTGCGCCATAATCCCTAACAGCGTATCAATGGCCAGATGCGGGCGACGTTCCAGCCATACCAGGCCGAGCGCCAGACAGATTGTCACCAGGATAACCGCGTAGTAAGGGTTAACGTTCAGCAGCAGGCCAAAAGCCACCCCCAGCAGCGAGGCGTGCGCCAGGGTATCGCCAAAGTAGGACATACGGCGCCAGACCACAAATGAGCCGAGCGGTCCGGCCGCCAGCGCCAGCAGCGCGCCGCCGAGCCAGCCGGGAAGTAATAATTCAATCATGACGGGCTGTTTCCTTTGCGTAAAACGATACGTCCCTGTAGGTCGTGACGATGGTTATGCTGATGCCGGTAAATGGCCAGCTGCTGTGCGCCGCGCGGACCAAACATGGCGATAAACTCAGGATGCTGCGACACCGCTTCCGGCGTACCGGAACAGCAAATATGGTGGTTAAGGCACAGCACTTCGTCGGTTTTCGCCATCACCAGATGCAGATCGTGTGAGACCATCAGCACGCCGCAGTTAAGTTCGCGTCGCAGCTGATCGATTAAATCGTAAAGCGCCACCTGACCGTTTACATCAACGCCCTGGGTCGGTTCATCCAGCACCAGCAGCTGCGGCTGGTTCAGCAGGGCGCGCGCCAGCAATACGCGCTGCGTTTCACCACCGGAGAGTTTCTGCAGCGGCGCCTGCAGCAGATGCCCGGCCTGTACGCGCTTCAGCGCCGGCAGGATATCGGCACGCCTGCTGCCGCCTGTCAGACGCATAAAGCGTTCTACGGTAACCGGCAGCGTGGGATCGATATGCAATTTTTGCGGCACGTAGCCAATACGCAGACCCGGCGCGCGCTGTACACTGCCGCGGTCCGGCGTCAGCAGACCTAAAACCGTTCGCACCAGCGTTGACTTGCCGGCGCCGTTAGGGCCCAGCAGGGTCAGAATTTTACCAGGCTGAAGCGTCAGCGAGATACCTGCCAGCACACGGCGCTGGGCAAAGGTTACTGAAATATCGTCAAGTGTAACAAGTGAAGACATATAATTTACGGGTTGCATTGAAATTAGAATGTTATAATATCACATTCCATCACCCAGTCACGATGGAATGACGCATTATGTTACACAATAAGCAGCGCCTGTTTTTTAACCTTTCTGCCACTGCCATTTTAGCCGCGCTTGCGCTTCCGGCCCACTCAGCGGTCGTCACGTCAATCAAACCGTTAGGATTTATCGCAGCTGCGATTTCAGAAGGCATTACGCCGGTTGAAGTATTGCTGCCGGATGGCGCCTCGGAACACGATTACGCACTCCGTCCTTCTGATGTAAAACGCATTAAAAACGCGGACTTAGTCATCTGGGTCGGGCCTGAAATGGAGGCTTTCCTGACCAAACCTGCCGCCGCTCTGCCCGCCAGCAGGAACCTGGAAATCGCCGCGCTGCCGGCGGTGAAATCTCAGCTGATTCGGGGCGGAGAAGATGAGGATGGGCACGAAGAAGGGCACGCCTCAGATAAGTCCGAAGATCAGGACTCATCTCATACTCACCATCATCATGGTGAATATAACATGCACCTGTGGATGTCACCGAAGATTGCACAAGAATCCGCTGTTGCAATCCACGGAAAATTATTGGAACTTATGCCCGAAAGCAAAGCCAAACTTGACGCCAATCTGCAGCAGTTTGAAGCAGCACTGGCCGAGACGGACAAACACATTGGCGCGCAGCTTGCGCCGGTGCGGAACAAGGGTTATTTCGTTTTTCACGACGCGTATAGCTATTTTGAGAAACACTACGGTTTGTCCCCCGCGGGGCATTTTACCGTCAATCCTGAAATCCAGCCTGGCGCTCAGCGTTTACATCAAATACGAACACAGTTGGTTGAGAAAAAGGCCGTTTGCGTCTTTGCTGAGCCACAATTCAGGCCGGCGGTCATCGATGCCGTGTCACGTGGCACCAGCGTACGCAAAGGCACGCTGGATCCATTAGGCATGGGGATCAGCTTAACCAAAGACAGTTATGTGAAATTCCTCTCACAGCTGTCGAGCCAGTATGCGAGCTGCCTGAATGGAGCATAGAGGAAAAGATAAAAGTGCAGCAGATAGCCCGCTCTGTCGCCCTCGCATTTAATAATTTGCCGCGCCCCCACCGCGTTATGCTGGGGTCATTAACCGTTGTCACACTGGCCGTCGCTGTCTGGCGGCCGTATGTCTATCATCCCCATGACGTTGCGCCGATTGTCAAAGAGATTGCGCTGGATAAAAACGCATTGCGCACTCTGCTGCCGGAAGCCAGCGAGCCTATCGATCAAACCACGGCCGAACCTGAAGAGGATTTGCCGGCGGACGATATCGACAAAGATGTGCCTGACAATCCCGATCAGCATGACTACACCATTTCATCTGGCGATACATTAAGCAGCGCGCTGAATCAGTATGGCATCGATCTCAGCGACATCAATGCGCTGGTCGCCAGTGATAAAGCGCTGCGCAATCTGCAGGTGGGCCAGCAGCTGAGCTGGACGCTGGATGCAGAAGGGCAGCTGCAGGCGTTTAGCTGGGAAATCAACCGCCGTGAAACCCGTACCTATGCGCGTCAGCCAAATGGCAGCTTCAGCATGCAGCAGGAGATGCAAAAAGGCGAATGGCAAAACAGCGTGCTGAAAGGGGAAGTGCGCGGCAGCTTTGCTGCCAGTGCGCAGCGTGCCGGTCTGAGCAGCGCTGAAACCAGCAACGTCATTAAAGCGATGCAGTGGCAGATGGATTTTCGCAAACTGCGTTCGGGCGATGAGTTCAGCGTGCTGATGTCGCGCGAGATGCTGGATGGCAAAAGTGCCCAGAGCCAGCTGCTGGGCGTGCGCGTGCGCAGCGGCGGCAAAGATTACTACGCCTTCCGCGCGGAAGATGGCAAGTTCTACGATCGCAGCGGTTCGGGTCTGGCGCGGGGCTTTATGCGCTTTCCAACGGTTAAGCAGTATCGCGTCTCTTCAAACTTTAACCCGCGCCGCCTCAACCCGGTAACCGGGCGCATCTCACCGCATAAAGGCGTCGACTTTGCGCTGCCGGTGGGGACGCCGGTGCTGGCCGTCGGTGATGGCGAAGTGGTGGTGGCTAAAAATGGCGGAGCTGCGGGCAACTACGTGGCGATTCGTCACGGCCGTCAGTATATGACGCGCTATATGCACCTGAGCCGTGCGCTGGTAAAGCCGGGGCAGAAAGTTAAACGCGGCGATCGCATCGCGCTCTCGGGTAATACCGGGCGCTCAACCGGTCCTCACCTGCATTACGAGGTGTGGATTAATAATCAGGCTGTTAACCCGCTGACGGCGAAAATGCCGCGTATGGAAGGGCTGACCGGGAAAGATCGCAGTACCTACCTTGCACAGGTTAAAACCTGGCTGCCGCAGCTGGCGCTGTAAAAGTCCGGCGGCGAATAAACGTAAAACCGACGATTAATTCGTCGGTTTTTTGCTTTCAGGCGCGTGAAGATTGCAAAAATAGCTGCCGTCACTATTATTGAGCCGTCATTGTCAGAGGCGAGTGCATGGAAACCCGAAAAAAAAATAACAGCGAGTTTATTCCCGTTTTTCAACGTTCTTTTTTAAAACCTAAATACTGGGGAAGCTGGCTGGCGGTTGGTGCGCTGGCGGGCATGGCAATGCTGCCGCCACGCCTGCGCGATCCGGTCCTTGGTAGCTTAGGCACCTTTGCCGGTAAGCTGGCAAAAAGTGCGCGGCGTCGTGCGCTGATCAATCTCTATTACTGCTTGCCGGAACTGAGTGAAGCGCAGCGCGAAGAGATTGCTGACCGCATGTTTGCTACCGCGCCGCAGGCGATGGCGATGATGGCAGAACTCGGCATGCGCAACCCGGAGCGGGTGCGCCAGCGGGTAGAGTGGCACGGCCGTGAAATTATTACTGACTTACAGAATAACAATGAGAATGTGATCTTCCTGGTGCCGCACGGCTGGGGCGTGGATATCCCCGCCATGCTGCTGGCGTCGGAAGGGCAGAAGATGGCAGCGATGTTTCACAATCAGAGCGATCCGCTAATGGATTATCTGTGGAACACCGTACGCCGCCGGTTTGGTGGCCGTATGCATGCGCGCAACGACGGGATTAAGCCCTTTATCGCCTCAGTACGTCATGGCTACTACGGCTACTATCTGCCGGATCAGGATCACGGTGCTGAGCACAGCGAGTTTGTCGATTTCTTTGCAACCTACAAGGCTACGCTGCCGGCAGTGGGACGACTGATGAAAGTCTGCCGGGCGCGGGTAGTGCCGCTGTTTCCGGTATACAACAGTAAAACGCACCGCCTGGAGATCTACGTGCGGCCGCCGATGGACGATCTGGTGGATGCGGATGACACCAGGCTGGCACGCCGTATGAATGAAGAAGTGGAGATTTTTGTGCGGCCGCATCCGGAGCAATACACCTGGATCCTGAAGCTGCTGAAAACGCGTAAAGAGGGGGATATCGAGCCTTACCGGCGTAAAGATCTCTATCCGCGTAAGTGATTCTGTATGCTGCCGCTACCCGCAGTGCGTAGCGGCAGCGCACGGTTATACGACCTCTTCGACCCTGCTCAGTCGTCTGCGCTCACGCAGAAACAGCGTAACCAGCACAAACCACAGCAGACCCGCAGCAAAATTCAGCGTACTGAACCACGGCGTACCGCCGTGAAAATAGCCCGCTTTAGCCAGCTCAATGCCCGCTGCCAGCGTCAGGATGCTGATCATTCCCAGCATGGCGGCAATACTGCCTTTGCCTTCACTGCTGGCGTAAAGCGTCAGGCGATAGAGACCGGCATTCACCATGCCAGCCCCGAACGCGTAGAGACTGAGTCCGGCGGTTAACAGCAGGTAGGTGTGGCTGTTCATCAGGTTGGCAATCAGCGCTATGCCGAGTCCGATTAAGATGGGCCAGGCGGCCAGTTTTACCGGCTGTTCAATCGGTACGCGGCCTGCCAGTTTGCCCAGCGTCAGATTGCCGGCAATCATAGCCAGAAACACCGGCAGCTGGAGCAGGGCATAATGCATGCGCGACAGGCCCTCATCGTGCATGAGGATCACCGGAGACAGCGCCACCCACGTCAGAATGGGAATAAACACCAGGCCGATAGCAAAGGAACCGTACATCACCTGTTTATCGCGCGCCAGCCGGCCATAGCCGCGCGCCAGCACCGGCAGCGCTACGGAGCGACTGCGATCGCCTGCCGTTTCCGGCATGATGCGCCACAGTAAAATAAACGCTATCACGCTGCAGATCGCAAACAGCCAGAACATACTGCGCCAGCTGCCTGCGGTAAGCCATGCCGCCCCGGCCAGCGGACCGGCCAGCGGCGCCAGCAGCGCCACATTCGCCATCAGAGCCATTACCCGCACCGCGAGCGCCTCTTCAAACGCTTCCTGCACCGCCGCATAGCTGACGGCGCCAATAAAGCAGAGGCTGATGCCCTGAACAAAGCGCAGCGTGACAAACTGCTCAATTGTGCTGACCCAGGTGGTAAGGATGCAGGCCAGCACAAAAAACAGGATGCCGGAAAGCAATACCGGACGCCGGCCATACTTATCTGATAGCGGGCCCAGCAGCCACTGCAGCACCACGCCGCCCATCAGATAGGCAGTCAGAGAGGTGGAGACCCACTGCGGGCCGACGGCAAACTCCTGCGTGACCAGCAGCATGCCGGGCTGGATCATGTCATGAGCGATATAAGTCGCGAACTCAAACAGGACCAGCGCCAGTGGAAACAGCAGCGTACGTCCGGTTAAGCGGGCAATAGGTTGGTAGCGGGCCATCAAGCCTCCCTGAAAATGCAAAATAAAACGCGACCGCCAGAGCAGTCGCGTTTGTCCATTTTTACAGCCGCTACGCGTAACGCGTCGGCGTTAGTCGACGCGCAGCACGCGGCTGGTGTTGGTGGTACCGGTTGCGCCCATCACATCACCCTGGGTGACAATCACCAGGTCGCCGGAGACGAGGAAACCTTTATCGCGCAGCAGATTTACCGCGTCGTGGGCGGCAGCCACACCGTCGTTGTTGCTGTCAAAATAGACCGGCGTCACGCCGCGATAGAGAGCGGTCAGGTTCAGCGTACGCTCATGGCGCGACATCGCAAAAATCGGCAAACCTGACGTGATACGTGACGTCATCAGCGCGGTACGGCCTGATTCGGTCATGGTAATAATGGCAGAAACACCCTGCAGATGGTTTGCCGCATACATAGCTGACATCGCGATCGCTTCTTCGACGTTGTCAAACTGCACGTCCAGGCGATGTTTGGAGACGTTTACGCTTGGGATCTTTTCAGCGCCGAGGCAGACTTTCGCCATCGCAGAAACGGTTTCCGCCGGATATTGCCCGGCTGCGGTTTCCGCTGACAGCATCACGGCGTCAGTACCATCCAGCACGGCGTTGGCCACATCCATCACTTCCGCACGGGTTGGCATGGGATTGGTGATCATCGATTCCATCATCTGCGTGGCGGTAATGATGGTGCGGTTCAGCTGACGGGCGCGACGGATCAGCGCTTTCTGAATACCAACCAGTTCCGGATCGCCGATTTCAACGCCCAGATCGCCGCGCGCTACCATGACGACGTCAGACGCGAGGATAATATCATCCATTGCTTCCTGTGTCGCAACCGCTTCTGCGCGCTCCACTTTGGCCACCAGCTTTGCATCACAGCCGGCGTCGCGAGCCAGACGACGGGCGTAGTTCATATCTTCGCCATTGCGCGGGAATGACACCGCCAGATAATCAACGCCGATTTTTGCCGCCGTGACGATATCCAGCTTATCTTTTTCAGTCAGCGCTTCGGCAGAGAGGCCGCCGCCCAGCTTGTTGATACCTTTGTTATTAGAGAGCGGACCACCGACGGTAACTTCAGTGAAGACTTTCACATCCTGCACCTCCAGCACCTTCAGCTGTACGCGGCCATCATCGAGCAGCAGAATATCGCCCGGCACGACATCTTCCGGCAATCCTTTGTAATCGATGCCGACTTTTTCTTTGTCGCCTTCACCTTTGCTCAGGTTCGCATCAAGCAGAAAACGATCGCCGACGCTGAGAAATACTTTCCCTTCTTTAAACGTAGAGACGCGGATTTTTGGCCCCTGCAGGTCGCCGAGAATCGCCACGTGACGCCCCAGCTTGGCGGCTATCTGACGTACGCGATCGGCGCGCTGCTGGTGATCTTCGGGCGTGCCGTGGGAGAAATTAAGGCGTACTACGTTAGCGCCTGCCGCGATGATTTTTTCAAGGTTATTGTCGCGGTCGGTTGCCGGGCCGAGGGTAGTAACAATCTTGGTTCTTCTGAGACGACGTGACGGGGATTTTGAGATGAAAGCTGTAGGGCTGGTCATTCGGTGATCCTTTTATTCTATCTGATTGATTGGCATTAAATTTACAATGCGCGTGTCTCTGTTTGGCTATTGATACTGCTTCCAGGGTGTTGACGCAAAAGGGCTTGAAGTATTAACGCCAGGTAAACGCTTACACCTAAGGTACACCAAATGTCTGACCCTGTTAAGATGGGTCTGCTTTGTCAAAGTGCGGAGCGATCTATCACGCTAAAACGCGGCACAGGATAACCCCGGTTTTGCTTGCGCATTTTTAGCATCGGTATAACACGGCTGCATAGCAGAGCTAAAATGCGCCCGAACGGCACCGCACAGACATGAAAGCGCTTACATCACCATGATTTAGTAAAATTTGCTCTGTGAAGCACGCCTTCGCGCAGCGGCAGATAAATGCGAAGCTGAATTCTTTGTCATACTTCTGCAGGCCCCGTCTGTAATGACTGACGTAAACCCTGGTCAGGGACGCCGGCCTGTTGGTTACGCGACGTCGCGATGAACAGCGGGACGCTCGCTTGTCCTGGCGCGGCGAAAAAAGTACATTGTGCCGTAAGAACATGACAATAAAGGTCCGGGATGGTGAGGATGCACATCCGGGAGATCCTGCAACGAGGAGAGGAAAATGGCGGTAACACAAACAGCCCAGGCATGCGATCTGGTGATTTTCGGTGCCAAAGGCGATCTTGCACGCCGTAAACTGTTGCCTTCGCTGTATCAGCTGGAGAAAGCTGGTCAGATCCACGAAACCACCCGTATTATCGGAGTAGGACGTGCGGAGTGGGATAAAGCGGCTTATACCAAAGTGGTACGCGAGGCGCTGGAAACCTTCATGAAAGAGAAGATTGATGAAGCGCTGTGGGATAAGCTTAGCGGCCGTCTCGACTTCTGTAACCTCGATGTGAACGATACAACGCATTTCACCAAACTGGGTAAAATGCTCGATCAAAAAGAGCGCGTAACCATTAACTACTTTGCTATGCCACCGAGCACGTTCGGTGCCATTTGTGAAGGGCTTGGCGCAGCGAAGCTGAACGCAAAACCTGCCCGCGTGGTAATGGAAAAGCCGCTGGGTACCTCGCTGGAAACCTCGCGTGGAATCAACGACAGCGTGGGTAAATTCTTTGACGAGAGCCAGGTGTTCCGTATTGACCACTATCTGGGCAAAGAGACGGTGCTGAATCTGCTGGCGCTGCGCTTTGCTAACTCAATCTTTGTGAATAACTGGGACAACCGCACCATCGACCACGTGCAGATCACCGTGGCAGAGGAGGTGGGGATTGAAGGCCGCTGGGGTTATTTTGATAAAGCGGGCCAGATGCGCGACATGATTCAGAACCACCTGCTGCAGGTACTGACCATGATTGCTATGTCACCGCCCTCCGATCTCAGTGCAGATGCAATCCGCGATGAGAAAGTAAAAGTACTGCGTTCACTGCGCCGGATCGATCAAACCAACGTGCGTGAAAAAACCGTACGCGGTCAGTACACGGCAGGATTTGTACAGGGTAAAAAAGTACCGGGCTATCTGGAAGAGGAGGGCGCTAACAAGCAGAGCGCAACCGAGACTTTCGTGGCTATTCGCGTTGATATTGATAACTGGCGCTGGGCGGGTGTACCTTTCTACCTGCGCACCGGCAAACGTCTGCCTTCCAAATGCTCTGAGGTCGTCGTCTATTTCAAGAACCCGGAGATGAACCTGTTCAAAGACTCCTATTCTGAACTGCCGCAGAACAAACTCACTATTCGTCTGCAGCCGGATGAAGGTGTGGATATCGAGATCCTTAACAAAGTACCAGGGCTGGATCACAAGCATAAGCTGCAGACCACTAAGCTGGATCTGAGCTATTCAGAAACCTTTAATCAGTCACATCTGGCGGATGCCTATGAGCGTCTGCTGCTGGAATCGATGCGCGGCATTCAGGCGCTGTTTGTCCGTCGCGATGAGGTAGAAGCAGCATGGGGCTGGGTGGATTCGATTATCGAGGCCTGGAATGCGGATGGCGATGCCTCTAAACCGTATCAGGCAGGCACCTGGGGCCCGGTGGCTTCCGTTGCGATGATCACCCGCGACGGCCGTTCATGGAACGAATTTAGCGAGTAATCGCCCGTCGTACGGATGCGCTATTCAGACTCAACCAATACCTCTGCCATGCAGGGGTATTTTTTTGCGCAGCGCGTGCCAACGCCCATAGCAGAGAGAGTCCACAGCAGCATCACCACGTGGTGTTGCATAGACGCAAAGCCGTTTTATCTTGTATGGTAAAGTGCTAATGATGAGAACGCAGCCGTCGGGGCTGCGGTGACCAGGGAAACCTCATGAAGAACTGGAAGATAAGTGCAGAGCAGGTGCTGAGCACCGGACCGGTCGTGCCGGTCATTGTGGTGAAGCAGCCTGAGCACGCTGTGCCGATGGCAAAAGCGCTGGTCGCAGGCGGTATCCGGGTGCTGGAGGTGACGCTGCGTACGCCGGTTGCGATGGATGCGCTGCGCGCCATTATTCGTGAGGTGCCGGAAGCGATTGTGGGCGCCGGTACGGTTATCAATACGCAGCAGCTGAAAGAGGTCACGGATGCAGGCGCGCAGTTTGTGATAAGCCCGGGACTGACCGAGTCGCTGCTGCGGGCCGCAACAGAGGGGCCGGTACCGCTGATCCCGGGGATCAGCACCGTGTCAGAGCTGATGATGGGTATGGATCATGGCCTGCGCGAATTCAAGTTCTTCCCGGCTGAAGCCAGCGGCGGCGTAAAGGCGCTTTCAGCACTTGCCGGACCTTTTCCGCAGGTACGGTTTTGCCCGACCGGCGGCATTACACCGGCAAACTATCGTGACTATCTGGCGCTGAAAAGCGTGCTGTGTATCGGCGGCTCGTGGCTGGTGCCGGATGAGGCGCTGCAGCAGGGTGACTGGGAGCGGATCACGCAACTGGCGCGTGAGGCGATAGCGGGCGCGCGGTAGCTCAGGAAGCAGATATCTGGCAGCAGGCGCGTTGACCTGCTGCCAGCGCTGTCAGCCTTCGGCAGTTATCGCGGCCGCGCTGGCGACGGCGCGCGCCACCGCTTCTTCCGTGTTCTCTCCGGTTGCCAGCGCCACGCCCAGGCGCCGCTGTCCGCTGATCTCCGGTTTACCAAACAGACGCAGCTGCAGACCCGCGCCCAGCGCGGCATCAACGTGCGCAAAGCGCACATCCTGACTCTCCAGCTGCGGCAGGATCACGGCTGACGCCGCCGGTCCATACTGGCGAATACTGCCGATCGGCAGCCCGAGAAACGCCCGCACGTGCAGAGCGAACTCAGAGAGATCCTGAGAAATCAGCGTCACCATGCCGGTATCATGCGGGCGGGGCGACACTTCGCTGAACACCACCTCATCACCACAAACGAACAGCTCAACGCCAAACAGGCCATATCCACCCAGCGCGTTTACCACGCTGGCCGCAATCTCCTGCGCCCGTGCGAGGGCAGCGGCGCTCATCTGCTGCGGCTGCCAGGATTCGCGGTAATCTCCCTCCTCCTGGCGATGGCCGATCGGGGTGCAGAAGTGGATGCCGTCAACGGCGCTGACCGTCAGCAGCGTAATTTCGAAATCGAATCTGACCACGCCTTCAACAATCACCCGGCCGGCACCGGCACGGCCACCCTGCTGGGCATAATCCCACGCCTGCTGCAGCGCGTCCGCGCTGCGAATAAAGCTCTGACCTTTGCCGGATGAACTCATCACCGGCTTCACGATGCAGGGAAACCCTATCGCTTCCGCTGCGGTAAAAAAGTGCGCCTGGCTGTCGGCAAACTGATAGCGTGAGGTGGGCAGGTTCAGTTCTTCAGCGGCCAGACGACGGATCCCCTCCCGGTTCATGGTCAGGCGTGCGGCGCGTGCGGTCGGCACCACTTTCTGCCCCCGGGCTTCAAGCTCAACCAGCGTATCGGTGGCAATCGCCTCAATTTCCGGCACCACAAAGTGCGGCTGTTCACGGGCAATCAGTGCAGCCAGCGCCTCGCCATCCAGCATATTGATTACGTGGCTGCGATGCGCAACCTGCATCGCCGGCGCATCGGCATAGCGATCGACGGCGATCACTTCCACACCTAAACGCTGGCACTCCAGCGCGACCTCTTTACCCAGCTCGCCTGAGCCCAGCAGCATAACGCGCGTGGCACCGGGTCGCAGTGCCGTTCCGAGAGTTGTCATACCTGTCACCTTAGCAGTCAAAAAAGCGCCAGCAGTATATACGAAAACGTTTGCGCGCTCACGTTTTACGCCGGTAAAGATTTTCCGTACTTTGCCCGCTCTGACATTTTCTGACGCAGGTTGCGCCAGGATAAAGCGGGCTAACTTAAACGGGAGTTAAACAATGAATCAGTGGCTGCAGCAGCTTCAGACGGTTCTGGCAAAGAAAAAGGGCGGGACTTCCGGGTTGGGTGACCTCCTGGGGCCCGGGGCACTGGGTGGGCTGGCAGGCGTGCTGGCGGGCAGCAAATCGTCACGTAAACTGCTGACAAAATTTGGCGGCAAGGCGCTGCTGCTGGGCGGCGGTGCGGCAGCCGGTGCGCTGTTATGGAATAAATATAAAGATCGTATCCGCACAGCGTATCCGTCCGCATCCGGCACTGACGGGCAGCAAACGCCGCCTGACCAGCGCGCAGAACGGCTGATCGCTGCGCTGGTATTTGCTGCCAAAAGTGATGGTCATATCGATGAGGCTGAACAGGCTGCAATTGAGAAACAGATTCAGCAGGCGGGCTATGGCGCGCAGGCGGAAAGCCTGATTAAGCAGGCGATGGCGCGTCCGCTCGATCCGCAGTGGCTGGCGGCCGGGGTAAAAAACGAAGAGGAGGCGCTGGAGCTCTACGTGCTCAGCTGTGCAGCTGTCGATATCGACCACTTTATGGAGCGCAGTTATCTCACCGCGCTGGGCGATGCGCTGAAAATTCCGCAGGATGTGCGTGACGGGATCCAGCGAGATATCGCCGCAGAATCTGCTGGCTGAGAGGTCGGAAACAGCTGCGCCTGCGGCAGTTCTGGCATTCCCGCCTGATTGGTGCCACGCTTGCATAAAACGATTTCTCCGGGAGAAACCGCGTTATGAAACAGCCGCAGGCAAAAAAAATTCCGCATGTCATGACGTTGCATGGCGATACGCGCACCGATGATTATTTCTGGCTGCGCGATGACGATCGTGAAGACCCCAGCGTGCTCGCCTATCTGCAGGAGGAGAACCGCTACGGCAGGGCGATGATGGCGTCGCAGAATGCGCTGCAGGAGAAGGTGCTGAAAGAGATTGTCGATCGTATTCCGGGTCAGGACTATTCCGTGCCCTATACGAAAAACGGCTTTCGCTATCAGCGCCGCTATGAGGCTGGCAACGAATATGCAGCGTTTTATCGGCAGCCGGTTGAGGGCGGAGCGGACGCACCCTGGCAGCTGCTGCTTGACGGCAACCGGCGCGCTGCGCACAGCGACTTCTACACCATGGGAGCGCTGGATATCAGCCCGGACAATCAGGTTATGGCACTGGCGGAAGATTTTTTATCGCGCCGTCAGTATGGTATCCGCTTTCGTAACCTGCAGAGCGGCAGCTGGTATCCTGAAGTATTACATAACGCCTCATCCAGCGTAGCCTGGGCAAACGACTCGCGTACGCTTTACTATGTGCGCAAACATCCGAAAACGCTGCTGGCGTATCAGATATGGCGCCATGAGCTGGGCCATCCGCAGAGTGATGACCAGCTGGTATATGAAGAGAAGGATGAGAGCTTTCATCTTAGCGTGCATAAAACCACGTCAGAGCACTTTATTCTGATTGCGCTCTTCAGCACCACCACCAGTGAGATCCTGCTGCTGGACGCGGAGTATCCTGACGCGCAGCCGCAGGTATTCTGCCCGCGCCGGCGCGATCACGAATACAGCATCGACCACTATAACCACAATTTTTATATCCGCTCGAACCGCGACGGCAAGAACTTCGGTCTCTACCGCAGCGCCTGGCTGGCGGAGCAGCGCTGGGAGACGCTGATACCGGCGCGCGAGCACGTCGTTCTGGAGGATTTCCAGCTGTTTCGCAGCTGGCTGGTAGTAGAAGAGCGCCAGCGCGGCGTCAGTACTTTGCGGCAGATTAACCGCGCCAGCGGCGAGAGCTATGGTATCGCGTTTGACGATCCCGCCTATGTGACCTGGCTGGCGTTTAACCCCACGCCGGAGAGCGATACGCTGCGCTACGGCTACTCCTCGATGACCACGCCCGATACGCTGTTTGAACTGAATATGGAGACCGGGGAGCGGCGCATCCTCAAACAGACGCCGATACCAGGCTTTGATCCGGATGAGTACAGAAGTGAGCACCAGTGGATCAAAACGCGCGACGGTACCGAAGTGCCGGTATCGCTGGTTTATCATCGGAAATATTTTCAGCGCGGTAAAAATCCGCTGCTGGTCTATGGCTATGGTGCCTACGGCAGCACAATGGAGGCGAACTTTAGCGCCAGCCGCGTCAGCCTGCTGCAGCGCGGTTTTATCTATGCCATTGTGCATGTCCGCGGCGGGGGCGAGCTGGGCCAGCAGTGGTATGACAGCGGCCGTCTGATGCATAAGATGAACAGCTTCACCGATTTTATCGACGTGACGCAGGGGCTGGTGGCCAAAGGCTATGGCGATCCGCAGCGTCTCTACGCCATGGGCGGTAGCGCGGGCGGGCTGCTGATGGGCGCGGTTGTCAATATGGCACCGACCCTGTTCCACGGCGTGGTAGCGCAGGTGCCGTTTGTGGATGTGGTGACAACCATGCTCGATCCCACTATCCCGTTAACCACCGGCGAGTATGATGAGTGGGGCAATCCGGAACAGCCCGACGCCTATCACTACATCAGCCGTTACAGCCCCTATGATAATGTGACCGCGCAGGCGTATCCGCATCTGCTGATCACCACGGGGTTGCACGATTCACAGGTGCAGTACTGGGAGCCCGCTAAGTGGGTGGCAAAGCTGCGCGAATATAAAACCAGTGACGCGCTGCTTCTGCTCTGCACCGACATGGACTCCGGCCACGGCGGTAAGTCGGGACGCTTCAAATCCTATGAGGGCGTTGCGCAGGAATTTACGTTCCTGATTGCGCTGGCGCAGGGCAGCCTGCCGGATCGGGTGGATTACTGATCGCCTTTGACATATTTACGCAGCGCCTGCCGCAGCGGCGGGCGCAGATCGCGGACATTGTCCAGTACCCAGCGCAGATAACCCGGATCGCGGCGCGCAATAGCGCTGATACTCTGTCCGCGATATTTGCCAAACGGAAAGATATCGCCGGAGAGCGCAGCCGGTTCAGTCCGGCTTACCATCTCCGCCGGACTCCAGCCGGAGATCTCCATAATACGGATCAGCAGCGCGGCGGTAACGTAGCAGTCATAAAGCGCGCGGTGTGCATGCAGGTCTGCAGGCGGCGTCACCTCAAGTTTCAGGCTGTGCCGCAGCGCCTGATTACCATATTTAATGCCGGGCCACAGTTTGCGCGCCAGCGTCATGGTACAGATCCATTCACCCGGCATGGCGGGCAGCATGCGGCGGTCAAAGCTGGCGTTATGAGCCACATAGTGCGGGCTGCCGTGATAGCGGCTGATGATCGCTTCTATCGGAGGTTTATCCGCCACCATCGCTTCTGTGATGCGATGCACCATCATTGCCTGACGACTGATAGGGCGATCCGGGCAGACCAGATCGCTCATCGGATTGACAATCTGCCCGTCAATGACATCCACCGAGGCGATCTCTACCACGCCGCCCTGCAGGCCGCAGGTTTCTGTATCTATCACGCGTAACATAGGTTATTTCTGCTTAGGTTCGTAGGGCAGGCGGGAGAGGCTGAGCGAAGCCTGGCGATAGTGCATCAGGCGCTGACGGAACCAGTCGCGCAGCGCTTCCGGCTGCTCGCGTTCAACCATCTCCGCCACGACCGGCATATTGTAGCGCTCTTTGAACGCGACGCCTGCCGCCGCCAGCTCAACGTTGACTTTGTCTTTCTCTTCCTGCGACAGCTGTGCAAGATTATAACGCATGCTTT
>JAAIGF010354518.1_pt1 | contig 16826 bp, 14 predicted proteins | sample 6487441 | NCBI WGS metagenome assembly JAAIGF01 (sample SAMN13974129, study PRJNA590717) | phyllosphere metagenome | biome: pepper field; feature: multiple bacterial spot infested pepper fields; material: pepper leaves; isolation source: leaves from pepper fields | host: Capsicum annuum ... | reverse complement strand
GTTCGCTGCTGTGCAGGGAGAGCTGGAAGCGGACAAGGGCGATGTCGACCTGCCGGGCAAGGTACGCATTGCCAGCGTTGCCCAGGAAACGCCCTCATTGCCGGATCCGGCGCTGAGCTTCGTGCTGGGCGGCGATGTCGAGGTGGCCGCGGTGCTGGCCGAAGAAGCGGCAGCGACCGCGCGCGAAGACTGGGAAGCGGTGGCCGACGCGCATACGAAAATGGCGGAGATGGGCGCCTACGATGCCGAGGCGCGCGCAGGCAAGCTGCTGCATGGGCTGGGCTTCCCGGCCGAAACCCATCATCGCGCGGTGTCATCGTTCTCCGGTGGCTGGCGCGTCCGCCTGAACCTGGCGCGGGCCCTGATGATGCCCAGTGACCTGCTGCTGCTGGACGAACCCACCAACCATCTGGATCTCGACGCGGTGTACTGGCTGGAACAGTGGCTGCTGAAGTATCCGGGGACCCTGCTGCTGATTTCGCACGACCGCGAGTTCCTGGACAACGTCGCCACCCACACGCTGCACCTGCATAACGGTGGCGCGAAGCTGTACACCGGCGGCTATACCGATTTCGAGCGGCAGCGTGCCGAGCAGCTGCGGCAGCAGCAGATCGCCCACGAAAAGGAACAGAGCGAGCGCGCCCACCTGCAGAGCTTCATCGACCGTTTCAAGGCCAAGGCCTCAAAGGCCGCACAGGCGCAGAGCCGCATGAAGCGCCTGGAAAAGCTGGCCGGTACCGAAGCGGTGCGTGCCGAGCGCGAATTCCGCATCGAGTTCGCTCCGCCGGCGAAACTGCCGTTCTCGCTCATTCGGCTGAACCACGTGGAGGCTGGCTACGGCAGCGATGCGGTGATATTGCATCACGTTGGTTTCGGCCTGGAAGCGGGCCAGCGGATCGGCCTGCTCGGCCCCAACGGCGCCGGCAAGACCACCCTGGTGAAGACGCTGGTGGGCGAGCTGGACCCCATCGCTGGCGAGCGCATGGCGCATCCGGACCTGAAGATTGGCTACTTCGCACAGCACACGGTGGAATCGCTGCACGAAGGCCAGTCGCCAATGGACCATTTCCGCGAGATTTCCCCGGATGCCAGCAACCAGTCGTTCCGGGATTTCCTGGGCAAGTGGAATTTTCCGGGCGATCGTGCGTTCGAACCGGTGGATGGCTTCTCCGGTGGCGAGCGCGCGCGCCTGGCGCTGGCGTTGATTGCCTGGCAGCAGCCGAACGTGCTGCTGCTCGACGAGCCGACCAACCACCTGGACCTGGAAATGCGCGAAGCGCTGGCCGAGGCGCTGAGCGATTTCGAGGGGGCGATCGTGATGGTGTCGCATGACCGCCACCTGATCGGTCTGGTCTGCGATACGTTCTGGCGCGTGGCCGATGGCGTGGTCGAGCCGTTCAACGGTGATCTGGATGAGTACGCGGCATGGCTGCGCACACGTCCGCAGGCGCAGGGCACGAAGGCGAAGCTGGCCGAATCGGCGGCAGCGGCACCGGTGGCGGTGAAGACCGAAGCGGTGGCGCAGGTGGTGCAGAAGAAGCCGGTCAATCCGCACAAGCTGGCCGCTGCCGAAGCAAAGGTCGCCGAATGTGAAGCCGCCCTGGCTGAACTGGACCGGCAACTGGCCGATCCAGGCAACTACGCCGATGCTGCGCGCATGGCCGTGCTTGGCCGCGACCGCGAAGCCGCGGCCGCGCAGCTGGAAAAGGCCGAATCCGCATGGATGGAACTGCTGGAAGGCTGAGGACATTCCATCAGCCGGGCAGGGCCCGGCTCTGCCTGCAGTGCGGCACCAACAGGGCAGGACCGGGCTATGCGTCCTGCAGCCACTGGCGGAAGCGGATTACCGGACCACGCTCGGGGCGCGAACGCAGGCGTGTGAGCCAGTAGCTTCCCAGGTCCACGGTCTGCGCGAAGGGCTGCTGCAGTCTTCCCTCGGCCAGCTCCTGCTCGAACATGCGCAGTGGCAACAAGGCCATTCCGCCGCCACTGGCAGCCGCCACGGCCAGCGTCAGCGACGAATCGAACACCGGCCCGCGCGCCTCGATGACCGGCCCGCCTGCGGCCTGCAGCCAGCGTGACCACTCGTCGCTGCGATAGGAACGCAGCAGCGGTACGCATGCCAGGTCGGGCAGCGAGTGCAGTCGCCGTGCCAGTGCCGGCGCGCACAATGGCGCAAAGGGCGCCTCCAGCACCCGCGTGCAGACCTGCCCCTGCCAGTCGCCGTCGCCGAACCGGATGGCGGCATCCAGCCCTTCGCCCGCCAGGTCGATGCGGTTGTTGTGCGTCTGCAGGCGCAGGTCGATATCCGGATGGGCGGCCTCGAAGGCGGGCAGGCGAGGCAACAGCCAGCCGGTCGCGAAGGTGCCAACCACGCCCAGCGTCAGCACCTGGCGTTCGCCGGTGCCGGTGAACCGCGCCATGGCCAGCGAGATGCGCTGGAAGGCTTCGTTCAAGGCCGGATACAGCGCCGCACCTTCATCGGTCAGTGCCACCCCGCGCGGCAGCCGATGGAACAGACGCACCCCCAGGCGCCTCTCGAGTCCGCGGATCTGATGGCTCAGCGCGGCCTGGCTGACGCAGAGTTCCAGTGCCGCGCGGGTCAGATTCTGGTGCCGCGCGGCAGCCTCGAAGGCGCGCAGCGCATTGAGCGGAAGTGTCGGCGAAAGCATGGCGGCGTGAGGATAAGTGGTGGCTGATGATGGGCCGTCAGGCTCCGGGCGGCAAATCAGGCGGGTAGCATCGGCAAGACATGAATTTCACTGTGGGCTCGCACAAGAACGTTGCGCTGGTGGAAGTGGCCCATCCTGCGGAAGATGACGCAACGGACCAAGGAGCGATCGCATGTTTTCCCGACGTCATTTTCTGCAATCCAGCGCTGCGATGCTGGCCAGCTCGGCAGCGCTGCCGATACTGGCGCACGGTGCGCTGCCCGCCATGCCTGCGAAGATCGCTGCCGCGGCGGACTTTGCCGCGCTGGAAAAGGCCAGCGGTGGCCGCCTTGGCGTGTCCCTGCTCGATACTGCCAACGGCAGGCGCAACGGCCATCGCCAGGACGAGCGTTTCCCGATGTGCAGCACCTTCAAGGCGGTGCTGGCAGCCGCCGTTCTGAGTGGCGCGGAGACCGGCACGTGCTCGCTGGACCAGCGCGTGGCTGTCCGCGAGCAGGACATGCTCTCCCACGCGCCGCTGACCGCTCGACACGTAGGCAAGACGCTGACGGTGCGCGATCTGTGCCGCGCCACCATGACCACCAGCGATAATCCTGCAGCCAACCTGCTGTTCGGCGTGGTGGGGGGGCCACCTGCGGTCACCCGGTTCCTGCGCGCGCAGGGTGATGCGGTGACCCGGAGTGACCGCATGGAGCCTGCCATGAATGCGTTCGTCGCTGGAGATCCGCGCGATACCACCAGCCCGGCCGCCATGGCCATGACGTTGCAGCGCCTGGCAATGGGCGACGTCTTGTCGCCTGCGGCGCGGCAGCAGTTTGCCGATTGGCTGCTGGACAACGAAACCGGTGACGATTGCCTGCGTGCCGGGCTGGGGAAACGTTGGCGGGTGGGCGACAAGACCGGCAGCAACGGAGTAGACACGCGCAACGACATCGCCGTGCTGTGGCCGCGCGACGGCGGCTCGCCCTGGGTGCTGACGGCCTATCTGCAGGGAGCCACGGTGGACAGCGCGCAGCGCGACGCCGTGCTGGCGCGCGTGGGTGCGCTGGCCGATGGATTGATTGGCTGACGCGATCTGGTAGAGCGGGGCTCTGCCCCGCTGCGCGGTGATGTGCCAGCCGGGCAGAGCCCGGCTCTACGAATCGTGTCCGGCGGCGGCTACGGCTTCCAGGAACTCACGGCCCCAACGTTCCACGTCGTGGTACTCCACGATGCCCTGCAGCTGGCGCTGCCGCCCCATTGCCTCTTCTTCCGGCATCGACAGCGCCTGCATCAGTCCCGCAGCGAGGTCGGCCGGGTCATGCGGATTGGTCAGTACGGCACCCTTCAGCTCCGCGGCGGCACCTGCGAATTCGCTCAGCACCAGTACACCGTGGCTGCCCTCGATGCCGTGGGTGGCAACGAATTCCTTGGCGACCAGGTTCAAGCCATCACGCAACGGCGTGATCCACATGACGTGCGCGGCGGCATAGTGGGCCACCACCTGCTCGAAGGGCAGTGCCTGCGCGAAGAAACGCACGGGCGTCCAGTCCAGCCGCGAGAAACGCCCGTTGATGCGTCCCACCGCCTGCTCGATCTGGTTCTGCAGCGTGCGGTACACAGTCATCTCGCGTGCGGCGGGCACGCATACCATCAGCAGGGTCACCTTGCCCTGCTGTTCGGGATGTTGTTCCAGCACCCGCTCGAAGGCCTCCAGCTTGGCCAGCGTGCCCTTGGTGTAATCCAGCCGCTCCACCGACAGCACCAGCTTGCGTGCGCCGATCTCCCGACGCAGCTTGAAGATGTCATTGCGTACGTCGCTGCGCGCCAGAGTGTCGTGGATGCGGCGCAGGTCGGTACCGACCGGATGCGCGCCCAGCGCGACTTCACGGTCACCCACCCGCAGCCGGGTGGTCATCGTATCCAGCCCCACCGCGCAGCCGTAGGTGAGAAAGCGTGGTGCGCAGCTTTCCCAGGCCAAGCGCTCGGCCGGCATCGCGCCGCGTACCACGTCGACGAAGTTTTCCACCTGGCGGGGAATATGGAAGCCGACGTAATCGCAGGACAGCAGGCTGCCGATGATCTCCCGGCGCCACGGCACTACGTTGAATACATCGGCCGAAGGAAAGTAGGTGTGGTGGAAGAAGGCGATCTTCACGTCCGGACGCAGTTCGCGCAGATAGGCCGGCACCATCCACAGGTTGTAGTCGTGGATCCACACGGTGGCGCCATGTGCGGCTTCGGCAGCCGTGGTTTCCGCGAACCGGCGATTGACCTTGAGGAATACCTGCCAGTCGTCTTCGCGGAAGCGCGCACGCTCCCAGAACACATGCAGCATCGGCCAGAATGCTTCCTTGGAAAAACGCTTGTAGAAGATGTCCACTTCCTGGCGGCTCAATGGCACGCGGGTGGCACGCAGGGTGGGGTAGCGCTTTTCGTCCACCTGCAGGTGGCGCTGGAACGGGCGATGCCTGGGGTCGTCGATGCCCCACGCGATCCAGCTGCCCTGCTGGCCACCTTCGAAGAAGCTCAGCAGCGAAGGAATGATGCCGTTGGGTGAACGTGGTGGACGCTGTACCAGTTTGCCGTCCTCGATGGCTTCGTCGAACGGCAGGCGGTGATAGACCATCAGCAGACTGGCGCCTTCATGCGGTGCCGCTGCAGGCTTGGCCAGGTGTGGATCACGCGCATCCAGCAGCCCGAAATGGGTGATCGCTTCAAGGATGCCGCCGCAGCCCGGGGCCTTCGCGTGCAGGGTGCGCTGCTGGCCAGCGGTGGCTTCCAGCAGCCCCGGTTCCGAGCGGCCGACACAGACGCCCGTGAAGCCGGCGACGTACATGGAAAGATCGTTCAGCGTGTCGCCGGCCACGAGAATGCGCTCCACCGGCAGTTCCAGCACGCGCGCCAGTGCTGCCAGCGTGCGGCCCTTGTCGGTGCCCGGCGGCAGGATGTCCAGGTAGCGGTCGGCCGAATACAGCACATCGCAGCCCAGCGCATGGGCGGTCTGTTCGATCTGCGCGCGCAGCGGCGCCAGCGTTCCGGGATCGCAGAAATAGGAGCAGCGGCGTTCCTGCGGCACGTCCTGGCGCTGCAGCGCGGTGAACGGGCGCATCGCTTCGGCCACCACCTGTTCGCCGGGCCAGTGCGCGTCGATCATCGATTGCAGGGGCTGCAGGGGCTGCAGCGTGTGGCCATCCACGACTGTCGCGCCGACATCGCAGACGATGTAATCCGGGCGTGGAATGGACGGGTCCGACAACAGCGGCATCACCGCTTCCAGACCGCGGCCGGTGATGAAGACGAGGGAGATGCCGGGATGCTGATCGATCAACCGGTACAGGCGGTGACGCTGTTCGGCGCTGCCGGCCAGGAAGGTGCCATCCAGGTCGGTGGCCAGTATCAGTGCCGGGCGATCAGCGCGGTCGGGAGCGGAGGAAACAGGGGTGGGATGGACAGGAGAGGGACTTTCAACAGTCAATGCACTTCCTTTTCAGGGGGGAGGGGAGTTTCGGTTTCAGGCATGAGTTCCAGTGCCGATGGCGTGGTGCGCAGCATGGGGCGGAACGGTGCCGGATGGGTGCGCAGGCGTGCATGCAGCAGCAGGCGCATGGCGGTGAAGGCCGCCAGGGCGCCGAGCACGGTGGCGAAATACAGCGGCAGTGCCGGCGCGCCGAAGCGTTGCATCAGCACGCCCGCCAGTGCCGGGCCCACGGCTGCTCCCACACCATGCACGAGCAGCAGGCTGCTGCAGCCAGACAGCAGGTCTTCACTGGCGAGGTAATCCAGCATGTGCGCCACCGCGAAGGGGTAGAGCGCGAAGACCAGCCCGCCGTAACAGAACACCAGCAGGAACATCAGGTGCAGTTGCTGCTGGATGGGCGGCAGCGCGGCCAGCACCGCCAGCGCGGCGGCGGCCAGGCTCAGCGACAGCAGGCCGATGCGGCGGTCGTGGCCATCGCTGATGCGGCCCAGCGGCCACTGCAGCAGGGCTCCTCCGACTATGGCGGCGAGCATGAACAACGGCACACTGTCGCCCTGCAGGCCAATCTCGCCGGCATACACGGGCAGCAGGCCCCAGAACGGCCCCATTGCCAATCCGGAAAGTCCGGCGGCGACGGTGGCTACCGGCGCCAGCGAATACAACCGGGACAGTTTCAGGCGTGGCACGTTCGGCACCTCGGGCTGCCGCAGGCGGGTTGCGGTGACCGGCAGCATGGCCGCGCAGATGAGCAGCGCGGTCACGGTGAACATCGCCGCGGCGCCGGCATCGCCCAGCATCAGCAACACCTGTCCCACCGCCAGGGCGGACAGGTTGATCATCATGTACAGCGAGAACACGCGGCTGCGGCGGCGCGGATCGGGCTCGGCGTTGAGCCAGCTTTCAATCACCGTGTACAGGCCGACCAGAGCGATGCCGGTCACCACGCGCAGGATGGCCCAGCCCCATGCCTGCAACCACAAGGGATGCACCAATACGGCCATGGTGGCCATGGTGGCCAGGGCGGCATGGAAGGCGAAGGCGCGGCTGTGGCCCATCCGCCGGATCAGCGGTGGCGCAGTGAAGGTGCCGAGGAAAAATCCTGCGAAGTAACCTGACATCACCCAGCCCAGCGCATTGGCACTGAAGCCTTCCTGCCCGCCGCGCACGGCCAGCAGGGTACCCAGCAGGCCGCCGCCGGTAAGCAGCAACGCCACTCCGAGCAGCAACGCGGTCAGCCGCAACATGGGTGCGACCTTCGTGGGGAAGGTTTGGCAGACACGTGGCCCACCTTAACACAGGCCCCCTGACTGACCCTTCGCTATGACTTAAGATGCGCGCCCGAATCCCTTCGATGTCCCACGGAAATGCCGATCTACGCCTTCGCCTGCACCGACTGCGGCCACGCCTTCGACCGCCTGCAGAAAATCGCCGACGCCGATCCGACCCAGTGCCCGCAGTGTGGGCTGGAAACGGTGAAACGCCAGGTCACCGCGCCCTCGTTCCGGCTGGCGGGCGGCGGCTGGTATGAAACCGACTTCGGCGCCAACAGGAAGAACCTCGTGGAGAAGCCCGCAGGCACGGCTGCCGCCACCGGTTCCGGCGACTGAAGCGGGAACCGCGTCGGTCACCGTTTGCGCGGCGTGGCCGGTCTGGGTAGGGTGGAGCGATGAATCTGTTCCGATCCTTCCCGATGACCGCCGCATTCGCGCTCATCCTGACCGGCTGCGGTGGCAAGTCGCCCGACGTGGCATCGCAGGAAGTCGCGGCAGCGCCCGGCGACGCGTTCCTGGCGGCCATCGCCGCCCACTGTGGCAAGGCCTATGCGGGTGAAGTCGTCGAAGACAACCCGCCCGCAGTGGGCGAAGATCCGTTCGCCGGCAAGCGTCTGGTGATGCACGTACGCGGCTGCGAGAACCCCTCGAAGGAACTGCGTATTCCGTTCCATGTCGGCGACGACCATTCCCGTACCTGGGTGCTGTCGCGAACCGAGCATGGTCTGCGCCTGAAGCACGACCATCGCCACCGGGACGGAAGCCCGGATGCCATCACCCTGTATGGCGGCGACAGCAGGCCACCGGGAACCGCGCAACGGCAGGAATTCCCGGCAGACACCGATTCGGTGGCGATGTTCCGCAAGGCCGGCATGCTGCCGTCCACCCACAACACCTGGGCGATGGAAATAGAGCCCGACGAGCAGTTCGTCTACGAGCTCACCCGTCCGGATGGCCGCCGTTTCCGCGTGGTGTTCGATCTCACCCGGGCCGTGGCTGAGCCGCCCGCGCCCTGGTAACCCGCAGCCAGGCGTTCGCCAACCGGATGCTAGCGCACGCCAAACCGGGCGCGGCAGCCATTGCTGACCCACAGGCTGCCGTTGCCATACCCCCAGCTGCGGCCTTCCGCGCAGGCGCTGCCGGACAATTGCTGGACCAGCACCGGGCGACCTTGGCGGCCGTCCCAGGCACAGGTGCTGCGGCGCTTGTCGCTGCTGCTGCAGGTAACGCTGTAGCTGCGGTCGCGTCCGGCATTTCCGCCCCAGCCGCCGTGACCACGGTCTTCGGCGAACTCGCCGCGGCAGCCGCCGCTGACCCATAACGTGCCGTTGCGCGTGCCCCACGTGCGGCCTTCAACGCAGGCCGAGCCGGATATCTGCCGAACCAGGCGCGCGCTGCGCCAGCCGGTGTTGCAGACCCGTTCGCGGTTGTTCTGGCTTTCGCAGCGCAGGGTGGCGTTGCTGCCCCCGTTCCCCCCGTTCCCCCCGTTCCAGCCGCCGTTGCCACTGCCGCGCAGGGAGGTGGCGATATCCTGCCTGATCCGTGAAAAGCTCCAGCCGGAATTGATCTGGGCCAGGTAGAAGCGCAGCTGGTCATCGGGTATCCGCCGCCCGTTGGACTGGTCGGCATATTCCTGGCCGATCACCCGGGCGCGGTCGTTGGCGGAGAGCTGGGACAGGTTTTCCGGCGCGTAGGCCCGGGTTCCCACCTGTGCGGTGGCATGGGGCGCGAAGCAGGCGACAGCGGCGGCCAGGCAGGCTGCGGTGTAGCGGTTCATGGCGACATCCCCGTACGGTCGATGGTGCGTGACTATAGGAGCTACGGCCATCAAGCCGGCGTGATCAGCGGGGATTTGCTCCGGCCGGGGGCTCGGCCGCAGAATACGGGGCTTTCCGGGCCTTTCTGGCGCCGGCGTTCCCCAGCGGAGTTGTCCCCCATGCGTACCCACTTCTGCGGCCTGGTCGATGAGACCCTGATTGGCCAGACTGTCACCCTCGCCGGCTGGACCGACGTGGCCCGTAACCAGGGCGGCGTGTGCTTCATCGATCTGCGCGATCACGAGGGCATCGTGCAGGTGACGGTGGAGGTCGACAACGCTGAAGTATTCGCCGTGGCCGCCTCGCTGGGTTACGAGGACGTGCTGCAGGTGGAAGGCGTGGTGCGTGCCCGCCATGCAGTCAACGACAAGATGCGCACCGGCAAGGTGGAAGTGATCGCCACCGCGATCACCGTGCTGAACAAGGCTGCGCCGCTGCCGTTCCATGCCCACGAGAACCCGGGTGAGGAAACCCGCCTGAAGTACCGTTACCTGGACCTGCGCCGCCCGGAGATGCAGCGCATGCAGCGCACCCGCATCCAGCTGGTGCAGGCGTTGCGCCGCCATCTGGATGGCAAGGGCTTCCAGGACATCGAAACCCCGATCCTGACGAAGGCCACCCCGGAAGGCGCACGCGACTTCCTGGTGCCGGCGCGCATGCATCCGGGCGAGTTCTACGCCCTGCCGCAGAGCCCGCAGCTGTTCAAGCAGATCCTGATGGTGGCCGGCTTCGACCGCTATTACCAGATCGCCCGCTGCTTCCGCGACGAAGCCCTGCGCGCCGACCGCCAGCTGGAATTCACCCAGCTGGACATGGAATTCGCCTTCGTGCGCGAGCAGGACGTGCAGGATTTCGTGGAAGACATGATCCGCGCCATTTTCAAGGAGGTAGTGGACGTGGAGCTGGATGCCAGTTTCCCGCGCATGACCTGGGCCGAAGCGATGCGACGCTACGGTTCGGACAAGCCGGACCTGCGCAACGCGCTGGAACTGGTGGACGTAGCCGAACAGGTCAAGGACAGCGAATTCGCCGTCTTCACCGGCCCGGCCAATGACGCCGACGGCCGCGTGGCGGCGCTGCGCATTCCTGGCGGCGCCACGCTGTCGCGCAAGCAGATCGACGAGTACGCCGCGCACGCCGCCAAGTACGGCGCCAAGGGCCTGGCCTACATCAAGATCGCCGACAACGGCGAAATCAGCTCGCCGATCCAGAAGTTCTTCAGCGAGGAATCCTTCGCCGCGCTGGTTGCCCACGTTGGCGCAGGCAATGGTGACATCGTGTTCTTCGGTGCCGGTGGCTACAACAAGGTTTCCGATTTCATGGGTGCGCTGCGCCTGAAGGCCGGCAAGGATTTCGGCCTGGTTGCCGACGGCTGGGCGCCGTTGTGGGTCACGGACTTCCCGATGTTCGAATGGGATGAGGAAGAACAGCGCTACGTCGCCCTGCATCACCCCTTCACCGCACCGGCCGTGGACGACATCGGCGATCTGCGCGCCAATGCCCGCACCGCTGTTTCGCGCGGTTACGACATGGTGCTCAACGGCAATGAAATCGGCGGCGGCTCGATCCGTATCCATCGTCCGGACATGCAGAGCGCGGTGTTCGAGCTGCTCGGCATCGGCGCCGAAGAGGCCCGCGCCAAGTTCGGCTTCCTGCTGGACGCGCTGAATTACGGAGCACCGCCGCACGGCGGCATCGCATTCGGCATCGACCGTATCGCTGCGCTGATGGCCGGCACCGAATCCATCCGTGACGTCATCCCGTTCCCGAAGACCACCGGTGCGCAGTGCCTGATGACCGACGCGCCGTCGCCGATCGCCGATGCGCAGCTGGCCGAAGTGCACGTGCAGGTGCGTCCGAAGGCCTGAAGCCTGCGGGCTGGCATGCATTGATTCGACAGGTGCCGGCCATCGGCCGGTACGACGCCATGACCGCAGGGGATGACATGACCACTGGCCATTACGCCATCCGCCGCGCCACGGTAGAGGATGCATCGACCCTGTCGACGCTGGCGGAACGGACATTCACCGAAACCTTCGGCCATCTGTATCCACCGGCCGACCTGCAGGATTTCCTGCGGGAAGCCTACGCGGTTGAACGCCAGCGCGTGATCCTCGCCCATCCGGATTACGCGGTGTGGCTGCTGGAGCGTGATGGCGTGGCGATAGGTCACGCGGCTGCGGGCCCGTGCGGCCTGCCGCATCCGCAGGTGGGGCCCGGCGATGGCGAACTGAAGCGCCTGTACCTGGTCAGGGATGAGCAGGGCTGCGGCTGGGGCCGCCATTTGCTGGTGACGGCACTGGACTGGCTGGAGCGGGAGGGCCCTCGCACGCTGTGGCTTGGCGTGTGGTCGGAAAACCTTGGCGCCCAGCGTTTCTATGCCCGCCATGGCTTCCGCAGGGCGGGTGAGTACCTGTTCCCGGTAGGCGCCACCAACGATCTGGAATTCATCATGCGGCGCGAACCTGGCCAGGCTGGTTGATCGGCCCGGGCACGGACGCGTTTCCAGGCGTCGGCTTCCCGGGTCGGTTCGCCACCTGCCATGCCGCCTCCGCCGCCTCCAGGTACCGAGCGTTCGGCGGGGCAGACGGGGCGCTGGGCGGCGGCGGCGTCCACACTCCCTTTTGACGACGGAAACGGCCACACTGGGCGCATGACAAGTTCAGTGTTGCTGCTGCATGGCATCTGGAATGCACGCGCCTGGGTCGGGCCATTGGCCTGGCGATTGCGTGCGCGCGGTTTCCTCGTGGAGACCTTCGGTTATTCCAGCGTGCTCGGCGGTCCGGACGTTGCCGTGCCGCAGTTGCTCGAGCGCCTGCAGGACAGTGGCCCGGTGTCGCTGGTGGGCCACAGCCTGGGCGGCCTGCTGGCGCTGGAAGCGCTGCGCCAGCAGCCGGGACTGCCGGTAGAGCGCGTCGTCTGCCTGGGATCGCCACTGCGCGGCAGCGTGACGGCGCGTTCGCTGGCCGATCATGGCTGGTCGGCGGCACTGGGCCGCAGCGTTGACCTCCTGCTGGATGGCCTGCCGGACTGGCGGGGCACGGCGCAGGTAGGCCTGATTGCCGGCTGCGTGCCACACGGGTTGGGCAGCCTGCTGGGTGCGCTGGATGGAGAGTCCGATGGCACGGTGGCATTGGCTGAAACCCGCCTGCCCGGGCTGGCCGACCATTGCACCGTACGCTGCAGCCACAGCGGGCTGGTCTTTTCGGTGGATGCCGCGCGACAGACGGCGCAGTTCCTGCGCCATGGGCGTTTCCATCGTGGCGGCCAGGCTGCCGCAGCCTGATTGCAGCCGGTCGCCGGCGTGGCTGGACACGGTGCAGGCCCTCGATCAGGTAGAATCCGCGCCCTGTTCCCGAAGCAGCGAAAACGGAAATCCCCATGGGTAGAGGTCCTTCCATCGAAGCCCGCAAGAACGCGTCCGACGCGAAGCGTGGCAAGATTTTCACCAAGATCATCCGCGAGATCGGCGTGGCCGCTCGTGGCGGTGGAGGCGACCCCAACAACAATCCGCGCCTGCGCGTGGCCATGGACAAGGGCCTGTCGGCGAACATGTCCAAGGACGTGATCGAACGCGCCATCAAGAAGGCCACCGGTGAGCTGGAAGGCGTGGTCTACGAGGAAATCCGCTACGAGGGCTATGCGCCCGGTGGCGTGGCGGTGATCGTGGATTGCCTGACCGACAACAAGGTGCGCACCGTCGCCGACGTCCGCCATGCTTTCAGCAAGTGCGGCGGCAACATGGGCACCGAAGGTTCGGTCGCCTTCATGTTCAAGCGCCTGGGCGTGCTGAGCTTCGCGCCCGGGGCCGATGAGGACAGGATCACCGAGATGGCCATCGAGGCCGGCGCTGATGACGTGGTGGTCTACCCCGACGATGGCTCCATCGACGTAATCACCACGCCGGACAGCTTCCAGTCCGTCAAGGACAGCATGGAAGCGGCCAGGTTGTCCAGCGACCACGCCGAAATCACCTTCCGCGCGGACAACGACATCAAGGTCGAAGGCGATACCGCCCTGCAGGTGAAGAAGCTGCTGGACATGCTGGAAGACCTGGATGATGTGCAGGATGTCTACTCGAACGCCGAACTCGGCGCCGACGCCTACACCTGAGCCCGGAATGACCCGCATCCTCGGCATTGACCCCGGTTCGCAGCGCACCGGGGTCGGCATCATCGACGTCGATGCGGCTGGCCGCGTTTCGCACGTGCATCACCAGCCGCTGGTGCTGCTGGGCGCGGAGGATTTTCCGCAGCGCATGAAGCTGCTGGTGCTCGGCCTGGCGGGCCTGATCGAGGAATATCGGCCGCAGGAAGTGGCCATCGAGAAGGTATTCATGGCGCGCAACCCGGATTCGGCGCTGAAGCTGGGCCAGGCCCGGGGCGCGGCGATTTCCGCCGTGGTGCTGCGCGACCTGCCGGTGAGCGAATACGCCGCCAGCGAGATCAAGCTGGCGGTGGTCGGGCGCGGCGGCGCGGAAAAACAACAGGTCCAACACATGGTCGGGCTCATGCTTGGCCTGAACACGAAGCTGCAGGCCGACGCTGCCGACGCGCTGGCCGTGGCCATCACCCACGCCCATGTACGGGCGACGGCCAGACGCCTGGGGCTGGATACGCGCCAGGCGTGGAGCCGCAAATGAGGAGCATTGCCGCATGATCGGTCGCCTGCGCGGAATCGTGGCCTACAAGGCACCGCCGTGGCTGGTGGTGGACGTCAATGGCGTCGGCTACGAGCTGGAAGCCCCGATGAGCACGTTCTATGACCTGCCGGACATCGGCCGCGAGGTCATCCTGTATACCCATTACGCGCAGAAGGAAGACAGCGTGTCGCTGTACGGCTTCCTGCGCGAGGGCGAGCGCCGGCTGTTCCGCGACGTGCAGAAAGTCACCGGTATCGGTGCGAAGATCGCGCTGGCCGTGCTGTCCGGTGTCAGCGTCGAGGAATTCGCGCGGATGGTGCAGGCCGGTGACATCACTGCGCTGACGCGCATCCCCGGCATCGGCAAGAAGACTGCCGAGCGCATGGTGCTGGAACTGCGCGACCGCGCGGCGCAATTCGGTGCCGGTGGCGCACTGCCCACCAGCAGTGGTCCGGCAGCGGCAGATCCGGTATCCGAAGCGACGGTGGCCCTGCAGCAGCTGGGGTACAAGCCGGCCGAAGCCGCACGCATGGCCCGTGACGCGCATGCTGAAGGCGATGATGTTGCCGTGGTCATCCGCAAGGCGCTGCAGTCGGCGCTGCGCTGAGCGCGCTTTTCCCTCTTCCGCACTCTCCAGATTCCAGGCCCGGTCAGGAACCCATGTCCAGCACCTCCCAACCGCATGGCGGCAGCCATGGCCATGTCCCCACCGGCAGTGGAATGGCGCTGGTCATCGGGGCCATCGGCGTGGTGTTCGGTGATATCGGCACCAGTCCCCTGTACACCCTGAAAGAGGCGTTTTCAGGGCATTACGGGTTGAACAGCGACCATGACACCGTGCTGGGTGTGCTGTCGCTGGCGTTCTGGGCGCTGATCCTGGTGGTTACGCTGAAGTACGTCACCATCATCATGCGGGCCGACAACGACGGCGAGGGCGGCATCATGGCCCTGATGGCACTGGCCCAGCGTACCCTGCGCAACGGTTCGCGGTCGGCCTACGTGGTCGGCATCCTCGGCATCTTCGGTGCTTCGCTGTTCTTCGGCGATGGTGTGATCACCCCGGCCATCTCCGTTCTGGGTGCGGTGGAGGGCCTGGAGATCGCCGCTCCGGGGCTGCACGCCTTCATCCTGCCCATCACCATCGTGGTGCTTCTGGCGGTATTTGCCGCGCAGCGTTTCGGCACCGAGAAGATCGGCAAGGCCTTCGGGCCGATCACCACGGTCTGGTTCCTGTCGCTGGCGGCGATCGGGCTGTACAACATCGTCGATGCGCCGGAGGTGTTGAAAGCGTTCAACCCGTGGTGGGCGATCCGCTTCTTCATGGATCACGGCTGGCATGGACTGTTCATCCTTGGCGCGGTAGTGCTCGCCGTTACCGGTGGCGAAGCGCTGTATGCGGACATGGGCCACTTCGGCGCACGGCCCATCCGGCATGCGTGGTACTACTTCGTGCTGCCGTGCCTGGTGCTGAATTACCTGGGGCAGGGCGCGCTGGTGCTGATCCATCCGGAGGCGGTCAAGAATCCGTTCTTCGAATCCGTGCCGGACTGGGCGCTGTATCCCATGATCATCCTGGCCACCATGGCGGCGGTGATCGCCTCGCAGTCGGTCATCACCGGCGCGTTCTCGGTGTCCCGCCAGGCCATGCAGCTGGGCTACATTCCGCGCATGCGCATCAAGCATACGTCGCACGACACCATCGGCCAGATCTACATCCCGGGCATCAACTGGGGACTGGCGGTCATGGTCATCGGTCTGGTGCTGGCGTTCCGCAGTTCGTCCAACCTGGCGGTGGCCTATGGCATCTCGGTGTCGGCGACGATGCTGATCGATACCCTGCTGCTGGCTCTGGTGGCGCGTGCGTTGTGGCCGAAATCGCGCACCTGGATCCTGCCGCTGTGCGTGGTCTTCTTCGTCATCGATGTCGGTTTCGTGGTCGCCAACGGTGCCAAGCTGCTGCAGGGCGCCTGGTTCCCGGTGGTGCTGGGCATCGTGCTGTTCACCCTGATGCGTACCTGGCGTCGTGGCCGTGAGCTGCTGCGCGACGAGATCCGCAAGGACGGTATCCGCATCGATACCTTCCTGCCTGGGCTGATGCTGGCACCACCGGCGCGGGTGCCCGGCACTGCGGTATTCCTTACTGCCGATCCGACCGTGGCGCCGCACGCGATGATGCACAACCTGAAGCACAACAAGGTGCTGCATGAACGCAATGTGTTCCTTCATGTGGAGACGCTGCCGGTTCCGTATGCGCTGGAGGCGCAGCGGTTGAAGATCGAATCGGTTGGTGATGAGTTCTACCGTGTCTATGTGCGGTTCGGTTTCATGGAGACGCCGGACGTGCCGCTGGCGCTGATGCGTTCGTGCGACCACGGTGGGATCTACTTCGATCCGATGGACACCACCTTCTTCGCCAGCCGCGAGACCATCGTGGCGACCGCCAACCGGGGCATGCCGATATGGCGCGACAAGCTGTTCGCGGTGATGCACCGCAATGCGGCGCCGGCGACCGGGTTCTTCCGGATACCGGGCAATCGGCTTGTGGAGCTGGGCGCGCAGGTGGAGATCTAGGGCGAACGGCTGGGCCCCTCGTGGTTGGGGTTGGTTTTTTTGTTGGGGGTTTGGGCCGGGTGGTGAGGCTGGGTGGGGGACGGCAAGAGCCGCTCCTGCGGGCCTTGTTTCGCGCCATCCATGGCGCTCAACACCCCCACCCAGCCTCACCACCCGGCCCCCGACAGTTTCCGTGCACCCCACCACGGTAGAGGGAAATTTAAAAGCAAAAGCAAAAGCAAAAGCCGAGGCGGCTTTGCAGTTGCTTTTGCTTTTTGCTCTTCCTTTTTCTCTTGCGTGGCTGGCGCGCGCGCTGACTGTCGGAGGTTGGTCGGGGTGGGCGTGTGGGGGTGTTGAGCGCCAGGGATGGCGCGAAACAAGGCCCGCATGGATGCGGCTCTTGCCGTCCCCCAC
>JAAIGF010012794.1_pt1 | contig 16829 bp, 19 predicted proteins | sample 6487441 | NCBI WGS metagenome assembly JAAIGF01 (sample SAMN13974129, study PRJNA590717) | phyllosphere metagenome | biome: pepper field; feature: multiple bacterial spot infested pepper fields; material: pepper leaves; isolation source: leaves from pepper fields | host: Capsicum annuum ... | reverse complement strand
CCGATGGCATCGGCGATTGCAGCACTGACGGTGGCGGAGGCTTCGGGCGTGGCGGAAAACCAGGGCGACTGCGCGAACAACTGGCCAAGTACGCTCTCGCGGGTGGTGAGCACCGCATCGAGCGAGGCGATATTGGCATCAACGACTCGGCCGCGCAGGTCCAGCAGGACCTGGTGCTGGAAGCTCGACTGAAACACCGCCTGCAGCCGCTGCTGACTGCGTTGAAGCTCACGGGTGCGGGCCTGCACCTGGTGCTCAAGAGACTCATTGGCCTCGCGCAACGCGCGTTGCACCTGCTTGAGTGCGGTGATGTCGTGGCTCAGCACGATATAGCCGGCGACGCTGCCGTCGGCAGCGCGTTCCGGAACACAGTCGACCTGCAGGACGTGCAGGGTGCCATCGCGGTGTCGGCGTTCCACTTCAAAGCTCTGCCGCTCACCTGCAATGACCTGCTCCAGATGGAAGCGCGACTCCTCGAACGACGCTGTGCCCGCGATGTCGGTGGCGTGCCGCCCGACCAGCTGCTGCAGTTCCAGGCCATGCCAGTTGAGATAGGACTGGTTGGCAAAGCGGAAGCGATGCTGGTTGTCCAGATTGGCGATCATCGCCGGCAGTGCGTCGGTGATCAGCTGCATGCGGCCGCGGCTTTCATCCAGCGCCGCTTCCGCCGCCGCGAGCCGGTCGCGCTTGCTGGCCTCGGCAACGGCACGCAGGATGGCATCGGGCAGGCGCTGCAGACGCTGTTTGACTACGTAGTCGCGTGCGCCACGGGTCAGCGCTTGCACCGCCAGCTCTTCAGTCAGGGTGCCGGAGACGAAGATGAAGGGCACGCGCGGCGCCATTTCTCTGGCCAACGCGAGCGCTGAATCGCCGTCGAAGTTCGGCATCACGTGGTCGGCGAGGATCACCTGGTAGTCAGCCGACCGGAGCGCCTCGATGAACGGCTCGCGCTCCCATACGCGGTCGATGTGCGCATGCACGTCGGCACGGCGCAACTGGGCACCGATCAGTTCGGCGTCCAGTGCGCTGTCTTCCAGCATCAGAATGCGCAAGGCTGTGCTGGCGGGCGCAGGCTCAGCCATTGGTCGCGCCTGCCGAGCGCTGGGGCGGTGGCTGGTTTGTGATGCCCCAGAACATGCCCAGGCCTTGGATGGCCTCGAAGAACTCGTTGAAGTCCACCGGCTTGACCACGAAGGCATTGACACCCAGCTCATAGCTGCGCACCAGATCCTGCTCCTCGCGCGAGGAGGTCAGCATCACAATGGGGGTGCTGCTCAGCTGACGGTCGCCACGCACCTGCTCCAGCACCTGCAGACCGTCAAGCTTGGGCAGTTTCAGGTCAAGAAGCACAACGACCGGGCCACCATGGTTGAGGCCGGCGAAGCGACCCTCGCAACGCAGATACTCCAACGCTTCCACACCATCGCGGACGTGGGTGACTTCGTTGAGCAGCTGACAGCGCGCCAGCGCGGTCATGGTCAGCTCGGCGTCCTTGAGGCTGTCCTCGACCAGAAGGATAGGGCGAAGATCCCTCATGGGCGTACTCCGGATATCAAGGGAAGGGTGAAATGCAGGGTGGCGCCGTGATCCGGCTCGCCTTCGGCCCAGGTGCGCCCGCCATGCCGGCTGATGATGCGCCGGACGTTGGCCAGGCCGATCCCGGTGCCTTCGAATTCATCAGCGTGGTGCAGTCGCTGGAACACGCCGAACAGCTTGTCGACGTAGCGCATGTCAAAGCCGCAGCCATTGTCGCGCACGAAGAAGTGGTGCTCCTCATCTTCAGTCTGGTGGCGGACTTCGATCCGGGCCTGCGCCCGGTCGCGGGTGAACTTGACGGCGTTGGCGAGCAGGTTCTGCCACACCAGTGCGATCATGGCCGGGTCGGCCTGCACGCGGGGCAGGGGATCGACGTGCCACTCGATGCTGCGGTTCTGCAGGTCGAGCTCCAAGTTGCGGCGCACGTCGGCGACCAGTGTCGCCATATCCACGGTCGCCGGGCCCAGGGTCGAGCGGCCCATCTGCGAGAAACTCAACAGGTCATCGACGAGTGTGCCGGCCGATTTGGCCGACTCGACGATGGTGTCCAGATAGCGGCGTTCGGTTTCGTTCATGCGCTCGGCGGCAGAACTGCCCAGCAGTTCCGAGTAACCGACGATGTGCCGGAACGGTGCGCGAAGGTCATGGCTGACCGAATATGAGAAGGCCTCCAGCTCGCGGTTGCTGCGAACCAGCTGCTCGTTGAGCTCGGCCATTTCCTCGGCCTTGCGCAGCACGATGTCGACAATGGCGGTACGGATCTCGAGCGCGGCCTCGCGATCGGCTTCGTTCCAGGGCAGGCTCTGCTGGTGGACCGTCTCCTTCCACGCCGCGAACGAATGACGCGGCGACAGCGGCAGACCCGCTCCTGCAGCCTGTTTACGCGGCTCACCGCCCCAGCGGACGGTGCGCACCACCTCGGGGCGGAACCACATCAGGTAGCTGTCGTGCAGCTGCGAGATGGAGACGGCGAGCAGACCGCTGGCGCGGTCGGCGAAGGCCGCCGCTTCAGGCAGCATCGCAACCAGATGGTCGGTACTGAAGACTTCCTCCCCTGTCCGCGTCCGTGCCAGCCATTGCGCCAGCGCCATCACATCATCGGCCGCCGGGCAGCAGCCCAGGCGGATGCAACGGCCCTTGTGCACGATGGCGGCCCCGCTCGCTTCGGCCAGCGCCATCAGCGTCTGGGCCTCCTGACCGAGCGCACTCATGAATTCCTCGGTGCCCGCCATGCGTCCCAGCAGTTTGACCAGCATGGCCCGCCGCGCGACGCGCATCTCCATCGCCTGCGCGCGCTCTTTCAGACTCATCTGCAGCGACTGCACCTGGCCCAGGAACTCGCAGGCCGTACGCACGGGGTAGGAAACCCGACGCGGGCGTTGACTGTGGCAGGACACCAGTCCCCACAACCGACCTTCCTGCAACAGCGCGATGGACATCGAGGCGCCGGTGCCCATGTTACGCATGTACTGCAGGTGCACCGGCGAAACGCTGCGCAGGACCGCCAGGCTCAGATCGGTCGGATCGACAGGTCCGGCCTCGGGCGGCGCGCGCAGCGGTACCGGCTCATAGTTGGCATCGGCAATCAGGCGCACGCGCATCTGCTGGTATAACGCACGTGCCTGCGCCGGGATGTCAGATTCGGGAAAACGCAGGTCCAGGTAGGAGGGCAACACCTCATTGCGGTCTTCGGCGACAACCGTGCCGTTCCATTCCGGGTCAAAGCGATAGACCAAAACGCGATCGAAGCCGGTCAGCGCACGGACGTGCACAGCAGCCAGCCGGCAGAGCTCGGTGCTGTCGCCAGCGGTTTCGATGTCGGCCATCATCGCGCGGATGGCCGGATAGAGTTCTTCCAGTGAACCGGCCTGTCCCTCAACCGGCGCTTCCAGCTCCACCAGCAGGTCCCGCTCGGAGCGGTGAACAAGCAACTGGTAACGGCCCAGCGCTGCCAACTGAACGCCACCCAGGTGCACCGAGCTGCCGGGCGCTGCGGCTTTCAGCTGTTTCAGAAACGGAGCCAGCACGCCGCCCAGCGCCCTGTCGGCGTCTTCGCCCAACGGATCGCCGAAGGCCTCCACCAGGGCAGGGTCACTGACCGCACACTCGCGCACACGCTGCGAATGAGGATCAATAACCAGCAACACCCCATAGGGCTGGATGGCGCCGGGTGTGTGGATCGGCTCACGTGCACAGCTGGACAGGTCCAGCTGCGCGGCGTCGTCTTGGGTGGATGGAGTCAAGAGGGCAGCTCTGATTCTGGGTGGACACAGGACGTGAAGGAACCATCACATCAAATGCCTCCCGACCGGTGAGGCAAGGTTACCGCGAAAGTGCGCCGGCGAGGTGAAATCACCGTGCCATCGCTCCGGCCAGCAAGGGGTTCGCCGCGCTCGCCGCCGAGCCCGTGGCGGTGACGGTGGCGGGTATGGCGAGCGTGCCCGCCGGAGCGGGGCAACGGCGTGACGACCAACGGTCGTCACCTACCTGAGACGTGTGCGGGCGACCCGTTTGCGGTAGTCACGCCCGTTTTCACCCCGGATGCGCCGTTCCCGCGTCCCGGTGATGCTGTCCACGCGTCGGTCCGAGCCGCTGACCGGCTTGGCCTCGACCTTGGTGTCGCGCTCGAAGGCATGCGATTTGTCGGTGTTGCGGTAATAGCGGTAAAGCGCCCAGTACAGCGCCGTTGCACCCGCCGGCCCGGCGGCCAGCAGCCATAGTCCGTTTTCGTCGCTCATAGTCCTGCCACCAGCATCCAGATAACGAGGGCTTCAATGAAGGTGCCGGCAGTCAATGCGGCCAGCAGCAGCTTCCACTGCTGCACCGGCACGCTGCCCATGGTTTCACCGGTGCGGCCATTGACCGCAATGTAGTGCAACATGCCGCCGTTGCGGCCAGGCTGGTGATAGGAGTAAAGCCACACCGGCAGATACATCGAGACCCAGCGGGTTCCATGCACCTGCAGCTGCTCCTGCTCCCAGCGCACGCCGCGGTCGTACCGTACGAGCGAACGTTCCACCTGCGAACGCGCGACCGACAGCAGCTGGTCTTCCAGGCGGGGACGCATTTTCTCGACGTCCAGGTCGCGTTTTTCGGACGTGAAGCCGAGCAGATACGACGCGTTCCATTTCAACGCATTCTTGGTGTCGAACGGCAGGATGGCGTTGATGATGTTGTTGGTATTGGTCTTGATGTCCAGGTTGCCACGTTCGGCCGAGGACTCCAGTGGCAGGTCGTCAACGGTGAAATCGACCTGACGCTCGACCTGGTAGATGTCGGCGTCGTAGTAGGTGGTCTTGTTCTTTTCCGTGCCCCGCGTGTATTGGCGGGTGAGAATCTCGCCCTTGCCGGACAGCGCTGCGCTGACGTTGCTGTCCACGATCATGTAAGGCAGGTACACGCCCACGACATTCTCGGGTGTGAACTGATCCTTGAACGCCTTGAGCGCGAACAGCCGCCGCTTGTCGACGAACTGGCGGATGCGTGCGACCGCATCGTCCTTGCTGATGCGGAACGGCAGCACCGCATCGGGTACCGCGCCGTTGGCCACCTGTTCGTTGACACCGAATACGTGACGGCACCAGTGGCAGCGCGCCGTCATGCTGGTTTCGGTATTGATCGTGACCTCTGCGCCACAACCAGTGCATTTGAAACTCATCAACGTGCTGGCATCGGCGGCGATGTCGCGCGCTCCGCTGGCGATCACCGTCCCGCGCAGTTGATCCAGTCCTTCGCCGAGGCCATAGGCCTCTTCGACACGTTCGCCATGCCATTGGTGGCGACAGTACTGACACACCAGCACGTCGGTGCCCGTTTTGAGCCTGACGTCACTTGAGCCGCACCGGGGACAGCGGTTGACGCCGTCGCTCAGTTCGACGGCGGATGTGTCCAGCGCCTGAGGATCGGGCGCCTCCAGCTCGTCACGGATGGCCCGCGGCAGGTGCGAGGTGTCAACCGGGAAGCTGCCGGGCAGGGGCGGCACGTCGCGGGGAGAGCCGGGGCCAGTGACAGGCGCCGCAGGCAGCGGCGGGGGGGTGCGGCGTTCGGACATGGAGGGGGCGCCTGCTCAGAGTCCCAGCGCCTTGGCCTTCAACGCATCGTAGTCGGCCTGGGTGATCAGACCGAGGTCGAGCATCTGCTTGGCCTTCTGCAACCTGGCGACCGGGTCATCAGCGGCCGGTGCTGTCTGCTGCTGCAGGTTGCCAAGCCCGCCGAGCATGCCGCCGGCCATGCCCACGCCGACCAGACCGGCTGCGCCGCCGGTCTCGCCCGCCGACTGGATGCCTTGGGCGACGCTGGCCTGCAGGTTGGAATTGCCGCGCGAACCGGACAGCGCATCGGCGCGCTGGACGGTCTTGAGCAGTTCTCGGGTGTTGGCGTCGTACTCGATGGAGACGATCGCCGTCTTGACGATGGCCAGCCCTCGGTCCGAGCTCCATTGGTAACCCTGTTCGACCGCATCGGAGAGGCTTTTGGCGAAGCCCAGCGAATCCTGCTGCAGGCGCGTGATGCGGTTGCCCTTGCCCGGATCATTGGTGTAGAGGCTGAAGGCCGGTGCAAGCGAACTCACGACCTCGTTGAACAGCTGGTTGGCCGCCGCGTTTTCCAGGTCGGTGAAATCGAAGACCTGCCCGGGCTGCAGGTAGCGCGCCGGGACGAAGTTCTTCACGAACAGGATTGGATCGACGATCTTCAACGTGTAGGAACCGCGGGTCACCGCGCCAACCTGGGTATTGAGGAAGCCATCGTCCCAGTAGATTTCCGACTGGGTGCCAAAACGGTTGTCCGGCAGCTCCTTGAGTGACACAAAGAAGGCGGCCTGCTGCGTACCCGGCTGGCCGCCGAACTTGAAGCGCTCCCAGCTCTGGCGGATCAGCGGCGTGACAAGGCCGTCGCCGGCGAAGATCGACTGCGAGCTCACCTCATCCGAGCGCCACTCGTAGCCGCCAGCCTCGGCGGCAAAGCCGGTGATGGCGCCGTCCTGCATCAGCAGCAGCCCGTAGCCCTCGGGCACCACGATCTTCGACCCGTTGGTGATGATGTTCGACGAACCGCTGGTGTTGGAACCGCGGCCGGCGTTGGTGCCCCGTGGCACCGCGGCAAACAGGGCCGCCGTGGCGGGCAGGCCGGAGGGCACGGTCAGGAAGTCCTTCCACTGGTCGGCCAGCACGCCGCCGACCGCACCTTTTACTGCCTGCACCAGACCCATGATCGAACTCCCTGTGTCATTGCCGGGCACCGTGCCCGGGCATGTCGGCCGACTATATCAGGGCCGACGGCTTCGTCACGGTCGGACCATGAACGCCTGCCGACATGTCCTGCGGCGGCGTCAGCCCGCATCGGTCCAGACCGCCAGGGCATAGCCGTCGAGGTCGCGGAAATGGAAGCGACGGCCACCGGGGAAGGCAAAGGCCGGCAGGACGATGCTGCCACCCGCCTCCAGCACCCGCCGCTCGGCGGCGGCCAGATCCGAACAGTAGATGATGACCAGCGGTCCACCGCTGGCCTGCACCTCACCGTCGGTGGTGAAGCCGCCTTTCAGCCGCCCATCGTCAAACTCGGTGTACCCAGGACCATAGTCCGTGAACTGCCATCCAAACACCTGTGCATAGAAGCGTTTGCTGCGCGCGATGTCGGCGACGTTGAACTCGATGTTGTCGATGCGGCGCTCGGCGGCGCCGGTCTGTTGCTCGGTCATGGGAAAGCTCGTGGTCAGTAGGAGGCAGCATGCCATTGCGTCCGGCGGCCGGTCTTGAACAGAACGGCCATCAGACGCCATGGTTCCGACGCAGCGCTGCAGCACCCAGCAGGGTCAGCTCGCGGGCGTCGCGGCTCAGATGGGACTGGTCGGCGTAACCGGCAGCGGCGGCAAGCCAGGCCAGCGTCTGGCCCGGCGCGCGACGCGAAAGATGAAGGAAGCGCTGCAGCCGCAGGATGCGCTGCAGCGTCTTGGACCCATAGCCGAACTGTTGCTGGCACAGACGGCGCAGGGTGCGCGGACTCAGTGCCAGGCGGGCCGTCAGGCCGTCCAGCTCCGCCTCGCCGGTGCGCAGCGTGTTGAACAGCGCCGCCGCCCGCCGGCTGCGATGCGCGTCGGAACTGTCGAGGATGCCGGCCATCCCGGCGGCGAGCGTGCGCAGGCGTTCGCCGGGCGTTGCACTGCCTATCCGCTGCGACAGCGCTTCCACGCCGGTGCGGGTGAACTCGGCCAGAGGTACGGCCTGGCCCACCAGCTGGTCAAGTCCAATGCCGAGCGCGGCGTGGGCCTGGCCCGGTACAAAGCGCAGGCCGAGCACATGGGCTCCGGGGGGAAGGTGGGGGTGCGCAGATACGCGATCGGGCCCCACCACCAGCAGCGTGCCCTCGCGCCAGATGATGTCCACACAGCCGTCGGGCAGTACGGTGATGCTGCCTGCCTGTGTGCTGGGCAGGTGGCTTTGCCACAGCTGGCCGAAGCTGGCCCTCAAGGCGCCAGACGCCGCGTACCCAATGTAGCCGGCGCCTGCGTTGGCGGAGGAGGGTGGGGCGTCCATGGTCCGATTATCACTGCTGGCCGCGTCGAGGGCACCGGCCGATGCACCGCCGAGGGAAAAGGTTGAAGTGACCAATGGGGCTGTCACGCATCCCTGCGGCGCGTCAGCATCAGCCTGCCGGTCAACACCGCCTGCCGGCATCACTCTGTTCTCAGCAGGGAAGCACCATGTTCCATCGAATTAACTTCATTCTCGTGCTGGCCTTGGGCTGCTCCAGTGCGCTCGCGGCAGCGCCGGGACATCAACCGAGCTTCCACCCCGACCGGCTCAAGGGTCCCCCGTCCGGGGCTCCGAATCGCGTGCTGGTACTGGGCAGCCCCCACCTTGCCGAGCTGTCCACGCGCTTCGCGCCTGAGCATATCGAGCCGCTGCTGTTGCGGCTCGCCGCCTGGCGGCCTGATGCGATCGCGATCGAGGCGGTACCCGGATTGCAGTGCGATTTCATGCGGCGCTCTCCGTCGCGGTACGCGGACAGCGTGGATAGCTACTGCGTGGATACCGCTCCGGCAGAGCGCGCCACCGGACTGGATGTGCCCGCCGCCAATGCCGAGGCCGAACGGTTGTTGGCGGCCTGGCCTGCCGCTCCCTCACCCACGCAGCGCCGCCATCTCGCCGCCATTCTGCTGGCGGCAGGCGAACGTCACTCGGCACTGGTGCAGTGGCTGCGTCTACCGGCCAACGAGCGGATCGCCGCCGATGGACTCGATGACGCGCTGGCGGCCTATCTGAGCAGCCAAGCGCAGCGCCGCGGCGAGAGCATCGTGATCGCCGCCGTGCTTGCCGCCCGCCTCGGACTGGAGCGGGTGTGGGCCGTTGACGACCATACGGCAGACTCACCCACGCCCGATCACGAGCGGACCGCCGCAGCGCGTGCGCTTGCCTTGGCGTGGGACAACGAGGATGTGCGGGCGCGTGCTGCAGCGGACGTGCCGCTGTATGCCAACCTGCGCGAGCCCGGCGGTATGCTGGCGCTCTACCGCGCGTACAACGCACCCCCGAACGCGATGCTGGCCTACCGCGGGGATTTCGGCGCGGCGTTGCGTGAACCGTCCGCCGAAGCCTACGGCCGCCGGTACCTGGGGTATTGGGAAACGCGCAATCTGCGCATGGTGGCCAACATCCGTGACGTGCTGGCGCGGAAACCGGCGACCCGGATGCTGGCCCTGGTGGGCGCTTCGCACAAAGGCTACTACGAGGCCTATCTGCACCAGATGCATGATGTGCAGCTGGTTGACAGCGACGACATCCTCCGCTGACGCCGCCGATCAGGTGTTCCGTGGCAGGGTGATTGAAAACGTGGTCGTGCCGTCGTTCGACGCCGCCTCCACACTGCCGCCATGCGCACGGGTGATTTCCCGCACCAGGAACAGGCCAAGCCCGAGGCTGGCATGTTCGCCCTGCGAAGCGCTGCGGGACCCACGGCGCAGCGGATCGAACATCACGCGCAACGCCTCATCGTCCAGATCCGGACCTGCATTGCTCACGGTAATCGTGATGGCGCCAGCATGGCCGTGCACGCGGATGTCCACAGGAGTACCCGCATCACCATACGTGGCCGCGTTTGAGGCGAGGTTGTGCACGGCCTCGCGCAACCGCGAGGCGTCGAACTGCCCGCGTGTGTCGCCCGCTGCGGCCAAGCGGATCTGCGTGCGAGGCAGGGCAGCGCGCAACAGTTCGGCTTCTTCACCAAGCGCCGTCCCCAGGACCGCTTCTTCCCGCCGGATGATCATGCCATCGCCGAGTTTGCTCCGGCTGTACTCGAGCAGATCGTCCAGCAGGCGGGTCATCCGCAGGCCGCCGTTGATGATGCGGTCAAGCTGCTGTGCATGGGCGCCGCCGCCCAGGTCTTCGGCAAGGGCATCGGCAGAAAAAACAACAGCCGCAAGCGGCCCGCGCAGGTCGTGCCCCAGCGTACCGAGGAAAATCTGCCGCCAGGATTCGACCTCCCTGGAGAACTCGGCAAGCGACTCGGCCACGGCCTGGTCGATGGCTTCATTGAACCTGAGCACGTCTCCGATCGAATCGGCCACCAAAGCAGTATCGGCCGCCCACAAGCGCAGGACCGACGCACGCAGCGCACGATACTCGGCGACCATCTGGTTGATACCAAAACCAGCAATAGCGCGGGTGCGACCATGGTAGGTCGCGGCGGTCTCCGGTCCGGCGACCGCAGGCGCGCGTCCCTCGGACTTCATCTGTTGCTGCAGGGCGGTCTGCGGTGTGCGCAGGTCACCAACCACCGCCTGCAGTATCTGCGGGAGATGGTTGCGCAGTTCCTTCGTACTGAAGGCGGTGCCCGGCGGCGCCTGCGTCTCGGCAAAGGCCACGGCCTGGGCAAGAATCGCCTCCGCATTGTGCTCGATGAAATCCGCGAGCCGCATCTCTGTCATTGGAGTTCTGGTGACGAGATCGTATACAAACGGGCATATTCGGTTGTGAAACACATCTCACTGGCCACGCAATGTTATGGGCGCGTGAAATGGCGCTCAGCCGTTTTTCCTGGCGGGTCGGGATCGGGCCTCTCGTAATCATCAGGACGTGCTTTCGGCTCGTCGCCGTCGTCGGGCATGTCGTGTTCCCGCCAGGTAGCCTTATCATTGCGAAGCTTGTCCGGCGTATGCGCCTTGGACTGGTCATCCACATCGGCAGTGGGGTTGAACGGCAGTTTGTCTGGCATGGCGTGTGTCCCTCTGGGGCTGTGCTGAAGGGTGAAGGTAGCGCTGGTTCCGCCGCACGGCGGCAGGCAACGGCCGTGACCGCTGCCTGCACAGGCGACGGTTACAACGTGACCGCGCCGCCGGAAATGGTCAGCAGCGCACCGGAGGTGTAGCTGGCGCTATCGGCGGCCAGCATGACATAGGCCGAGGCAAGCTCGGCGGGTTGGCCGGGGCGGCCGAAGGGGGTCTGGCTGCCGAACTGCTCTACCTCCTCGGGCGCCATGCCTGCCGGAATGAACGGCGTCCAGATCGGACCGGGCAGCACCGCATTGACCCGGATGCCCTTGTCGGCCAGCAGCCCGGCCAGCCCGATGGTGAGATTGGCCAGCGCGCCCTTGGTGGCCGAGTAGGGCAGGATATTGGGCGTGGGTTTCTTCGAGTTGACCGATGCGGTATTGATCACCGATCCACCGTCGCGCAGGTGGGGCACCGCCAGACGGGTGAGGTTGAATACTGCATGCACGTTGGTGTCGAAGGTGCGGCGCCAGTCCTCCAGGGTGATGTCGTCAAAGCTCTCGTAGTAGCGCTGGTAGGCAGCGTTGTTGACCAGTACGTCCAGGCCGCCGAGTTTCTTCACGACCTGGACGATGAGTGCGCTGGCCTGCCCCTCATCGCTGACATCGCACGGTACCAGCAGTGCGCGCTGACCGGCCTCCTGGACCAGTGCGCCGATGGCCGCAGCGTCCTGCTCCTCGCCTTCGAGAAAGGCGATGGCAACATCCGCGCCTTCGCGCGCAAAGGCAATGGCCACTGCGGCGCCGATGCCGCTGTCGCCGCCGGTGATCAGCGCCCGCTTGCCCTTCAGCAGACCGTGGCCCCGGTAGGTCTGCTCGCCATGATCCGGCCGGGGATCGAGCAGGCCGGTCTTGCCCGGGAATGACTGCTGCTGGGCCTTGAAGGGCGGCCGGGGGTAGTGAGGGACGGGCATGCGAGGCTCCTGGCGTGGGAAGGGTGGCAAGCAGTGTGGGCGCCCGGATGTAAAGGTGGCGGCCCGCAGGCGTCGCTGCGATGTGCAGGACCCGTATCACACCGGATAGGCGAGGGTGGTCATGATCGCGTTCGCTGCCTGGCGGGAATCCAGGCGCGTGTGCTGTACCACCACCGGGACATCGGACTTGACCACACACGAGAAGCCGACGCCTCTGGGAACCGGGGCCGGGTCCTGCAGGTCGTTGAACCGCAGGTGGACCGTCCGACGTGCGGGCACCGTAACCGGATAGGGACCTTGCGGCTCTCGATCCTCGAAGTACAGCATCAGGCTCACCGTGGCGTTGCTCGGCCCCGTATTGAGCACGCAGCAGGTCTCGTGGCTCTGCAGCTCGGGCTCGGGCCCGTTGCTCCAGCCGGGGATGTAGCCCTCGGCGATGGCCCAGCGGTGACGTCCAATCGGGGTCTTGTTGCTCATGGCAGGCTCGGATGCATGGAGGGCTGGCAGCATCGCAGGCTGCTGACGGTCTACGCCGTGCACGACGTGTGGGCGCAGGATCAAGACAGCTCCGGCTTAACGGAATGACGGCACAGGCTGGACGTGATGCATACAGCGTGGTCACCGTGGCGCCATGCAGGCGCATGCGAGGCTGCCTTCACCCCCTGACGGAGAGTGCACGATGCAGGCATTGACCTACCATGGCCGCAAGGACGTACGCGTCGAAACGGTTCCCGATCCGGTACTGGCCGCCGACGACGATCTTGTTCTGCGGGTGACCGCCACTGCGATCTGTGGATCGGACCTGCACCTGTATCGCGGCAAGATTCCCGATCTGCATCAGGGCGATGTGCTCGGCCACGAGTTCATGGGCATCGTCGAAGAGGTCGGTCCAGCGGTGACCCAGGTACGGCCCGGCGACCGCGTGGTGATTCCCTTCGTCATCGCCTGCGGCGACTGCTTCCACTGCCGTCTGTCCGAGTATGCGGCGTGCGAGACGACCAATCCAGGCCATGGCGCCACCTTGAACAACAAGGGCATGCTGCCGCCGGCCGCGTTGTTCGGCTACAGCCATCTTTATGGTGGCGTGGCCGGAGGCCAGGCCGAATATGTCCGCGTACCGAAAGCCAACGTCGGTCCGCTGCGTATTCCCGAGGGCGTGGCTGACGAGCAGGTGCTGTTTCTCTCCGACATCCTGCCGACCGGTTACCAGGCAGCACTGAACGCGGGGATCAAGCCCGGATCGACAGTGGCGATCTTCGGTGCCGGACCCGTCGGGCTGATGAGTGCGGCGTGCTGCCGGTTGCTCGGGGCGGAGACCATTTTCATGGTCGATCATCTGCCTTACCGCCTTGAGTTCGCGCAGCGCACCTATGGCGTAACCCCGATCGACTTCAAGCAGATCGACGATCCGGCCGATTACATTGTCAGTCAGACCAGCGGTCGCGGCGTCGATGCGTCGATCGAGGCAGTGGGCTTCGAGGCTGAAGGCAGCGCGTTGGAAACCGCACTGACCGCCGTCAAGCTCGAGGGCAGCAGCGGCGTTGCCATCCGCCAGTGCATCGCAGCCACCCGCCGCGGTGGCGTGGTCAGCATCCCCGGCGTCTACGCCGGGTTCGTCCACGGCTTCCTGCTCGGCGACGCGTTCGACAAGGGACTGACCTTCAAAATGGGCCAGACCCACATGCAGGGCCTCATGCCCGAGCTTCTCACCGCCATTCTGGAAGGGCGGCTGGACCCGGGCCATATCATCTCCCACCGCATGCGCCTGGCAGACGCGGCACAGGGCTATGCGATGTTCGACAACAAGGATGACGATTGCCGGAAGATCGTGCTCACGCCATGAGCAGCGTGGTGATGGCAGGCGTCTACGCGCTCTGGCTGACCGCCGGGGCGCTGGACTTCCATTTTCACCGTCGTACCTGCATCGCGCAGACCTCGGGCCTGCGCGAAAGCGTCCTGCACGGCATACAGCTCGGCATCATCGCAGGCGCGGCACTGCTGTGGTTGATGCTGGCGCCAACCCGAGGGCTGACTGCAGCGCTGGCTTTGGCAGCCGCGCTGCACGCGCTCGCGGGGTACATGGACACGATCAGCACGGACGGACGCCGCCGCATCTCGCCGGCCGAGCAGCACGTACACAGCGTCCTTGACGTGGCCCCGTGGCTGTTCGTGGCTTGGATTGCTGCGGAAAGCCAGGATGCATGGGGCCTGACGTGGCAGCCGGCACCGCTGGTGATCTGGTTGGCCGTGCTCGCGCCGGCCGTCGTCCTTGCCGGCCTGCCATGGCTGGCCGAGTTTCGCCGCTGCATGCAGGCGGCGCGGAACTAGCCGCCGAGCAGGGTTTCCACCTTCTCCTGCAGCTCCGCGACGTGAAAGGGTTTTGCCAGGAACGGTATGCGCCGGTGTCGCGCCGGCACCAGCTGCGTATAGACCGCAGAGGCGAAAAGGAAGGGGATGCCACGCTCGGCGAGGCGGTCAGCGACAGGAAACACAGTGCCGTCCAACAGCTCCACATCCAGTACCGCGCCGTCGAACTGCTCCCGCTCCAGCAGGCTCAACGCTTCAAAAACACTGTTCGCATGGACCACCTGTTTGCCACATTGCTCCAGCGCCTGCTCAACCAGACCGGCCAGGTCCAGCTGATCCTCCACAAGCAGCAGCCGTGTGCCAGCGGGGGCAGGTCGTTCCAGTTTCATTGCCGATGTCCGTATTGCCATGTTGCCTCCTACTGTGTGCCGCGACTGATCAAGGATGCGGTAAACCACCGTGTGCACCATGCGAAGGCACCGCAGCAGGCGCTTTCTTGTTAGCGGCAGGTGGTGGTCGCGTTGTCAGGTGCGCCGTCGCGCATTCACGCCAGCCGACGTCGCAGTGATGCAGCACCGGTAACGATGGACTCCCACGCCAACGCCAGGGAGCACCGGATGCCCACCAAGCACGATATACGTACCGCCCGCCTGCTGAAGTGGCTTCAGGACGCCTATGCCATGGAGCAGGAAGCCGAAACGATGATGAAGGCCATGGCCTCACGCATCGAGCACTACCCCGCTCTGGCCGCACGCATCGCCCAGCATGTGCAGGAAACCCGCAACCAGGCGCAGACATTGCGCGAGTGCATTCATGCTCTGGGCGGCAGCGTGCCTGCGTCCAAAGGGCTGGTGGCCAGCGTCGGTGCCGCATTGCATGCAGCCGGAAACAGCTTGATGGAGGACGAGGTGGTCAAAGGTATCGGCCTGTCCTTTGGTTTCGAGAACACCGAGATCGCCACCTACCGGGCGCTGATTCTGGCCGCCGAGCGTGCAGGCGCTACCGATATCGCAGCCGTGTGCGCCCAGATCCTGCAGGAAGAAGAGGCGATGGCCGGCTGGCTCGAGCAGCACCAGGACAGCCTGGTCGGCGCCTTCCTGGACCGTGAAGAAACCCCCGGCGCCGAATCCAAGCGCTGAACCCGCCCGCCACCGCCAGCAAAGGAGTTTCCATGTTCTTTCACCACAAGAAACTGATGTATACCGTGCGCGTCCGCGAATCCAACCCGCAACTGGCAACGCTGATGCTCGAGCAGTTCGGCGGTCCCCAGGGAGAACTGGCCGCAGCCATGCGCTATTTCACCCAGGGGCTGGGTGAGTGCGACCCGGGGCGCAAGGATCTTCTGATGGATATCGCCACCGAGGAGATCAGCCACCTGGAAATCATCGGCACCATCATCGCCATGCTCAACCGCGGCCCCAAGGCAGTCCAGTCGGAGGGAATGCTGGAAGCAGAAGACATGCGGTTGCTGGGCCAGAACAGCACCAGTCATACCGAGCAGATCCTGTATGGCGGCGGCCCTGCGCTGGTGAACTCCAGCGGCGTACCGTGGACGGCGGCCTACATCGATACAATCGGCGAGCCGACGGCCGATCTGCGTTCCAACATCGCTGCCGAGGCCCGCGCAAAGCTGGTGTATGAGCGCCTGATCAACCTCACCGATGACCCCGGCATCAAGGACGCGCTGACGTTCCTGATGACGCGCGAAGTGGCCCATATGAAATCCTTTGAAAAGGCGCTGCACAGCATCAAGCCCAACTTCCCGCCGGGCCGGGTGCCCGGCGATCCCGCTTTCACTGACCTGTACATGGACATGTCGCAGGGCGGCGTCGAGTCTGAAGGCAGCTGGAACAGCGGCGAATTGTGGGAGCGGGTAAGCGACCGCGACGCGCAGGCGGCACTGGACGGCGGCGATGGTGGCTGCAGCGTGGGCTTGACCGAGCGCGAGCAGAGAGCCGAGGCGACAATGGTCATGCGAACGACGTCCGCCCCCGACGCGCGGCCGACAACCGGTGCCGAACTTGGAGCAGGCCCGGGGGCGGGTGCGTTGGACCTGCCCCCGCGCGAGCCCTGAGCGGATCCGGGCCACAGGTGCGGCCGATGTCCGCGCCTGTCCGCTGAGCCCCTGTGAAAGGCGGCACGCGCAGCTTCAACGCCGCGTTGACGCAGTGTGGGTAAATCTGGACGCTCCCGTTCCAGGCAGATACCAAAGGATCATGGCAAACCGCGCGCTGGCGTATGTAAGCGAGCCGATCAAAGGCCTCTCGAAGCAGAAATTGACTGCTCTGGTCGAGGACGCTGCGGCGTTCAATCAGCTACACGGCATCACCGGGCTGCTGCTGTTTGACGGCACGCGATTCCTGCAGTACCTGGAGGGGCCGGAAGAGGCGATGAAACTTACCTATTCGCGCATTCTGGCCTCGACCAGCCATCATGAGATCGTTGAGCTGGCGCGCGGACGCCTCAGCGGCCGGATGTTTCCGGCCTGGTCGCTGCGTCTGCTACCTGTGGGCGCACCTGAACTCAGTCAGGCCGCCTTGGCCGACTGGCGCGGGTTCGTCAAGCGTGCGGGCCGCCAGGGCGGGACCCCGGCGGCAATGGACCACCTTGCGGCTGCCGCGGCTCCCTATCTGGCGTGACAGGGCACTGCCCGCAGTCGCTCAGTCGGTCTGCGGGGCAGAGGAGCGCAGCATGTCCGCCAGCGCGGCGTTGCTCATCAGTTCGGCGGTGTGCGAGCGCTGAAGAGTCTGCAGCGCCGGTTCGCGCCGATCGGGCAGCGCCGCCACCGCTTCGTGGGCAACGATGGTT
>JAAIGF010078415.1_pt1 | contig 16840 bp, 13 predicted proteins | sample 6487441 | NCBI WGS metagenome assembly JAAIGF01 (sample SAMN13974129, study PRJNA590717) | phyllosphere metagenome | biome: pepper field; feature: multiple bacterial spot infested pepper fields; material: pepper leaves; isolation source: leaves from pepper fields | host: Capsicum annuum ... | reverse complement strand
CCAAAACCACTAATGTTGCTTATTGAGGATGAAATAACCAAGGCAGGTTTTCCATCCCAGGCATTTTGGCCGTAGGGTCTTGACGCAACATCGATCGCGTTTTTCAGTACGCCAGGTACCGATCGGTTGTATTCTGGTGTGATAAAGATAACGCCAGCTAACGATTTAATCTTTTCGCGAAACGGTTGATAGCTCGCTGGGCTGCCTTCTTCATCAAAGTCTTGATTGTAGATCTCCAATTGGCCGATCTCTACAGGTTCCAACGTGTAGCCTGTGGGTGCGTTTGCGATCAAAAAGTTCGCAATTTTTTTATTGAATGATTCTTTTCTTAACGATCCGATCAGGATACCTATTGTTTTATTAGCCATGTTTTCTCCTTTCTTTGTTTGTTTGTTAAGAAAACACGCTTCGCTGCCGTAAAGTTTTTAGTTTGTGCAGCTTCTCCAACATTACGCATTAAAACAGAAAAAAGCCCGCAGGGGCTTTTTTCTGTTTTAATGCGTAGCATCGTGCTTATTTTACTTCGATCACGGTTCCTTCTTCTTTTGCGGTATCGCTTGGTGGCGGCGTGTCATCTTTTCTTTTTTCTACCGTAATCTTACACTCGGTAAGCAGCGCTGCTAATGCGCCTACTGCCGCAAAAATAGGGGCAAAGACGACGCCGACGACGCCCAGCGTTACCGGAAAGCTCATAATCTCTTTGCCAGATTTATCGGAGATACTGATTTTGGTTACATTGCCTTCTGCAATGATTTCTTTGATTTTTTTTAGGAGGTTTTCGCCGTTGACGAAAAATGTTTCTTTGATTGACATAGTATGTTGTTTTTATGGATGTATATATAAATAACAATTTTTGAAAGCCCTTGTTTACGGAAGACGTAGTTTCTCGAGCATCTGCACGCGAATGTCCGTTTGGTGCTGAAGCAAGCGGTCGTAATCCGACTCTTTATCGGTCAGTTTCATCACCAAAACGAAAAGTTCAATCGCCAGGAAAAACAGCATAAAGAGTAAATACACAAAAATGCCGATTTTGGAGGAAGTTACTACATCGTGCAAGAGCGTTAGCTCGTCTAGAAAACCTGTGGAAGCCTTCAATTCCCGCTCTTTACGTTCTTTTAATGTCGTGATAGATGCCGCCAGCTCAAATTTTTTGTTTTGTAAGGTCTCGATCTGTTTGTGCAGTTGCTCTAATTCCAATTTTTTTGGATTTTCGAGTACCGATTTGTTGGTCGATTGCGTGCTGTTCACTTCCTTTCCGTTAGTATCTTTGGTTACGCTGCGGTTGGTATAGCTCGTAATAATGACGGGATTCTTTTTGAGATCCTGACTCACCTCTGTATATTGCTTGTTGGCTTTTTCAATCATCAGGTCGAGGTCTTGAATTTGTTTTTGCAGATCATCTTCCGATTGTTTTACCGCCAGTTTAACCCGCTGGTCCATCACCTGCGCTTTTCGCAGTTCGATATCGTCTTTAAACGTTATCTGATCCATAATAAAGGCGCCGAGTATAGACATTACGACGGCTAACAAGATGCGGAAGCCGCTAGACCAAGGACTGACTTTCGTAGACAGGATAATAATCCGCTCGATTTGCAGAATGACGAAGCTCATCAAAGCACCGCCAATGATGCCGCCCCAGGTTTCCAGATGCAGGTAGCGTGTCGCAAAACTGTAGCCGATGAAAAACCAGACCAGGATAATGAGTAAGATCGCCGACGTGTATTTCTTCACATTTTTAGACGACTGCTCGCTGGAATTTTTTACCAGATTATAATTAAAGCCTGTTAAGAAGCAACCAAATTTTAACCACCAATCTTTCATCGTATTAAAATTTTCGGGTTAATAAATAAGCTTGTGTGATGGACGCTAATCCCTTCATAAACCCGCGCTTGTAGGCCAATACGGCGCGCTCGCACAGACCGCGATCACTCGCCAGGGATTGCTCAAACTCCTGCACCTTGGTCATATGTGCCTGCAAGTCTGTTTGTTTGATGCGTAGCTCATCCACCAGGTCGATTAACCCGGCCCGGCCCCGCGAGTGGATGTGAAATTCCATATCTTTCATCAGCGACTCATGGTAGGTCTTTACCTGATGGATCAGGATTTCCAAGTCATACTTTATCAAACGTATGTTATCATTCTTGTAGCCTTCATCTGGACTAATTAGGGCATCGTTGTAGCCACGTTGTTCAAAATCTTGCTGGAGATAGCTGTAGATCAAAAATATCCCTTGGCTGTCGTGTACCGACGCACCGTTGAGTTGTGCGTGGTCTACCTTTGGCTCTGCCACGACCGGTGTCAGCGCATGCTGCGGTTCGCTTGTCGCTGCTGGCATTTCTTTCTTATTAAAAACTGTAAACCATCCCATTTTTCATCTGCTTTTTGAGCAAAGTAATGCCCAAAGCATCGCTTGGCCTAAGGTTTTTAGGTAAGATGTGCTAAAAATTAGGTGAATGCCCCAAGAATGTCGGTAAAAAAAAGCAAAAAAAATGTAACAAATAACGGTAACTAACTACTTATAGTAAAAACAATAAAACTACAGCCAATGAGTTTACAGATAACCGACTTAACAAAGACGTATAAAAATGGCGTTAAGGCGCTGGATGGTGTTCACCTCGAAATAGGAAAAGGTATGTTTGGCTTGTTAGGGCCTAATGGTGCAGGCAAGTCGTCGCTGATGCGTACGATAGCGACTTTACAACAGCCGGATAGCGGTGTAATTAAATTTCGTGATATCGATGTCTTAAACGATAAGATGGCGTTACGCAAAGTACTGGGCTATCTTCCGCAAGAATTTGGCGTTTATCCCAATATATCAGCCGCTGAATTGTTGGATTATTTCGCCCAGCTGAAGGGAATAGGCAGTAAAGTAGATCGTAAGAAAATCATTCAGGAAGTACTCGAAATTACCAATCTCTATGATGTTAGAGATAAGAGCGTAAGCGGCTATTCGGGCGGTATGAAGCAACGTTTTGGCATTGCACAACTGCTCTTAAACAAGCCTCAGCTGATTATTGTAGACGAACCTACGGCAGGACTGGATCCAGCTGAGCGTCAGCGTTTTTTAAATGTATTGCGTGAGATTGGTACCGATAACACGGTTATTTTTTCAACACATATTGTGGATGATGTGCGCGAACTGTGCCACGAACTGGCGATTTTAAATGGTGGTAAAGTGCTTTATCGTGGAACAGCTGCGCAAGGCGAGGCGATGCTGGTGGGTAAAATGTGGACAAAAACCATTAACCGCGACGCGTTTGAAGCAGAAAATCAGCGCTACAACATTATCTCGTCGAATTATAATCCGGATAATTCTTTAAACATTCGTCTCTACCACGAACAACGACCTGATGAGTCGGTGCGCGAGGTGAAGCCTATTCTGGAAGACGTTTATTTTGTGAACCTCAAGAAGGAGAATCTGCATGTTTAGTTCGATATTTATGTTTGAACTGCGGCGTTGGATTAAGAATCCTGCGTTGTATATATACGGAGGCTTATTTTTTGCTTTCGCTATCTTTTCCATGGGGGCAAACCTGGGTGTGTTTGATCAGGCCACCGCGACGACCTCTAACCCGGTTTACGCCAATTCGCCCATGAGTGTTAGTGGCATGCTCAATGCGTTGTCAATTTTTGTGTATTTCGTACTGCCGACGATTGTTGGTGGCGCTATCTATCGCGATTTTCGATACGATGTGCACCATGTGCTTTACTCGTATTCGCTGGATAAGACTTCCTATCTTTTTGCGAAGTTCTTGAGTGGACTCTGTGTGACCATTCTCATTGTATGTATGACGACGGTTGGTTTTCTGGTTGCGCAACTGTTACCGAATGTCAATTCGGCGCTGTTAGGGCCAAATCATGTATGGTCTTATTTACAGGCTTATATCTATTTCGTTATCCCTAATCTTATACTCTTTGGGGCGATTGTTTTTGGCTTGGTCACCTTTAGTCGCAACATTTATATCGGCTTTATTTTTATTATATTTCTGTTTGTGCTGGATGCTTTTCTTGGTGAATTGCGCAGTAATATGGATAATGAATTTGTTGCCTCTTTGCTCGACCCCTTTGGTTTTGAAGCCCTGCGTTTCGAAACAAAATATTGGACTATCGATGAACAAAATGTAAACAACATCCCTTTCGCAGGTGCTATTTTATATAATCGACTTATATGGCTCTCCATAGGAATACTGGTACTGGCCGCTGTGTATTTCAGCTTTAATTTCTCTCATAGCGGTATACAGTTTGGTCGATCTAAAAAAGGACAGCGTATTACCAAAAACAACTTTGGTAGCATCATTACAGTTAATTTACCACAAGTCAACCTGGACTATTCAGTCTGGGGATCTATAAAAACAGCTTGGCGGCTATCGCATGCAGATTTTAAATACATTATCCGCAACTGGGTGTTTATCATCATGATGATTGTCGCGGTGTTGATGGTAGCGGCAATGACTTCTGCTTCCGGACAGATTTATGGTACGGAGACTTATCCGGTTACCTGGACGATGCTGCAAACGATGGGCAGTGTGTATAGTTTTTTTCTGACGCTGATTATTTACCTTTTTTCGGGTATGTTGGTGCAGCGCGCAGCTTTAGCACGCATGAATTTGCTGCTGGATGCTACACCTATTCCTAACTGGGCGATATTTCTTTCGAAACTAATCGCGATGCTCAAAATAGCGGCGTTGGTGCTGTTGATCAGTATGCTTACCGGTGTGGGTTACCAATTGGCCCACGGTTTTACGCAGGTCGAAATCGGGCATTATCTGTATGAGCTTTTTGTGCTGGATTTATTAAACTACGTAGTACTTATCTTGTTCGCTTTATTTATCCATACCTTTTTCAAAAATTACTACGTCGGCTTTTTTGTTTGTTTGGTTATCGTGATGACGGTTCCGTTGTTATCCAAAATAGGGATTGAGCAAGCGATCTATAAGTTTAACCAAGGTCCTCGCTACAACTTTTCAGACATGAATGAGTACGGCGATGTACGCCAGTATATTTGGTATAAAGTATATTGGTTGTTGTTCGTCGTTTTCCTGACGGGTATTACGCAACTTTTTTGGCGCCGCGGTATTATTTCCGGTGTGCGCGATCGTTTACAGACGGCCAAAAGCCGACTTAAACCGGTGGTTCTTATCCCATCGTTATGTGCGTTGGCGGGCTTTCTGTTTCTGGGATTCGCGATCTATCGGGAAAATAATATCGTTGACCGTTATGTATCGGCTAAGCAGCAAGAGCAGGAGCAGGTAGATTACGAAAAGCAGTATAAACAATATCAAGGTAGGCCGCAACCACGTATCATTGATGTGCGCGTGCAGATGGATTTATATCCTAGCGAACGTAACTTTTCCGCAGCGGTAAATTACGTGTTGAAAAATAAGACGACGACGCGTATCGACTCGATCTTCATCAATTATAATGACCTGGTTGATTCTTTGCATATCCAGGGCGGTCAATTAGTGATGAAAGACAGCATCGCCGGATTTGATATTTACCGCCTGGAAAAGGCGCTACAGCCGGGCGATAGTATCACGCTTTTTGCCCACGTTAAAAATGAGCCGAACAACTTTTTGTTTGATCGCTCTCCAGTTTTGGCTAATGGCACGTTTATCAACAACAGTTATTTCCCGAATATTGGTTATCAGGATGGTGCAGAGCTGGTTGATAACGATGTGCGTAAAAAGTATGGCTTGCCCGAGCGGGAGCGTATGGCCGAACCTACCGATATGCAGGCGCGCCAGAACACCTATATCGCTGATGACTCGGATTGGATACGATTTGAAACGACGGTTTCTACCGATCCGGATCAGATTGCTATTGCACCGGGCACCTTGCAAAAAGAATGGGAAGATCATGGTCGTCGATATTTCCATTATAAAATGGATCAGAAGATGCTAAATTTTTACTCCTTTATATCGGCGCGGTATGAAGTGAAGCGAGAGAAATGGGATGGCATCAACCTGGAAATTTATTACCACAAAGGGCATGAGTTTAACTTGGATAGGATGATGACTTCGATGAAAAAATCATTGGCTTATTATAGCCGGTCTTTTAGTCCTTACCAGTTTGATCAAATGCGTATCATCGAATTTCCGGTTACGCACGGCACCTTTGCACAGGCTTTTGCCAATACGGTACCCTTTTCTGAGGGGATAGGATTTATTGCAAAAGTAGATGATGAAAACCCGGATGCGGTAGACTATGCTTACAACGTCACAGCGCATGAGCTTGCGCACCAGTGGTGGGCACATCAGGTGATTGGCGGCAATGTAAAAGGATCGACCATGCTTTCCGAATCGATGGCGGAGTATAGCGCGCTAAAAGTACTCGAAGAGACCTACGGACATAGCCAGATGCGTAAGTTTTTGAAAGAATCTTTGGATAATTACCTGAAAGGGCGCGGCGGCGAGCGGTTTAAAGAAAATCCGTTGGTGCTTAATGAAAATCAGCAGTATATACACTACAACAAGGGCGCTGTCGTAATGTATGCGATGAGTGATTTTCTTGGTGAACAGCATTTTAATGATTTTCTGAAGGCTTATGTGGCTCAAGTTGCTTTCCAGGAGCCTCCGTATACCACATCGTTGGAGTTTGTCGACTTGCTGAAGCAGCGTACACCCGATTCGCTACAGTATTTAATAAAAGATATGTACGAAACGATTACCTTGTATGATAATGAAGTCGGGAAGGCAAGCTACAAAAAATTAGCCGATGGAAAATATCAAGTAGACATCAACTTCAAAGTGCAGAAATACCGTACCAACGAAAAAGGTAAGCGCATTTATGAGGACGTGAAAGGAACGGCTATCAAAGAGAAAATCGACAAGAAAGACGTGGAATCTTTACCGCTGCGCGACTACGTAGAGATTGGCATCTTTGGTAAGCCGGCGAAACAAGGCGATCACGAAATCGATAAGGAAATCTACCTGGCCAAACATAAAATTTCGAAGATCAATAATAGTATTCGCTTGATCGTCTCGGAAGAACCTGTATCTGTCGGTGTGGACCCGTATAATAAACTGATCGATACCAACTCGGACGACAATCGGACGAATTTATAACACAAAAAAAATCGGCTGCAATAGTTTTTGCAGCCGATTTTTTTTAAGCAGCTTCTACCATTTATCGGCTCGCTTGAAAGCGTAGCCCTAAGGTGTACCATCGGCCGGGCATCGGGATGGCACCGCTTTCAATATAGGTAACATCAAAAATATTTTGCGCGTCGGCGTAGATGGATACGTTAGCCAGATTGTAAGCAATCCGCAGGTCGGTTAGCATATACGAAGTATTGGAAACGCGCTGGTTAAATCGGTTGGCGACAGATGCGCTCCAGTCACTACGATTGGCCATTAAGATCAGCTTAGCCTGGTGTTTAAGACTTTCGATACGATAGCGCGATATTGCATTTTCTGCTGATTTAAAGCTGGGATCCAAATAATTATACCCGATATTCAATTTGAATTTAAGCAAGTTGTCGGATGGGATGCTATAGACGAAGTTGGTGTTGACGCCGCGCATTTCATTTTCGCCAAGATTTTCGGCGCGAAAAGGGCCGGTCGCGGCATACCGCACCCAATCCACGAAGTTATTGATCTTGCGGTAAAAGAAGCCCGCATGGGCAATGATGTTTTCATCGTTAAATTTTAACGCGCCTTCTGCCTGCCAGGCGTCTTCCGGCAGCAAGCTGCTGTTACCAATGCTGGTAGCCTGATTGATGTAAAGGTCGGTAAATGTGGGGATGCGTTGGCTCGATCCTGCATTGGCAACGATGGTCAGCTGAGGCGTGAGTTTGTAACCAAAGTCAAATCCAGGATACAGTTGCCAACCATATTGCGTGTTGTAATTGAGATAAGCCCCTACCGTCAAGATGATGTTTTCGAGGCGCTCTGTTCTAAATTCGGTATAAGCACCATGGTTATTACGCTCGCGGTTTCCCATGTTGTTGCTGTTGATACGCTCTAATCTAGACTCCAGGCCAAATCCAAAATCGCCAAAGCGCGTGCTGTAGCGGCTATTCAGTTCGGCAGAAAACGTGTTGTTAAAGTGTCTGCTAATTGCATTGGGATTGTATTCGTATACGTCTTCATTATAGCGGTTGTTGATGCGCGGACTTAAATAAAAGCGCTCGCTAAGCTGATGTTTAGAACTGACCGAGGCGAATACGGTTTCGACTACTTCTTTGGAATCCCGATCGCCGGGTGCAGCATAAAATCCGTTGGCGCCAAAACTATTATAGATGTAACTGCCCAGCCATTCCACTTGGTTTTTTTCGTCGAGATCAACATTTCCCTGGTAAAAAACCTTTTGGTTTTCTGATGCGGTATTATAACGTTGACCATTTGATTTATCCAGGTTGTAAAACAATTGGTGCTGATGTTTTTCCTTATACCAGCTGGCGCCAAGCTGCGTGCCGGCCATATAATATATGCCGTCTTTCTGCTCTTCGTCGCGGTTTTTAAAAGAGCTGCCGGTATACACGTTTGCCTGAATGGACGTTTTTTCCACCGTTTTTGTGACAATGTTTAGCGCTCCGGTAAGCGCGTTAGCGCCATATATACGGGCTGCGGCACCGCGAAGCACCTCAATGCGCTCAATCGCGTCTAGCGGAATAGGCAGGTTTAAGCTGTGGTGGCCCGTCTGCGGATCGGATACTTTCGCGCCGTTTAGCAAGACGAGGGTCTGATCAAAACTACCACCGTCAATACTGATATCTGCTTGCGTGCCAAAAGGACCTCGTTGCCGCAGATCGACACCATTTAACAAGCCCAGTACTTCGTTTAGATTGCGCGCGGGCAATTGCTTGATTTGTTCAGCCGTGAGTATCTCGATGTTTCTGTTATCTTTATGGAATGGTATCTGTAATCGGTTTTGATTGATGATAACTTCGCTAATATTGGTCGTGTCTTGCCCCAGGGCCAGAAGCGGTGCCAATGCAAGTAAGCCTATCGTATGTTTTAGCATGATTTTTTTAGATTAAAGGCGCAAAACTAATCATTTTTCTCTTTAAAAATATGCTTAATGCCATTCTTCACGGCCGATTATTTTTATTGTCGCATTATCTTCTGTTTTTTTATTGTCTGGTTGTAAGTCCTTGTTGCTCAGTTTAGGTTGACCGGCATCTATCCAGGCCGAAAACCAAAATGAGCCCACACGATGAATGGAATGGCGCATTCTACGCTCGACCATCCCGTTCATGCGCTCGTGATAAGCACGGGTATAGGCATCTGAATACGATGCGATCAGTATATTGTTGCGGGTGATGTAGCTACGTTGTTTATTTTTCGGAAATTCTACGGATAATTTTTTTTCAACTTCCAGCACGTCCTTCACCAGCGCATGGCTTTCTTTAATGATAGCCCAGGCGGTATCTATCGGGCTTGCGATGTAAACGGCTTTTCCGACGAGCAGGTTGTAGCTATCGGTAAACATCTCTGGGATACGACTTTCCCAAAAGGCGTGTATACCAATTTGGCCGGTTTGCTGACCGTTGTAATTGCTCGTGGTGTGGAGCGGCACATGCGCATCGCCAATGTAGTGACCGAGATCGGCAGCGTATTGAATGATGCGATCTAAGTCTTTGTTCCTAAAGGCTTGTACAAGTTTCTGGTAGGTCAATTGGATTTGCCAGGGTACAATGCCTTGCGCTAGCATTTTACGCTCCTGGTATTTTTCTTTGGCCTGGCTCCAATGTACCGGAATGGAGTCTATTTGGCCGGCATCATAGTGATCGATATCGATATAATGGCGTGGCGATTCTGCCGAATCTACATAACAGCGCTTATCCGGGTCGATGGCTTTCTCGGTAATCAGCTTGCTGTGTTTTTTAAAAAAGATAGCCAATTCGGTCGGCAACGTATAGATCGCGGCCTGATTAATTTTTTTATGCGCAAAAAAGCCCCACGAACAGCAGAGTAGGCATAAGGGCAAGCAACAGAGCATCTTGGTTTTTGGTAACATAATCGTAGGTTTATGTTCCTCCATAAAAATACGAAAAAGCGCATGAAATCGAAGTGATGCTGTGTCTTTTCCTGATAAAATTTGTACTTTGGAGGTCAGAAAATTCAGCAGACTATGAAGATACTGTATGCCGTGCAAGGCACCGGAAACGGGCATTTAACAAGAGCATTAGACATTATCCCAATTTTACAACAGCTGGCGGAGGTAGATGTGCTCGTCAGTGGTATTCAGGCAGATATTCAGTTGCCTTTTCCGGTAAAATATCGATTACATGGTTTAAGTTTTATTTTCGGTAAATCAGGTGGGGTAGATTTATGGCGCACGTTTATGAGTTCTACCGTGCGGAAATTTATCCAAGAAATCAATCATCTTCCGGTGGAGCAGTATGATTTGGTTATCAATGACTTTGAGCCAATCTCTGCCTGGGCCTGCCAAACGCGAGACGTGCCCTGCATCGGCCTGAGCCATCAGATAGGTGCGCTTGATGCAGCCAGCCCAAAGCCTGAAGAAAAAGATATGCTGGGCAAATTTATCATGAAAAACTATGCGCCTTCCAGCGTATCGTATGGTTTTCACTTTAAATCGTATAACGAGCATATTTTTACGCCTGTCATCCGGCAGTCTATTCGCGCGCTGACGCCAAAAGATTTGGGTCATTACACGGTTTATCTCCCATCGTATGACGATGCCCATCTGTTGAAAAATTTGTCGAAGTTTCCAGACATTCAGTGGGATGTCTATTCGAAACATAATAAGAAAAAGTTTTCGATGAAAAATGTGACCATCAACCCCATACAGAGCGATAGCTTTGTGCAAAGTATGGCCAACGCATCGGGGGTGTTGTGCGGCGCTGGTTTTGAAACGCCTGCAGAGGCGTTGTATCTCGGTAAAAAGTTGCTCGTGGTTCCTATGAAAAACCAGTATGAGCAGCATTTAAACGCAGCGGCATTAGATCAGATGGGTGTACCTGTAATCCAGAATCTGAAGAAAAAATATGATTATGCCATCGAGTCTTGGCTGAATAGTAAAAATCGTGTGGTCGTCGATTATCCCGATGAAACAAAGGATATTATCGCAAAAATTGTAGAAAAACATAAATAATAAACATGAATAAGATAGGAATAGGGGTGTTGGCTTTGTTGCTGACACAAGCGATGCAGGGAAAAGCACAAAAATTAACATCATCAACAGACTCGGTTTCTTATGCTTTGGGCATGGATGTCGGATCTTCCTTAACCGCGAGCGGCGTTGTTATCCATCCGGAAAGCTTTTTAAAAGGTGTGCAGGATGGCGTTGCGGGCTCCAGTCGGTTAATCGAAAAAGAAGAAGGGATACGTATTATCAAAGCCGCCTTTGCGCAGGCTGCAGAAATGAAAGCAAAAGCGCTTAAACAAGAAGAAACTACATTTTTTGATGGTATAAAAACGAAGCCCGGCGTAAAGGCTGGAGAAGCAGGCTTATATTATGAAGTTTTGCAGGAAGGAACTGGCGCCAAGCCAACAGCTACCGACGAAGTGACGGTTCACTACAAAGGAGCGTTAGCAAGCGGTAAAGTTTTTGACAGTTCGTATGATCGCGGTGAGCCTATTGATCTGGGTTTAGACCGGGTAATCCGCGGTTGGCAAATCGGCATTCCGTTGATGACGGTTGGCTCTAAATACCGGTTATACATTCCTTCTGATCTGGGTTATGGCGAGCGTGGCGCCGGTGCGGATATACCGCCTTACAGCGCGTTAGTCTTTGAAATTGAGTTGATCGGGATAAAAGATAATAATGCAGTTAACTAAGCTCGGAAAATCGAATTTACAGGTTTCGCCGATTGGTATAGGCGGGATGTCGCTTAAAGGCGGCGCGACTGCGCGGAATACTCATCTTATTCAGCAAGCGGTTGAGCTGGGTATCAATTATTTTGATACGGCAGATTTATACGAGCGCGGCATGAATGAAGAGCTTATGGGCCAGGCGCTACGCGGCAGGCGAAAAGATGTTGTGCTGGCAAGCAAGGTGGGTAACCAATGGCGACCGGATGGTAGTACCTGGGATTGGAAAGCTTCTAAAGCGTATATTTTGAAGGCGGTTGAGGCTTCGCTTTCGCGACTGCATACCGAATACATCGATCTATATCAGTTGCACGGTGGCTTAATCGAAGATCCGATTGATGAAATTATCGAAGCTTTTGAACAACTGGTTAAGGAAGGGAAAATTCGCTATTATGGCATTTCATCGATTCGTCCAAACGTGATTCATGCGTATGCAACACGATCAAACATCGTTAGTGTGATGATGCAGTACAACCTGTTAGATCGACGTCCGGAATATGTTTTTCCGCTGTTGGCAGAGAAAGACATAGCCGTCGTTAGTCGTGGCGCGCTTACGCAAGGATTGCTCGTTGACAAGCCGATTGACAGTTATTTGCAGCTTACATCTGGCGAAGTTGGCCATGCCAATCGACATGTCGAGAAGCTGGCAGAAGCGACAGGCATGAGCAAGTCGCACGTGCTTTTGGCGTATGTATTGGCTAATCCAGCCGTTTCGGTAGCCGCGGTAGGTGTGCGCACGGCTGCACAGCTTGATGATTTAAGCTCTTTTTTACGTGAGCAGCCTCGTTTGTCGGCAGCAGCTTCAGCCGAATTGGAACGTGGCTTACGCAGGTTGGTTTATACCGATCACTTAAGCTAATATTTCTTAATCTAGTTCAATGAAAGATTGCGCGGTTATAGCCACTTTTGTTATACATAAGGAAAGGTAAAAACAATGGCAAATTACATTTTTCATGCGGCCGATTCACGCGGAAGCGCTGATCACGGTTGGTTACAGTCGAAACATACATTTAGTTTTGCGAATTATTTTAATCCGGAGCGGATGCAATTTGGTGTGCTGCGGGTGTTAAATGACGATCATGTGGCTGCAGGACAAGGTTTTGGAGCGCACCCGCACGACAATATGGAGATTATTTCCATTCCGCTGGCAGGTGATCTGGAACATAAAGATAGCATAGGCAATGTGAAGGTTATCCGGAGCGGTGATATCCAGGTGATGAGCGCGGGGACAGGCGTAACGCATAGCGAGTATAACAAAAATAGCGATCGCGATGTGAAGTTTTTGCAGATCTGGGTTTACCCGAACAAACGGAATGTTTCGCCACGTTACGATCAGTTATCGTTAAATCCGGCCGATCGGGTCAATAAATTTCAACAGATACTCTCTCCAAATCCGGCCGATGAAGGTGTTTGGATTCATCAAGATGCTTGGTTTAGTTTGGGGAATTTTGACGCGGGCGTTGCACAGAAATATACTTTCAAGGGTGAGCATACCGGACTGTATATTTTCAATCTATCGGGTGAGCTTTTGGTGGATGGATATACGTTGCAGACGCGTGATGGGCTTGCTATTACTGCGCTCCAAGAAGTCACGATAACCGCGAAATCAGCAGCTGAATTTCTGCTTATGGAAGTCTCAATGCAGTCTTAAAAAAAACAATGACGCGCTTGTTTATGGCAAGCGCGTCATCATCTTTTTGGAGAGGCGACTATTGCGCCAATACGAATTGTACATCGGCATGAAATTTCACTTCTTCGCTGACCATTACACCGCCCGTTTCCAGCGCTGCATTCCAGGTTAGACCAAAATCTTGTCTATTGATCTTTCCATAGACGCTGTATCCAGCTTTTTGATTTCCCCAGGGATCTTTTGCTACGCCACCGAATGCTGCTGTAAATACCGCAGGTTTTGTTACGCCTTTTATTGTCAAATCGCCTAATAGGGAAAATTCGTGTTCGTCAATTTTTGATATCTCCGTCGATTTAAAAGTGATATCGGGAAAGGTCGATGAATTAAAAAATTCTTCTCCTCTTAAGTGTTGGTCTCGAGGCTCGTTTTTTGTGGTAACAGAGTTGGTTTTTATTTCAACGTTGACTTGCGCCTGCGAAAGATCCGCAGAACTGCTGTCTACCGTTACGTCAAAATCTTGAAACTGTCCTTTGACGTTGGAAATCATCATGTGTTTTACTTTGAATTCAAGCTCACTGTGCGCTTTGTCTAAATTCCATGTTGCCATAATTTTATCTTGTTTATTTTCTTGTTGATTCTATACAAACAAATTTCATACAAAAATTGCCTCCATGACATTGATGTATGGTAATAAAATGAAATTTGTGTGCCTTATCGCGTTGCACTAATATAAGATTCTGCAGAGAAAATAGCTCGTTGGTTCTGTATCTTTTTGATGGACTTTTTTATTTTGACGTCAGTATTACAAGTCGATGTTAGAACACCGGTGTTTACCGGCTTAGGCTTTGGCAATGAGCAGCTTATTTTGAGGTAATGTTGCTGTTGAAGTCTATTGATATAGGTGAAAATGGATGCTTAAAGACAGCGGCTTTTTCTAGTTACCGTACGCTTTGCATGCGGTCTCTGTTAAGCTTCCTATCCGCTTTTTGCGGCAAAAAAAACAGTAAGATTTTTTTCTTACTGTTTTTCTGCATGCGTTTAACCAGTCTGCTGATAAACGATAAACCGTTGTTTAGTCGCTCGACTTTGACGATATGCCGAGCTGGGCATCCATGATGGCGAAAGCCTCCAGGGCTTGGTCTAATTGTGCTTTTGTATGTGTTGCCATCATAGACATGCGGATACGCGCGTCTTTTTTAGATACTGCGGGATACATGATGCAGTTGGCATAAATACCATGCTGGTAAAGTACGGTGGTGGCTTTTGCGGTCAAAGCAGGATCGCCTATTTTTACCGGTATAACGCCAGATGCTGTAGTACCTACGTTAAAACCCATATCGATTAACCCTTGCTTATAATAAGCGATGTTTTCCCAAAGGCGTTGCATCCAGATTGGTTCTTCGTCAAGCAGTTCGATGCCACGCACGGCAGAAAGTGTGAGGGAAGGCGGTAAGGTCACGGAGAAAAGGTGTTGTCGTGACTGGAATTTCAGGTAACGAATCAACTTCGGTTCGGCTACGACATAGCCGCCGAGCCCACCAAATGTTTTACTAAATACGCCGGTAATTATAATATCTTCTTCTGCGAGCAAAGCCGGGTTTTCTAATATACCGCGCCCTGTTTTACCGTGCACACCTACGCCATGTGCATCATCAATCAGCAAGTAAGCACCGTAGCGACGTACAAGGGTCAGTATTTCGTTGATTTTAGCGACATCGCCATCTTGGGAATACACACCATCGATAATCACCATTTTTGTACGATAGGTATCTTTTGCCTTTCTCAGGATATCTTCCAGATGCTCCATGTTGTTATGCAAAAAGGTCTTCACATTGGTATTTGAGCAGCCTTCATAGATACTGGCGTGCACCGCCATATCCAAAATAGCGATATCTTCCTTTTTTAGTAAAGCTTGGATGGTTGCGCTATTGGCCGTATAGCCGGTGGTGTACAAAATCGCGTCGGTTCTGCCGAAAAATGCTGCAATTCGTTCTTCCAACAAGACATGATAGTCGTAATGGCCGCCGATAGCAGGTGAGGCACCAGCACCATTTCCATAATTTTCTATGGCTTGGATAGCTGTTTTTTTAATTTCAGGATGTTGGGTAAAACCAAGGTAATCATTAGAGACAAAATTTACATATTTTCCATCGGGCACGTGGCCGTTACCCTTCACTTCAAGTTCATGTGCACAGCCGGTTTGATTTTCAAGACGATAATTTAGCCGACCATTGTCTGCCAGGTAATCCAAAAACTCATCAAATTCGGCGGCACGTTGCATGATATTGATATCCGGAATATTCTCAAAATCTTTAAATGTTAATTTAGGGTAGGCTTCTTTATCAATCATGATCCAATAATTTGATGTGGGTTAATATATAAATGTCATAACAATTTAAGTGTATTTTTTTGTATTGACAACTGCAAAGTTTGAAATTTTAGGTTTGTGTTGATAATATAATTCGCAACAAATCCTGCTAAATTTATTTATCAATATGTATTGATAAAATATTTCGAATGATAACGTGCGATCAGTGTTTTCAAACACCGGTAAATTATTTGTTTTTTAGCATTTAATGTCAATTTTTCCGACAAAGATGTGGATATTATTTCATATAATTTGTGATAAAAATCATCTTTATAAAACAAAAAAATGTGTTACTAATTTGCTTAAAAATGTTGTTTTTGAGTTCTGTTTTTTTGCTTCTGAAGCTTTGTTTAATTCTTGACACGAATATTGTTCAGGTTTTTCGGTAGTATGCCTTGCTAAATCCTTTTGAAGAGTAGTAGTCCCCAGCGTAAAGCAATGGTGAATGTAAATATGTTTTATTATTCTTGTAAATAAGATTTATGATTTGTTGAGACGTTCGTATGAAAAACGCTATTTACTGGTTTTAGGTCTTTATTGATGTCGATCAAAAAATAGAAGACTTATATTGATTCACTATTTTTCCAGGTATCTTTCTGTTTCTCTTACAGCACGACTACTATAATGTTGCTATCGAACTCGCTTTATAGCTTTGGAATTTGCTTGTCGAGGTGTAGGTTGGTGGATAGCCTAGTTTTTTTAATAAGCCTAGCAAACCGAGGACGGAGCGGATAGGTGTCAACTTATTCAACACATTGCTCTTGGTTTGGAATCTGCTATGTTGACGAAAAGGTGGCCCTTCAATACCAAAAGGAATAAATCTGATGATATGTAAAAAATGGATCCATCAAACAAAACGCTAATGGCCTGTTATCGACCATTAGCAAATTATATATAAATCTGGTCAGACTATTTTGCAGGCTTTATATCGCTTTCATCTCGAAAGATGCTAAACTGCTGGTAGTTATAGTCAGGCGTACCGCCAATTTTAGCGGTAATAAAAGCGCCTAGTGCGATAGCCTGCTTCAATACGACTTCCGGATCGGCTTGCTTCAGCCGTTT
>JAAIGF010068109.1_pt1 | contig 16878 bp, 18 predicted proteins | sample 6487441 | NCBI WGS metagenome assembly JAAIGF01 (sample SAMN13974129, study PRJNA590717) | phyllosphere metagenome | biome: pepper field; feature: multiple bacterial spot infested pepper fields; material: pepper leaves; isolation source: leaves from pepper fields | host: Capsicum annuum ... | reverse complement strand
GCAACTGCCCGCCCCCAACATGTTGATGATCGACCGGATCGTCCACATCAGCGAAACGGGCGGCAAGTACGGCAAAGGCGAAATTGTCGCAGAGCTCGATATCAATCCTGATCTGTGGTTCTTCGGCTGCCACTTCGAAGGTGATCCGGTGATGCCGGGCTGCCTGGGCCTCGACGCCATGTGGCAGCTGGTCGGCTTCTTCCTCGGCTGGCAGGGCAACCCTGGCCGTGGTCGCGCCCTCGGTTCAGGCGAAGTGAAATTCTTCGGTCAGGTTCTGCCTACCGCCAAGAAGGTCACCTACAACATCCATATCAAACGCACCATCACCCGTTCGCTGATCCTGGCGATCGCCGATGGCACCGTGAGTGTCGATGGTCGCGAGATCTACAGTGCCGAAAGCCTGCGGGTCGGCCTGTTCACTTCCACCGACAGTTTCTAAAGGATCCTCTCCATGCGTCGCGTCGTTATTACCGGCCTAGGCATCGTTTCCTGCCTGGGCAATGACAAAGAAACCGTCTCCGCCAACCTTCGCGCTGGCCGCCCCGGTATCCGCTTCAATCCGGAATACGCCGAGAAGGGTCTGCGCAGCCATGTGTCGGGCTCCGTCGACCTGAACCTGGAAGAGTTGATCGACCGCAAGCTGTTCCGCTTCATGGGTGATGCTGCGGCCTATGCCTACCTGGCGATGGATCAGGCAATAAAGGACTCGGGCCTCAGCGAAGAGCAGGTGTCGAACCCGCGTACCGGCCTGATCGCCGGTTCCGGTGGTGCCTCCACGCTGAACCAGATGGAAGCCATCGACACCCTGCGCGAGAAAGGCGTCAAGCGTGTTGGCCCGTACCGGGTAACCCGCACCATGGGCAGCACCGTGTCGGCCTGCCTGGCGACCCCGTTCAAGATCAAGGGCGTCAACTTCTCGATCTCCTCGGCGTGCGCCACCAGTGCGCATTGCATCGGCCAGGCCATGGAGCAGATCCAGCTCGGCAAACAGGACGTGGTCTTCGCCGGCGGCGGTGAAGAAGAGCATTGGAGCCAGAGCTGCCTGTTCGACGCCATGGGCGCCCTCTCCACCCAGTACAACGACACGCCGGAAAAAGCTTCCCGCGCCTATGACGCCAAGCGTGACGGTTTCGTCATCGCTGGCGGCGGCGGCATGGTGGTGGTCGAAGAACTCGAGCACGCGCTGGCTCGCGGCGCCAAGATCTACGCAGAAATCGTCGGCTACGGCGCCACTTCCGACGGTTACGACATGGTCGCGCCGAGCGGCGAAGGCGCGGTGCGTTGCATGCAGCAAGCACTGTCCACCGTCGAAACCCCGATCGACTACCTGAACACCCACGGCACCTCGACCCCGGTCGGCGACGTCGCGGAAATGAAAGGTGTGCGTGAAGTGTTCGGCGACAAGGCACCAGCCATCAGCTCGACCAAGAGCCTGTCTGGCCACAGCCTGGGCGCCGCCGGCGTGCACGAAGCGATCTACTGCCTGCTGATGATGGAAGGCAACTTCATCACCGCATCGGCCAACATCGAAGAGCTCGATGAGGCTGTCGCTGATCTGCCGATCCTGCGCGAAACCCGCGAAAACGCCAAGCTGGACACCATCATGTCCAACAGCTTCGGCTTCGGTGGCACCAACGCCACCCTGGTGCTCAAGCGCTGGGCTGGCAAGTGATAGCTGCCTGATACGGAAACGGCGCCCTAGGGCGCCGTTTTTTATGGCCGTAACTTTCTATTTTGGAAATCAGCGCACCTCGAAACGCTGCTCGGCCAGCTTGCGGTCGCCCTGGAACAGCAGGAAATGCCATTCACCAGGCACCACCTCGTTGTGCTCGGAAAATTCGAACGCCATGACATCCTGAGGCGCATCGGGCACCAGCTTCTGGGTCACCACGAATTTGTCGTGCCGCTGACCGTCGGCGCCGACCACGCCAGGGGTGAGGTACAGCAGAGTCAGCGGCTCGCCGTTAGCCGTTTTGCCGGTCAGGGTATAACGCATGCCGAACTTGGTGCCCAGCTTGGCGGGCACCACGCTGGTTTGCTCGATTTGCTGGGTGGACTGGGTCAACACCCGCTCACCCGGCTGAAAATCCTTGTGCTGACTGACGAAGACCCCGTACTCGACCGGCCCCTGTACCCGCACCTCGGCCTGAACCAGGCCGGCGGCAAGCAGCAGTGCCGTCATCGTCGCGAATCGAAACTGTTGCATCTCACGCTCCTGTGTTGGAATGGCGCGAGGCTATGACGCGGCGATGACAGCCTGATGACACGTCAGTGGGAGGCTGGCAGTACTTCCTGCACCTTGCGCGGCAGAATGGAGAGGAAGTTGTCCTTGGCCACTTTATGGGCAACGTCCTCGGGCAGTTCGTCGAGGAAACGATCGAAGCCCTGCATGTACTCGCCCATGCTGTCGAAGCGCCCCACTACGTCGGAACCGATCATGAAACGATCCGGATAACGGCCAACCAGCTCGACCCACTTGGGATCCGGCTTGCCGTTCTTGTCAGTCAGGTAAGGCCGCAGCATGGTCCACGATAGATCCACGTACAGATTGGGGTAACTCTCCAGCATTCGTGCCAGCGTATCGAACAGGAAATCCAGCTTCTCCTGATGCCTGTGGATCTCCATGCTGGTACCGGCGTGAGCCCAGATGAAGCGCACGTGCGGATGATTGCGCAGCGGCTCTTCGATCTCCTGCAGATACAACGGATTGCGCTCGCGCTTGGAGGTGATGTTGGAGTGCAGCATCACCGGCAGGTCGTATTCGGCGGCCAGGTGATAAACCCGCGTCATCGCTTCGTTGTTGGCTCGCGGCGTGCTGCCTTCGATCAGCGAAGTCAGGTCATCGTGGCGCGTGAATACCTCGCCAATGCCCTGCCAGAGCCCCGGATCGAGTTCGAGCATACGGCGGATATGGGAATCGGAGTTCTTGTCGTTGGGGTTGAAGCCGGACAGGAAGGGATGAAAACGGTGGCGCTGCGCCTCGGGAACCTGCTTGTAGGCATGCGCGATCAGCACATCGGTGGCGCTGTACCAGTAGGCCGCGGCGTCGTCACCGGCGTAATAGCGCGGGCGTTTTGGTTCGTCCTCGTGCCATTTCTTGGCTACCGGAATGCCGGAAAACATCACATGCTCGACGCCAGCCTCATCCATGCGCTGCAGCAAAATATCCATGCCGGCGCTTTCCTGGAAGAAATCCACGTAATGCAGGTGAGCATCGCTGTAACGATATTCGCGCGCCTCCACAAGGCCGGCCAACAGCCCCGCAGACAATAAAAAACCTAGCCGAATCAACCGCATGCCGGCGTACTCCTGACATTGAGCAGCATAGACTGTGAGCGCTTCAGGCAAGTTCAGCCTAGATGGCGGTTCTGCGACAGCATTAGCGAGACTATTTGTTTCATTGCCGGCACATCCAAACGACCTGGTCTCGGGTATAACCCTTGCCACCCTCAGGACGCAGCCCCTCACAGGACGACGGCATGTCTGACCCGATATTCGATTACGACCTTGCCCTGGAAGCCTGCGCACGCCATGACGAGCGCGCCTTCCAGGCGCTGTACCGCCAGGAATCGGCGCAGATGCTCGGCCTGGCCATCAGCCTGCTGGGCCAGCGCGACGCGGCCGAGGACTGCCTGCACGATGCCTTCGTGCAGATCTGGCGCAACGCCGGGCGCTTCCAGCGCTCGCTGGGCAGCGGTCGGGCGTGGATCTACAGCATCCTGCGCTACCGTGCCCTGAATCAGCTACGTCAGCGCGGCCGCACGGTGGCACTGGCCGACGACATCGCCGAGCATCTGATCGACGACAGCCCGTCGGCTGCCCAGCAGCACGAACAGCAGTCGGACAGGCGTCAGCTGCGTGGCTGCCTGCAAAAACTCGAGCGCCCACGACGCCATCCGGTTCTGCTGGCGTTCTATCGTGGCCTGACCCATGAGCAGATCGCCGAGCGCCTGACCACCCCGCTGGGCACCATCAAAGGACGCATTCGTAGCGGCTTGCGCGCATTGCAGGAGTGTTTGCAACGATGATCAGCACTGACCCCTCAGAACGCCGTGCCCTCATCGGCGAGTATGTGCTTGGCCTGCTCGATCCAGAGCAGGCGGGCGAAATCGCCGACCTGATAGCCCGAGATCCGCAAGCCGCTGCGATGGCCATGGAGTGGGAACAGCATTTTCTCGAACTCAGTGACCGGCTCGAACCCAGCACGCCCTCGCCCGGTCTCTGGCCACGGCTGCAGCAAACCTTGAATCTGCGGCAGCGAACCAGCGCCTGGCAGGCCTGGTGGTCGAGCTTGAACGCCTGGCGCCTGACCAGCGCAGCCCTGGCGATGGCGCTGATCATCGCCTTGCTGCCCATGTATTGGCAGAGCGACACGCGGCCGGCCAGCTACACCGCCGTGCTGCAACCTCCAGGCGAAGCCGCGGCACCTGGCTGGGTGGTGCATATCGATGCAGCCGGCACCTTGCTGCTCCAGCCATTGCGCGAGGATCGGGTCGCGGCGGATCGGTCCGTGCAGTTCTGGACGCTCGTCGATCCGAAAGACGGCCCGCGCTCGCTGGGCCTGGTCGAGCCCGGCGAACGGCTGACGCTCACTGCCGAGCAGATTGGTGCGGTACGCGCCGGCCAGCTGTTCGAGCTGACACTGGAGCCAGCAGGCGGCTCACCGCTGAACCGGCCAACGGGTGAAGTGCTGTATATCGGCCGTGCAGTGATGGCGTCGCTGGACTGAGCAGATGCGCGCGGATCCGCGGCAGATGTAAGCGGATATGTCTGTCGACATCTGCCCGCCACGCTCGTGGGTATGGATAACAGGTGCTCTATTTCACGGTGCCTGGATGCAAGCGCGAAGCGACCTTCGCGCCTTACCCATAGAGAGGACGCTCATGAACATTTCCAAGAAATTGCTCGGTATCGCCATCACCACCGCAGCCCTGGGTTGCACCACCGCCAATGCCGATGACCTGCTGGCCCTGAGCGCAGACGGCAAGCTGCTGCACATCGACACCAAGACCCTCACCGTTGCTTCCGACGTGAAACTCAGCGGCGTTTCGAGCCTGCGCGGCATCGACGTACGCCCGGCCAATGGCTCGCTCTATGGCCTGGATGACGCCGGCCAGCTCTATACCGTCAACGCCAAGAGCGGCGCAGCCACCAAGGCCGCCAAGCTGAGCCAGGCGCTGCCAGGCAACGGCCATGCCGTGGTCGACTTCAACCCCGTCGCCGACCGCCTGCGCCTGCTGGCTGCCGACGGCACCAGCCTGCGCGTCAACGTCGAGAGCGGTGAAGTGGTGGTGGACGGCAAGGTCGCCTACGCCAAGGACGGCCCCTACGCCGGCAAGACCGCCAAGGTGGTAGCCGGTGCGTACACCAATGCTTACAAGGGCACCGAGAAAACCGCGCTGTACACCGTCGACCTGACGACTGGCAACCTGATGCTGCAAAACCCGCCAAATGACGGCATTCAGCAAGTCGTCGGCAAGATTGCCGACGGCCTGAAGAACGCAGCGCTGGATATCAAGAGCGACGGCAAAGGCGGCAACACCGCTTACCTGCTGACTGGCACCACGCTGCACCAGGTCAACCTGGAAACCGGCAAGGCCAGCGCGCTGGGTGAGATCAAGAATCTGCCGGCCGACATCATCGACATCGCGGTTCTACCGGCCAAGTAACTGCGCCAAGGGAAGGCCAGCCGGCCTTCCCTTTCTTCGCATGGCGTTACTCGAACACCTCGTCGAGCAGGTTGTTCATCGCCTTGAAGGCCCGCGCCGCAACCAATGGGTGGTACTGATTGCTGCCCGGCGTATCGGCTTGCGGGTTGGTGAACGAGTGCACCGCGCCGCCATAGCTGACCAGTTGCCAGTCGACCTTGGTGGCCTTCATCTCCGCGACAAAGCCATCGACCTGCGCCTGCGGCACCGCCGGATCATCGGCACCGTGCAGCACCAGCACCGGCGCCTTGATGTTATTGGCATCGGCCGGGTTGGGCGTATCGAGGTTGCCGTGGAAGGACACGAAAGCCTTTAGCGGTGCGCCCGAACGGGCCAGCTCCAGCACGGTTCCACCACCAAAGCAGAAACCGATCGCCCCCAGCTTGGCGGTATCCAGCGCCACCTGACTGGTTTGCGCCTTGAGCACCTCGACGGCCGCCTGGGCGCGCTTGCGCATCAACGCGCGGTCACTGCGTACTGTCGTTGCCGCTTGCTTGGCTTCGTCGGCATTGCTGGGGCGGATGGACTTGCCGTACATGTCGGCCATGAACACCACGTACTTGTCGCCGGCAGCACGTGCAGCCTTCTGCGCGGACGCATCGTTGACGCCCATCCAGTTGGGCACCATCAACAGGCCAGGCCGAGGATCGGTGACGGCGTCGTCATAGATCAGCAAGCCTTCGAACGGCTCACCATCGATCTCGTAGGGGACGTTCTTGACCACCACCCCCGCCTCCGCCAGCCCTGCCAGCCCCAGCAACGCTGCCGACAACAGTGATTTCTTCATCCCATGACTCCCTTGTGCATGCGTTCAAACAAGCAGCAGACGCTGCGCCTGGAACACAAGGAAGCACATTTGCGACGCCAGGAAAACCCGGCGCCGTGAGCGAGCGCCGGATCAGGCCGCGGCGAACAAGTCGTCGATCTGCGCCTGGGCGGTGCGCAGGGCGTTGGCTTTCGGCTCTTCACCGTAAGCCAGGCCTTCGGCACGCACCACCTCGATATCGGTGATACCCAGGAAATTCAACACCATGATCAAGTAGTCCTCATGGGCCTGGCCACTGGCTTGCCCGGCGTGGATGCCTCCGGCAGTCGACGCAATGACCACTTTCTTGCCGCCAGCCAGGCCTTTCGGGCCGTTCTCGTCGTAGGCGAAGGTCTTGCCGGCAACGCAGACGCGATCGATCCAGGCCTTGAGCTGGCTCGGAACGCTGAAGTTGTACATCGGTGCGCCAATCACGATGGCATCGGCAGCGAGGAACTCTTCCAGGGTTGCTTCGGCCAGGGCCACTTCGTGGGCCTGGGCAGCGTCGCGCAGTTCAGCTGGCGTGCCACCGGCAACCAGGCTGGCTGCCGAGAAGTGACTCGGCGCATCGCTGGCCAGGTCGCGGTAGATAACCTGAACATCGGCCTGGCTGCTTTTCCAGGCTTCGGTAACCGCTGCGCTGAGCTGACGGGAAGCGGATGCGTCGCCAAGAATGCTGGAATCGAGATGCAGAAGTTTCATCAAGTGCTCCTTAGAAAGAGGTCAGTGACTGTTCGATGGATTAATACTACCGATGGAGACAATCGCTGATTAGTCGGCAAAAATGCGATGATGCGTTCCACCAGTGGAACAACTGTTTTTCCATGCACCGGGAGCGCCCATGCAGGACCTCAATGACCTGATGTACTTCGCCAAGGTGGTCGAGCACGGCGGCTTCAGTGCAGCCGGGCAACGGCTCGGTATTCCCAAGTCGCGCTTGTCGCGGCGCGTGGCCGAACTCGAAGCCCGCCTGGGTGTGCGCCTGCTGCAGCGCACCACCCGCAAACTGGCGCTGACCGAAACCGGCGAGCGCTACCTGCGTCACTGTCAGGCGATGCTGCTCGAAGCCGAGCAGGCCCAGGAGGCCGTGGCCTCGCTGAGCAGTGAGCCGCGCGGGCGGGTGCGCATGTCCTGCCCCGTCGAACTGGCGCGCGCCGGGTTGCACCCGGTGATCACCAGCTTTCTGGCCAGGTACCCGTTGGTGCAACTCGATGTGGTACTGACCAACCGTCGCGTGGACCTGCTGCAGGAAGGCATCGACGTGGCGCTGCGTGTACGCGACCAGAGTGATGAGGACCCCTCGTTGATCGCTCGCCAACTGGCACCCGCCTCCGCCTACCTGGTAGCCACTCCAGCCTTGCTGCACGGCCTGGACATCCGCACGCCGGACGATCTGCAGCAGCTACCGGCACTTGGCGCGGCGGCAAGCGACAGGCGTATCCATCATCTGCTCAGGAATTCCGCCGGCACCCGCCGCGAAGTGGCCCTGGAAGCCCGCCTGAGCATCGAGGACTTCGACATACGCCGGGAGGCAGCGCTACAAGGGCTGGGCTTCACCATGCTGCCGCACACCAAATGCATGAGCGATCTGCAGACCGGTCGCCTGGTTCGTCTGCTGCCGGACTGGGACCTGCCCGGCGGGCACCTGCAGGCGGTCTACCCTCACCGGCGCGGCATGCTGCCCGCCGTGCGCGCCTGGCTCGATCATATGATCCAGGCCAGCAGCAATGGTTGGCTGATGCCTGGAACGGACCTGATTCGCCCTGGGTCAGATCAACCTGATAACGTTATCCCCCACCCCAGCGAACAGGACAGCCGATGACCGCTCGCAAACCCCAGACTCCCGGCCAGACTGCGCGAATTCTTGCAGTGGTGTTCTTCACCTTCATCGGTTTTCTCTGCGTGGGGCTGCCGTTGGCCGTGCTGCCCGGCTTCGTGCTCAATGACCTGGGCTACGGCTCGGTGATGGCCGGCCTGGTGATCAGCCTGCAGTACCTCGTGACCCTGATTTCACGACCGGTCACGGGGATGCTGATCGACCGCATAGGCCCCAAGCGTGCAGTGGTGTATGGCCTGGCGGGCATCCTGGGCAGCGGCGTACTGACCCTGGCGGCGACCAGCCTTCACGAGGTGTCCCGCGAGCTTGGCCTGGGGCTGCTGCTGGCCGGGCGTGTCGCCTTGGGCATCTCCCAGGCGCTGATCGGCACCGGCTCGATCACCTGGGGCATCGGTCGGGTCGGCGCCGAGAATACCGCTCGGGTGATCTCCTGGAACGGCATCGCCTCCTACGGGGCCATTGCCATCGGTGCACCACTGGGCGTGCTGATGGCCTCGACACTCGGCCTGTGGAGCATTGGCGCGGCCATCGCCCTGCTCAGCCTCGGCGCGCTGTGGGTGGCACGTGACAAACCGGCCATCCCGGTGATTCAGGGCAAGCGCCTGCCGTTTCACAACGTGTTCCTGGCCATCGCCCCCAACGGCCTGGCGCTGGCCCTGGGTTCCATAGGTTTCGGCACCCTGGCGACCTTCGTCACCCTGTACTACGCCAGCCTTGGCTGGGCGCACGCCGCCTATTGCCTGAGCGCCTTCGGCCTGGCCTTCATCGCCGCCCGCCTGCTGTTCGCCGGCGCTATCGAGCGCCGCGGTGGCTACCGAGTTGCAACCATCTGCCTGGCAATCGAGACACTCGGCCTGTTGCTGCTGTGGATCGCACCGATTCCGGCCCTGGCCCTGTGTGGTGCGGCGCTGACCGGCTTTGGCCTGTCGCTGGTGTATCCGGCGCTCGGCGTGGAGGCCATTGGCAATATTCCGGCAGCCAGCCGCAGCTCGGCGTTGGGCGCCTATGCGCTGTTCTTCGACCTGGCCCTCGGCGTGGCCGGCCCCTTGATGGGCCTGGTGGCCACGGCCTACGACTACGCAGCGGTATTTCTCGCCTCGGGTCTGCTGTCGCTGCTCGGCCTGGGCCTGAGCCTCTTGCTGCTGCGCCGGGCAGAGCGATCAAAGGCGGTGCAATCATGACCCGCGACGAACTGCTTGCCTTCTGCCTGCAACTGCCGGGTGCTCGCGTCGACTACAAGTGGGGCAGCAACCAGGTGTTCTCGGTGGCGCAAAACAAGATGTTCGCCATCGTCGACTTTCTCGGTGACAACCTGGCCTTCAAGGTGGATGACACCCTATTTCTCGGTTTCACGGATCGCCCAGGCATTCGCCCTGCCCCATACCTGGCGCGTGCTCACTGGATCAGCATGAATGGCACCCGGCCGCCAATGGGCGACCACGAACTGCGTGACCTGCTGACGCGCTCTCACCAGCTTGTGGTGCGGCGCCTGCCCAAGAAGCAGCAGATCAGCCTGCTGCTCGATCTATAGCAGGTCGCGCAGCCAGCCACCGGTGTAAGCGCCGTCGAGCAGGACCTGATCCAGCCAGAACAACTGATGCAGCGCCACGATGCCCCAGAACATCAACTGATAGGACGCCTTGCGCGTCTTGTGTCGAAACACCTGTTGTGCCAACAGCGCTCCCGGCCAACCGCCAGCCAGCTCAACCAGATGCAGGGTGTTCTCCGGGATACGCTGACGGCCCTGCTGGGCGCTGTTCTTGTCACGCCAATAGAGAATGAAGCACAGCACGCTGACCAGCGGATAAAGCAGCAGCGGCCACATCAGTCCAACAGCCGGCCAGTGCAGCGAGCCCAGTAGCGGCAAGCCGCACAACGCAGCGAAGATCATCCATTTGGCGATGGGGTTACGCAGCGCGATCGATGGCTGACGCTTGCCTGCTTTGGCAGCTCGCGTCGGTGCCGGCGGGGCTTTGCGCGAAGGCCCAGCGGCCCGCGGCTTCACGCGAATCTGCGGCTGGTCGATGGCCAGCCCACCGGCCAGGCGCAGATGCTCGGCCCGCAAGCGGCCACGTTCGTCGCGCCCGGCAACGAACAACACCTGGTCGCCGGCATTCGGTCGACGATCACCGCGCACCGCCGAGATGTGCGCGAATACTTCAGCCCCACCTGCAGCAGGCAGGATAAAGCCGAAGCCCTTGTCGTCGTTCCAGCTCTTGATGCGGCCGGCCTGTTCCCTGGTCTGCATGTGCTGTTCCACGTAAGCCGAGGATCAACCCTCTGCCGTGCTCCAGTCGATCCAGCCGAATTGCCAGGTGGCCAGAATCAGCAGGCCGAAGGCGATCCGGTACCAGGCGAATACCGCATAGCTGTGGTTGGCGATGAACACCAGCAGCGCACGCACCGTGATCATGGCGACGATGAAGGTGGTGACGAAGCCGATGGCGAATACCGGCAAATCACTCCACTGCAGGATGTCCCGGTACTTGTACAGCGAGTAGACGGTGGCAGCGACCATGGTCGGCATCGCCAGGAAGAACGAGAACTCGGTGGCCGCCTTGCGCGACAGCCCGAACAGCAGGCCACCGATGATGGTCGAGCCGGAGCGCGAGGTGCCCGGGATCAATGCCAGGCACTGGGCGAAGCCAACCTTGAGGGCCAGCTTCCAGTCCATGTCGTCGACCGATTCGGCAACGATGCGATGCTGACGCTTCTCGGCCCAGAGCATCACCACGCCACCGATGACCAGCGCGGCGCTGACCGTGATCGGGTTGAACAACCAGTGCTCGATGAGATCGGCGAACAGCAGGCCGAGTATCACCGCCGGAAAGAAGGCGACCATCAGATTGACGGTGAAGCGCCGCGCCATGGGATCACTGCCCAACCCGCTGACCACCGACAGGATGCGCTGACGAAACTCCCACATCACCGCCAGGATGGCGCCGAGCTGGATGATGATCTTGAAGGCCGTGGCCCGCTCGCCATTGAAGTTCAGCAAGTCACCCACCACGATCAGGTGCCCGGTACTGGAAATGGGCAGAAATTCGGTAAGACCTTCAACGATGCCTAGAATCAGCGCCTGAAACGCGAGCCAACTGTCCATCGAAACTCCTCGGAAAGGTGCCAGATGAACTGGCTGTAAAGGGATTGTTTCTCGGACTGGAGCCGTTGGTGGAGGTTCCAGCAGGGCCGAAAAAAGCGGCAGTTATAAAGCACCCGCATGCAATTTCAAAACGCTATCAAACTGAAATTGCATTTTCCTGGCAGCCGAGCGGCCACCGCGGACGCGACAAACGCTAGAATGCGCGCCCGTCCCGCCGCCACACGCACGAGGTTCCATGTCACCGCTCGAAGTCTGCGCCTCGTTGCTCGGCCTGGTCGCCGTCTGGCTGACCGTGCGACAAAACCCCTGGTGCTGGCCGATCGGGCTGGTCATGGTGGTGCTCTATGCGTGGCTGTTCTTCCAGGCCAAGCTGTACTCCAACACGCTGCTGCAATGCGTTTACGCCGCACTGCAGCTTTACGGCTGGTGGCACTGGACGCGCGGCGAGCGCCCTGACGAACGCCTGCAGGTATCGAGCCTGAACCTGCGCCAGACGGCCTCTGGCCTGGCTCTGGGGCTGCTCGGCTCGGCAGTGCTGGGCCTGCTGATGATGAGCTACACCGATGCCAGCGCGCCCTGGCAGGACGCGACGCTGTGCGCCTTCAGCCTGGTCGCGCAACTGTGGATGGCCAAGAAACGCCTGCAGTGCTGGGCGCTATGGATACTCCTCGACGTGCTGTTCGTCGTGCTGTTCATCGATCAGGCGCTGTATCTCACCGCGGCGCTGTATGCCCTGTTCACCCTGCTCGCCTGCCATGGTTGGCTGACCTGGCGGCGCGAGCTGGCCGCTGCGCGCCCATGAACGTTGTGGTACTGACCGGCCCTGAGTCCAGCGGCAAGAGTTGGCTGGCGAGCGAACTGCAGCAGCGCTTTGGCGGTATCGTGGTGGGTGAATACGTACGCCACTTCATCGACAGCCAGCAGCGTGATACCTGCTACGCCGACATTTCCACCATCGCCCGCGGCCAGCTCGCCTGGGAAGACGCCGCCCGCGAGCAGCGCCCTCACCTGCTGATCCTCGACACACACCTGCTCAGCAATATTCTCTGGAGCCGCACCCTGTTCGGCGATTGCCCGGACTGGATGGAGCCTGCCTTGCTGGCCCGGGAATATCACCTGCACCTGCTGCTCGACCCGCGCGGCGTCGAATGGGTCGGCGACGGGCAACGCTGCCAGCCGGATCTGACCGAGCGCCTGGCCTTCTACCAGGGGTGTGCTCAATGGCTTGCGGCCAATGGCCAGAACACGGTAGAAATCGCCGGCACCTGGCACCAACGTCAGCGCTCGGCGATAAATTGCGTGGCCAACTGGCTGGGCATCAGTCGCCAGCCGCTGGGCTAATTGCTCAAGATATCCGCATGGCATCTTGCCATGAAGCGGCAGCATGGGCATAAAGGAGCACGACAGAAAAACGCAACAAGGACGTCATCCCATGCGCCTCATTCGCCGCGCCCTGCAGATCATCGTTCTGCTGACGCTGACCGCTCTGCTGGTCATCGTCTACTACATCGCCAGGCCCAACGTGCCGGTCTATACCCCGGTGGAAAAGGTCCACTACCTGGGGCAATGGACCGACCAGCAGCGTCAGTTCTATTACTACACCCCCCAGGGCACCACGGTGAAAGGCCTGCAGTACGCCTGGTTCTCGGCTCTGGAACTGCCGTTCGGCAAGGCCAAGTTCGCCGACCCCGACTACCTCGCGCGCTTCGGTTTTCTGACCCAGCCCGGGCAGAAGGCAACGGCCTTGAACCCCGGTAACCTGCCCGTGGGTTTTGCCCGCCACCAGGACGATGAAAGCGGCGTTCAGTACCTGGATATCACCTGCGCAGCCTGCCACACGGGCGAGCTGCGCTACCAGGGCCAGGCGGTGCGTATCGACGGTGGTGCCGCGCTGCACTCGCTGGCCTCAACCGTGCCAACGCTCAAGGGCGGCAGCTTTGGCCAGGCCCTTGGCATGAGCATGGCGTTCACCTACTACAACCCGCTGAAATTCCGCCGTTTCGCCCACGAGGTGCTGGGCGAGCATTACGAGCGCGACTACGACCGCCTGCGCGTGGAGTTCAAGCAAGTGCTCGACCGCCTGCTGAGCACCGCCTATAACGACTGGCACCGCGGCCTCTACCCGACCGAAGAAGGCTTTGGCCGTACCGATGCATTCGGCCGGATCGCCAATACGGTGTTTGGTGACAGCATCGATGCCGCCAACTACCGCGTGGCCGATGCGCCGGTCAGCTATCCGCATCTGTGGGACATCTGGAAATTCGACTGGGTGCAGTGGAACGGTTCGGCCATGCAACCCATGGCCCGTAACGTCGGCGAGGCACTGGGGGTAGGCGCCACACTTCAGTTGCTGGACGATAACGGGCACCCTGTACCACACGATCAGCGCTACGCTTCCAGCGTGCGCGTCAACGACCTTTATCAGCTGGAGGAAACGCTCAAGCACCTGCAGCCGCCCACTTGGCCGGAAAAAATCTTTGGCAAGATCGACCTGCCGCTCGCCAGCCGGGGGCGCGCGCTGTTCCAGGAAAACTGCGCCCTCTGCCACGCGCCGAAGGTCGTTCCACCGGCTCAGCGCATGGCGCCGGATCGGGATCCCGAGTGGTACATGCAAGTCGTCGATACGTCCGTCGTGGGCACCGACTCCACCACCGCCGACAATATTGCCGACCACCGCTTCGACATCCGCAAATTGGGCTGGAAGAAATCCGAGTTGGCAAAGCTGGACGTCGAACTGCACAGTAACAGCCTCGACAAGATCGACTTCAGCGCCATCTCCACTGCCGAGGCGCTGGCCTATGTCACCGCCTACGTCGAAGACCGCGCCTACCGCGAAAACGGCATCTCGCCCGAGCAGCGCAAACGCATGAATGGTTACGGCCTGCCCATTGGCGTCCAGGAAATTCGTGGCTACAAGGTACGTCCCCTGGATGGCATCTGGGCAACCCCACCCTTCCTGCACAACGGCTCGGTGCCAACGCTGTTTCATCTGCTGTCGCCGGTTTCGGAGCGACCCGCCAGCTTCTGGGTGGGTAATTTCGAATTCGATCCCAAGCATGTCGGTTTCGTCAGCGACAAGTTCCCCGGCGGTTTCCTGCTCGATACCCGCATCAAGGGCAACGGCAACGGTGGCCACGAATTCCGCGACGGCTGCCGTAATGACGGCGTCATCGGCCGCGGCCTGCAACCGGAAGAACGCTGGGCGCTGGTCGAGTACCTGAAGGTGCTGGGCAATACCGCGCTGGAAAGCCAGTTGAGTGACGTGCCGGCCAAGCCCTGGAGTCCAGGGCAGTATTGTCAGGGCAGCGTGAAAGCCAATCACAAGGAGTCCAACGATGCTTAAACGATTCTGGCTGTGGCTCGGCCGGCTGTTGGGCAAAACACTATTCGTGCTGTTGATCGTCGGCCTCGGCGGCTGGGCCATAGGTACGGCCTACTACAGCTGGAAATTCTCCGGCCCGGTCTCCAGCGAGGAACAGATCCCTGCCAATGAAGCCGCCTATACCGAAGGCATCATCGAAGATGCCATTCGTGTGGTCGAGCAGCATCGTGACAATACCCGCGTTCTACGTGACGCTCACGCCAAGGCGCACGGTTGCGTGAAGGCCGAAGTCACGGTGCGAACGGATCTCGAGGAAAGCCTGCGCCAGGGCGTGCTCAGCGAGCCAGGCAAGACCTGGCAAGCCTGGATGCGCCTCTCCAACGGCAATGCCTACCCGCAATTCGACCGGGCCCGCGATGCACGAGGCATGGCCATCAAGCTGCTCGATGTTCCAGGCGCCAAGCTGATGAGCAGCCCACGCCATGCTGGCGATCAGGACTTCGTGATGTTCAACCACCCAGCGTTCTTTGTTCGCGACGTGGCGGAGTATCGCAGCAACTTCGCAGCGCAAGCGGACGGCAAGAAGGCTCTGGCCTTCTTCCCAAGTTGGGATCCTCGCACCTGGGAAATCCGCCACCTGGTCATCGCCCTGAAAACGCTTTCACCGGCGCCGAGCAGTCCGGTCGAAACGACCTACAACTCCATCGCTCCATTCAAACTGGGGCCGCACAACATCAAGTACCGGGTCATTCCGACCCCTGAGAACTGCCCGACTTACGCAATCCCCAAGCCCAACACCGATCTGCCCAATTTCCTGCGCAGCGCGCTCTATCAGCAGCTTTCGCTGGACCGCATGCCGGCCTGTTTCGCCTTGCAGGTCCAGCGGCAGAATCCGGACTACTACATGCCGATCGAAGATCCCAGCGTGGAGTGGGACGAGAAGATCGCGCCATTCGAGACCGTTGCCGATATCCGCCTGCCGGCCCAGGATTTCGATAGCACGGAGCAGAACCTGTTCTGCGACAACCTGTCGTTCAATCCCTGGCACGCCCTCCCCGAACATCGGCCGATCGGCGGCATCAACCGCTTGCGCAAAGCCGTGTACGAAGCAGTCAGTGTCTATCGCCACGATCGTAATGCCGCACTGAGCCAGTGAAGGCCCTACAGGTCGCAGCAGGCTGCTAGAATCGCAGCCTGTTCGCCCTGTAGAAAAGAGATTGGTCTTGGAACTGTTCAAAGAATTCATCTTCGAAGCCGCCCATCGGCTTCCCCACGTCCCGGAAGGCCACAAATGCGGGCGCCTGCATGGCCATTCGTTCCGCATTGCCGTCTATATCGAAGGCGAGGTCGATCCCTATACCGGCTGGATTCGCGACTTCTCCGAGATCAAGGCGATCTTCAAGCCGATCTATGAGCAGCTCGACCACAACTACCTCAACGACATCCCCGGTCTGGAAAACCCGACCAGCGAAATTCTCGCCAAATGGGTATGGCAGCAACTCAAGCCATTGCTGCCGGAGCTGTCGCGTATTCGCATTCATGAGACCTGCACCAGCGGCTGCGAGTATCGCGGCGACTAGGTCGAGCGCTCTCCTGCATCGCGGTAACGCTGCGGAAGTACCTAGAGTAGAAACGACGAAGCCCGCGCTATGCGGGCTTCGTCGTTTCTGAGCCAAGATCATCCTCATCGATGTACTCGGCTGGTGTTGTCCATGCCAGCCAGGCCATTCGAGCATTCGCGCAAGCTCACACCAGCTTCCCGGGTTACGCCTTCGGCTAACCCCAGCTACGAGAGCCTTCTAAGCACCCTAGGGTGGAAGACGCTTCACCCTTCCACCAGCACCTCTGCGACGGCAGAGCCTTTACGGCCGTTTCTCCCGTAGCCGGCGGTCGAGCGAGGCGATACCCAGGTCAGCGGCTGCATGCTCGTGCCAGCCTGATCGGAGCCGCCGAGTGTTAGGTCTTTGATTTTTCCGGCCCACAAAGACGAAACCCCAGACCTCTGTCGAGATCTGGGGTTTCTGGTAGAAGCTTGACGATGACCTACTCTCACATGGAGAAACTCCACACTACCATCGGCGATGCATCGTTTCACTACTGAGT
>JAAIGF010016559.1_pt1 | contig 16883 bp, 12 predicted proteins | sample 6487441 | NCBI WGS metagenome assembly JAAIGF01 (sample SAMN13974129, study PRJNA590717) | phyllosphere metagenome | biome: pepper field; feature: multiple bacterial spot infested pepper fields; material: pepper leaves; isolation source: leaves from pepper fields | host: Capsicum annuum ... | reverse complement strand
TGCTCGGATGCCGCTGCGGTCACGTCCGGACCGCCTCCGGCAGGGGGTCCGCATCGGAGCCCTCGGGCACCGCGACCGAGGCGGCCGGGATGCCGAGCGGCTCGACGCCCCGCTGCCGGATCACCGGGCGGTGGCTGCGCGGATCGTCGGCGGGCAGCCCGACGTACTCGTCGAGCGCGAAGGCCCGTACCCGCGACAGGTCGGCCTCGCCGGCGGCGACGGTCTGCGCGAGCTGCGCGTAGAGGCCGAGCGGGCTCGAGCCCGTCGCGACGCCCAGGACCAGGCCGGGTCTCGCCTCGACCTGCTCGAGCACGACCCGGGCCGCAGCGCGCTGCAGCGCCTCCTGGTCGCTGCAGATGCGGACGTCGATCACCGTGGACCTCCGATGGCTTCGGATTCGGGGACGAGGTTCGCCGCGCCGATCGCGGCCAGCGGCCGGTCGGTCGGCGCGACGACCAGCCGTTCCGGCAGGTGCAGCGCGGCGAGGAGCGACGAGCTCCGCGCCTCCCTGCGCAGGGCGACCACCGCTGCATCGACGAGTCCGGTCGCGTGGCGCACGACACCCCCGCCGAGCACGATGGTCTCCGACCCCCACAGCAGTCCGATCGCCCTGATGGCGGCGGCGAGCCCCCGCGAGGCGCTGGTCTGCTCGGCGAGCAGCGACGCGGGCGGGTAGGGCACCCGGAAGAGGTCCTCGAGGCCCACGGCGGGGTTCATCGCGGCGAGCCGAGCGCCGAGCGCCCGGCCGCCGACGAGCGCCTCGACGCAGCCGCGTGCGCCGCAGGCGCACCGCGGCCCGTCGTCGCGCACGATCAGGTGCCCGATCTCGCCAGCCGAGTTGTGCAGCCCGCGCAGGACGAAGCCGCGCTCGACGGCCGCCGCGGCGACCCCCGTGCCGATGTTCAGGTACCCGAGCGAGGCACCCCGGTCGCCGAGCCAGGCCGCCGCGCCGAGCGCGGTGGCCTTGACGTCGTTGTCCACCCGCACCGGCAGGCCGACGGCGTGCGCGACGAGGGAGCCGAGCGCGAGCCGGCGCACGTCGAGGTTCAACGCCTCGCGCACCTCGCCGGTGCCGGTGTCGACCAGGCCGGGGATGCCGATGCCCACCGATCGGGCGGCATCGCCCTCGGAACGCCCCGCCAGCGCGCGGACCATGCCGACGACCGCATCGGCGATCCCGGCACCCCGCGGGGTGGGGGCCGCGAGGGCGGCGACGATCGTCCCGTCGCCGGCGAGCAGCACGCCCTCGGTGGTGGTGCCTCCGACGTCGATGCCGATCCTCACCGGTAGCGCCGGTTGTAGAGGGCGAGCAGCACGAGCAGACCGGCGAGCCCGGCCAGCATGATGCCGAGCGCACCCCATCCGTCCATGGACTGGCCGATGACGACCAGCACCACGCAGAGGATGGCCACGATGAGGGCGGCGACGATCTTGATCACTTGACACCACCTCCGCCCACGCCCTGCAGCAGCCGTCGTTGCACGAGCAGGTAGACGATGATCACCGGCACCACGACGATGATCATGCCGGCGTAGAGGCGCCCGTAGTCGGCCGCGGCGCGCTGCGCCTGCAGCAGGTTCAGCAGTCCGACCTGCAGGGTGCGGTTGCCGCTCGGGACGAGGGTCAGCGAGATGATGAAGTCGTTCCAGTAGGACAGGAAGTTGAACAGGATGACGGTGTTGATCGCCGGCAGCGCCATCGGCACCATCACCGAGACCATCGTGCGCAGCCGGGAGCTGCCGTCGAGCATCGCCGCCTCCTCGTACGTCACGGGGATCGTGCGGAAGTAGGTGGCGAGCAGGTAGATGGTGAACGGCAACGACGTCGACGCGTACACGAGGGCGAGCACGAAGAGGTTGTCGAGGAAGAAGCCCGTCGGCATCATCGCCCGCAACGCGGTGTCCCAGCCCAGCAGCATCAGGAAGATGGGCACGACGATGTAGTTGACGTTGATGAAGAGGCCGGCGAGCAGCAGCGTCTCGATGAGGGACTTGCCGCGGAACTCGAAGCGCGCGAGCACGTACGCCGCGGGGACCGCGATGACGAGCACGAGCACGAGTCCGATCGCCGTCACCGTCAACGAGTTGAGGAAGTAGGGGCCCATGTTCGCGTCGACGAAGGCCTCGACGTAGTTCTGCAGGTGCAGCCCCTCGGGCAGCGACCACGGGTTGCCGTAGAACTCCTCGCGGGTCTTCACGGACGACATGAGCACCCAGAGGAGCGGCACGAGGATGGCGAGGCTGATGGCGGCGAGCACCACGTTGGAGACGACGCGGTAGCGCCGGTGGAAGTCGAGCCTCGGCGTGCGTCGGGCGGCGCGCTTGGCGCGGATGGGCATCTGCTCGAGCATCAGAACTGCAGCACCTCTCGCTTGGTCGTGCGGCTGATGATCGCCGCCGTGGCGAACGAGAACAGGAAGATGACGGTGCCGATGGCCATGCCGTAGCCGTACGCCGAGTTCGTGTACGCCTGCTTGTACATGTAGCCCAGCAGCGTCTCGGAGGACCCGCTCGGACCTCCGTTGGTGAGCGCCCGCACGAGCACGAAGGACAGGTTGACGGAGCTGATGATGAAGAACGTCAGCGACGTGCGGATGGTCTCCCACACCAGCGGGAGCGTGATCTCGAAGAACTGGCGGAAGCTCGTCGCACCGTCGAGCGCCGACGCCTCGTAGACCTCCGAGGGGATGCTGGTCATGCCCGCCATGTAGAGCACCAGGTAGTAGCCGAGCGACTGCCACACCATCGCGAAGGCGATGCTGAACAGGATGACGTCCGGATCGCCCAGCCACACGCGCGTGAGCCCGTCCAGTCCGAGCGAGAAGAGGCTGCCGTTCAGCAGGCCGTTCTCCTGGTCGTAGATGGCCGCGAAGATGGCGGCGATGACGACGATGGAGAGCACGCTGGGCAGGTAGAGCACGAAGCGGTAGAAGTTGCGCAGCTTCAGCGAGCCCTGGGTCATCACCCCCGCCAGGGCCAGGCCGCCCGCGAGGGTGACGATCGAGACGACCACGAGCAGGAAGATCGTGTTCTGGAACGCGCGGATGAACTGCGGATCGTCGATCAGGTACCCGAAGTTGTCGAGACCGGTGAAGGTCTCGCTGCCGGTGACCCCGATCCTCTCGAACAGCGACATGCGGAACACCTCGAAGGTGGGCATGAGCATGAAGAGGAAGTAGAGGATGAGGGCGGGTGCGAGACCCAGGACGATGAAGAGCGACGATCCTCGTCGCAGACCCGAGCCGCTTCGGCGCGTCATGCGGATCCCTTTCTCGAGAGCGGATGGGACGGCGGGACGCCGCGGACCGTGACGGTCGCGGCGCCCCGCCGCCGGGATCAACCGGCCAGCTGGTCGGTGAGGCGGTTGCTCGCCTCGTTGACGGCCTCCCGCCACTGCTCCGCCGTCAGGTCGCCGTTGAGGTAGGCGTTGGCGGAGTCGTAGAGCGTCGCCTTGACGTCGACTCCGGGCACCGGCTTGGTCGCCGCGAAGGCGCCCACGAGCGCCTGGACGCCGTCGGCGCTGTACTGCGCGTAGAAGTTCGCCGCGTCACCGGTCAGCCGCTCCGCGAGGCCCTTGATCGGCTGCACCGCGTTGGACTCGGCCATGATGTCGGCGGCCTCGTCCGAGTAGAGCCATGCGAGGAACTGCTTGGCCTCGTCCTTGCTGTCGGCCTCCTCGGGGATCCAGGCCGACTCGACGAACGTGGTCAGGTAGCGGTCGCCACCGTCCACGGCGGGCACCGGCATCAGGCCCCACTCGAAGCCGTCGACACGGGGGGCGTCCGCCATCTCGCCGGCGATCCATCCGCCGTTCGGCATGAAGAGCGCCGTGTCGTCGAGGATGGACTGCTGGTTCTTCGTGAAGTCCTGGTTGTTGGCGAAGCCGACCGTGGTGGGCGCCGCGTAGTCGAGCAGCGCGGCGGTCAGCTCGAAGACCTGCTCGGCCTCCGGCGTGTTCCAGACGTCCTCCTCGTAGGTGACGACCGAGCGGTAGAAGTCCTCCCCGCCGACCGCGGCGGCGAGCGAGAAGAAGTAGGAGTCCAGGTACCCGGCCGTCGGGTAGGTGAAGAGCGCGATGCCCTCCGCCTTCGCCGTCTCGCCGAGCGCGAGCATCTCGTCCCACGTGGTCGGCACCTCCCAGCCCTTCTGCTCGAAGATGCCCTGGTTGTAGACGAGACCGGTCGGGGAGGCGTTCACCGGCATGAGGAACACGCGGTCGTCGCCGTACGGGTTGGTGCTGAGGTTGCCGACGATGCCGTCGGTGAGCTTGTCGCCGACCGTGACGTCCTCGCCGGGGATCGTCATGTCGAGCACGTCGGTGAGCTCCTCGAGCGACTCGTCGCGCACGAAGGACTCGGTGAAGCCCTCGGGGCCGCCGAGGCCGAGCACGACCAGGTCCGGGTAGTCGCCGGCCGCGACCTGCGGGGTGAGCTCGTCGACGAGCGTCCGCGTGGCGTTGAGCTCGATGTCGACGTCGGGGTTGGCCTCCTCGTAGGCGGCCACGACCTTCTCGTACATCTCGGCGCCGTAACCGCCGGCGAAGGCGGCGATCTCGAGCGTGTCGGCGTCTCCGCCGGTGGTCTCACCTCCGTTGCCGGAGCAGCCGGTGATGAGGGCGATGGAGAGCCCGACGGCCACGATGCCGCCGATCTGCCTCGTTGCGACCATGGTGATGGTCCTTTCGGTTCGGGAAGCGCTGCTACAGGATTCTTCGTCTCCCACGCGCGAGCCGTTCGGACCCCGAACGAGTGGCATCGATGGATGCCGCCGGAGGTCGTTCTCGCGGTGCGATGTAGGCATGCTGCCAAACAATGGCACCGATAACAAGCCGCCGATCCAAACCCCGTTCGGGTGGCGGCACCGTCGTGCACGCACAGCCCGGTCAGTAACGGACACCTCCGGAAAGGACTTTGACGTCCTAGGCGTGTCATCGATAGCATCCATCCACCACCGACGAACGGAGACCCATGAGCGCGATCACGACCGGCACCGCGGCTCCGACAGGAGCCGGGGCTGGCTCCACCGCAGCGCTCGCGATCGGCAGGGGCCGACTGCTCCGCTACGGCGTGCCGCATCGCATCCTCTCCGGATCGCTGCACTACTTCCGCGTGCATCCCGAGCAGTGGGGCGACCGGCTCGAGCGGCTCGTCGACCTCGGCCTCAACTCGGTGGACACGTACGTGCCGTGGAACTTCCATCAGCGCACCCCGACCCGCAGCGACTTCGCAGGGTGGCGCGACGTCGAGCGCTTCATCGGGCTCGCCGGCGTCGCCGGCCTCGACGTCATCGTGCGGCCCGGGCCCTACATCTGCGCCGAATGGAGCAACGGCGGACTGCCCGCATGGCTGACCGCGGCGGGCATGCCGCTGCGAGGCTCGGATCCGGCGTTCCTCGACGCGGTGACCCGGTGGTTCGACGAGCTGATCCCGAGGATCGCCGAGCTGCAGGCCTCGCGGGGCGGTCCGGTGGTCGCCGTGCAGGTGGAGAACGAATTCGGCAGCTTCGGCGATGACACCGACTACCTGCGGTCCATCGAACGGCTGCTCCTCGACCGCGGGATCGAGGAGCTGCTCTACACCGCCGACGGCCCGACGGAGCTGATGCAGCAGGGCGGCTCGCTGCCCGGCGTGCTGAGCACCGCGACCCTCGGGTCGAAGCCCGACCAGGCGCGCGCACTGCTCGCCGGGCGGCGCCCGACCGAGCCCTTCTTCGTGGCGGAGTTCTGGAACGGCTGGTTCGACCACTGGGGTCACCCGCACCACGTCCGGGACGCCGCGGACGCCGCCGACACCGCGGCCCGGGCGATCGTCGACGGCGGCAGCATCAGCCTCTACATGGCGCATGGCGGGACGAACTTCGGCTTGTGGGCCGGCGCGAACGACGTCGACGGAGAACTGCGCCCCACGGTGACGAGCTACGACTCCGATGCACCGATCGCCGAGGACGGCACCCTCACCGCCAAGGCCCACGCGCTCCGGGAGGTGTTCGGCGCCGCCTCCCGGCCGCTGATCTCCTCGCCCCCGCGCCATCTCGAGCCCCGGACGGTGCCCACAGCCCCGCTCGGGGCGCTCATGCCGACGCTGCGCGCGATGGCGGGAGCCGCCTCCTCCGGGGTCGCCCCCCGCTCGTTCGAGGAGCTCTCCCTCGACGCGGGCATCGTGCTGCACCGCGCCGAGGTCCAGCTGCCCGAGCACGCGGTGGCGCTGACGCTCACGGAGGTCGCCGACCGGGCCCGGATCTTCGTCGACGGGATCGACGCGGGCACGGTCACGGCGTCGGGGTCGGTCATGCTGGAGGGACGAGGACGCCGCGCGGTCGTCGAGATCGTCGTCGAGAACCTCGGCCGCGTGAACTACGGCTGGAAGCTCGGAGCGCCGAAGGGCCTGCTCGGTCCGGTGCTCGTGGAACGGCGCTCGATCCAGGGGTGGACGTCCGCACCCGTCGATCTCGAGGTCGTCGGCACGGCCACCCTGCCACCGCGCGACGTCCGTGAGGAGGCGGGGCTGGACGAGGCCGTCTTCGACCTCGAGGAGCCGGCCGACACGTTCCTCGCACTGCCCGGCTACGGGAAGGGCTTCGTGTGGGTGAACGGCTTCCTGCTCGGCCGCTACTGGGACATCGGCCCGCAGCGCACGCTGTACCTGCCCGGGCCGCTGCTGCGCCGCGGCAGGAACCGCATCCGCGTGCTCGAGCTGCACCGCGCCGGCGCCGCGATCGAGCTCCGCGCCGAGCCGGAGCTCGGCCCGCCCGAGCCCTACGTCGAAGAGTTCTGAGACCGGAGAGGCCCCGCGCTGCCGCGCTCGATGAGCTGGGGTTCGACGACCGTGCCCTCGTGCACCGCCGCAGGGTCGCCGATGAGGTCGATGACGTGGTGCACGGCGGAACGGGCCATCTCGGAGAACGGCTGCCGGATCGTCGTGAGCGGCGGCGTGGCGTACCGCGCCAGCGCGATGTCGTCCATGCCGATCACGGAGACATCCTCCGGCACGCGCCGCCCCGCCTCGGACAGGGCCCGGATCACGCCGAAGGCCATCTCGTCGCTGGAGACGAAGACCGCGGTCGCATCGGGGATCCGGGCGAGCAGCTGCCCGTTGCGGTAGCCGGACTCCGGGCTCCAGTCGCCGTAGAGCACGGTGGGTTCCTCGCATCCGCGCTCGCGCAGCGCATCCGCCCATCCCTGGGTACGCCCCGAGGCGCCCTTCCACGAAGCCGGGCCGCTGATGTGCCAGACCGTGCGGTGCCCGAGATCGAGCAGGTGCTCGGTGGCGAGCTTGCCCGCCGCGTGCTGATCGACCGTGATCACCTCGTCGCGCGTCGGCCCCGCAGCGTCGATGACGACCGTCGGGATGCCCGCGGTCGCGCGCTGCAGCGACGACTCGTCCCAGATGGGCACGGCCAGCAGCAGCCCGTCCACGCCCTGGTCGCGGAGGCGCTCGACCGCTTCGACGATCTCGGAGGGGTCGAGCGACTCCACCCCCGCAGCGCTCACGTGGTAGCCGCGCTCCCGTGTGCCGCGCTGCGCTCCCAGCAGGATCGACGACCGCGAGTAGAAGTCGGTCTCGTGCGTCAGGACGCCGATCGTCATGCTGCGACCGGTGACGAGCGCCCTCGCCAGTCCGGTGCGACGGTACTGCGTGCGCTCGACGGCGACCTGCACCTGCGCCTTCGTGGCCTCCGACACGTTGTCGAGACCGCGCAGGACGCGCGAGACGGTCTGCGGAGAGACCCCCGCGAGCGCGGCGACGTCGGCCATCGTCGGCGGACGGGCGCCGTCCCTCCGCCGCCGACCCGCTGCGGGCTCGCTCGCGCTGCTGTCTCTGGACATCGTTCCCCTCCGTCGCCGGCGCGCGACGATGGCATCGCCAACAGCGCCGCTCAGAGCATAGCTCGCGGCAGGCTGGCCGCTCCTAGGGGCTATGCGACGACTCGCCGTCAGTGCCGTTGCGCAGCCATTGTTATCGATGCCACAGTAGAGGCAGAGCCTTCAGCGCGGCGGGCCCCTCGTCGGCGATCCGCAGCCATCCGAACATCACGAGGAGCCGTCATGGCCGATGCGACCACCTTCACCCCGGCGACCGACGAGGGGTACCTCTCGAGCGTCCGTCCGACCGACCGGCAGCTGCGCTGGCAGCAGCTCGAGTTCTACGGCTTCATCCACTTCGGCGTCAACACGATGACCGATCGGGAATGGGGGGACGGCACCGAGGACCCCGCGATCTTCGATCCGGTCGATCTCGACGCGGACGAGTGGGTGCGGCTGTGCAAGGAGGCCGGCATGCGTGCGCTCATCCTCACGTGCAAGCACCATGACGGCTTCGCGCTCTGGCCGACCCGCTACAGCGAGCACTCCGTGGCGAGCTCGCCCTGGCGTGGCGGCCGGGGGGATGTCGTGCGCGAGGTGTCCGATGCGTGCCGGCGACATGGACTCCGCTTCGGCGTGTACCTCTCCCCCTGGGACCGGCACGAGCCGACCTACGGCAGCGGGACCGCCTACGACGACTTCTACGTGGCGCAGCTCACCGAGCTGCTCACCGGGTACGGCGAGATCGCCTGCGTCTGGCTCGACGGCGCCTGCGGCGAGGGCCCGTCCGGACGCCGCCAGGTCTACGACTGGGAGCGGTACTACCGCGTGGTGCGCGCCCTGCAGCCGGAGGCGGTGATCAGCGTCTGCGGGCCGGACGTCCGCTGGTGCGGCAACGAGGCAGGCGAGACGCGCGAGGACGAGTGGAGCGTCGTGCCGTTCGAGCTCCGCGACGCCGAGCGGACCGCATCCCTCTCACAGCAGCAGGACGACGGCAGGTTCTCCCGTCGCGGCGTGACCGCCGATGCCGACCTGGGCAGCCGCGAAGCGCTCGAGGGCTACCGCGGAGAGCTGGTCTGGTACCCCTCGGAGGTGAACACCTCGACCCGGCCGGGCTGGTTCCACCACGATGCGGAGGACGCGCAGGTGCGACCGGCCGAGGAGCTCTTCGACATCTACCGTCGCAGCGTCGGCGGCAACGCCACGCTCCTGCTCAACGTGCCACCGCGGCGGGACGGGCGCATCAGCGAGGCCGATGCGCGGTCGTTGCGCGGCCTCGGCGCCCTGATCGCGGACTGGCAGGCCGCCGACATCGCGCCCACGGCGGTGCTGCGCGCCTCCTCGTCCGGCGGAACAGCGGACCCGACGGCTCGCGGCCTGGAGGCCGAGCCATGGAGCCCCGCAGTGGATGACGAAGCGCCGTGGCTCGAGCTGTCGTGGCGCGAGCCGGTGCGCCTGCGCGGCATCGCGGTCGGCGAGGACGTGGCGCAGGGGCAGCGGATCGAGCGGATGGTCGTGACGGCGACGACGGCCGATGGTGCCGCCCTGCCGCTCGGCGAGGTCCGCAGCGTCGGCATGCAGCGCATCCTCGACCTCCCCGACGTACTCGTGACGGGGGTCCGCTGCACCTTCCCCGAGGCTCGGGGCGTCCCCTCCGTGAAGGCCTACCGCGCGATCGCGTCCGTGCGCAGCTGACCGCCCGGGTTCGAAGGCCGGCGCAGGGATCTGCGCCGGCCTTCGGCGTCCCACCGCCTGGAATCCATATCACGACGACACCGGCGCGACCTGTTATGAGCTTAATTTAAAGGGTGTCCCGGGCTTGGCATGGATAACATTGTGTGTGAGCATGGCGGCGAGAGCAGACGAGGGAGTCGCACATGCCGCAGGGAATCCGCAGCGCGCGGGGCACGAAGCGCGTGCTCGTGCTGGTCGGTGCCACCGTGCTCGTGGCCGCCGCCGGAGCAGTGCTCGTGCTCCACGATGCCGGCGCAGGGACCATCGACGGCACCGCGATCGGCGACCGCGGCCTCGCCTACGCCACCACCGAGGTGCGCCGCACGGTCGAGAACGCCGGCGGAGACGCGGGCGCCCTGCGGCAGGCAGCCGTGCAGCGGCTGCGCGAGGACCAGGCGCTGCTCGATCTGGCCGGGCGCGAGGGATTGACCGAGTACGGCAGCGTCGACGAGATCCTCGAGGACATCGATGCGGTCAATGCGGAGCGCAGGGATGCCCTGGAGGCCGGCCTGCCGGTCTACGGTCCCGTGCAGTACTCCCCCGAGCAGCTCGTCGGGAAGACCCTCACCGACCTGCGCACGGAGCTCGTCGACCGCCTGCGCGACCAGGACGACGGGGCGCTCGCGATCTCGGACGGCGACGTCGCAGCGAGGCTCGATGCCGACCCGTCGGCCTGGGCCGCGGACGCCACCACCTTCTCCCTCTCGCGGGTCCGCCTGCCTGCGGCGGACGCCGATGGCGTGCTGACCGGCGCATCCTTCGACGAAGCGTCGGCGCTGCCCGGCGCGGAGATCGACCGCCTCGAACTGGCACCCGGATCACCCGAGATGGCGGCGTGGAACCCCCGGCTCGTCGAGGAGATCCAGGCCTCCGACGTCGGCGCCCTGCTGGGGCCGGTGCCCGACCGCGGCGGCTGGTCGCTCCTGCGGCTGGATGACGCCGTGTTCGACCGCGATGCCGCGCTCGACGCCTACGCACCGGCCATCCGGTCGGTCCTCGAGGAGGAGGCGTTCGACCGCCTCCTGGCCGCGACCGTAGCCGAGCAGGACGTCGACCTCACCTGAGCCCCCATCCCCCGGCACGACCCTTCGAAAGGAAAACCCCGTGAACACATCGACCGCATCGCCGCATCGTCGGCGCTGGGGCCTCCGAGGCGCGGCGGCGGTAGCGACCGCCCTGTGCCTCGCCCTGGGCATGACCGCCCCGGCGTCCGCCGTCGGTCGCGACGCCAGCGCACCGTGGGCAGGCAACGCCGCCAACCCGGTCGCCGGCGGCACCGACTACTACGTCGACGCCACCGGCGGCTCGGATGCGAACCCCGGCACCGCCGCGGATCGCGCCTGGAAGACCCTGGCCAAGGTGAACGCGACGACCTTCGCCCCCGGCGACCGCATCCTGCTCAAGGCCGGCGAGGAGTGGGCGGACCAGCAGCTCTGGCCCAAGGGTTCCGGCACCGAGGCGGCACGCATCACCATCGACGCGTACGGCGACCCCGCGAAGGGGCTCCCCTACATCGCCGCGAACGGCACCACCCCCAGCCCGCACCTCCCCGAGAGCCTCGGCGAGCGGTTCCCGCGCAAGAACATGGAGACCGTCGGACTCACCGGCGCGGTCGTGCTGCGCAACCAGGAGCACTGGACGATCCGCAACCTCGAGCTCTCGAACGACGACGACTTCGCCACGAACATCACGCAGCAGCGCGTGGTGCGCGACGGCGTGAACGTCTCCATCAACGCCGACATGTTCCCGGCCGGCACGCCCGTCGAGGACACCATCATGCGCGGCATCACGGTCGAGAACCTCGAGGTGCACGACATCGACGGCCCGAGCAGCTGGCAGCGCATCCACTACGGCGGCGTCAACTTCCAGGTCTTCGGCGAGCGCGTCAACACCGACTACGCTGCGGGCGGCTACCACTTCGAGGACGTGGAGATCACCAACAACACGTTCAAGAACGTCGAGCTCCACGCGATCCAGTTCGGCTTCAACTGGTTCGGTGAGGGTGCCGGCCAGAACGACTCGACCGGCAAGTACCACGAGGGGTGGGAGCAGCTGTGGGTGCGCGACCGCGACCTCTACAGCCGTGACGTCTACATCGGGCACAACTACGCCGAGGACACCGGCCAGGGGCCGTACCAGTTCGGCAACACGAAGGACATGGTCGTCGAGTACAACGAGGCGAACGGCTGGCTCCAGCGCTACGACCAGGTGTCGGCGGCGCTCTACCTGTGGGCCGGCGCCGACACGGTCATGCGGTTCAACGAGGTGTACGACGGGCCGGCGAATCAGTACGACGCGACCCCGTGGGACCTCGAGTTCACGAACTTCAACGTGCTCTACGAGTGGAACTACTCGCACGACAACAAGGGCGGCTGGATGTCCTACATGGGCAACAGCGGCAACTCCATCGCGCGCTACAACCTCTCGGTCAACGACAACGGCGTGATCTGGAAGAACATGCTGTCGACGAACTACTCGCCGACCTACGTCCTCAACAACACCTTCGTGTACGACGGCGCTGTGCTCGAGTCGTTCCACGACGAGGTGCTGAAGGATCGCGTCTACTTCGCGAACAACATCTTCTACAACACCTCCACGACGGAGACGACGCACTGGGAGGCGAAGAGCGGCGGACTCGCCAGGGGCGTGTTCTCGAACAACGCCTTCTACGAGGCCAGCGGCAACTATTCGCAGGGCCTGCTCGACGACCGCGCCGCCGTCGTCGGCGACCCGAAGTTCGTCGGCGACCCGGCGGACTACGCGAAGGACGGCGGTGTCGATCAGATCCGTCGCTCCGCGAGCCTGTTCCAGCTGCAGCCCGACTCGCCGCTCATCGACGCCGGCCGGTACAACGAGCGCATCGGCACCCAGGACTTCTTCGGGGCTCCGAACTTCCGCGGCGACGCCCCGGACATCGGCATCCACGAGGTGCAGTCCGGCGCCACCGTGACGAACCCGGTCGACTCCGACCCCATCGAGGACACCGGCGTCGAGACCCGCACGTCGCTGGCCGCGGGCAAGCCGATCGTGGCGAGCTCCACCCATCCCGCCGACGGTGGCACCCGTCTCGCAGCCGGCAAGATGGTCGACGGCGACGACACCACCCGATGGGCCGCCGCCGACGAGGTCACCTACCCGGTGACGGTCGACATCGACTTCGGCACGGCGACCGCGTTCGACGAGGTGGTCCTGCAGGAGTTCACCGACTCGGGCACCGCTCCCCGCATCGGCGCGTTCCGGCTGCAGCGCTGGGACGACGCCACCGGCGCATGGACGACGTTCCACACGGGCGACGGAGTCGGAACGGAGCGCGTCATCGAGTTCGATCAGGTGACCAGCACGAAGCTGCGGCTCTCGATCGACGGCACGCTGCCGGGCGCCTCGGGCACGCCCACCATCTCGGAGTTCCGGGTGTACGGCGGCGCTCCGGCGGACACCGACCCGACGGTGACCCCCACCTCCGCACTGCACGACCGCAACGCCTCCGTGGCCGATGACGAGCGCAACATGCCCGCGTTCACGGTCGACCTCGATGGCGACACGGTCTCGTCCGTCCGGTACGTGACCACCTCGGGCGCCCTCGTCGGCAGCCTCGATGACGAGGACCTGGTGCAGGGCCGACTCGCCGAGAACGTCTACCAGCTGACGCCGGCCTTCTACGCGGACAAGCAGCTCGGCACCTCCGGTCTCGACTTCCAGTTCGCCTCCGGCAAGACCGTGCGGGTGACGATCGAGATCGTCGACACCACCGAGCTCGAGTCGACGATCGCCTTGGCCGAGCGGGTGCCGGCCGGCACCTCCGCCGAGCACACGGCGCTCGCGAGCGCCCTGGCCGAGGCCGAGGCGGAGCTGGCGAAGGCGAACCGCACGGACGGCGGCGGCACCACGACGCAGAGCGCGCTGACCACGGTCACCGGCAAGCTCCGCGCCGCGATCGAGGCCATCGACGATGCGCCGGCCATGCCGACGCTGACGCTCGAAGGGCAGTCGGTTCGGGCCGGCGACGAGGTCTCCTTCCGTGCGACCGGCTTCGCGCCGGGCGAGCGGATCACGATGACCCTGTTCTCCGACCCCGTGCGCCTGCTCGAGGTCGTGGCCGACGCGCAGGGCGCCGCCAGCGGCACCGCGACGATCCCCGCGTCCGCGACCGCTGGGGCCCACCAGCTCGAGGCGCGCGGCGTCACGAGCGGGCTGTCGGTCCGATCGAGCCTGACCGTCCTCGCGGCGAGCACGCCCGGCACGCCCGGCACCCCCGGCACGCCCGGCACGCCCGGCACGCCTGGCGCCCCCGGCACCCCCGGCACCCCCGGCACCCCCGGCGTCGCCGCAGCCCCGGGCAAGCCCGGTGCCAACTCGGGCAAGCTGGCGCTCACCGGAGCGGACGGCAACGGGGCGCTCGCCGCCGGCGTGCTGCTGCTCGCGGCGGGAGGCATGCTGCTCACGCGGCGCGCGCTGCGCCGCCAGCTGTAGTCGCAGGAACCAGGAGGGCCCGGTCGCGGATCGCGACCGGGCCCTCCGTCGTGCAGCGGCTCAGCGGTCGAGGCGGACCGTCACGGGAGCGCCGACGGCCTCGAGGACGACCTCCCGCACCGTCCCGCCGAAGCGCACCCGCCGCGCGCCGAGTCCGCGATCGCCGAGGGCCGTCAGCTCGGCCTCGACCGTCGCGGGCGAGCCAGCCGCGTCGACCGTCCACGCGAGTGACACCGCGACACCCGGGCGGGCGACGAGGCCGCGCGCGCGGCCCGGCCCGAAGGCGGCCGGCAGGGCGGGCAGCACCACCAGCTCGTCCGTGTGGGACTGCAGCAGGCACTCGACGACCGCCGCGACGGCGCCCAGATTGCCGTCGATCTGGAAGGGCGGATGCGCGGCGAGGAGGTTCGCGTAGACGCCGCCGCTCAGGCCCGTGCTCGACGGATGCACCTCGCGGAAGAGGTACCGCAGCAACCGGTCCACCCCATCCGCCTGACCCATCCTGGCGCGCAGCGCCATCTTCCACGCGAGGGACCACCCGGTCGCCTCGTCCCCGCGATCGTCGAGGAAGCGCGAGGCCGCCGCGAGCAGCGCCGGGTCCGTCGCATCGCCGGGGTAGACGGCGAGCAGTGGCGACACATGGCGGTGGTGCGGGTCGGGCTGCTCGAAGTCGGCGAGCCATTCGGGCAGCCGGCCGTCGGGGGTCGGGCCGCCCTCCGGCAGCTGCCGCAGCGTCGCGCGCACCTCGTCGAGCAGCTCGTCCTCGTCGCCGCACTCGGCGGCGAGCTCCAGATGGTGCCGCAGGTGGTCGCGCACGAGCACGACGTCCAGCTGCGCGTCCTCGGCGACCTGCGCGACGACTCCGCCGGCCGCGAAGGTGTTCTCCGGCGAGGTCGACGGGCTCGTGCCGAGCGCGGCGGCCCGGGTGGGGGTGAGCCAGTCGAGCACGAACAGCGTTGCCGAGCGGTGCAGCGCGAGGGCGCGGCGGCGCAGACCGGGGTCGTCGTGGAACGCGAGCCGGTCGACGAAGTGCCTGGCCAGCCAGAGCCCGGCCATGGGCCAGAAGGCCCACATCGGCTCATGCGAGCCGTGCCCCACCGGCGGGGTGTACGCCCAGGCGTCGGTGTTGTGGTGCGCGACCCAGCCGCGGGCGCCGTACAGGCGCTCGGCCGTCGCGCGACCCGTGCGCGCCATCGCCTCGACGAGTTCGAGCAGCGGTTCGGCGAGCTCGGCGAGGTTCGCGGTGTCGACGGCCCAGTAGTTCATCTGCAGGTTGATGTTCGTCGTGTAGTTGGAGCTCCACGGCGGTCGCATCGAGTCGTTCCAGATGCCCTGCAGCGTCGCCGGCAGCGAGCCAGGGCGCGACGAGCAGATGAGCAGGTAGCGCCCGAGGTGGAACAGCTGCGCGATGAGCGCGGGGTCGCGGGCCGGCTCGGCCAGCGGGCCGTCGGCGATCGCGCGCAGCCTCGCGACCACGTCGCCCTCGCCCGCGGCGCCCTCGCCGAGCACGAGCTCCGCACGGCGGTACAGGTCCCGATGGTCCTCGAGCTGACGACGGCGCACCTCCTCGACACCGTCGCGCAGGGCGCGCGCGACGCGCTCGCCCGCGCTCGCGGCGGCATCGGCGGCGGTGCCGCTCGCGGCGAGGCCGGCTCCGGTGAAGGTCGTCGCCGTCGCCAGCACGGCGACGAGGCGCGTCGCGCCACGCACGATCAGCGCGCCGTCCTCGGCGCGGTGCAGGGTGCCGTCGTGCTGCACCCGCACGACCGCGCATCCCTCCGACGCGGCGCCGTGCGCATCGGAGTACTCGATCGGCTGCTCCGCGGGGTCGTGCGGCGGGGTGACGTCCGAGGGCATCCGCAGCAGCAGCTCCAGCCCGTCGTCGAGACCGCTTCGCGCGAGGATGCGCAGGGGCGAGGAGAGGCGCACGACGAGGTCGACGGGGGCGGATGCCTGGACGTCGTGCACGAGGACGCCGTGCGGCGCGCTCACCCACGTGCTCTGCTCCGTGCTGATCGCGCCGAGCGCCGCGGTCACGCGGTGCGTCGCGGCGTCGAGGTCGAGCCGGCGCGCGAAGGCCTCAGGCTCGGCATCCGTCTCGACCGCGATCTCGAGATCGGCGAACGGCAGGTACGCCTGCGTGTGGCGGTGCTGGAGCGCCTTGAGCCGTTCGCCCGCTCGCTCGTACCGGCCGTCGCGGATGTCCTCGCGGGCCCGGCCGAGCACGTCCGCCGCGCGCTCGCGGTCGATGAGCGGGCCCCGTTCCTGGCTCCAGACGCCGCCGGACCAGGCGGAGTCGTCGTTGATCTGCAGCCGCACCGTGCGGCCGTCGCCGAGGCACATCGCGCCGGTACGGCCGTTGCCGACCGGCAGGCCCTCGACCCACGCGGTCGCGGGGGCGTCGAACTCGAGGACATGGAGTCGCATGGCAGCCTTCCGTCGTCATGACATCGGAGCAATCGGCGATCTCGACGACTGCGTCAGCTCGGATGCTACCTGGTTCCGGCCAGACATCGGATGTTCAACGCTCTTCGCATCCGCGCATCGTCACCCGATGGCGAACGTTCGGCTGCGGCCGCCCGGTGCAGTGCGACAGGACGATGACGGACCCCACGACCGTCATCGCCCTGTCGGGTCGTGCTCTCTCAGCTGCGGGCGCGGGGCACGAGGCGCTCGAGTTGCGTGACGTGCTTGGGTTCGAGTTCGTCGAGGCTGTGGGCGCCGAGGAGCTTCATGGTGCGCACGATCTCGGTCGAGAGGATCTCGATCGTGCGATCCACCCCGGCACGGCCGCCGGCCATGAGCCCGTACAGGTACGCCCGCCCGATCAACGTGAACCGGGCACCGAGCGCGACGGAGGCGACGATGTCGGCGCCGTT
>JAAIGF010220165.1_pt1 | contig 16885 bp, 15 predicted proteins | sample 6487441 | NCBI WGS metagenome assembly JAAIGF01 (sample SAMN13974129, study PRJNA590717) | phyllosphere metagenome | biome: pepper field; feature: multiple bacterial spot infested pepper fields; material: pepper leaves; isolation source: leaves from pepper fields | host: Capsicum annuum ... | reverse complement strand
GCGCGTCTGTATCCTGCCCCGCAGGAAAGCCAAGGCCGCACGCCCTATCTCGTCGAGTTCGATGTCGTGGCGGTGCTTGAACGGCGGTCGGATTGGGTACGCGTTCGTTATCTGGACGGGAAACGACCCGTCGAGGGTTGGGTGCGTACCGCCGACGCAAACGTGGACATTGCCCAGGCGTCGGCGCCGGCAAAGCCGCGCTGACGCAAGATCAGCGAAGCCACCCGTCTTACATCAGACCAGCGCGTTCTGCCCGGAACTCGCCAACTGGTCCCGCACTCGCTGGAACGCGACGACCATGGCTTCGCCATAGGCTCGCTTCGCCTCGGTGTCCTGGAACTTGATGCCTTCCTTGGTACCGTCGATGGCACGCTGCAACGCCGCCACGTAGTCGAAGTCAGGCCGCTCGTAATCGACCCGCGCGCCCCCTTGCGGGCCGGCCGCCGCCAGTGCACCGCCAGCAGCCATCCACATCTTCAGCTCCATGGTCATGCGCATGCCAGGCTCGACGTCAGCCATGGCCGCTTGCCATGCATCCTTGACCGACTGCGGCGCATTGGTGGGCGGGAAGATCATCATTTGCGCGGCACCGACACTGGTCAGCCCGTTGCCGTCCAGGTCACGCGCCATGGTCTGCGGCAGCAACAGATTCAGTGCGCCCTCTTCGGTCAGCGAATCGACATCGATGGGGTCCGCCAGATTGTGCATGTGCTGAATGGCGCGCAATTCCTGGGCATTCAAGCCCTGCAGGAATGCCTGGGGGTCTTCGAAACCGCCCTGCGCATCGGCCTTCTTCAGCACGTCGCGATAGGCATCGAGCGATTCGTTGATGCGCGCAAGGAAGTCCTGGCTTACGCCGGCCGTATCGCGGCGCTTCGCCATCCAGGCGTCCAGTCCGTCTTCGATGGCCTTGAGGGCGAAACCGCTGGAAGAAACCTCCAGTACCGTGTCGCGCGCCGGCAGCGACGAGGTCGACGATGTGGATTGCTGTGCGGCCGCCATGGCGCCGGCGAACGAAGCGTCGCTGCCCCGCTGATCGCCATACTTACGGATTCCGTTGTCCTGCCAGCGCGTCGCGCCGATATTCATCACATCCATGACACCCCCTTATTCATTTTGAGCAGGGTGATCATATGCATAGGGCGCGACAAGCAAACCAAAGAAAAAAGGGAACTAACTTCTGCTTCTTATTTTGGTTTTTTAGTATTGATGCAGCAGCTTTATGAAAGCTGCTCCTGCGAAAATGATCACGATCATGCTCTGGGGCAATGAATAAACGATTCAAACAGCGAAGCGTCGAATCAAAGACGAGTTTCTGTTCAAACAAGTGACATGCCGAGAAGCGCTACAGGGAGACGATGTCGAGTCGCACTCGTCTGGATAATGACGAGACCTGCCAGTCCGAACGACTGGAAAAAACAAAGTCAGGACCGATTCGATCAGAAATGCAGGACAGCTTGAGGAATGGATGCGGTACGCACTGAACTTTATCAGTGGTCGCTAACGCCAGAACAGGCGTAAATGCGTGGTGCCCGGGGCCGGAATCGAACCGGCACGCCTTGCGGCGGGGGATTTTGAGTCCCCTGCGTCTACCAATTTCACCACCCGGGCGGGTTGCTGGCAGCAGAACGCTGCAAGCGATGGCAAGCCTGCAATTATAGACACATCTCGGCCGTCACGCTACAAGCGCGACGCCAAGTCGCTGATCATCTTCGCGCTTGCCTGATTCCACGCGTCGCGGTGGGGCCGGATGAACGCTCCGGAACACCCCACGCGCCCGACGGTGGGTAGGATGCGACGGCCTCGCGGCACGGTAGAATGGCGGGCTTTGTGCCCGGAATCTGCCGCTGTGTCTGGCCTGACCCTCGACGACTTTGATTACGAACTGCCGCCCGAGCTGGTCGCGCAGGCGCCTGCCGCCGTTCGCACGGCCAGCCGCTTGCTGCATCTCGATGCTGGCGCCGCGCTGCACGACCGCCAGTTCACCGACCTGCCTTCCCTGCTGCGCGCAGGCGATCTGCTGATCTTCAACAACACCCGTGTCATCAAGGCGCGGCTGTTCGGCGAGAAGGCCAGCGGCGGCAAGGTGGAGGTGCTGGTGGAACGCATCATCGACACCAACCGTGCGTTGGTGCACTTGCGCGCAAGCAAGTCACCCAAGGCAGGGGCGGTATTGCGCCTGGCCGATGCGTTCGATGCGACGGTACTGGGTCGCGCAGGCGACGCGGGCGACCTGTTCGACCTGCGTTTCTCGGGTCCGGTGCTGGCTTTGCTCGACGCCCACGGCCGTACGCCGCTGCCGCCCTACATCACGCACGATCCCGATGCGCATGACGACGCTCGCTACCAGACGGTCTATGCCCAGGCACCGGGGGCGGTGGCCGCGCCGACGGCAGGCCTGCACTTCGACGACGCCATGCTCGATACCCTGCGCGCGCAAGGAGTCAGCACGGCATTCGTGACCTTGCACGTGGGTGCTGGCACCTTCCTGCCGGTCCGCGTGCAGAACCTGGCCGACCACGTCATGCACAGCGAGTGGTACGAGGTGCCGGCCCAGACGGCCGACGCCATTGCCCGCACCCGCGCAGCGGGTGGCCGGGTGATCGCGGTGGGCACGACCAGCGTGCGCGCGCTGGAGTCGGCCGCCACGGCCCAGGCCGAGGCACTGGAAGCCGGCCAGCCGCTGGCGCCGCGAACGGGTGACACGCGTCTGTTCATCACCCCCGGCCATCCGATCCGGGTGATCGATGCCATGGTCACCAATTTCCACCTGCCCAAGTCGACCCTGATGATGCTGATCTCGGCCTTTGCCGGGATGGCCCCCGTCCGGGCGGCATACGCGCACGCGGTGGCGCAGCGCTATCGCTTCTTCAGCTATGGCGACGCCATGCTGATCGAGCGCCCTCTTTCTGCAGGACAAGCATGAACGGTCTGAATTTCGAACTCCTGGCCACCGACGGCCAGGCGCGCCGCGGGCGCATGACGCTGAATCACGGTGTGGTGGAAACGCCCATCTTCATGCCGGTCGGCACCTATGGCACGGTCAAGGCGATGTCGCCGCACGAACTGGTCGATATCGGCTCGCAGATCGTGCTGGGCAATACCTTCCACCTGTGGCTGCGCCCGGGCACGCAGATCATGGACGCCCACAAGGGGCTGCATGGCTTCATGCAGTGGCACAAGCCCATCCTGACCGACTCGGGCGGCTTCCAGGTGTTCAGCCTGGAAGGCCTGCGCAAGATCACCGAGGAAGGCGTGAAGTTCGCGTCGCCCATCGACGGCGCGCGCCTGTTCCTGACGCCGGAAGAATCGATGCGCATCCAGCGCAGCCTGAATTCCGACATCGCAATGGTGTTCGACGAGTGCACGCCCTACGAGATCGAGGGCCGTCCGGCCACGACCGAGGAAGCGGCCAAGTCGATGCGCATGTCGCTGCGCTGGGCGCGCCGCTCGCGTGACGAGTTCGCCAAGCTGGAGAACCCCAACGCCCTGTTCGGCATCGTGCAGGGGGGCATGTTCGAACCGCTGCGCGACGAGTCGCTGGCCGGTCTGACCGACATCGGCTTCCATGGCTATGCCATCGGCGGCCTGTCGGTGGGCGAGCCCAAGGAAGACATGCTGCGCATCCTGAACCACGTCGGACCGCGCCTGCCCGCCACGTCGCCGCGCTACCTGATGGGCGTGGGCACGCCGGAAGACCTGGTCGAAGGCGTGGCGCACGGCATCGACATGTTCGACTGCGTGATGCCGACCCGCAATGCGCGCAACGGCTGGCTGTTCACGCGCTTCGGCGACGTGAAGATCCGCAATGCCCGCTATCGCGACGACACCCAGCCGCTGGATGAAACTTGCGGCTGCTACACATGTCGTAACTTCAGCCGCAGCTATCTGCATCACCTGTTCCGTTCGAACGAGATCCTGGGCGCGCGGCTCAATACCATCCACAACCTCTACTTCTATCTGGACATGATGCGCCAGATGCGCGAGGCGATTGCCGGCGGCGTTTTCGCAGCCTGGCGAGCCGCCTTTGCCGCTGATCGCGGACGTGGCATCTGAGCGCATCGGGCTCAGCTACAATCTTTGGTTTATCACGACCCAAGTCATTGATTTCGGAGACAAAATGACGATTTCTTCCACGCTGGGCACGGTCCTGGCGCAAGCAGACGCTGCGGGCGGCAGCCCGCTGATGGGCATGTTGCCCATCCTGCTGATGTTCGTGGTGCTGTATTTCCTGATGATTCGTCCGCAGATGAAGCGTCAGAAGGAACAGAAAGCCATGCTCGCCGCGCTGGCCAAGGGTGAGGAAGTCATCACCGTCGGCGGCCTGATCGGCCGTATCGTCAAGGTCACCGACCAGTTCATCACCCTGGACCTCAACAAGGACGGCGAAAAGCCGGTCGAGGTCGTGGTGCAGAAGCAAGCCGTGCAGACCGTGCTGCCCAAGGGCACGATCAAGTCGGTGTAAGACCAGGAAAGCCGTGCCCGCGCAAGCAGGCGCGGCTTTCGTTCGTACTGGCGCGACCGCCCGGCCTGCCTGGCCGCGGTATCGAACCTCTTTCACCCGCCAGGGTGTCCGCTCGCGTTCATCGGCCTCGCCACATTGGCGGGATCGATCCTGGATGACCCATGAATCGCTATCCCCTCTGGAAGTACATCATGATCGCTGTCGTGATCGTGATCAGCTTCCTCTACACGCTACCGAACTTCTTCGGTGAGTCGCCGGCCGTGCAGATCTCGGGCGCCAAGCCCACGGTCAAGGTCGACACCGCCATGATGTCCCGCGTCGATCAGATCCTGCGTCAGGCAGGCCTCGAGAACACCGGCCTGTTCTTCGACCAGAACGGCCCGATCGGTACGGTGCGCGTGCGCTTGCGCACGACCGACGAACAGTTGCAAGCCCGCGACCTGATCGAGCGTGAACTGAACACGACGCCTGACGACCCGAATTACATCGTCGCGCTGAACCTGCTGTCGGCCTCGCCCAAGTGGCTGACGGCCATTCGCGCCCTGCCCATGTACCTGGGCCTGGACTTGCGCGGCGGCGTCCACTTCCTGCTGGAAGTCGACATGGAAGGCGCGCTGACCAAGCGTTACGACGCATTGGTGGGCGACATCCGCACGCAACTGCGCGACAGCCGCATCAACAACGCCGGTATCAACCGCGTCGGCAACACCGTCGAGATCGTGTTCCGCGACGAAGCCTCGCGCGACCGTGCCCGCGGCATCCTGGCCGACAACCTGCCCGACCTGCAGACCACCGAGCAGACCTCGGGTGGCGAGTACAAGCTGGTGGGCGCACTCAGCGCACCGTCGATCAAGGCCGCCCAGGACAATGCCCTGCGCCAGAACATCTCGACCCTGCACAACCGGATCAACGAACTGGGCGTGGCCGAGCCGATCATCCAGCAACAGGGCGCCGACCGCATCGTCGTGCAATTGCCTGGCGTGCAGGACGTGGCCAAGGCCAAGGACATCCTGGGCCGCACCGCGACCCTGGAAATCCGTCTGGTCGACGACACGCCGCAGGCGCAGAACGCGCTGGCCAGCGGCACCGTGCCCTTCGGCCTGGAGCGTTACGAAGAACGTGGCGGCATGCCCTTGCTGGTTCGCCGCCAGGTCATCCTGACCGGCGAGAACCTCCAGGATGCGCAGGCTGGCTTCGACAGCCAGACCCAGCAACCTTCGGTGAACCTGGTGCTCGACAGCAAGGGCGCGCGCATCTTCCGCGACGTGACCCGCGACAACGTCGACCGCCGCATGGCGATCATCCTGTTCGAAAAGGGCAAGGGCGAAGTCGTGACCGCGCCGGTGATCCGCCAGGAAATCTCGGGCGGACGCGTGCAGATCTCGGGCAGCATGTCGACGGCCGAGGCCGCCGACACCGCCCTGCTGCTGCGCGCCGGCTCGCTGGCCGCCCCGATGGAGATCATCGAGGAACGCACCATCGGCCCGAGCCTGGGCGCCGACAACATCAAGAAGGGCTTCGACGCCACGATGTACGGCTTCATCGCCGTGGGCGTCTTCATGTGCGCGTATTACATGCTGTTCGGCGTGTTCTCGACCATCGCACTGTCGCTGAACCTGCTGATGCTGATCGCCGTGCTGTCGATGCTGCAGGCCACGCTGACGCTGCCGGGTATCGCGGCCATCGCGTTCACGCTGGGCATGGCCATCGACTCCAACGTGCTGATCAACGAGCGTATCCGCGAGGAACTGCGCAACGGCATCGGCGCGCAACAGGCGATCCACCTCGGTTTCGACCGCGCCTGGGGCACGATTCTGGACTCCAACGTCACCACGCTGATCGCTGGCGCGGCGCTGCTGGCATTCGGTTCGGGTCCGGTCCGCGGCTTCGCCGTCGTGCACTGCATCGGCATCATGACCTCGCTGTTCACCTCGGTCGTGGTGTTCCGCGCCATGGCCAACCTCTGGTACGGCCGCAAGAAGAAGCTCACCAAGCTGTCGATCGGCACCGTCTGGAAACCCACCAAGGCCTGAACATGGAATTTTTCCGAATCCACAAGACCATACCGTTCATGCGGTATGCGCTGATCCTGAACCTGATCAGCCTGGTGACCTTCCTGGCCGCGGTGTTCTTCATCGCGACCAAGGGCTTCCATCTGTCCATCGAATTCACCGGTGGTACGGTGATGGAAGTGGCCTACCCCGAGGCGGCCGACCTGGAAAAGGTGCGCGGCGTCATCGCGCAGCAGGGCTACAAAGAGTTCCAGGTGCAGAACTTCGGCACCTCGCGCGACGTGATGATCCGCCTGCCGATTTCCCCCGGCAAGGAGTCGGCCGCGCAAAGCCAGGAGGTCATGGCGGCGCTGCAGGCGGCTGACGCGAAGGTGGAACTTCGCCGTGTGGAGTTCGTCGGTCCGCAGATCGGCAAGGAACTCGCGCACGACGGCCTGCTGGCACTGGCTTTCGTCGTGGTGGGTATCGTGCTCTACCTGGCGATCCGCTTCGAATGGAAGTTCGCCCTGGCGGGGGTGATAGCCAACCTTCACGACGTGGTGATCATCCTGGGCTTCTTCGCCCTGTTCCAATGGGAGTTCTCGCTGCCGGTGCTGGCAGCCATCCTGGCGGTGCTGGGCTACTCGGTGAACGAATCCGTGGTGATCATGGACCGGATCCGCGAGAACTTCCGGAAGTACCGCAAGGCCAGCGTCACGGAGGTGATCGACAGCGCCATCACCGCCACCATCTCGCGCACCATCATCACGCACGGTTCGACGCAGCTGATGGTGTTGTCGATGCTGTTCTTCGGCGGTGCCAGCCTGCATTATTTCTCGCTGGCCATCACCATCGGCATCTGGTTCGGCATCTACTCGTCGGTCTTCGTGGCCGCGTCGCTGGCCATGTGGCTGGGCGTCAAGCGCGAGGACATGGTCAAGCCGGTGAAGAAAGACACGGAAACCGAGCTGGCCTGATCCGCCCGCGGTAGACAGCAAGACCGAAGCGCCCGCCACCATGCGGGCGCTTTTTCTTTTGGCGGCCGCCTATCCGCCACAGGCCACGTCGGGGAATCGACCTGTTTTTGACTGCAGGTCTTTTTCCTGCCCTCGCCTTCTGCTTCAATCTCGGCAGAAGGCCATGCATGGTCCACCGGACCGCCCTTCGCACCAGGATGCTCCCATGACTCAACCTGCTGTTTCGCTTCGTCGCGTGCGCATCTGGGATCTCCCCACGCGCCTGTTCCATTGGCTGCTGATGTCCTGTGTGATCGGCGCCTACGTCTGCATCAAGCTGGGCGGCCTCTGGGTCGACTGGCACTTCCGCTTCGGTTATGCGGTGCTGACGCTGATCGTGTTCCGGCTGATCTGGGGCGTGGTCGGGCCGGAACGCGCGCGCTTCTGGTCGTTCGTGCGGGGGCCAGGCCGGGTGTGGGCGTATCTGCGGGGCGAACTGCCGGACCAGGGGGGTCACAACCCGCTGGGCGCGCTGTCGGTGGTCGCCATGCTGCTGGCGATCGGCTTCCAGGCCGTCAGCGGGCTGTTCGCCAATGACGACATCATCAACGAAGGACCGCTGGCAGGGCGGGTGGTCAAGGACATGTCGGACCAGTTGACCGGCCTGCACGACCTCAACGAATGGGTGCTGATCGGGCTGATCGCCCTGCACGTGCTGGCCGTGCTGTACTACACGCTGTTCAAGAAGAAGCGGCTGGTCGGTCCGATGATCACCGGAGACGACCGGCGCGATGCCAACGACATCCGGCTGGACACCACCGACGATTGGGCCATGCGCCTTCGCGGGCTGGTGGTCGCCCTGGTGTCATGCGGGCTGGTGTGGGCCGTGGTCACCTGGGGACGGGCTGCGGGCAGCTCGTTCGGCTACTGAGGATGCCGACAAGGCATCGCACTCGCTGACAAAGGGGGGATCACCGGCCCGCCCATGCAAGCAGGTCGTCAGCCCGGCAGGTTGCTTGCCGGGCTGAACGTTTTTCAGCGCTGACGGTAGGCGTCGTGGCAGGCCTTGCAGCTGGCACCCACGCCACCGAAGGCAGCACGGACTTTCTCCAGCTCGCCGCTCTTGGAGGCTTCGGCCAGCTTGTCGACCTCGCCGCGCATGCGGTCCTGCAGCTGCTTGAACTTTTCCTGTTCCTTCCAGATGTCGGGGCTGGCCTTGCCACCCTCGGTGCCCGGTGCGAAGCCGTCCCACGGCAACGCGGCCAGTTGCTGCAGCAAGGCGGTTTCGCGCTGCACGGCGGCGGCGTCGAAAGGCGCCTGTCCGCGCACCACGGGTGCCAGGCGGCCGAAGTGGCTGCCGACCAGCGTGAAGGCCGCCTGACGGTACTTCACGGCATCTTCCGGCTTGGCGAACGTGGATTGGGCTTGCGCACCGCCGGCAAGCAGGCTGAGCGCCAGGGCGGTACAGGACGAGACGAGTGCGAACGTGGTCTTCTTCATCGGGGTTCCTCGGTGGGGAAGATGCCGCGACGGTCGCGCGGCAATCGCCATGCTAAGGGAAAGCCACGTCCCGTAGGCAACTGCCAGATTTCACATTCCGCTCATCCGTATCAATCGGCTGCAGTTGGCCTCGACAAGGCACGAACGATGTATTGCAACAACGTCCTGGCGGCTGGCGACAAGGGGCGCCCTGCGCGGCTGACGACGTGCAGCCCGCCCTGATTGAGCAAGGAATTGGCCATCGGCAGCGCCACCAGCCCCTGCGAAGCCATGTCCACGGCGATGGCGACCAAGGGCATCAGTGCGTAGCCACTACCCAGCGTGGCGTACTGCCAGAGCGCCTTGAACGATGACGTGGTGAACGCGTTGCGCAAACGCACGTGCTCGGCAAGCTCGGCCGCCTGCGTGTGCTGGCGCACGCCGAACCCCTCCTGGAGGGTGGCGCCGGGATACGGCAGCAGGTCGCTGAGCAGCAGCGGCCGTCCCAGTCGGGTCAGCGGGTGTGATGCGTTGACCACCGCCATGATCGGCTCGGGCCGGGAATAGTGGATGTGCAGGCGCGCATCGGGTGGCGGCTCGAACGCCATGCCGATATAGGCCCGGCCATCGATGATGCGCTGGGCGATGTCGGCCGTGCGGGCAACGTCGATGTCGAGGGTGACGTCCGGGTGGTTGCGCCAGTAATCGCGCAGTACATCGGTGATCAGCAATTCGACGAAGCCTTCGCCCACCAGCAGGTCCACGTGGCCGTGCTCGGCATTGCGCAGGCCGTCGATCTCGGCGAAGAAGCTTTCCTGGCTGTTCTTTTGCCGCGTGAGGTAATCGGCCAGCAACTTGCCCGCTTCTGTGGCGATCACGCCACGGCCTTTGCGTTCCAGCAGGGCAATGCCGCAGTCGCGCTCCAGCGCCGCGACCGCCCGGCTGATGGCCGATGGGTCCATGTCCAGCACTTCGGCCGCGCCACGCACCGAACCGGTGCGGATCACCTGCATGAAGTAATCACAGCGGCGGCTGTCGAGCTTGTCGTCCATGTTGGATTTCCATCCTGGCGAGTTCGGGGAGAAACGAAGCGTGGCATGCACCAACTTGCCGCGTTCGCCTCGCATCGTTGCATTCAACGCAACATTTTCACCTGTCGCGCGTCATGGATGCACGCAAAACCTTGGCGCACAATCCCCGCCCATCGCAGGAACCTAACCGTTTCCAGGATGTCGGCCCCGCCCACTGCCCCGGAAGCGATCCAGAAACCGAAGGACCACCATGTCAGCAGTCCACTCCGTCGGCACGCCCGGCACGCCATCGGCCGCCGGCCGGATGCGCCTGATCGTCGCCATTCTCATCGTCGTGCTGATCGCCGAAACCATCGGCACCGTCACGCTGGGCTCGGCCACCAACAAGATCGTGCTGCAGCCGATGCTGTGGGCGATCTTCATCGGCGCCATCCTGGCCGCCGTCGCCAAGCGCGTGCCACCGGCCATCGGCCTGGATGCCGGCCTGCAGACCCACATCGGCGGCTACCTGCAGTTCGCGCTGCTGCCCTTCCTGGCCAAGCTCGGTCTGATGGTGGGCGGCTCGCTGCCCAAGGTGCAGGCAGCGGGCTGGGCCCTGGTGTTCCAGGAATTCGGCCACTTCTTCGGCACCATGGCCGTCGGCCTGCCGCTGGCATTGCTGCTGGGCATCAAGCGCGAGGCCATCGGCGCGACCTTCTCGGTCGGCCGCGAGCCGAGCCTGGCGATCATCAGCGAACGCTTTGGCATGAATTCGCCGGAAGGTCGCGGCGTGATGGCCGAATACATCACCGGTACGGTGCTGGGCGCGCTGTTCATCGCGCTGCTGGCGAACTTCATCAGCAACCTCGGCATCTTCGATCCGCGTTCGCTGGCGATGGGTGCGGGCGTGGGCTCGGGCAGCATGATGGCGGCCGGCGTCGCCGCGATCTCGTCGCACGTCTCGCCTGAAATGGCCGCCGAAGTCGCAGCGCTGGCGGCCGCCGCCAACCTGCTGACCACCGTGTTCGGCGTGTACTTCACGCTGTTCATTTCGCTGCCGACGACCATCTACCTGTACGACAAGCTGGAACCCGTGCTGGGCCGCTTCATGAAGCCCGCCACGGCATCGGCCGACCTGAGCGCCATGGACACCTCGGTCAGCAGCCATGCCGGCCCGACGCTGGGCTACAGCGACCGCCTGATCGCCTGGTTCGCCTGCGGCCTGCTGACCCTGATCGGCAACCAGTTCGGCTATGGCGTGCCCATCATGACCGCCCTGCCCGGTGCGCTCATCATCATCGGCATCGTCATCGTGTCCGACGCCCTGTGGCGCCTGTCGAAGAAGAAGCTGCCCATCGTGCTGATCCTGTCGGCCATCGCCATGCTGGCGGGCTGCCCGGGCGTGCTACCTTACTCGGCTCAGACCATCGCGCTGGTCGGCAAGATCAACTTCCTGCCATTCACCACCGTGATCCTGGCGATGGCCGGCCTGTCGATCCTGAAGGACCTGCCCGCCTTCCGCCGCCTCGGCTGGAAGATCGTGGTGGTGTCGCTGGCAGCGAGCACCGGCACCTTCCTGGGTGCGTCGATCATCGCCGAATTTTTCCACTGACCCATCGCCAAATTGGAGACGTCCATGGACATGAAAGCCCTTCCCTGGCTGTCGGATGACACCGTCGCCCGCATGACGGCGTGGCGCCGGGATCTGCACAGCCATCCCGAAACCGCCTACGAAGAGCACCGCACCAGCGACATCGTCGCCTCGGCCCTGCAGGAAATGGGCATCGCCGTGCACCGCGGCCTCGCGGGCACCGGCGTGGTCGGCACGCTGAAGAACGGCGAGGGGCCGGTCATCGGCCTGCGCGCCGACATGGACGCGCTCGACATGACCGAGCTGGGCGACAAGCCCTATGCCTCGAAGACGCCGGGCAAGATGCACGGCTGCGGCCACGACGGCCACACCTCGATGCTGCTGGGCGCCGCCGAGTACCTGAGCAAGCACCGCAACTTCCAGGGCACGGTGCACTTCATCTTCCAGCCCGCCGAAGAGAACGAAGGCGGCGGCAAGAAGATGATCGAAGAGGGTCTGTTCGACCTTTTCCCCTGTGAAGCCGTCTACGGCATGCACAACATGCCGAGCATGCCCGAAGGCACCTTCGGCGTGCGCAATGGCCCCATCATGGCCTGCCTGGACACCTTCGAAATCGTCATCACCGGCAAGGGCTCGCACGCGGCGCAGCCTGAACGCGGCATCGATCCGGTGGTGGTGTCGGCCCAGCTCATCAACACGCTGCAGACCATCCCCAGCCGCCGCACCAGCGCGCTGGACGCACTGGTCGTCACGGTCACGCAGATCCACGGTGGCGACACCTGGAACGTGATCCCGGAGTCGGTCGTGCTGCGCGGCACCGTGCGTTCGTTCAAGCCGGAAGTGCGTGACCAGGCCGAAGCGCTGATGAAGAAGATGTGCGCCGGCGTGGCGCAGACCACCGACGCCAAGGTCGACGTCGACTACATGCGCGGCTACCCCGCCACGGTGAACACCGCCAACGAAGCCCGGCTTGCCGCCGAGGTCGCGGTGGCGCTGGCAGGCGAAGACAAGGTCGACACCGACTGCGTGCCGAACATGGCATCGGAAGACTTCGCGTTCATGCTGCAGGCACGTCCAGGCGCGTACATCTTCCTGGGCGCGGGCAAGACCGGCAAGGACGCCCCGCTGCACAACCCGTACTACGACTTCAACGACGACGTGCTGGGACTGGGCGCGCGTTACTGGGTCGCGCTGACGGAAAAGCTGTTGAAGGCCTGACCGTCATCGACGATTCGGCTCGATGAAGGGCGGTGGTCATTGCCATGACCACCGCCCTTTTTCCATTGTTGCGACCATGCATGGCACGCCGGATGCTTGCTCGCGCCGTCCGCCTCCGCCGAGGCCGGCTATCGTTCCCTGCTCATTCACACGGAGAGAGTGCCCATGAAAGTCCTCATCGTTCTGACCTCGCACGACCAACTCGGCAACACCGGCCTGAAGACCGGCTTCTGGCTCGAAGAACTGGCGGCGCCCTACTTCATCTTCAAGGATGCGGGCGCGGAAATCGTGCTGGCATCGCCCAACGGAGGACGGCCGCCGCTCGATCCCAAGAGCAACGAGCCGGCATTCCAGACCGATGACACGCGCCGTTTCGAAGCCGATGCGCAGGCGAACGCGCAACTGGCCGCGACGGTGCGCCTGGACAGCGTGTCGCAGGCCGATTTCGACACGGTGTTCTATCCCGGTGGACACGGCCCGCTGTGGGATCTGGCAGAGGACAAGCATTCGGTCGCGTTGATCGAATCCTTCCTGGCCGCCGGCAAGCCGGTGGGACTGGTCTGCCATGCGCCGGGCGCGCTGCGCCACGTCAAGACGCCCGCAGGTCGTCCGCTGGTCGAAGGCAAGCAGGTCACGGGCTTCAGCAACACCGAGGAAGCTGGCGTGGAACTGACCGACGTGGTGCCGTTCCTGGTCGAAGACGAACTGAAGGCCCTGGGCGGTATCTACAGCAAAGGCTCGGACTGGGCGCCCTACGTCGTGAACGATGGCTTGCTGATCACGGGTCAGAATCCGGCATCGTCTGCCGCGACGGCAAAGCGATTGCTCGAACAGGTCGCGTAGATCGTCCGTTCTGTCCCGCAGTAGAGCACCCGCTGCCGAGGCAAGCGTTCCAGCCTGATGGAACGCTTCACACCGATACGGATGCGCTCAGCAAGCCACCAGACTGACCGCCAGCCCGCCCCGCGAGGTTTCCTTGTACTTGTCGCTCATGTCCGCGCCGGTATCGCGCATGGTGCGGATGACCTGATCGAGCGACACGAAGTGCGCGCCGTCGCCGGCCAGCGCCAGCTGCGCGGCGTTGATCGCCTTGACCGAGGCGATGGCGTTGCGCTCGATGCAGGGCACCTGGACCAGGCCGGCGACCGGATCGCAGGTCAGGCCCAGGTTGTGTTCCAGGCCGATTTCGGCGGCGTTGGCCACCTGTTCAGGCGTACCGCCCAGCACCTCGGCCAAGCCCGCTGCGGCCATCGCACAGGCCGAACCGACCTCGCCCTGGCAACCCACTTCCGCGCCTGAAATCGATGCGTTGGTCTTGCACAGGATGCCGATGGCAGCCGCCGCAAGCAGGAAGTCGACCACGTTGTCATCCTTGGCGGCCGGCTCGAACTGCACGAAGTAGCGCAACACGGCAGGGATGATGCCGGCCGCGCCGTTGGTGGGCGCAGTCACCACTCGCCCGCCCGCCGCGTTCTCTTCGTTGACGGCGAGCGCAAACAGATTGACCCACTCCATCGCGCTCAAGGTGCGGCCAATCATGTTGACGCTGCGGCCTGCCTGCAACCGCTCGTGCAACTGAAACGCACGGCGGCGCACGCCCAGCCCGCCCGGCAAGGTGCCACGCTGCGCCAGCCCACGATCGATGCACCGCGTCATCGCCTGCCAGATCGACAGCAGCCCCCGGCGCACCTCGGCTTCGCTGCGCCAGGTGGTCTCGTTGGCCATCATGAGCTGCGAGATGCGCATGCCGTGGCGTTTGCACAATGCCAGCAGCTCGGTGCCCGTGGAGAACGCATAGGGCAGCGCAGCATGGGTCTGGTCCAGCGGAGACTGCCTGGCTTCCTCTTCTGTCACCACGAAACCGCCACCGACGGAGTAGTAGGTCTGGCTGTGCATGACGCCCTCGTCCCCGTACGCGGTGAAGGTCAGCGCGTTGGGGTGATAGGGCAAGGTCCGCATGTCCAGGCGCAGGTCGCGGTCACGATCGAAGGCGATCACGCCGATGCCAGGGAGGTAGAGTTGCCTGGTCTGGTCTGCCATCTGCAGGTAGCCTGACACGGCGGCAGGATCGATGGTGTCGGGACGGTAGCCCAGCAGGCCGAGCAGCACGGCCTGATCGCTGGCATGGCCGATGCCTGTCGCGGCCAGCGAGCCGTAGAGGACGGCCTCTATCCGGCGAACCGGCATCGGCGCGTCGTCGCCATCGGCCAGGACCGGCACCTGCTGCACCTGCAGCGCCAATGCCTCGACGAAACGGCGCGCCGCCACCATCGGCCCCACGGTGTGGGAGCTGGACGGGCCGATGCCGATCTTGAACAAGTCGAATGCGCTGATAGCCATGCTGCAGGAATAACGGTGCGAAACCCGTATTCTTGGCACTTGCCCCCACTGCGACAAACGAAACTTCCTGCGCGATCTGTTAGCTGTTCTAAACAATCGCATCGAGCCCGACACGATGAGCCGTATCCGCCCTTCCCAACTGCATGCCGCCGTCCAGGTCTTTGCCTGTGCGGCGCGGCATCTGTCCTACACCCGAGCCGCCGAAGAGCTGCATGTGACGCCAGGCGCGATCAGCCAGCAGATGCGGCAACTGGAAGAGCGACTGGGCTTCAGGCTGTTCCAGCGCGACGGGCGCGGCCTGGCATTGACGGCCGAGGGTCAACGTCTGGCCCAGGTCGCCAACGAGGTACAGGGCCGTCTGGACGAGACGCTGCGCGAGCTGCGTTCGGATGGCGTGGCGGGTGCCTTCCGCCTGCGTTCCGTGCCCTCGTTCCTGAGCAGATGGCTGATGCCGCGCCTGCCCGATCTGCAGGCGCGCTTTCCCAACCTGCGGCTGCGCATCGAGTCGGAGGACAGCAGCGGATCGCTGGCCAGTGCGGAGTTCGATCTGGCCATCGACCTGAACGATGGCAGCTATCCGGGCCTGCTCGCGACGCCACTGATGGATGAATCCATTTTCCCAGTGTGTTCGCCCGCCCTGCTACCGGGCGGTGCGCCGCTGACCGACCTGGCTCTGCAATTGCCGCAACTGCCCCTGCTGCACGACATGACGGCATGGCGTGGCAGTTCGGATTACGCGGAGTGGGAGTTCTATCTGGCCGCCATCGGTGCGACGGGCCAGGACGTTCGGCGCGGCCACGTCTTCAACCGCAACCATCTGGTCATCCGCGCGGCCATTTCCGGGCTGGGCATCGCGATCGCCCGCAAGACTTTGATTACCGATGAACTGAGACGAGGCGTGCTGGTGGTGCCCTTCGGACAGGCCGTTCCGGTGAAAAAGCGCTATGTGCTGCTTTATCGCGATGGCGCCCTGCACCAGCCCGCCGTGCGGGCCGTGCACGACTGGATCGTGGAAGCGGCGGCGGCTCAACCAGCCTGATCCGGTCTACGGCAGCTGGATGTAGTCCATCCACTTGTCGGCGGTGTAGCCCAGGATGACGCCGATGATGGCTGCCAACAGCAACCCTGCCGGGGGCGCATGGAATAGCAGGGCGATCACGCAAGCCACCAGCACGCCCAGCCCGGTCTGCATCGCCAACGACAGGGTCCGCCGCCGTCCCGCCGTACCGAAGGCCACGATCGCGAAGTAGACACCGAACAGGAAAACCGCTGCGATCACTCGGGCGACGAAGGAATTGAACGCTTCGAGCCGGACAAAGGTGAACAACGCGAAGATCGCGCCGACGATGATGGCGCCGACGATGCCCCAGCGTTGGTCGCTGATCCAGCGGAACAGCTTTTCCAGCGGGGTGAACGAAGCGAGCTGCGGCGTGGCGTTGGGAGGATTCTTGCGTCGTCGGGGTTTGGTCATGGGCAGAACGTATCAGTGGAAATAATCAGAGCCAGTCGTGCTCGAACACGGGACGCCATTCTTCGGACTGCGGATTGGCGCCAGGCCCGGCATGCTGCAGGAACACATCCTGCCAACGATTTTGGACATGCTCGATGCTGTGGTGGACCAGCGCCAGAGCGTCTGCGGCGGCAAGCCCAGCCAGCGCTCGCCCTGCGGCTACCAGATTCTCGGCCGTCGCGGCGCGACCGCCCCGATTGGTAATGGCCATGCGAGCGACTGGGCAACCTTTGCGACGGAAGAACGGCATGACGTCATAGAGGGGAGACAGCTCCCAGTCACCCAATCCGCGTTGGCGAAGGCTGGTGTTCCAGGGATGGTCGTC
>JAAIGF010191284.1_pt1 | contig 16886 bp, 12 predicted proteins | sample 6487441 | NCBI WGS metagenome assembly JAAIGF01 (sample SAMN13974129, study PRJNA590717) | phyllosphere metagenome | biome: pepper field; feature: multiple bacterial spot infested pepper fields; material: pepper leaves; isolation source: leaves from pepper fields | host: Capsicum annuum ... | reverse complement strand
CTGTCCTTTGATGGCGGCCGCTACTTTATGAACAATAACAACAACGACTCATTGGCCTACGCCACCAATGCTCGTCCAGGCGGGAATATAGCCGCCACAAACTCGCCTACCCAATATTCAGGCACGGGCTACACCCCTAAAAAACTGGTGAGCTATATGAACACCATTGGCGAAAACAACAACTTCACCACCTACGTCTATCCTTTTACGATGATGCGACTGGGCAATCTATACCTCCTCTATGCCGAGGCGCTCAATGAGATCGATGGTCCTTCTGAGGAAGCATTCACCTATCTTGATGCCATCCGCGAGCGTAGCGGGTTGCGTGGCGTGGTTGAATCTTGGGCCGACTTTTCCATCAATCCCGGTAAACCCAATACACAGGACGGACTACGCGAAATCATCCATCGCGAGCGTACGATCGAGCTGGCCTTCGAGTCGCAACGCTATTGGGATCTCAGACGTTGGAAAACCGCACAGGCCGAGCTTAACACACCGATCTATGGATGGGATATTCGGCAGATAACCCCACAAACCTATTACCGCAGAGTGGTGATGTACAACCGTACCTTCACCCAGCGCGACTATTTCTGGCCCATTAGCATTGCCGAGATAAGGCGCAATCCAAAGCTTCTGCAAACGCCTCTTTGGCAATAGATCCATCATCCTTTGAACACATTACGATGAATGTTATGAACACGATAAAAAATATAGTAACATACAGCCTACTTGCTTGGCTGACCATACTTGTGATCTCCTGTGAAGACAAGCAGGCACCCGGGCCATCGCGCACCGGTGAAAAGCCGGAAGCCATTAGCACCTTCCAGGTGCGAAGCATACCCGGAGGAGCCGTCATCAGCTACGAGCTGCCCAACAACAGAGACCTGCGCTACGTCAAAGCCGTGTATACCCTTGGGGATGGCACCGTACGCGAAAACAAAGCTTCCATTTACCAAAACAGCATTGTTGTTGATGGTTTTGCCCAAGCGGGCGAATACCCAGTGAGCCTTGTCGCGGTTAGTGTCGGCGAAGTAGAGTCCGATCCGAAGCCATTGACCGTAACCACCCTCACACCGCCCTATTTACTGACCTTGGAAACGATTGCCAACGAGGGCAATCTACTGCCTACTTTCGGCGGTATCCGCTTGCACTACGAAAATGCGGTGGAGGCCCCCATCGTGATCCATGTGCTGGCGAAAAATGACAATGGGCAGTGGCAGCGCGCCACCGACCATTATACCAAGCGTGGAGTAGGTATGTTCAACGTACGTGGCTTTACCGCAAAGCCGCGCGAATTTGGAATCTACATTACCGACCGTTGGAACAACCGTTCCGACACCCTGGTGCGTACCTTCCTACCCATATTCGAAGTGATGATGGACAAATCGCTCTTCCGAACCTACAACCTGCCGAGCGACACCTATGCCGCGCATACCGGATTTCGCTCCACCGAGGTGCTGTGGGATGGCGCCCATCGTGTAGCCTCCACTATTTTGCATACCAAGCCGGGCAGTGGCATACCACAGCATTTCAGCTTTGACATGGGCGTACAGGCCATGCTCAGCCGGTTGGTGATGTACTCGCGCTTAGACCACGAATACCGCTTCAACCATCCGAAAGTTTTTGAGCTCTGGGGATCCAACGAACCAAACCCCGACGGGAGCTGGGACACATGGACACAGGTAGGCACCTTTACCTCCATCAAACCTTCGGGTTTGCCACTGGGCGAACAAACGGCGGATGATATTGCCTATGCACGTGCCGGTGAAGAGTTCGACGTCGAGTTGCAACAGGTTCCCTACCGCTATTGGCGCTTCCGTACATTGGATACCTGGGGCGGAAATTCAGATGTTGCTTTAGGTGAGCTGACCTTTTATGGACAAGTAGAATAACAGGAATTGGCATAGCATGCAAACCATATATGAATTGAATATTATGAAAACAAAAAACCTATATAAGTACTTCCCGATGTTAATCCTCGGTGCTATCCTGCTAGGTCGCTGTACACCGATAGACTATTACTACAGTGATTACTTAGAAAACGCCGAGAAAGTATATCCTGGCAAGGTCGACTCCATCTCATTCAAGCCCGGCTACAACCGCGCCGCCATACGATCGCTGATCAGTACCGATGCCAGAATCGTACGGATGAAGATATCGTGGGGATTGAACGGCACGTTTGAGACGCCCATTAGCAGTACCGATATTGCGCAATATAAAGAAATCTTAATCCCGGATATTGATGAAGGCATCTACACCTTTGACATCCGTACCTTCGATAGTGAGGGCAATCAATCTATGCGTGCCGAGGTATTTGGCCGCGTGTATGGCGCAAACTATTCGGCCAACCTCAACAACCGTATTATCGAACAGATCCGTAAAGAGAACCAAGACCTTGTGGTAAACTGGATTCCAGAGTCGGGTGATAGTACACTGCGTGGAACCGAAATAGCTTACCTCACGCTATCCGGCGATTCGGCAACCGTATTTACCGAACCTCTACTGCATCAAACACGGCTGCCCAATTACAAACCCAACACGCGGATCAACTATCGTACATTGTTCAAGCCAAGCTCTTTAGCCATTGACATGTTTTATGCCGCCGAACAAAATATCGATCCAGTAAGCTACATGCCTACCGAACGCACGCTACACACCCGTAGCAGCTGGACCATCGCCGGCTTTAGCTCTGAAGAACTCGCCAACAATCGACTGGCCAACCGCGTTATCGACAATGATGTTGCCACATTTTGGATCACGCGCTACTCCACGCAAGCCACCGATTACCCCAACCACTGGATCACTATTGACATGAAAGAAGAACTGCAGGTAGATGGCTTTTTCTTCGCACAAAAGAATGGCGACAGAAAAATTCGTGAACTAGAGATATTCGCCAGCCAAGATAACCAAAGGTTTGAAAGTGTGGGCCGATATAGCTTGGCAGCCATCGACCGTACCTACCAATATGTAGATTTACCGGCGCGCAAAGCCTTCCGCTATTTTAAGATTGTTCCACTCAGCGGGCACGATGCACAGCGGCAACCGGGTCTCGCAGAAGTAGGCACCTACATCATTGGTAATTAAAAATCTTCATGATGATTATTCGTATTAAATTTTTAACAAATGAAAAAGACCATGATCAAACTAGGCTGCGTATTAGCCCTGCTATCCGCTGTTTCATGCGAAAAAATGGGCGATTTTACCGGCGTAAATCCGGCAGAACAGGTTACCCTGGAAGACAGTTTTGTCAACCCCATTTTGCCACGGGGTGCCGATCCATGGGTGACGCAGAAAAATGGAAAATATTACTTCACCTACACCCAAGGGGGTAAACTGGTGCTCTACGAAACCGACCGTATCTCGGAATTGGCCTTGGCCAAGAGCCACGATGCTTGGATTCCGCCAAGCGGCACAGCATACTCCAAAAACCTGTGGGCTCCCGAGCTGCACGAGATCAATGGTAAGTGGTATATCTATTTCTCTGCAGACAACGGCAGCAATGCCAACCACCGCATGTACGTGGTGGAAAATTCCAACGTCAACCCCATGGAAGGGGAATGGGTGTTTAAGGGAAAGGTAGGCGACTCCAGCAATCAATGGGCGATAGACGGCAGCATCTTACATCACGAGGGAGAGATGTATATGCTATGGTCCGGCGGAAATGCTGGCGCCCCACCACAAAACATCTACATTGCCCGAATGAGTGACCCTTGGAACATCGTGGGCGAGAAGGTCAGCATTGCCACGCCCACCTATCCTTGGGAAAAATTTGGTAATCCCATCAACGAAGGCCCACAAATATTGCATAATCCGGCCGGCGAAGTATTGGTCGTCTATTCGGGCAGCGGCTACTGGGTAGATAACTATTGCCTGGGGCTACTGCGCCTAGCCAACGGTGGCGATCCAATGAACCCGGCCGATTGGACTAAAAAATCAGAACCGGTATTTTCCATGCTGGCCGAGAGTGGCGCCTATGGGCCGGGGCACAACGGTTTCTTCCAATCGCCAGACGGCAGTGAAGATTGGATTATCTACCATGCACGAAGCATGCCCAACGGCGGCGATAATAATGGTCGAAATGCACGCATACAAGCATTCGACTGGTTAGCTGATGGGACACCAAATTTCGGTGTCCCTGCTAAAATTGGACAAGCACGAAAACGTCCGTCCGGCGAGAGGCTCAGGGAAATTTACAAAAAGGAAAACTGGTCCGTATTGGGCTACAGCTCCGAGGAGCTGGTCAATACCCGACTTGCCGACCGACTAATCGACAATGACCTTTCCTCTTATTGGATCACCCGCTACTCCTCCAGCCCTACCAATTACCCCGACCACTGGATATCCATCGATATGCAGCAATCCCTCGATGTGGACGGATTTGTCATCGTACAGAAAAACGGCGATCGCAAAGTCAAAACTTTGGACATTGAAATCAGCACCGATTACCAGTCTTGGGTAAGTTTGGGCGAATTTGAGCTACAAAATATCGAAGGAAGAACACAGTATTTGCCACTTGCCAACCGAACGGTGTTCCGCTACTTCAAGCTCATCCCTAAAAGTGGACACGACAATCAGCTGCAGCCGGGGCTTGCCGAAGCAGGAACCTTCCGGTACAAGGCGCCATAAAACAAGCTTACGCTAACAGGCTACCTATCACAAAGCCTGTTCTTCTTTAACTACCCGAGCTATTGCATAATAGTGCTGTAGCTCGGGTATATCCAAAGGTCGAGCAGGATAAGCACCTTTATCGTTTGTGTATCGTTAGCACAGCCCATGTCAAACCCTATATCTTCCGGATCTATGCAAACAAGTAAACCTCTAAAATATACGCTGCTGGTGGTGGATGACAACCAAGATATGATCGAGTTTCTGGATGATGTGCTTTCCGACAGGCACCACATCGTTAAGGCTTTGGATGGAGCTGCAGCGATCGATCTTATGGAAAGTACAGCTATTGATCTTATAGTCAGCGATATGATGATGCCCTTCGTTGATGGTTTCGAACTATGCCGCCACGTAAAAGGCAGCGTGCAGCTGCAGCATATTCCGTTCATTATGCTCACGGCAAAAAACACGTTGCGATCGAAAATTGATGGACTGGAACATGGCGCGGATGTTTACCTCGAAAAACCCTTTCTACCTGACCTTCTTCTTGCGCAGATCAACAGCCTGCTGCGCAACCGCCAAAATATTCGGCTGCATTTTAACCGATTACCACAGTTTACAGCCAGCAATGAGCAAGCCAACAAGCATGAGCAAGGGTTCTTGAAAAAACTGGATCTTTTTATCCTAGAGAATATTGCGCTGCGCACGCTTTGCGTTGAGCAATTGGCCGACTATATGAACATGAGCAGACCCACCTTGTACCGTAAAGTCAGGCTGCTGTCCAAGTTATCGCCCAATGAGCTGATCAACATCACCCGCCTAAACAAAGCGGCCGAACTGCTACGCCAAAGCCATTTTAAGATTTATGAGATTTCCAGCATGGTGGGTTTTAGTTCATCCTCCCACTTTGTACGCAATTTTATCCGAAACTTCCACGTCAGTCCGAAAGCTTACAGAAACGAACATCAGGCCACAGACAGCTCCTGAAAGTAGAGCGCCTTAAGCGATTCAAATTTTTTGTCGGCTCCTTTTCAGATAGTTTGTCGAGTAAAAATTTCCAATATTATTGATACATCAGTGTATTGCACCCCTTAGGAAAACTACTGATTTTCACGAATACCAATTATGCTCAACCGGTTTTTCAAGTAAATTAAGTATATTGGCTTCCATAACAGTTAAACGTTTTTGCTAATCGTGGTTTCACTATCAACCAAACCACAACAATAGACCACTTATGAGGAGAAGAACATTCCTACATGCCTTAAACCTAGGCATCGCATCGACCGCTTTAGCGCATACCAAGCTCATGGGTATGCCCTTCGATTTATCCGCAAGCGCTGATAAAGAGCTTGATTATCATCGGATAAAAGACATTCGATTTTCCACGGTACAGCTAAATTATCCGCGCCTCGTTGGTAAAAATGCACGATTGGATCTACATGGCCATGGCCCACAGGTAGAGATATGCGTGCTATACACCGATCAGGGCGCCATGGGCTGGGCATCGCTACGCGGATCACGCAAGGAAGCCGAACCCACGGCTAAGGCGATGATCGGCAAGAAGATAAGCGAGCTTTTCCAGCGACAGATTGGTATCACGGACGCGCAATACATACCCTTCGATATTGCCCTGCACGATCTCGCAGGTGTTATCCTGCAGAAACCAGTATATGCCCTATTGGGACGAGAACAACCAATCGTTAACGACTGCTACAGCGGCATGCTCTACTTTGATGATCTGGAGCCTAGTGACAAGCCTGCAGGCATCGATAAGGTATTGGAAGAATGCCGAGACGACTATGCCATGGGCTACCGCCAGTTTAAGCTGAAGATCGGGCGTGGCCATAAATGGATGCCTGCCGATGCCGGCTTACAGCGCGACATCGATGTTACCAAGGCTGTAGCCAAAGCCTTTCCCGATTGCAAGATACTGGTGGATGGCAACAACGGATTTACGGTGGATCGCTTTATCCAGTACCTGCAAGGTATTGCCGGTGTCCAACTTTTCTGGATCGAGGAGCCCTTTCATGAAACAGAAGCCGACTACAGCAAACTGCGCCAATGGCTAAAAAGCGAAGGTATAACGACCTTGTTGGCCGATGGCGAAGCCGACCCTAATCAGCAACAGCTGCGGCAGCTCTTTGAGAAAAAACTACTTGATGTACACCTCACTGATATCGAGGGACTGGGCTTCACCAATTGGCGCAAGCTGATGCCGGAGTTAAAGCAACTCGGTGCGCAAGCGTCGCCCCATGCTTGGGGCTCTCTACTGAAAACTTATTATACTGCCCATCTGGCTGGCGGACTGGGAAACACGGTCACCATTGAGGGCGTGAGCAGTACCTCTGATGATGTTGACTTATCCGGCTACCGTTTGGAAAAAGGCAAATTGATACCAGCATCTGGCCACGGCTTCGGCATGAAGCTGCTTAAGCAGGTGTAACAATAAGCAGCTTGTACGGGCTGTCGATGACTTTTTCGATAGCCCTTACATGTACAAAGGGTTAGCATTATTTTGTACATTTAGCTATTCTTCTACTTGTGCTAAGGAAATGAACTATTCAAAAAAAATCGCCCTCCTGGGAGCCTGCCTAACTTGGTTTGCGCTCGTCGCGCAATTTGTCATCATGTTGCTTCATCGGGAGGTTTCCCTAGTGGAGTCTTTGGTTCGTTTTTTTAGCTATTTTACGATTCTTACCAACATCTTGGTTGCGCTATATTTTACAGCTGTAGGCTGGCCAAAACCCATACGCTCACTACGCTTTATTCAAAACCGCAGTGCGGCGACGGCCATCTGCACATTTATACTCACCGTGGGTATCGTCTACCAAACGGTTCTGAAAAACCTGTGGCAGCCACAGGGCATACATTTCGTCGTCGATCAGTTGCTGCACGGCATTGTCCCACTTTTTATGTTGGGGCATTGGTTGCTTATTATCCGCACTGGTAAAATCGAGTCTAGCCGCGTATACCGCTGGCTATGGTACCCCATTCTCTACCTACTATTTGCGCTTAGCCGTGGTTATTTCTCCGGTTTCTACCCTTATCCTTTTCTGCATATCGAAGAAATTGGTTTCGGCACAACCTTAATCAACGTTGTCTTGATTTCCTTTGGTACTATCGTGATGCTAGCCTTGCTCATTAGCCTAGGCAAGTGGATTCAAAAGAAAGGATTGGACAAATTAGCTTAAAGCGGATAAAACAGGTTTCTATACAGCAACGAAGATAGCTAAGAAAAAGCCGCTTTAACTATTTTTTTATTGAAGATTGCCGCGCCCTCGTACCTCGGACTCGCAATGACGTAATCTCACAGCTTAGCATTCGTAAGCGTCATTGCGAGGAAGCATGACGAAGCAATCTAACGCTGTTACCAATGCTTAACCTCTTTTTCATACAGATCTTCCCAAAGCGGGTTCAGTTGATTTATTAATTTTTCTTTATTTGCTCTGTTACCCGCCTTTATACGTTTCTCTTCGTCTATTGCTTCTTCGATACGAGAAAAACTTCGGTAATAAACGAGCTTATAAAGCTTATACTTCGCCGAAAAAGATTTAGGATATTGGTGATGGATATGTTCGTACATCCTTATTTGCAAATCAGAGGTGACCCCTGTATACAAGGTTGTATGATTAAAGTTCGTAATGATATAAACTGCTCCGCCAAATTCCATACAGTAAGATAATAATTTTTTGCCTTTTCAACTGCGCTATCAAATTTAACGCCGATGTTAGATTTTTCCGTTCACCGCAGTTCGCTATACAGCATATTACTAAAAATAACTATCTTTGTTTAACAGAGATGCTACAACGCTTAATTTACATATGGTTTGTGCTGCTAGGGATATCCTTTTATCCCCTAGATGTTGCCGCTTGCCAAGAAACAGCGCACGCAGCATCCATGGCCTGCTGCGCGGAGCAACGTACCGCTGCAGATAGCGAGAAAGATTGCTGCGCAAAAGCAAAAAAGAATAGCCATCCCGACGATTGCGAACAAGATGCATCCTGCCATTGCCCCGTCATGAAGATGCCGATGCATATCCTTGCCTATTCCATGCGAGATCTTGACGTGGAAGTACCGTCTCTAAATCACGATGCATCTCGGCCGGTACATATTCCCCAATCGGGATTTACCCATATTTGGTTGCCGCCTAAAATATCTTAAAATAAATATCGCCTAGCCATAGGTGTGTCCTGTTGTGTGCTAAAAAAGCGAACACAGGAGATCAACATGTTATTTTATCCATTTTTATTTTAAGCAAAAAGTTATGAAATCATATAAATTATTAGGTCTACTAGCCCTTTCCATAATCTTTAACGGCGCTATGGCGCAAATTAAAAACAGCAAATTGGTTACCGTGCAGATCAGCGGAAACTGTGGCATGTGCAAATCCACTATTGAGAAAGCAGGTTATGTAGCCAATGAATCCTTAGTCGTTTGGAATAGTAAAACCAACCAGGCAACCCTCACCTACGATAGCAACAAAACATCGGAAGATGCCATCTTAAAACGCATTGCACTTGCCGGATACGACAACGAACGCTATTTGGCGCCGGAGGAAACCTATGCCGCCCTGCACAGCTGCTGCCAATATGATCGGACGTTGCAAGCCGAAGAAACAAGCAGCAAGCCAGTCGAGAACCAAAGCTCGGGAGATAGCGTTGAGCAGCATACCGCTCAGGAAGCGACAGCAAGCAGCTCGGTGAGCAGCCTGCTAGCACCCTACTTAGGCCTAAAAGATGCCCTGATTGCAGGCGATAGCAAGGCCGCCAATGAAGCCACGAAGAAATTCGACCAAGCTCTAACGACGCTGCAGGCCTCGACCTTCAGCAAGGAAGAAAAAGCGGTGTGGAATAATGAACAAAAGAAACTGCAGCAAGCAACGGCAAGCGTTGCTGCAGCAAAATCCATTGACGCACAGCGTCAGGCATTCGACAAGCTTTCCCGTTCACTTTACACCGTGCTTAAAGCGTCCAAAACATCTGACAAGCTGTACTATCAGTATTGCCCGATGTATCAGGACGGCAAAGGCGCCTATTGGATAAGCCGCGAAGCAGGGATCAAAAACCCCTACTATGGAGCGCAGATGCTAAGCTGTGGAAAAACGGTAGAAACCCTGTAAACGCTTCTCCATGTTATTACGCATTTATCGCGCAAGTGTTCTTGCGCTGTTGCTGCTCGTGCTCGGATTTTCCGTGCGGGGGCAGCAAACGGTTCGATATGAGCTTTACGTCCGCGATACCCTGGTTCACTTCGCGGGAAAAGAAAAGCGTGCCATTGCGGTCAACGGACAATTGCCCATGCCCACCCTAACGTTCACGGAAGGCGATACTGCAGAAATCGTTGTGCACAACGAGCTCCGCGAAAGCACCTCCCTGCATTGGCATGGCGTTTGGCTGCCCAACAAGGAAGACGGGGTGCCCCATCTCACGCAGCAGCCGATTGCTGCCGGCGAAACGCATACCTATCGCTTCCCCATCATCCAAAATGGCAGTTACTGGTATCATAGCCATTCGGGACTGCAGGAGCAAATTGGCATGTATGGCTCCATAGTTTTTCAGAAGCGCAAGGACGATCCCAGCTTCAGAAAGGGTATCGATGATATCCCTAGCTTATCCTTGCTGCTAAGTGAATGGACCAACCTTCGTCCGCATACGGTAGACCGCATGCTGCATACCGGCAACGATTGGTTCAGCATCCAGAAAAACACGGTACAAAGCTATGCTGAGGCCATACAAGCCAAACATTTCAAAACCAAACTCCGTAACGAGTGGAAGCGTATGGAAGCCATGGACGTCAGCGACGTGTATTACGAAAAGTTTCTGATCAATGGCCTCGCCGAGCAGCAGCTAGCTTCTTTTAAAGCGGGCGATAAAGTCCGTTTACGCATAGCCAATGCCGGCGCATCCAGCTACTTTTGGCTTACCTATGCTGGCGGAAAGATCAAGGTTGTGGCCAACGATGGCAATGATGTAGAGCCCGTGGAGGTAGATCGCCTACTAATTGGTGTTTCCGAAACATATGATATCCTGCTGGATATTCCAGCGCAAAACACTGCCTATGAGCTGCTGGCTACCGCCGAAGACCGCACCGGCTCGTCCTCCTTTTTCCTCGGAGCCGGTAGGCAGCAACTGACGGCACGCCTGCCCCGGCTGCAATATTTCGAGGGCATGAAGATGATGAACGATATGATGAAGATGAACGGCGACATGTACGATATGGGCATGCAGATGAGCCTACAGCAGATGGACATGAATGCCGTGATGTATCCCGAATTAAAGGACAAGGCCTCCACATCCTCAGGTGATGCGCATCATGCAGCAGCATCAAGCCCCCATGAAAATCATGAGGGCCATGCACAGGACACGCCCCAACGAAACGACAAGGTGACGTTAAATTACGGGATGCTGCGCGCCACGAGCCCCACTGCGTTAGATAGCAGCGCGACGGTAAAAAATCTACGCTTCGAGCTTACCGGCAATATGAACCGCTATGTATGGAGCATGGACAACCGCGTGCTCTCCGAAACAGACAAGATACCGATCAAAAAAGGTGAAGTTTTACGTATTGTACTGTACAACAACTCCATGATGCGGCACCCCATGCATCTGCATGGTTTTGATTTCAGGGTGCTGAATAAAAATGGCGACTACGCACCCCTGAAAAATGTCTTAGACATTATGCCGATGGAAACCGACACCATTGAATTCGCTGCCAACCGAGACGGCGATTGGTTTTTCCATTGCCATATCCTTTACCATATGATGGCCGGTATGAACCGCGTATTTGCTGTGGGCGATTACCAAAACCCGTTGCTGCCCAACAGAGAAAAGGCATACAGGGCTTTGCAAAAGGAAAGCAACATGTGGCACTTCATGGCCGACAACGACTTTGCCAGTAACGGCAATGATGGATCGGCCATGCTACAAAATGCCCGTTGGAGTGTAGGAACGGAATGGCGACTGGGCTACAACAACATGCACGGCTTTGAAGTAGAGACCCATGTAGGGCGCTACATCGGCAAGATGCAGTGGTTGATGCCCTTTGTAGGCTTCGATTGGCGGTACCGCAAGCTAGGCATGGACCAGCACGAGACCAATATCTTCGGACAGACCAATAAGAAAGACAGTAGGCAAGCAATCAGCGTTGGAGCCATGTACACGCTCCCGTTCCTGATCAACGTGCAGGCCGAGGTTTACCATGATGGTATCGTACGTTTGGCGCTTATGCGTGAAGACATCCCCATTTCCAGAAGACTACGTGGAGGTTTTATGTGGAATACCGATCGAGAATATATGGTTGATTTGCGCTATATCCTCCATAAAAATATGGGCGTCCGGACGCATTACGATAGCGACATGGGATTTGGCGTCGGCTTAGCCTTGAATTATTAAAAATCTTAAGTTATTAAAAACAATAGCGCCTAGAAACGAAAATAAGCGCATAGCCGTTAATTAAGGATACGATGATGTCTAACAATAATACAGCTATGCGACTATTTTCGATCTACATGCTATTCTTAAGTAGCCTGGCGCCGATCTCCTGTCAAGAGGATGAATCCACTTTTTTAGATTCCGTAGAGGTCAACGACAATTTCAATTCGTCGATGATGGATTGGAGCGGTGATTTTGCATCCAATGCCGCAACCAAGCGGGCGTGGCTGGCGCACCGGACGAGAGCGTCCATCTAGGTGCTGGCTTCAGCGTCGTTGATCCCATGAAAACGATAGACTTCACCGGCAACGACTACCGCATGAATATCAACAAAATGCAGCAATCGCAAGATGGAGCAAGCATGAAAGTCATAGGCGATATTGCCAACGGAACGGAGGAGAACAACGATGGGCCCATCAGCCGAACGGGAGAATTTACCGGGCAGGCCGATGAAAATGGTAGCGTTTAGCTGATGGTGGGGACAGATTCGGGTTTTGAAAGTGTTACCACGCTCTACTATATCGGCATAAAGACTACTTCTCAGGAAATGACCAATTAGCCTCCGAGGCTATCATTAATAATAAAACGTCTCCACAAATGGCCATAGGCACATCCGGGAGACGTTTTATTTTATAAGCGTTTAAAGATCCTTACAATTTTTTGATTCGGATATTACGCAAAAAGACTTCCGAGCCATGACCAAGAAATCCGATATGGCCTTGGGCATTTTTTAATCCCGGATGGTCTTTTCCATCCAAGGTTCCATTTTTGGAAGCCTGCGCCAGGTCACCATCCAAGATCACGACACCATTCAGTGTTACCCGAATCTTGTTACCCTGCAGGCGAATCTCCTGGCTGTTCCATTCGCCAATAGGCTTCATGCCCGTGCGCTTCGCCGGTATAATGCCATAGGCCGAGCCATGATATTGGTATTCCTTTAGGTTTTTATAGATATCCGCATCGTTATCCAAAATTTGGATCTCCGTGCCCACATAAGCAGCATCACCGTCTAATGGTGTGCGGATACCGACACCATTGTTTGCGCCCGGCGTCAATTTGAAATCAAACCGGTACACAAAGTCGCCATACTGCTCTTTGGTATATAGGTTTTTACCAAACTTTGCATCCGGATTTGCGCGTACAAAACCCTCGGGTGTAATCTCGTAAGCAGAAGTCTCTGTCCATTTATCCAAGTTTGTGCCATCAAACAACAGCTCGAATCCCTCTTTCTTTTCGGCTTCCGACAAGCTGTAGACCTCTTTTCTAGGAAGTTCCTTCAAGTAGATGTCACGGTACCAAACCTGCGATCCGTGTGCCTGCAGCTCCAGCTGTTCCGTTGGGAAGATCGCCTGGTTACGGTCCCAATAATTCTCCAAGGTGACACTATCCACCACCAGTTCGCCATTGAGCCATACCCATACCTTTTCACCGCGCATGCGCACCTTGAAAGTATTCCATTCGCCCAGCGCGTTGTCAGCTACTTTCAGCGGATCTTTTGGGTTCTTTTGGTTGTTGTACAAGCCTCCCGATCCTACTTGAGCCCCCACGTTGGTGCGGGAGATATCCCAGATTTGTACTTGCGGTGTGCCGCGTAGGTAGATGCCTGCATCAGGCTCCTTTCCATTTGGATCCAACTTCCAATCCACCAAAAGCTCGAAATCGCCATACTGCTTTACCGTGGCAATATTATCGCCATGTCCGCTAAACACTAAACTTCCCTGATCGGCTTTCCAACTTTCCCGCATCTGTTGATCCACTACTTGTTGTTTTGCAGCCAATTCCTTGGCCGACATTTTAGACCGTTTAATGGGGTCTTCCACAAGTCCCTTCCATCCCGAAAGATCCTTTCCGTTGAACAAGGCTACATAGCCTTCCCCTTTCGGCATTTCGGCTAAATGCCGCACGATAGCTTCGCGCAGGTACGAGCTTTCGCTTCCCGAGAGGTTCGCCATAGCCTTTTCCAAAATAGAACGCACGATTGCTCCCGTAAAAGCAGCGTTGTCCATCGCAATATTCATTGCCGTGTTCGTGGCGGCACCTTTTAGTTCGGCATCATCTAAAAACTGTGCCGCAAAAATCATGGCTTGGTAGGTTTCTGTTTGTTGTAGGCTAGCCAACACCTGTCTTTTCTGCGCCACATTGCGCGCCAGTGCAAAAGCATCCTTCAGGTACAGGGTCTTCTGCTCGGCGGTATGCGCACTCGCATTAACCTGCTTAATCAGTCCCGCGAAAATAGCATCGAAAGTAGCGCCCTTTTCTTCTCGGGAAAGCGTGATCAAGGTCGGCAATACTTCCGGATTAGACCAAGCGGCCAACGCCTGCTGCGCCGGCGCTTTCAAGCTAGCGTTGGGCAGATAGTTCTTCACAGCCTGCAACGCATCCGCGCCACCTATGCCTGCAAATACCGGAAAATAATTTGCTGCTGAAGGTGCTGCCGAGCGGGAAATATTTGCAGCCAATCGCTGCACCTTCGCATCCCGATCCGTGCTGGACTGCAATACCGAAATCAAGGCCTTTTGCAATGCCGGCGCATCCGTTGCCGGTGCTGCCGCAAGCAGCTGCACCACCGCATCAAAGTCGTCCGCTTGTACCACAGTCGGTAAAGCCTTCAACGCTGCTTGCTTTACCTGCGGATCTGCCGAAGCAACCAAAGGCAAAACTACTTTATAAGAGGCTGCATCCGTCCGCTTCGACAGGATATCCAACAACAGCAATTGCGTTTTCGCATCGGCGGATGGCAATGCCGCATCAATCAGGGCCACCGTTTGCGGATCCCTACTGGAGAGCAGCAGGCCCGAAATCGCCTGTGCAGTAGATTCATCCGCTCCTTTTATCGACTCGATAAGAAAGGCTGCGTTGGATTCCTTACCCAGCGACGATAAAGCCGTTAAGCCCGCAATTTTGGATTGCGTATCCTTCACTTGCGGCAAGCTTGCCTTTAGGGCTGCCAAATCTGTTCCATCCCCTGTTTTTGCCAAATAGTTGAATATGCTTTCTTGCACCTCTGGCGAAGCTTTTTTCAAGATAGCCATCAGCTTCTTATTGTCCGCAGCCGTTGCTTGTCCCTTCAACAAAGACAAAGCACTGTTACGATACAAGGCGTTGCTTGAGGTCGCCGCTTTCATGAGCTGTTTCTTTGCTTTTTGCGGATTCGCATCCATCAACAGACTGAGGGCGCCCACCTGCAGCGTCGTCGCTTCGGCGCCTGTGGCTCCCTTCATAACGGCGTTGGCCACCGATAGCGCCAAGCGATCGTTACCTTCGCGCAACAGCTGCTGCGCATAGTCAAGCGTAAGTCCGCCAATATTTGTTTTGTCAAAGCTGTAGTTGACCGTCTTTAGCTTGCTCAATAGCACAGGGGCAGATTTAGCGCCACCGATCTTGCTCAGCGCCGTATACACCGTACGCTGAAAGTTCTCACTATCATAGCGACTTAAGCTGGCAATAATGGCATCCTCATCACTTTTCGAGCGTAGATCGCCTAGGGCGGCAATCAATGCCGTCGTTGTCATTTCCGAATCCGCCTTCTGCAAGGCCTCAGACAGTGCTTTTGCAGCCTCTGCCGTGCGGATGCCGTTTAAGGCGAGCGCCGCTTTGTCTACCAGTTCGCTGTCGCTGAGGTAAGGAACAATGGCCGCAATGGCTTCATTTTTAGCCGCCTGCTTTAACAGCTGCAATACAAAAGCCTTGTGCTGCTTGTCCTGCAAACGATCGAGCGCTTGGATCAGCCCCTGCGAGAACTGCGCGCGCGCGGTTTCCTTACCCTGTTGCAACACGTAAAAGGCATAGGAATTTGCTGCATAGGTAATCGGAATATTTTCGGTACTGTTGCCCTTAAGGCCTGCCAATAGGTTCACGATATCATCAGCCGCAAAGGCCTCCAGCTCGTTCATCGCCGCGAGAAACTTCGCTTGTTCCTCTGCAGGCTGCTGTGCCAACACATCGGCAATCTTCGTTGCTGACGTTCTATTGGCCGGCTGTTGTGCGTAGGCCGCTCCCTGGAGTAACAGTAAAACGGATAACGTATTAAATACTTTTTTCATTTTTCGGTTGGTTAGATAGTCCAGGGTCCACGCATCGGTTGATTGATCAGTCTGTTCGCTCCTTCGTCGTTCACAAACTCCTGCTTTTCGGAATCGAAATGCAGGGTGCGATTTAAACGCAGCGCCGCAAGCCCCAAATTGACCAGCGTGGCCGAGTAATAGCCATTCTGCTCGTTCAGGGCAAACTTCTGCCTGCTGCGGCAAGCCTCCACAAAATCCGTTACCTGCGCTGTCGGTTCCGGATATTGGGAAAGTTTACGCTCCAAATCCGGAATATCGGATACAAAGCCTTTATACAGTTTCCCTTTTGGCCCATCGATATAAGCCTGTCCCTCTTCGGTACCGGCACCATCCAAAATAATCTGGCAACCGTCGGCATAGGTGTAAGTAATCTTGCGCCAAGTACCCACGGCATCAAAATGCTGCTGTGGCGCATCGACCTCTACTTTAACGGGGCTCTCCTGGTCTTTCCCTAAAAAGTACTGCACCGGATCCAGGTAATGCTGACCCATATCGCCAAGACCACCGCCATCATAATCCCAATAGCCTCTAAAGGTGGTATGTACACGATGCGTACTGTATGGCTTGTAAGGCGCTGGCCCCAGCCACATATCGTAATCCAATTCTTTTGGTGCCTGCTCTACCGGTAGGTTCTCCTTGCCCACCCAGTAAAATTTCCAGTCAAAGCCGGTATGTTTACTGATGGTCACTTTAAGTGGCCAGCCTAGCATGCCGGTATCCACCAATTTTTTTATTTTCTTCACCGGCACGTTCATGCCATAGAAATTGTCTGTAAAACGAAACCAGG
>JAAIGF010245574.1_pt1 | contig 16890 bp, 13 predicted proteins | sample 6487441 | NCBI WGS metagenome assembly JAAIGF01 (sample SAMN13974129, study PRJNA590717) | phyllosphere metagenome | biome: pepper field; feature: multiple bacterial spot infested pepper fields; material: pepper leaves; isolation source: leaves from pepper fields | host: Capsicum annuum ... | reverse complement strand
GGGGCGGGGCTGTTGCTGGCGCTCAGGTGTGTTCTTTTCGGAGTGACGTTGCGTTCTTCTGGCGGTCTGGCCGCTGGGCATGGCGAGGGCTCCGACGAAGTCGGTCCTGGCCTCCGGCCAGGACTTCCCGCGTGGCGGGCGCGAAACGGGGGGACGGGCGCGAACTCACCCCTTGACCGTCCCCCGGACGGTCAAGGGGTTCAGACAGCGCGCCCTCTTTGGCCCCCCGTTTCGCGCCCGCCACGCGGGAAGTCCTGGCCTCCGGCCAGGACCGCCTTCGTCGGAGCCCTCGCCATGCCCAGCGGCCAGACCGCCAGAAGAATGAATCCCTCCAGCAGCCCTTACCAACGCTGCCCTGCGACGCACAAACGCCAGCAACAGCCCCGCCCCACAAGCAAAAGGCAATAAAAAAAACGCCCCGCAATGCGGGGCGTTTCAGTCTCCGTCGGCCGAAGCCGACAAAGTCATTATTTTTTCTGCTTATCTTCAGAGTGCCTTGATATCGGCAGCCTGCGGGCCCTTGGGACCGTCGTTGACTTCGAATTCCACTTCCTGGCCTTCAGTCAGGCTGCGATAGCCGCGGCCGGTGATAGCGGAAAAGTGTGCAAACACATCAGGTCCGCCGGCGTCAGGGGTGATGAACCCGAAACCCTTGTCGGCGTTGAACCATTTTACTTTGCCCTTCTGTGCCATGGATGGCGTCCTTAAAATAACGGTGATTGCAATGGAACCAAGAACGCCGCCACTACCCACGGCGTGCGGGACAAGGGATGAGCCGCACAGGTAAACGGGACTTGCGTACAGCTTGAATTCAACTGCGAAAAAGCAGCATAACCGTGTGGTTCGCGCGAATCAAACATTTACTAATGACATTGTTAGTTAATTGCATCGCTGCCTCGGGTTAACCCTGCGGACCCGCCGCAAGCCCATGAACCACGCGTCATTCTGGGGCATCCGTGCCCCCTGGCAGTGCTCCCGAACTCGGCGTCGGGTGCACCCTTTGGACCCATATCCGGGTCGATTCCGCTTCCCCAAAAACGGCTGGGCTAGACTGCCAGGTTCCGCGTGAACCTTTATCGTCTGCTCCAATGGTCCCTTCCAAACTGCCCGACGTCGGCACCACCATCTTTACCGTCATGAGCCGCCTGGCCACCGAACGCCAGGCCATCAATCTCGGACAGGGCTTTCCCGACTTCAATCCCGACACACGCCTGATCGCGTTGGTCGACGAAGCCATGAAGGCAGGCCACAACCAATATCCCTTCATGCCCGGCATCGCCTCGCTGCGCCAGGCGATCGCCGACAAGACCGAAGCGCTGTACGGCCACGCCTACGATCCCGATACCGAAATCACCGTCACCAGCGGCGCCACCCAGGCACTGATGACGACCATGCTCGCCTGCGTCCATGCCGGTGACGAAGTGGTGGTGATCGAGCCCAGCTACGACAGCTACGTGCCCGCCATCCGCCTGGCCGGCGGTACGCCGGTCCACGTGCCCCTGCGTGTGCCCCAGGCGGACGACCCCTACTACCGGGTCGACTGGGACCGCGTGCGTGCCGCCATCAACGCGCGCACGCGCCTGCTGGTCGTGAACTTCCCGCACAACCCCACCGGCACCATCATGCGCGCAGCCGATCTCGACGCGCTCGAACGCATCGTCGCGGAAACCGGGGTCATCCTGGTCGCCGACGAGGTCTATGAGCACATCGTGTTCGATGGCCTGCCGCATCTGTCGGTGGCCACCCGTCCGGCACTGGCAGCGCGCGCCATCGTCATCTCGTCGTTCGGCAAGACCTTCCACACCACCGGGTGGAAAATGGGCTACTGCTGCGCGCCCGCCGCCCTGACCGTCGAGCTGCGCAAAGTCCACCAGTTCCTGGTGTTCACCGTGTCGTCGCCCATGCAGGTGGCCCTGGCCGAATACCTGCGCGATCCCCTGCCCTACACCGGCCTGCCGGCGTTCTACCAGGCCAAGCGTGATCGTCTGTTCGCCGGTTTGCAAAAGACGCGCTTCCGGCCGCTGCCCAGCCCCGGCACCTTCTTCATGCTGGCCGACTACTCGGCGATCTCGGATGCACCCGAAGCCGAGTTCTCGAAATGGCTGACCATCGAGCACGGCGTGACGGTGATCCCGCTGGCAGCTTTCTACAAGCATCCGGACGCCCCGTCGTCCAATCGCCAGCTGGTGCGTTTCTGCTTCGCCAAGCAGGACGCCACCCTGGATGCCGCACTGGAACGTCTCCAGAAGGTCTGATCGTCTCTTCCCGGGCCGGCATTCGTCGGCCCGACTGACCGGGTTTCATCCCGCGTCCCTGCCACCTTCCCGTCATACCTGAATTGCGCCCTGACTCGCAGCGGCGCGGCCACGTCTTTTCCACACCCGGTTTTTCACTGACTGCCCACATTCCGTGATGCACGCGCACGTCATCGCGTGCACGGATGCGTGTCGACACGTCGAATCCAGCTTTTGGTGGTCTGCAGCCGCAGGCCGAGGCTAGGTCGCGCTGAAAATTGTCCTGTTGTTCACATTACTATCTATTCGTTTAGTAGTAATAGATAGGTGCCTGTGGATAACTGGAGCATTGGTGTTTTTACCTTGATTATCAACAGCTTGCGAGAAATTTCAGGCGTGGAAAACCGTGGTTCGCTGGTGTATCCCGAATCTGGACAAGTTTTTCGACCAAGGTTTTTCACTAAGTTGTCCAGAATCCATCCACGTGCTGTGCACAACCCCGTTTCCCTGCAGTTACCCACAGGCGTGTTGACAACTTCCACGCTGCGCGGCCCTGCATAACGCTGTTTTCCCACTGCTTCCATGCCCAGACTTCTTCACACCGCCGACTGGCAGATCGGCCGCCAGTACGGCCAGTTCGATCCCGAAGACGGCGCACTGCTTGCCGACGCGCGTTTCGACACGGTTGCGCGCATTGCCGCGCTGGCGACCACGCGTCAGGTCGACGCGGTGCTGGTCGCTGGCGACGTGTTCGATACCCAGACCGTTTCCGAGCGCAGCATCCGGCGCCTGTTCGGCGCCATGGCCGGTTATCGCGGGCCCTGGGTGCTGATCGCCGGCAACCACGACGCCCGGCTGGCCGACAGCGTCTGGACACGCGCCGCGCGATTGGGCTGCGTGCCGCCGAACGTGCACCAGCCCGACGGCGTGCTGGCATTGCCTGAAGCAGGCATCGCCGTCCTGGCGGCGCCGCTCACCCAGCGCCACACCTATGACGACGTGACGGCCGGCTTCGACCACCTCGCGACCCCGCCCGGGCTGTTGCGGGTGGGCCTGGCCCACGGCAGCGTCAGCGGCCGGCTGCCGGAAGACATCGACTCGGCCAACCCGATCGCGCCCGACCGCGCCGCCCGGGCGGCCCTCGATTACCTGGCATTGGGCGACTGGCACGGCTGCCTGCAGATCGATGCGCGCACCTGGTACGCCGGCACGCCTGAGCCCGAGCGCTTTCGCGCCAACGAACCCGGTCATGTGCTCGAAGTCGAGATCGACGCGCCCGCGGCGGACCCCGTGGTCACCCGGCATGCCGTCGGGCGATATGTCTGGACCGCCTGGCAGGTGCGCCTGGAGGTGCCGGCCGATGTCGACGCGCTGGCCGCGCGGCTGACGACGCTGGCATCCCATCACGTGCTGTCGCTCGCCGTCAGCGGCCATGCCAGCCTGGCCACCCGCGCCCGGCTCGATGAGGCCGTGGGCGCCGCCGCCGCACGCGTGCGTGCGATCCGGCTGGATACCAGCGAACTCGCCCTGGAACCCGACACCGACGACATCGCCGCCCTCGGCGCACGCGGCTACGTGGCCGAGCTCTTCGACGAGTTGCGAGCCTTGCAGCAGGACCCGGCGCAGGCCAAGGTCGCCCGCGACGCCCTGACCTTGCTCGCGCGGTTCCAGCGCGATGCCGACACGGCGGGGCAGGCATGAAGATCGAACGCATCCGCCTCGAAGAATTCCGCCGCTTCCGTGAGCCGCTGTCGCTGGACGCGCTCGATGACGGCCTGAACCTGTTCGTCGGCCCCAACGAGGCTGGCAAGAGCACCGTGGCCGCCGCCGTGCGGGCAGCTTTCCTGGAACGCTTCAAGACCACCAAAGTGTCGGACTTCGCCCCCTGGGACAGCGCTGGCGCCCGTCCCACCGTCGAAATCGACTTCAGCTTCGATGGCCACCGCTATCAGTTGCGCAAGACTTTCCTGTCGCGCGCCCGCTGCGAACTGGTGGTCGATGCCGGTGCCGACCGCCTGGAAGGCGAGGCTGCCGAAGACGCGCTGGCCAAGTTGCTGGGCTTCGAATTCGCCGCCAAGGGCCAGAGCCGCGCCGAACATGCCGGCGTGCCCGGCCTGCTCTGGATTCGCCAGGGTGAAGGGCAGGATCTGCTCGAACCCGCCGGCCACGCGGCTGGCCATCTGCGCGAAGCCCTGCTGCGCCAAAGTGGCGAACTGGTCAGCGACGACGGCGACCGCCTGCATGCGCGCGTGAGCGCCGAACGTGCTGCCATGCGCGACGCCCGAAGCGGCCGGCCCAAGGGAGATTTCAAGGCCGCCGAAGACGCTGTGAACGAAGCGGAAGCCGAACTCGCCACGCTGCGGGAAGCACAGTCACGGCTGGATCACGACGTCGATCAGCTCGCCCGCTTGCGCGAGCAACATGCGCTGGCCACCGCCGAGCAGACCTGGGTCGCGCTCGACGCCCAGGCGGCGCAGGCGCGCACGCATCTGGCCACCATCGAACGTGAACGCGACACGCTGGAAGCCACCCGTCGCGAACTCGCGCAGGCCATGTCCACCGTCGACCTGCTGCAGGACCAGGCCGCCCGCGACCAGCGCGAAGACGCCCGCCAGGCCGACCAGGCCCGTGAGTTGGCAGAGGCCACGGCCGCCGCCGACGCGGCCCGCCAGGCAGTCGACCAGGCCGAGGCCCAGCGCGCCCGGGCAGACACCGAGGCCGCCGCCGCCCGCGCCTTACTCGACCGTGCGCAGGCGCGTGACGAGCGTCGTCAACTCGATGCACAACTGACGCGGGTCGATCGTGAACGGACTCGTCTGCAGGAAGCCCTCGCCCAGGTCGCCGCCATGGAAGCGCGTATCGACGCGCTGCGCCCCCGCCTGGACGAAAAGCTGGCCGATCCCAAGGCATTGGACCCCCTGCGCAAGGCCGAAAGCACGCTGACGGCATTGCGCCTGCGGGTCGAGGCGGCCGCCACGCGTGTGCAAATCCAGTTGGTCGACGGCGTCGATGCACGGTTGAACGCCCAGGCCCTGCCTGCCGGAACGGCGCATACCCTGCACCTGACCGAACCCGCGACCCTGCATATCGACGGCGTGGGCGAGATCCAGCTCACGCCGGGCGGCGCCGACCTGCCCGCCCTGCGCAACCAGATCGACGAGGCGGTGCGCCAGCGCGACGGACTGCTCGTCCGGCTGGGCGCAAGCGACCTGGCCGATGCCGAGGCTCGCCATGCCGCGGCCGTCAGCGCCGCGCGCGATCTGGACCTTGCCCGGGCCGAACTGCGCATCCACGCCCCTCAGGGGGCTGCCACGCTGCGGGAAGCCCTTGCCGAGGCCAGGACCGAGCTGGCAAGGCTCCAGGCGCGCCACGGGGCGCTGGACGCGTCTGACGACGATCTGCCGGATCTGGAAACCGCCGCTGCCGCCCATCGCGATGCGCAAGCCGTCGCCACCCAGGCAGCGGATCGGCTGGCACGTCTGCGGCCCCAGGCCGACCGCGCCACTGCTGCGGCGCAGTTGCTCACGACCCAGGCGCAAGCACTGGAACGCGAACGGGCCGACCCCACCCTCGCCCGTGATCGCGCCGAGCGGGCCGGCAGGTTGGTCGATGCCCAGGCCCGGCGCGAAAAGCTGGCAGGCAGCGTCGAGCAGTTGTCCACCGCCATCGCCGCCCATCAACCGGACCTGATCGAGCAGGACGCCCGGCGTTTCGAGGCCTCTGCCCGTATCGCACGCGCCGAGCACGACAAACGTCACGCCGAGATCCTGCAGTTGCAGGGTCGCCTGGAAGAAGCCGGCAGCCAGGGCATCGGCGAACGCATCGCCGCCCTGGACGCCGAGCGTGAGCGGCTGCGCCGTCGCCTGGAGGAATTGCAGGCGCGGGCCGCCGCGCTGGATCTGCTTCACGCGCGCCTTGGCGCGCGTCGCGATGCCGCCACCCAGCGTCTGCAGGCGCCGCTTGCGCGCAGGCTTCAACACTATCTGCGGCTGGTGTTCCCGGATGCGGCCTTGCGATTGGGCGACGACCTGTTGCCAGCGCGTCTGCATCGCGGCAATGCCGAAGGCGAGCTGTTGTCGCTGAGTTTTGGCACGCAGGAACAGTTGGGGGTGCTGGCACGTCTGGCGTACGCCGACCTGCTTCAGGAAGCAGGCAAACCGACCACGCTGATTCTGGATGACGCCCTGGTGCACGCCGATCCCCAACGTCATGCCGCCATGAAACGCGCGCTTTTCGATGCCGCGACCCGTCATCAGGTGCTGATCTTCAGCTGTCACGCCAGTCACTGGAACGACCTGGGCGTCGCGCCTCGCCCGCTGGCGTAAGCCGGCGGGCCGGTTCGTAGCAGGCGATGCAACGCATCGCGTTGTTTTGTAGATAACTATCTATGCCAGTAGTGATAGTTAATAGGAGTCTGTGCACAACTGCATCGATGGCCGCAAAGCCTTGGTTCTCAACAGCTTGCGGCCGGTTGGCGCCTGTGGGTAACCGGGTTTCCCTGGTGTACGCGATTCGGGAACAAGTTTTTCCCCAGCCAAAAAATGCAGGATTTGTCCCGAGCGCTCAACAGCCTGTGCACAACTGGCTTCCATAGAGCTTGTCCACAGGCTGTGAATAGCGATCTGTCCCGCGCCGTCCACTGTCGGCGGGCGTGTTCAGGCGCTCCCGTACACTTTCGGGTTTGGCCTGTTCGACCTGGGCCGTGTCTTTTTCTGTCCCCCTTATGACCACGCCTGCTTCGTCGTCCGCCGACCGTTCTTCACATCCGACCGGTAGCGGCATCGCCGTGCTGGCGCTACTGGGATCGATGGTGTCGCTGTGCGTTGGATCGTCCTTCGCTAAGCAGTTGTTCCCGGCGGTCGGCGCCCAGGGCACGACCGCCTACCGCATCGTCACGGCGGCGCTGATCCTGCTGGCCATCTGGCGGCCGTGGCGGTTCCGGCTGACGCGCCCCGATGCGCGTGCGATCGTGCTCTACGGCATCTCGCTGGGCTGCATGAATCTGCTGTTCTATCTGTCGCTGCGCACCGTGCCGATCGGCGCTGCCATCGCGCTGGAGTTCACCGGGCCGCTGTTGCTCGCGGTGTACCTGTCACGGCGGGCGCTGGATTTCCTGTGGATAGGCTTTGCGGTGGTGGGCCTGGTGGTGCTGCTGCCCTTCAACGACCTGGGCGGCGGGCGGCTGGACCCGACCGGCGTGGCCTATGCGCTGGCTGCCGGAGTGTGCTGGGTGCTTTACATCATCTTCGGCAAGCGCGCCGGCAACGTGCACGGTGGCCAGGCGACGGCGCTGGGCATGACGGTGGCGGCCGTGGTGGTGTTGCCCTTCGGCATTGGCACCGCGGGCGCGGCCTTGCTGGACCCGGCCTGGATCGTGGTCGGGGTGGTGGTCGGCATCCTGTCGAGCGCCCTGCCCTATTCGCTGGAAATGGTGGCGCTCAAGCGCCTGCCGCAGAAGAGCTTCGGCATCCTGCTCAGCATGGAACCGGCCATTGGGGCGATGGCCGGTGCGGTGATCCTGCACGAGATGCTGACCGTCCCGCAGTGGCTGGCCATCGGCAGCATCGTCCTGGCATCGGTGGGCAGCACGGCCACCTCGCGGGTGCGCGCCGCGCCACCGCCCCCGCCGGCCGGAGGCTGAGCGGAAAGACTCAGCGTCCGCGCAGCAGCGACTGGCGGAACGACAGGATGTGGGTCGTGGCGGCAGCGGCCGCCGCGTCGCCGTCGCGTGCGGCGATGGCCGCGAGAATGGCCGCATGTTCGGCCACGACTTCCGCCAGATGGCCTTCGGCCGCCAGTGAAATCGCCCAGAAGCGCTGCGAGCGGGCGTGCAGCACCTTCAGGATCTCACCTAGCAGGGTGTTGCCGGCGATCGACGCGATGCATTCGTGGAAAAGGCGGTCATCGTTCATCAGCCGTGTGATGTCCCGGGTCGATACGGCTGCCTCGAAGGCGGCGGCGACTGTGCGCAATTCGACCAGTTGCGCGTCGGTGATGCGTTCGGCAGCCAGCCGCACGCACAGCACCTCGTTGGCCAGCCGCACGTCGATCAGGTCCAGCGCGTCGTCGATCGACAGCGGTGAAACCACTACGCCCTTGCGCGGAATGATCTGCACCAGCCCTTCGGTAGCCAGGCGATGCAGCGCATGGTTGATGGGCGTGCGGCCCACATCCAGGTGTTCGACCAGCGTCGCGATGTTCAGGAAGTCGCCCGGCCGATAGACCAGGGACGTCAGCCGTTCCTTGAGCATGGCGTAGGCGTGCTCGTTGCGCGAAACCTCGGCAGTGATCGCGCGCGGGGGCGGTGACGAGGTCTTGGCGGATGAGGGCACGACGAAAACTCCTGATGGCGCGAGGGGATCGGTCGCCATCCTACACGCCCTGAAGCTGGCATGAATCTCGCATGACCTAGCGTTAATACCATTGTGAAATTTCACATAATCTTCAGAATGGTGCGCCAATGCGGTTTCGTGCGCCACCTTGGGGCGGCGACGAGCCGTCGCGGTGCAGTGCCGCCCCTCGACCCCCTCCCTCATCGGAAGCCCTTCATGTCCAAGCCGATCCTCTCCGCCCTCCTCGCCGCCGTCGCCCTGTCGGCCACCGCCGTCCATGCGCAGGACCTGCCCAAGACCCACCTCAAGGTGGTGGGCGGCCTGAGCAACCTGAGCGCCTACAACGACTACGAGCGGCCGTTCTGGACCAAGACCATCACCGAGGCCTCGGGCGGACAGATCACCGCCGAAATCAAGGGCTTCAACGAAATGGGCCTGAAGGGCCCCGAGCTGCTGCGCCTGATGAACCAGGGCGTGGTGCCGTTCGGCACCGCCACCATGGCCTACTTCGCCAGCGACAACCCGATCAACGAAGCGATCGACCTGGCCGGCCTGGCGCCCGACGCCGTCACCGCGCGCAAGATCACCGACGCCTACGCACCGACCCTGGCGCAGTTCTACGCCAGCTCGTCGAGCGTCAAGCTGCTGGGCATCTCGACCTACCCGGCGCAGGTGCTGTTCTGCAATGCCGAGATCACCGGCCTGGACAGCGTCAAGGGCAAGAAGGTGCGTACCAGCAGCCGCACCCAGGCCGAATTCGTCGAAGCCCTGGGCGGCACCAGCGTGACCATGCCCTTCGGCGAAGTGGTGCCGGCCATGCAGAACAAGGTGGTGGACTGCGCCATCACGGGTTCGCTGTCGGGCTACTCGGCCAAGTGGTACGAAGTCGCGACTCACCTGTACGCGCTGCCGGTCAACTGGAACCAGCAGATCCACGCCGTCAGCCAGAAGACCTGGAACGGCCTGGATCCCAAGGTCCGCACCTTCATCGAGCAGCAGTACGCCACGCTGGTGAATTCCATCTGGGACGCCGCCGCGGCGCAGACCCAGCAAGGCTATGACTGCAACACCGGTGCGGCTGCATGCTCGCTGCCGGTCAAGGGCAAGATGAAGCTGGTCACCCCGACCGATGCCGACCGCGCCCTGCTCAAGAAGGTGCTGGGCGAGCAGGTGCTGCCGAAGTGGGCCGCTCGTACTCGCGCGCCGTTCGTCGAGGCATGGAACAAGCAGGTCGGCAGCATCGTCGGCGTGCAGGCATCGAAGTAAAGCGCGCCAGGTTCCACCCGTCACGTACTGCTCCGCCGCCGTCCTGGCGGCGGATCCGCTCACCCGCTTCATGTCGAGCGTCCCATGTCCAATGACAAAATTCTCGCCTTCGGCCGCCTGATCCGGCTCGCCGAAGGCATGTCGCGCGCCGCCGTCTGGGCCGGCGGCCTGCTCACCATCGCGAGCGTGCTGCTGATCACCTATGACGTGCTGGCACGCAAATTCTTCGGGGTCACCGTCGGCGGTGCCGACGAACTCTCCAGCTACGCCTTCGCGATCAGCACGTCGTGGGCGCTGTCCTTCGCCACCCTGCATCGCGCCAACGTGCGCGTCGACGTGATCTACCAACTGCTGCCGGTGCGCGTGTCGGCCGTCATCGACTGGCTCTGCCTGGTTGCACTCGGTGTGTTCATCGCCCACCTGACCTGGTACGCGTGGGACGTCGCCGCGCTGTCGTGGATCCAGGGTTCGCGCGCCAACACCACCATGGCCACGCCGCTGTGGATTCCGCAGGGCCTGTGGGTGCTGGGGCTGATCTGGATGTGCATCGTGCTCGCCCTGATGCTGCTGCGCGCTTCGGCCGCATTGGTGACGGGCGACATCAATACCGTCAAGGATCTGTGTGGCGTGCGCTCGAGCCAGGAAGAGGCCGAGGAAGAAGCCGCCGCCGGTGAACGCATGGTGCGCGGCGATGCCGCCACCACCCAAGGAGGCCGCGCATGATCGCCGTCACCCTCATCCTGCTGCTGGTGCTGATCGGCATCAGCATCCCGGTCGGCGCCGCACTCGGCCTGCTGGGTCTGATCCTCGATCCGCTGTACTCGATGCTGCCGCTGTCCAACGCCATGGGCGAACTGGCGTGGAGCACCAACAACGAGTTCCTGCTGGTGGCCATTCCCCTGTTCATCATGCTCGGGGAAGTGCTGCTGCGCGCAGGCTTTGCCGAGAAGATGTATTCGGCCATGAGCCTGTGGCTGTCGTGGCTGCCGGGCGGACTGATGCACGCCAACATCGGCGCGTCGACGCTGTTCTCGGCGACTTCGGGTTCCAGCGTGGCCACGGCCGCCACCGTGGGCACGGTCGCCATCCCGCAGATCCGCAAGTATGGCTACAACGAGTCGCTGTTCCTCGGCAGCCTGGCTGCCGGCGGCACGCTCGGCATCCTGATCCCGCCGTCGATCAACCTGGTGATCTACGGCGTGCTGACCAACTCGTCGGTGCCCCAGCTTTATCTGGCGGGCATCATTCCCGGCTTTGCGATGGCCCTGCTGTTCATGCTGACCATCGTGGTCGCGTGCGTGATCAAGCCGGGCTGGGGCGGCAAGACCATCCAGGCAAGCTGGCGTGAGCGCTTTGCCAGCCTGGTGCACCTGGCACCGCCGTTGGGCATCTTCTTCCTGGTGGTGGGCTCGATCTACGCCGGTCTGGCCACGCCCACCGAGGCTGCGGCACTGGGTGTGTTCGGCGCCTTCGTGCTGGCTGCGTGGTTCAAGCGCCTGAACTGGAAGATGCTGGGCGAGGTCATCGAAGGCACCATGCGCTCGACCGCGATGATCATGCTGATCGTCATCGCGTCCTCGTTCCTGAACTTCGTCATGTCGGCCACCGGCCTGACCGATGCCATCACCTCGTCGATCGAGGGGCTGGGTCTGTCGCCTGCCTGGATGCTGCTGATCCTGGTGGTCTTCTACCTGGTGCTGGGCTGCTTCATGGAAACGCTGTCCATGATGATCACCACCATCCCGATCGTCGCGCCCATCATGCTGGCGCTGGGCTACGACCCGATCTGGCTGGGCATCGTCATCATCATCCTGGTCGAGGCGGCACTCATCACCCCGCCGGTGGGCCTGAACCTGTTCGTAGTGCAGAGCCTGCGCAAGAGCGGTTCGATGAACGCGGTGATCGTCGGCGCCCTGCCCTTCGTGCTCGCCATGTTCGTGATGCTGGCCCTGCTTGCCTTCTTCCCCGACATCGCGCTGTTCCTGCCGCGCGTGTTCGGCTGACCCCATGCCACCCGACCGGTCGCACGGGCGGCCGGTCCTCATCGGAAGTTTCATCATGCAAGTCGAATTCCAACTCCACGACGAAAACGGTACGCAGCCGCTGCGCGCCGACATCACGCAACTGGTGGTCGCCGGCTGGGCCGGGCGTGACCGCGCCGCCATCGATCACCACATCGAAGAACTCGCCGCCATCGGCGTGCCGCGCCCCAGCAGCGTGCCGCTGTACTACCGCATCGCCGAGAACCAGCTGACGCAGGCCGACAACCCGCAGGTGCTGGGCGAGGACTCGTCGGGCGAAGTCGAAACCTTCGTCTTCGCCGTCAACGGTGAACTGTTCGTGAGCCTGTCGTCGGACCACACCGACCGCAAGCTGGAGTCGGTGAGCGTGGCATTTTCCAAGCAGACCTGCGTCAAGCCCGTGGGCCGTGAAGCCTGGCGTCATGCCGACGTGGTCGATCACTGGGACGAACTGGTGCTGCGCGCCTGGATCGAAGAGAACGGCGAGCGCGTGCTGTACCAGGAAGGCACGCTGGATTCGCTGCAGAACCCGCTGGACCTGATCGCCGGCTACACCGGCGGCAAGGGCCTGGCCGACGGCACCGGCATGACCTGCGGCACCATGGGCGCCATCGGCGGCATCCGTCCCTCGGCCGTGTTCGAGATGGAATTGTTCGATCCGCGCCGCCAGCGCAGCCTGCGTCATCGCTACGTGACCGAATCGCTGCCCGTGGTCGCCTGATCCGCGCCACAATCCCTTCTCGTTCCAATCCTTGATCCTGCACACCATGACCACCAGCTCTCAGCGTCTCGAAGCGGCCCTGGCCGCCATCGAGCAGGCCGGCGAAGAAGGCCGCCGCATCTTCACGCGTGTCTATGCCGAGGAGGCGCGCGCCGCCGCCCGCGCAGCCGACGAACGCGCCGCGCTCGGCCGTCCGCTGGGGCCGCTGGATGGCCGCATCGTGTCGGTCAAGGATCTGCTCGACGTCAAGGGCGAGCCCACCACGGCGGGCTCGGCACTGCTGCGCGATGCCGCCCCGGCCACGCAGGACGCTGCCGTCGTGCAGCGCCTGCGGGCAGCGGGCGCGGTCATCGTCGGCAAGACCAACATGACCGAATTCGCTTTCTCGGGCGTCGGCGTGAATCCGCATTACGGCACGCCGGGCAATGCCCACGACGTCGAACGCATTCCCGGCGGCTCGTCCTCGGGCGCAGGCGTGTCGGTGGCGCGCGGCATGGCCGAGATCGCCATCGGTTCGGACACCGGTGGCTCGATCCGCATCCCGGCTGCCCTGAACGGGCTGGTCGGCTTCAAGCCGACGCTCGCGCGCGTGCCGCGCGACGGCGCCTATCCGCTGTCGTTCACGCTCGATGCGCTGGGGCCGCTGGTCACCAGCGTGGAAGATGCGGCGGTGGTGGATGCGGTGCTGACCGGTGAAAACGTTCGCGCCCTGCCCACTCGCCAGGTGAACGGCCTGCGCCTGGGCGTGCCGCGCGGCCTGCTGTTCACGCAGGCCGAAGAAGATGTGTCGGGCGCCTTCGAGGCCGGCCTGGACACCCTGCGCACAGCCGGTGCGCGTGTCAGCGACGAATCGCTCGACGCCTTGCTGGGCGAACCCTTCCGCCTGCAGGAAAAGGGCACGCTGATCGCAGCCGAAGCGGCCCACATCCATCGCGACGGCGTGGCCAGCCACCCCGAGGTCTACGACCCCATCGTGCTGTCGCGCATCCAGCGTGGCCAGACCCTCGACGCCGCCACCTACGTGTCGATCCAGCGGGCACGCGAGGCCCTACTGCCGCGCCTGGACGATGCGCTGGCCGACTTCGATGCGCTGGTGCTGCCCACGGTGGTGTTCCTGCCGCCGCGCATCGCCGACGTGAAGGACGCCGACACCTTCATGCGCGTGAATGCGCTGATCCTGCGCAACACCTCGGTGTTCAACTTCTACGACCTGCCTGCCCTGTCGCTGCCCCTGCCGCGTGCGGGCAAGCTGCCGGTGGGCCTGATGGTGGTCGGCCGTCGCGGTGCCGACCGTGAACTGCTGGCCGTGGGCGCCGCGCTGGAAGCCGCCTTGCGCTGATCGCGCGTCAGCGCAGACCCAGCCGCCTGGCCAGACGCGCCAGGTTGGCCGGGTCCAGCGCCAGGCTGCGGGCGACTGCGGCCCAATTGCCGTCGTGCCGGTCGCGCTGGGCAGCGATCAGGCGGCGCTGGAAATCGTCGACGGCATCGCGCAGGGGTTGGTCGATGGTGGCATCGACTTCCTGTGCGGGCATGGCCGGAGGCGCCATCCCCAGATCCAGGTCGATTGCCTCGATGCTCAGAATCCGGGGACGCTGCCGCTGACGTCCCAGCGCCTTGAGCGCGGCACGGCCCATCAAATGTTCCAGTTCACGCACGTTGCCGGGCCAGTCGTAGGCCAGCAAGGCAGCCTGCGCATTGCCCGCCAGGCGAATGGTGTCGACGCGCAGCCGCAGGCGCTGGGCTTCCAGGAAGGCACCGGCCAGCAGCAGGACATCGCGGCCCCGCTCACGCAGCGTAGGCACCCGCAGCGGATAGACACTCAGACGGTGATACAGATCGGCGCGGAAAGTGCCGTTGCGCACGGCCTCGGCCAGGTCGCGGTTGGTGGCGGCGATCAGGCGCACGTCGACCCGGTGTTCACGATCCGAGCCCAGGCGTTGCAGTTGTCCGCTCTGCAATGCGCGCAGCAGCTTGGCCTGCACCGGCAAGGGCAGTTCACCCACCTCATCCAGGAACAGCGTGCCGCCGTGGGCCAGCTCGAAGCGACCGCGCCGGTCCGACACCGCGCCGGAGAACGCGCCGCGCACATGGCCGAACAACTCGCTTTCCACCAGGGTCTCGGGCAGTGCCGCGCAGTTGACCGTGATCAGGGGCTGCTCGGCGCGTGCCGATGCGGCGTGGATGGCCTCGGCCACCAGTTCCTTGCCGGTGCCGGTTTCGCCGCTCACCAGCACCGTCAGGTCGCTGCCCGCCACCAGGGCGATCTCGTCCATCAAGGCCAGGTGCGCGGGGCTCTGGCCGATCAGGCGCGGCGTGGCGCGCAGACGGTCGCGGCGATAGGCGTCGTTCTGCCGGTGGGCGGCGTCCAGGCGCATCGTCAGTTCGTTCAGGCGCTCGGCCACTTTGACCGTGGCGGCCGCCAGGGCGGTGAAGGCGTCCAGCGCCGCCAGCGTGATGGATTCGAGCTGGCCGGCAGCCAGCGCATCCAGGGTCAGCAGCCCCCACAACTGGCCGTCGACACGAACCGGGCAGCCCAGGCAATCGTGGACCGGCAGGTGTCCCTGCATGCCCTCCACCAGACCGTCGTACGGGTCGGGCAGCGGGCTGTCGGCAGGAAAGCGGGTGGGCCCGTCTGCCGCCAGCAGCGTCTGGAAGCGCGGATGGTCGCTGACGCGGAACCGTCGTCCCAACGTGTCGGGACTCAGGCCGCTGGTGGCCAATGGCACCAGCGTGTCGCCCTCCAGACGCAGCAGCGCGGTGGCGTCGCAGGGCAGCAGTTCGCGCATGACGGCCAGCAGGCGCGCGTAGCGATCCTGTTCGGGCAGGTCGCGGCCGAGATCATCGACCAGCGGCACGATGGCCTTGAGCAGCGAATCGGCAGGCATGGCGCAACCAGAGAAGGGGACCAGTCATTATGACGCCCGAGCGGATTGGAGATGGTCGAGCTGACCAGAAAGAATCAGGTCTTAATGACTTCAATCAAGTCCTAATGACATCGATAGAAAGAAGTCGAAAACACCATCTTCTTGCCTGGAATCAAGATCCCAGGCGGAAATTCGACGTGGCACAGACTTTGAAAGAAGACAGGGATACCAGGCGCCGTCCGTGGCGCGTTTCATGGAGATCCTCATGCTGTCCGATTCGCAACGTGCCATCGTCAAGTCCACCGTTCCGCTGCTGGAAACGGGTGGCGAGGCACTGACCACCCACTTCTACCGGATGATGCTCAGCGAGTATCCGGAAGTGCGTCCGCTGTTCAACCAGGCCCACCAGGCCAGCGGTGCCCAGCCGCGCGCGCTGGCTCATGGTGTCCTGATGTACGCCAAGCACATCGACCAACTCGACCAATTGGGCGGTCTGGTTTCGCAGATCGTCAACAAGCACGTCGCCCTGCAGATCCTGCCCGAGCACTATCCGATCGTCGGGTCCTGCCTGCTGCGCGCCATCCGCGAAGTGCTGGGCGAAGAGATCGCCACCGATGAAGTCATCGATGCCTGGGGCGCTGCCTATGGTCAATTGGCCGACCTGCTGATCGGCGCCGAAGCCCAGATGTACGACGCCAAGGAAAACGCCACCGGCGGCTGGCGCGGTGCGCGCGATTTCGTCGTCGACCGCATGGTCCCGGAAAGCAGCGAGATCACCTCCTTCTACCTGCGCCCCACCGATGGCCGCCCTTTGCTGGCCTACGAACCGGGCCAGTACATCGGGCTGCAGCTCTTCATCGACGGCGAGGAAATCCGCCGCAACTATTCGCTGTCGGCCGCGCACGATCCCGATCACTACCGCATCAGCGTCAAGCGCGAGCCGGGCGGCAAGGCCTCGAACTGGCTGCACGATACGGTCAAGCCGGGCTCGGTGCTGCGCCTGTTCCCGCCGGCCGGCGACTTCGTGTTGCGCAGCGGCGAGAAGCCGCTGGTGCTGGTCACCGGCGGCGTGGGCATCACCCCCACCCTGGCCATGCTGGAACACGCCCTGCCCACTGGCCGCCCGGTGTACTTCATCCACGCCGCGCGCAATGCCGACGTCCATGCCTTCCGCGATTGGGTCGACGAACAGGCCAAGCACAATCCGCAGCTCAAGCGTTTCTACGTGCATGCCGAGCCCGATGCCACGCGCCCGGCCGATGCCGTGGGCCTGCTCGACGCCGACACGCTGACGCGCTGGCTGCCGGTGGACCGCGATGTCGATGCCTACCTGCTGGGACCTGTGCCCTTCATGAAAGCCGTGCGCCGTCAGTTGCGCGAAATCGGCGTGCCCGAGAGCCAGACCCGTCACGAGTTCTTCGGCCCGGCAGGTTCGCTGGATTGAAGGTTCAT
>JAAIGF010068339.1_pt1 | contig 16891 bp, 9 predicted proteins | sample 6487441 | NCBI WGS metagenome assembly JAAIGF01 (sample SAMN13974129, study PRJNA590717) | phyllosphere metagenome | biome: pepper field; feature: multiple bacterial spot infested pepper fields; material: pepper leaves; isolation source: leaves from pepper fields | host: Capsicum annuum ... | reverse complement strand
TTTTGACGAGAGCGAGATACGACCAGCCTGTCGCCCAGCCCGATTTATAACCACCTTCGTACCACCTCCGACATTCGAACGAAGGACGATTAAAACGGATTTTATTGTCTTTGAATTGGATGGATAAAGTATAAGAGATGTCGTATTTGTACGTTGTTTTACCGATTTGTATGGGTGATACTTTAACCTGATCTATGATGGCTTCCTGTTCATAGCCTTTCACGGTAATGCTTTCGCCCTCAACCATACTTAGCACTTCTTTAGGATCTTTATACATCGAAGTTAGCGCGCGAAGAACATTGTTGTACAGCACCTCCTGCTTTACATTTGGAAAATCAACTACCGCATAGTCCAAATTGTCAGCAGCGACAAAACCAGAGGATGTTAAGGTAAAGTATTGTCCATATCCTGCCTCCGCAAATAGTAATAATGCAATAAGTGGAATAAGTCTTTTCATAGAAATTGTTCTTGGTTACATAGTTTGACAAGGTCATTCGAATCATATATACACATTTCCCCTATCCGAGAAATCGAAGATATTTGACATCAAATCTAGTATGAAAAGCACAACGTATATATCCCTGAAAACCAGTATTTATATAGTTAAGCGACACTTTTTATAAAATATTCTTTAATTTTATTCTGTGAATTCCGCGTACTAGTAAGTCCGCATATTAATATCTACCGAAGTGAAACCCTTTATTAATCCCATAGTATTATTACTATCAGTAGTACTATGCTCCTTTTCGTCCAATGCTGTGTTGGATGCTGATATAGATCAAAAAACTGAGTATTTGCAGGAGCTTCACCGTAAGCTCCGGGTGATCTATTATACGCAAGATTTTGTGGGTACGTTAAAATTCGAAAAGGAAGTGGAATCACTGAAAACGTCGATTACAATCCCCAACCTATTGCTTACCGATATACAAATGCTGTTTGCCAAAAGTCTGTATAATCTCAGTAACTATGAGCGATCATTGCCGCTGGCATTAGCACATCTGAACAGCTACGAAGAACTTCGAAATGCCAAAGGTATTGCCGATGCGCGTAATCTTATCGGGTTGATCTATCTCGCGCAACATCACTATGATGCTGCCCTCGAAGAATTTAAAAAGTCGGCAGCACAACATAAAGCACTTGGAGACGAGCAACGTCTTTCTGCCAATTACCATAATATGGGCTTGGCTTCTACATCACTAGGCCGTCTGCAATACGCGAAGTCGTATTTTATAAAAGCTAAATCTCTCGCTGAGAATTCTGGATATGTGACAGTCAGTGCCATGGCAGAAAATCGGCTCGCCGAAATGTACGAAAATGAGAATAACCTAGATACAGCCATGCTGCTCTATAACCGAGTGCTGCAAAATAAATCGGTGATGAGCGAATGGGAAAACAGCTTTGCCCACACTGGAGTTGCTCGTTGCTATTACAAATTGAAACAATACGACAAAGCCAAAAAGCATGCCGTGGAGGGGTATAATCTCGCTGTTAAACTAAAGACAAAATGGGATATTGTACGAGCTGCAAAAGTAGTCGCTGAGGTCAATGCGGCTTTAGGGGCATTTGAAGAGGCTTTCACCTATCAGCAGCGGTATGATTTGTACAAGGATAGCATGCTCTCCGAAGACAAGCGCATTAGTTTAGATTCTATGCAGATCGCCTATCAGCGATCTGCCAACCTGAAGCTCACAAAGGAAAATAGTATGATGGATCAGCAACTGCGTATCGGACAAATACTACTGTTATTTCTTCTTTCGCTCGTGATTTTCGTACTAGTGATCTGGTATACGACTCGCCGGCATGCAAATACTACTTCTGGGCTCAATAGTGAACTGAAAATGCATAGCCAATTGATTACAGAACGCAATGCCTTGATCGAAAGTCAGAATGAAAAGTTGCGCGATACGATTGTGACCAAAGATTTTTTAATAGCCGTATTGAGCCATGATTTCCGTAGTCCGATGTCGGCAATCTTGAATGTTATCCAATATTTAGAAGACACGACGTTGAGTGCGGCTGACAGGAAGCATTGGTTTGAAATCCTACGGAAGCAGACACTTTCTACGATGAAGGTGATGGACAACTTATTACTCTGGTCTGAAACGCAAAAACATATCATCCGCACCGATCCAGTGGCAGTAAATGTATCCGAGCTAGTTTCAAACGCCTTGGAAATGCTGGAGCAAACATTGCGGGATAAGCAGCTAAATATTATTCATCATATAGATGATGCAGCTATCGGATATGCTGACAGAAATCACCTACAGATTATCCTTTCCAATCTCATCTCCAATGCATCGAAATTTACAGAGAAAGGCGGAACCATTGAGATCAGTTATCAGGATGCTGAAGAGGATCTAAAAATTCATATTCGTGATAACGGTGTCGGCATGAGCGCCATGAAACTACAACAAATTCAGTCTGAAGACACTATGTTACAATTAACCGAGGGCACAGAACAAGAACGTGGCTTTGGCATCGGTATGCAAATTGTGACGCATTTCTTAAAAGCAAACAACGCCCAGCTCTTGATAGAAAGCACAGAAGGTCACGGCAGCCATTTCACAGTCAGTATTGCTCGGTCATTTGCCCAGCAAGACACACTATTGCAGACCACATAGCTTTTGTAATATATACCTACTTACCAAGAAAATCCAATACGGTCAATGACTTAAACCTGCTAAACGTGCGTACATCTCTGCGATGGCGAACTGATCTAGCAGCCACTTTTTGTCGCTATTTGGGCTTTTTCCTGTCCAATTCTTGCTAAACAAACCATCGCTATTACGCATACCCGTCCACGCATGATCCATATTCGCTTGGAATGCATTGATGTATTGTTTGTTCTGATCCTGATGATATAGCTCCACGTATCCGCGTAGCATCACCGCGATAAACCAGTTATCACTTCGCTTCAATTGCGGATAAGAAGCGGTAGCATCTTTTGTGAAAAACTGAGCTAAACCGCCCTTGGCTGATGCTTGGGCATCTGCTAAATACTCGTTTTTACCGGTGATTTTATATAACAATGCTGCCGCTTGAATCATTTGCCCCGTATTGTAAGGATACTTGGCTTCCTGTACTTTGCCAGCCAAATTGATATTGTCCCAATACACGTGATCTTTCGGGTCTTGAAGGTTATCCTTCGTCCAACTGTAAAGCTGTATAGCTTGATCTAAATACGCTTGGGATTTAGTGGCTTCGTACAATTTGACCAAATACACAACTGCCGGCGCGTTCGAGCAGGTGTTTTTAGATTCCTTTTTCTGTTCGCACCAATAAATTCCACCGCCTAGCTTATCATCCATACCACTGGCGACAAAACGCCAAATTTCTTGCGCCTTATCCAAGTATTTTTGCTCTTTAGTCTGTAGGTATAAGTCCGTAAAATCGATACCCAACCACACATTATCATCATAAAAACGATCGGATGGCGCAGCGCTATTGATGTAGGATGCATATCCTGCTGGCTGACGTGTGTCATAATAATTATCCAACCCAGGAAGTACAATTTGATCGATATGGCTTTTCACATCTTCCGCATCACCATGCTCTAGCAGCGCAACATAAGCAGATAAACTTCCTGAAAAAGGCCACAGATAAGAGTATGGATTGGTTTTGCTCTGATTTTCGCCACCAGCAAGGTAGCTCGCGCTGTAAGTATCATCAAATGGATAATTTTCTCGAAGCAAATGTTTGCCATCGGGCACGGTATACAAATTCTCTATTTTGGATAGGGTTTCGCTTGCTTTCTCGTAATAGCCGTTTGCAGTTGGTGTCTGTGCGTTCAAAGTGCTAGATATACACAGGGCTATTCCCGCTGCTAGTATGTTTTTCGTCTTGTTAATCATCATTCTTACTATTTCTAATAAATTGGTACATGTACGATTCAGATGCTCTGGCTATTCTTCCCCTTTGTATATTTCTATGGAAAAATGCTGTATCGAAAACAGAATCGGGAAACAGGCACCTATGAATGGCACCTATTGGTACAAATTTAGATAGCCAACAGGTCTACTTGATGGATTTATCTAATGGAGAGACAAATTAAAAATAATTATGGGAAGTCACCACATTGATTTGACTATTTCCAGTTGGGGCTGATACGATGTTACGTTAACGAAAATAGCTAATATTAGGCGAAATGGAGATAAACATTTAGCTCATCAATTTAACAAAAAAGGTGCTACTTAAAGGATACACATCAAATAGCACCTTCTTAAAAACTACTTATATTTGGACATTGCTATGCTCATGTCTTTTTTTGTTAGCAATAGTAGCGCCTACAATAGCAGTAATGGCTCCCAATACGAGCGCAAAAAAACCCAAAATTGCGGCCTTACCTAATGCACTGGACGCTTCATCACCAATTCTTTTCGCTTCTTCTTTGGCTTTTTCAGCCGTTTGTTGTAATTGCTGCTTCGCTTGGTCTGCGGTTTCTGCCCAGTTGCGCACGATCATTTTGGCTTCTTCTTTCGACTTTCCTGTACGCTCAGAAACAATGTTTGCAAGCGCTTCCTGATCGGCTGCAGATAATATATCTTCTTGGAGATCGATTAGTTTTTTTATCAGCGATTGTCCTTCATCTTGTAGATTAGTTGGATCTTCGGCTACCTCTTTCCCAGATTTCTTAACTTCCTTTTTCGCTTTATCGAGTCTATTTTCTAGGTATTCTGGTTGCAACTCTTTCTTTCCACTTTGGCGAAGAAGTGTGGTAGCTTCTTTCTTCAGGTTTTTCAAATCTTCATTATCAATACCTAACTGACTACCTACCAAATTAGTGGCATCGGACGAAATATCGCTAATTACACTGCCAGCGGCATTAAATGTTTTCCCGACTACTTTTCCTATTCCGCCAAGGATATTTCCTAAAGATGATGTAACAACATAAAGGCTCAACAGAGTAAAAATAGCCCAAGTTAATGCGCCATGTACTATATTATCGATTTTATCGGCACTATTGTTTAACCATCCTGCTACCCAACCTCCAGCAAAAAGGGATAATAGGACAGAAATAAACCACCAAATAATGGTACCTGTACCGTATCCGCTAAAGGGGTTTGAATCTGTGGTTGGCGAAAAGCTGGTTAAACCAATACCTACGCCCAACATCGATAATAATAACTGTAGGATTATTGCCAATAGGACTCCTGTTACTACTGCGCTCCATGATATGCGCTTTAACTTAAAATAATATTCTTCTCTGCTTTGCTTGTTCATGTGATCCATAATAAAATTTGTTTTTTATTGTAAGTGTGATTTATGTAATTGAAAAATTGTTTCGCATTGTAAAGCGCAAGCATCCTTATCTAATAAAACCGCAAGTACGAGTACTAAATCAGAAATAATATTCTATCAACCTATAAAAATATCATTTCAACACACCGTAAGCCATCAGGTAAAAGCTCAATAAAAACCAAATTTAAATTTCTTTAAAAATAAATTTCATTTCATTTTTATAATGTAAAAACACGAAAAACACATAAAAGTTTATTTTAAAATTTATTTATTAATAAATATTCTAAAAAAGATACACAGATGTATTAAAAAGAAAAATTCACAAGGATGGCCGATTATCGGCCAGATACACCAGATAAATGAAGCGCTATATACAGGCTAGAAGAATCTAACATAACCCCCAACTAGTTAGTGTAATATAGATTGAGATAGAAATTCGACTGAATCATTAAGGATGGTTCAGTCGAACTTCTCTTGCAGATAGCGTGATGCAATAATTAGGAACGAATATTTCAGTAATTCGCGTTTACAAGTATTTCGTCGCACATGATGCGGAATGATGATTCCTGATTGGCGACTGTTTTCACATAGCGACCTTCGGTTTGCAACAGATCGCTCCAGGCGATATCTATCCAGCAGTCATGTTTATCATTAACAGAAGCAGGCATCGCTATGGTTTTCACTTTATCAAAGCGTCTGCCATCTATGGACACATAAAAATCTACCATAGTCGGCAACAAAACGCCTGCTGGGCGATAATGTAAAAAACGTGCCGCAAGCGACTGTATGGGCATTTGCTTTTTGAGATCGATAATCACCTCCATCTTTCCTTGGTCAAAGCTCAGCCACGTTGGTTCATCCACACTTTCTTGTCCTAGCTTGCCATCTGTTAGCATGGCCAACATATCAGACCCGACGCTCTTACTTTGCACCTTTACCGCAGCTCCCTTTGCTTGATGTAGCAAATCGCCTTTAAACGTTGCTTCTAGCAATGGCCAACGTCCTTTCCGCAGTTTCCAATCGTTAAAATCGTTATAAGATTGCGCAGAGTGGATCGGCTGACCAATAGGCATCGTCGATTTTACATCATCAATGATTCCATACACCGAAAAGCTAATCACCTTTTCGGCTCCGGCCATCGAGGCCGCTACAATCTGAGAAAGATAGCGTGGAAAGGCGGCTGGAATCAAAGCAGATTCACGTGTATTGTCTTCTTTCTCCCAAGTGAACGATTCTACGTTAGACCAAAATTGTATACCGGAATCTTTGTGTATCGCCCCTATTTTCATAAAATTCTCCTTCATACGCGGAATAGGCATGGGTTCGCGAACACAACCTACCTCATCTTGATAGGCAATAATGTCCACCTTCAGTTTTTTGACCTGTTCCGCAAATCGTGGATCGTCTATCGTTGCATGGCAAATACCATACGGCGATATCATCACTTTTTTACCAGGCGTTAGGCTTCTCGCTACTGCGGTTAAGGCGTTCGCTTCATGCACGGCCTCATCGGGAAGAATAGGCTCCATGCTATCTTCCACTGGTAGATACCAGCCGTAAAAAGATTTCCGATCGCCGAATAAAGAAGCGGTTTCGCGCATAATGCGTTGTTGTATCGCTTTAATCTTCGGATCACGAATATTATCATCCTGATTCACCGCCCAGCCGCTGCTCATAAACACGTGCATGCCATATTGATCGGCAGCTTCCATAATAGCTTCTACCGGACTTTGTTGTCCGTCAGGATAGGCAGCAGGCATAAACTCCGAAGGATAAAAAGATTTACCATCATTGGCCACCGCCATAATCACTAAATGGGAAAGTCCCATGTCGGCATATTCCTTGATTTTGGTTTTCCAAAACTCGGGCAACAGACAGTCCACATGTGCAGGATTCATGTATTTATTGCGCACATCTTGATACGGCAGGTTGAGCCAAGTTCCTTTCAGCGGTTTCACTTCCTGTGCATATAAGTTTGCTGGCATCGCTGCGGCGAAACAGGCACAAGCAAGTAGAGAAGAGTATATTTTAGATGATAATGATCGCATTCGATATGTTTTTATAGATAATGGTAAAATTAATTGATATACATCCAACCCAGACCTTTTTCGGTGTATACCATCTTCCATTGTGCGCCTTGCTCTTTTATAAGCGCTAAAGGCACAATAGCATCGGCGATGACTTTGGATTGTAACGAGGCCTCTTGGTAGAGTTTTCTATTCACCGGATTGGAAAGATTGCCTTTAGGCCAAATGCCTTCCTTTTTGGAAAAGGCATACTCATAGGCCGTGTTGCTGTAATAACCGGATTGCAGCGAAAGATCAAAGACACGCAACCACCAGCTTGGATCTCGCTTTTGCACGTTTGGATTGCTATGACTCAGCGACACAATATCTGCTTGGATGCTAAGAGCTACCTTCGGATTTGCCGTTTTTATGGCTTTCGCCATTGGCTCGTACGCTAGCAAATAATCTGGACTTAATGCAGGATCCAGCCAATCTTGCGCAGCAGTCTGCAACACCAACATATCGGGCTGCACCTCTTTGGCAAGCGCAGGCATGTCCAAGCCGAAGTGCTCGCGAATCTCTGCGATTGTGCCTTTGCGCACTCCCATGCCCCATACGGCATACAAGACTTCGGGTTTTGTTGCTTTGATAGCTGCTTTTATTTTTTGATTGAAGGAGATTATAGCTCCTGCTCTGAAGTCCATCCATTGCGTATACAAATGCTGATCTTGTTGTATGTAATCGAATGAAAGCGTGACCGCATTATTACCTACATATTTCTTGGTAAAAGCTTTGCGGGCGTACTGACTGACATCACCATAGAAACCATTCCCTGTCAAGGTCTTCCATTCTGGAAAATAGCTTTCGGCAAATTCGATACCGTCGACATCGTAATTTTGTAAGATACGCTTTACTCGATCGACCTGCCAAGCGACAAATTCCGGCCGGTGAAAAGAATAGAATTTGATACCAGGATTGGGATAAGGTTTGATAAACTCCATGTGCCAATCCGTAGGTAGGCTCGAATTACCATAAACACAATTGCCCAACAGCATGATCCACACGGCAATACTTTCCCTCTTTAATGCGTCGAGATAGTCAGGTTTCAACAGTTCATCGTTCTTACTGCCATCCCAATCTTTGACAATAAAGAAATGTACCGATTTGATATTCGCCATGCGAAGATCGGCAATCAACATTTCGGGAGAAATTTGTTGTTGATAGAGTACATCAGGATCGATTTGTATGGAGTTGCCTTTTACCTTCTTCAGTTGTGGCGTTTCTACGAATAGTTTATTTCCGTTTTCCACGGTATCGCTACCTTTGGACGGTTCCTGTGGTGTCACTGTTTTCGTGCCGCAGCTCGTCGTGCTAATCCACAGCAAAGCGCCACAAGCTATTGCACTCCAAGTGCTGTAAAACTTCTTTTTTCTCATAGTTTTTATTTTATGACGCGATCTTCTACGGGCCAATCCATCATGGTTGCGATGTAAGGGACGAGGAAAGTTGCTATTTTTTGATGACCGGATTCACCCGGATGCCAAGCCGCGCCCATGTCCGAATCATCGTTGATCACGCCGTGCAAGGAAGAGGTATGTTGTAGATTAGGATCCTTTAATTGACTGACTACATCGCTGATATAATGCAAATACTGATCACCGAGACGAGGTACAACACATAAAATCTTGACCTTGCTTCCATAAGCATCGCGCACCTGTCGGATAATACGACGGTATGCTGTTTCAAATTCCGTCTTTGATGGTGCTGGCTGTGTCGAAAAATCATTTAAACCTAGATTGATCAAGACCATATCGGGTGTGTATTGATCGAAGTCATACCGTGTTGTTGTATCGCTATCTAAGGTATTCAACATTAAATCCTTCATCGTATATCGAGAGCTGGTCAGCGAATCGCCATAATTCCGAACGGCACCTCTGCCAGAGTGGGCAATCAGTGCGTAATCTGCCTGAAAATACCGCCCTAAAATGCATGCGTAGGTTTTATCCGCATTTTCGGTAGCTACGGTAAAAGGTTGGTTCTTATGCGTGCCATCCGCACCGTATCCGACGGTGTAGGAATCCCCAATAAATTCGATAAAGCGTTTGTTTCGTGGTAATACACGATGCAAAGAAGATTCCTTATCATGCACAAAGCCCTGAATGGTCGTGCAGCCAAATTCGCCTTCCGAACGTTTTTGCACGCGTATAACATGCTTAGCATTTTTTTTAAGCTTGGAGACCAATTGTATGATGGTATCTGGAGTAGTGATGACAAAGTTTTTGTACAGTTGATTGTCTATAAAAACATTATAATGACTTTCTCCACTATCCGAAGCGCGCATAGCAACCGATTCGCCTTCCAAGACAAATTCAAAGTAGGTACCGACCCAGTCAAAGGTAACTTCGTCCTGCTCACTAACGAGGGTGCGACCTACGTAAGTGACTTCAGCACTGTTAGCGGGAACGAATTTTTTGTACTTTTCTTGCGAAAAGCAATTCGAAACACATCCCCAAACCAACAATAGAAATAGCGTTATTATCTTCATAGTTATACAAATAGAAACTTGGTACGTGATTCTGTTGAATCATGCACCAAGTTTCATGAACTAAACAATTGTTATCTATTGTAACTCATATCGTAGGCCATTACCCCCGCATATGTTTTATCATTCGTTGCCATCGTGGCGAAGATCGAAATCTTTTTGCCCTGTACGCGAACATCAATATCACCATAGCGATTGTAGTTGGTACCGCCATAAGCTTCCGATTCGAAGAGCATAAAATCTCGGTAACCAGCAGATTCTGCTACGAGCGTCATCTTATTCGGATCGGTAATGTCGTACACTTTTACGTGCGTCGCATCCCACGCGAAGAAGCCCTGGGTCAACGTCGCCATAAACTGATTTGCACCGACGGTAAAGACTTCAAAATCCAACATCTTATAATAGTGATTAGAAGACGCCATCGGGAATACGTCCATCGTTGGAGTGAATTGCACAAAACGACTTCCTTTTTCTCTATTAGCATCCGTACCTACATAATTACAATAGGTCAGATAATGATCGGAGTTGGCATCCAAAGATTTCCGTTGTACGGTCGCATAGGTCCACGGATCTGCTGCCGCATAGCGAATAATTGTTGGAGTGGTATTGACCACCTCGCCATCATTGAATTCCCAATAGTAAACTTGATTGTTGTTGGGCGCCGTCGCATACACGTATGCCTTCCCCTGCTTCAAATTGCCAATCACAGAAACCTTTCGGCCCAAGTCTACCGGAGCACCCGCTCCTGTTGTGTAGTTTAGAATAAGCTTAGGTGCGCTATCTACATCTTCATAATAATACAACATCAAACCCGCAGAATAAATATTGTAACGGTTCACAATGAAATGATCCGCATCATCAGCCACAACTTGCATACAGAAAGTAGTCGGTGCTGGAATTGTTTTCACATATTCCCCATCGGCAGCATTGTACACGCGTACACCCACAGTAGCACCTAAAGTACCGCCCGAGAAATCAGCTACTAAAATCTGATCTTTGATGAGTGCCATACCAGAAATATTAGTACGAAGGATGCCCAGTTTGTCTGCGTTATAAAACCACCGTTTTTTGAAGGTGGTGCGCGGCAAAGTCGGCACAGCTTTGATGATATGCCGTTTGGTATTGCCGTCACCATCTGTTACGCTGACTTGTATGGGATTGGTGAAGTCCATAATTCCGGCGAGAGCCGGCTCCATACGCGCATTGTTCTGTAAACTTGCGGTTGCTTTCAGCTTGGAAATATCCACTGGTTCTTCTTCCGTCGTTGGCACTTCTACGTAAATCGTGTCGCCATCGTTATAAGGACCTGCGGTCTTCGCCATGTATTCAGTTGTCTGACCAGGAATGGCAAGCATGAAATTTTGCAGCCCCACATTGAACTGGGTATTTTTATGTAGTTCTACCTTTTGGCAGGCTACGGCGCTGATGGCAGTGATCGCCATCAACATGTATTTTGAATAATTTTTCATCGATCCGTGCTTTTGGTTATTTCCACTCACTAAATTGCTCTATGTTCGCGTTCCGTTGCAATTCTGCAATCGGAATTGGGAAGCGATTGTATTTCTCCGGGTAAACGCGACTGCGCCCATTATCAGAATCCACTAATGTATAGGTCAACTTGCCATCAGTAGCTTTCGTAATCTTTACACCGACGGCATTTGTACCATTCAAAACAGTGGTAGCAAGCGCCCAACGACGTAAATCCCAGTAACGATGTCCTTCAAACGCGAGCTCGACCATGCGCTCCCGACGAATGAGATTAAGCAACTGCCCAGCGTTGGTTGCCGTTAGATCTTGTGTAAAACCGGCGCGACGACGCACTTTATTCAAGGCTTCTAACCCGTCTACCAACTGTCCTTGCTCGGCCAAGGCCTCCGCTTGGATCAATAATACTTCGGCGTAGCGCATGAAATAAAATGTCAATTCGCCTCTACCCAGATCGGTTAGTTTTTCATCAAACAGCTTACGCATGTAGTAACCAGTAGATGTGGTACCTCCACCGATGGCAAATCCTTCTTTGGTTCCTTCTACCGTTTCCACTGTACGCCCTTTCCAAGATGCACCATTATACAATATTGAGGCATAGAATCGTGGTTCGCGACCTGCATATGGAGCGGCAGCATGCACTGGGTTACTCCAGCTGAAATTGGTGCCATCAGCCATCTGATATTCTCGTACCAAATTTTCGGTCGGACTGATTTGTGCATAACCTCCGTCTAGCGGGGGGCCAAAAAAGTAATCAAACGAATAAGAGAAATTAGGCGCTAAGAAACCAAATTCTAAGATGCTTTCCTTGTTTTCCGAACCCTCGCTGCGGCGTTGATTAAAGAGTGCTTTGTAGTCCGCATGAAGATCATAAAGGTTTAATATCTGTAAAGCATCGACCGCATCGGAGCTCGCTTTCCAGCGTTTGGCGTAGAGCATGGCACGTGCTTTTAGACCCAATGCAGCGCCTTTGGTTACTTTGCCTCGCTTCGCAGCAGGCACGGTCGCCGGTAATTGTGCGGCCGCTTTATCTAAGTCAGCAGCAATGAAGTTCCATACCTCGTCGGGGGTACTAAGGTTTCTGCCCACGCCATCGTTCAAATCATTGTACAGAATGACGCTGGCGCCATAGCGCTTGGCCAATTCGAAATAAACATAAGCTCTAAAGAACAGTACTTCGCCTTCGGCGCGCTGATAAAATTCGGTCGGCAAACCAGTTCCTTTGGTAGCTAAACCTTCTAAAAATTCATTACAGTGCCGAATCCAAGTATAGCCCCAAGCCCAATTATCCAATGGATTGGCACCGGGAGTAATGGTTGAAGATCCTAGAATTAACAGGTTTACCTCATCGTTGGGCGTGTTCTTCTTAAGCAAATCGGCATATGCGTCTTGATTGACGTGTGCACTATAATAAGATTGACCGATCAATGGGTAGAACTTATTCAAGGATAGCTCTACGTTGGTTTCACCACTCCAAGCCACTTCTTCACCGTATACATCAGTAAGTTCAGGTTCTATCGAGCAACTTTGTAAACATAGCATCGTTGCCAAGGCTAGTATGCTACAGTTATATTTCAATTTCATCGTCGTAGGAATTAAAAAGTAAGTGATAAACCGAATTCGAAAACACGCTGTTGCGGATAATAACCTTGATTCACACTCGGCATCTCCGGATCTAGATAATCCAAATTACTCCAAGTGATGAGATTGCTACCAGAAACGTAACAGCGGATGCGCTGAATAGTAGCTTTGGCTAACCAAGATGCTGGCAATGTATAACCGATTTGTGCTGTTTTCAAGCGAAGGTAGGCGCCATCTTTTATCCAAAAAGAGGAGAATTTACCACCACTTTGCGCTGATTGTGTACTCAGACGCGGATAAGCCGCATTGGTGTTCTCTGGTGTCCACGCATTTTCCAACAAATATTTCGGTGAGTTACCATCTTGATAAAAAGGCATCGTATAGAAGGTATTATCATAGATACCCGAACTGGTGTACAACCCCGACAAAGCTACATCAGACAATGCTGCACCTTGGAAGAAAGCGTTAAAATCTAAGCCTTTGTAGGATCCACCCAAGTTAAGACCAAACATCATCTCTGGCAGATCACCTCTACCGATCACCGTCCAATCTTGTTCGAAAGTAATCCGACCATCGCCATTGAGATCTTTGAGTTTAATCTCACCAGGGCGTGTCGGTCCGAAGAGTGCGCTATTATCGATCTCTTCTTGACTTTGGAAAAATCCATCCGACACGAAACCGTATTTCAAACCAATCGGCCTACCTGTTCTACGCAAATAATCAGGCACATTAGCATCCTCCGTAGTTTCGATAACCTTGCTGCGAGCAAAACTAACATTTCCACGTACGTTCAAATTAAAATCTCCAATGGTATTGCGATGCGATAACACCAATTCGAAACCGCGACTATCTACGATACCCGAGTTGATGAAACTTGGGAAATAACCACCGAAAGACGGTGGATTAAGACCAGACTGTCCTTGCAAGATATCTTTGGTAACGCGGTAAAAAACATCGGCTTCTACACCAAGAAGTCCATTCCATAAAGTGGCTTCCACACCTCCATTATAGGTCGTTGTCGTTTCCCAGCGAATGTTTTGATTCGGAACGGTGGTAATGTTCAGCGGTTTTCCGCCATTATTTCCAATCATCACGACAGGATTAGCTCCTAGTGTCATGGTTCTTAAAAATTGGTAATCTCCGATTCTATCATTTCCTAGCTTACCGATTGATCCACGAATCTTCAAATCATTGACAAAGTCGACATCCTGAAAAAACGATTCTTTAGAAATTCTCCATCCGGCAGAAACCGCAGGAAAGATATCCCAACGGGTGTGAGCGGGTAGCATCGGAGATCCATCATAACGACCCAAGACTTCCAACAAGTATTTGTCTGCATAATCGTAGTTGAAACGGAATGAATAACCCGCTCTACTGAACATGCCATGACCACCTTTTACTAAATTATCAATAACCTCTTCACCGAAGTTCAAGTCCATTATATCTGTGATGGGATAACCGCGTCTGCCACCAGATAATGAACTATTGTCTGTACGCATGTACTCGTATAAAAACAAGGCATTCACGGAGTGCTCGCCAAATTTATTAGCGTAGCTGATCGACGGCTGAATGGTTTTCTGCCAAGAATCGGTAAACCACTGATTCAAGCTGGCTATTCCAGAGTTAGCGTGTCTTGCCCAAGCCATGGAGTACTGCCGTGTGGAGTTGTTGTATACATCTAAATAGTAAGGCAATAAAGTCGACTTGCGCATGGTATATCCTTTGTCAAATGCACCATTTACTTTTAGTCGTAAGCCGGATACGCCAGGCACTTCGTATTCTAATGATAAATTAGATTGGAAACGGTTGGAGCGGGATGAATTTTCTCCCGAAAAGTCGCGTGCTGCTAAGGGGTTTTGATTTCCATTGCCCGGATTCAAACTACCGATAGGAACACCGTCAGCATTATAAGCCGGTAAAAAAGGATAGGACATCATCGCTTGTGCAAAGATGGATGCATAGCTATTCCCTAATCCAGCAGATAAACCCGGCTCTTTGCGGACATCATCGCGGTAGGCCATATTGAGAGAAAGTTTTAGGTTATCCAAAATGTCTGCATCAAAGTTGACACGTGCATTGTAGCGATCGTACGAAGTACGGTCAATCAAACCGTCCTGATTGAATGCACCAGCCGATACGAAGTAACGGTAGCGATCAGAACCTCCGTTGAGCGTCAAGTTATTGGTCACGGTTGGAGCGCTGCTCTTGAACAACATGTCGAACCAGTTGGTATTGGCAAAAACACCTTCGGGATCACCATTAGTAATACGGTTGATTTCATCTGGACTGAAGCGTCGCGAGGCTTCGGCTATACCATCCAATTCCTGTGCCTTATTGTAATAATATGCGTACTCTGTCCCATTCAAAAATTCAGGAAAGGCGGTATTGGTATTCATAGCATAAGAACCGTTATAGGTTAGCGTAGGCTTTTGCATCTTTCCTCTTTTGGTAGTTACCAAGATTACACCATTTGCACCACGCACGCCGTAAATGGCTGCAGAAGCATCTTTTAATACCGAAATCGATTCTACCTCATCGGGATTGATTTGCGGGAATTCTCGTTCGATACCGTCTACAATGATCAATGGTGCGTTATTGCCCAAGGTATTGTAACCACGCACCATGAGCGAAGCGCCATCGGAACCGGGCTGACCGCTAGCTTGTCTTGTCACCAATCCCGGCAAGCGACCTTGAAGCATAGAAGATAGATTGGCTGTTGGTGCTGTTTTGAGTTCATCGCCGCTAATCTGTGCAATTGCTCCTGTTACACTGGTCTTCTTCATTTGTCCGTAACCGACTACAACCACCTCTTCTACGAGCATATCATCTGCGTTGAGCAGGAATACTATGGGTTGATTACCGACATTGACGACCGTATCTTTGGAAGTATATCCGATAGCAGATAGGGAGATACGCACTTTATTGCCTTCCACAGGCAAGTAGAAACGTCCCGAAGCATCGGTAGAAGCGCTCCCCTTATTTGTCGCTTCGCGTATACTTACCGCTTGGAGCGGTTGCCCATTTCCGGCATGGCGAACAATACCCTCGAGGCGGGACTGCTGCGCGTACGATCTTGTGGCAGCACAAGAAAGCAGGCACAAGGCAAGCAAGGCAGGAGAAAACGCCATGTTGCGCTTCTGCCCCTTTCTGCTGGATCGCTTTTGTTTAAACAGCTTCATAATAGTTTTTGGTTAATTGTGGTAGATGGTCTTGCATAGTTTTTAATAAATATTTTTATAAAACATTGCAATATTAAAATAATTTAAAATATAAAGATGGTAAAATAATTTTCTTAAATAAAACTTCACGAAAAATTAATATGATAAAATTCCCTAAAGCTGTGCTATTTGGTCACCGATCGCTTAGACAACTTGCCTTTCATGGTCTTTTCTAGGTATTTCTTGTACTGGTTAAACAGATCCAGTGTGCGCTCTTCCCCTATTCGGATAGACATTTTCGGATCGTTGAATACACCTGGAAATTGATAACAGAGTATTTTTTCGAAGTTTTTAAAGAGATTTAGATCATGTACGATTTCGTCCAATGGCCGCGGATAAAGTGACTGATCTTCGTTGAACAAAAAGGTTTCCAGATCAAACCACAAATGCGCACCTGCATCGTTGCAAAGCGCTTGTAGCAGGTCTGCCGATTCTTTTCCTGTAAGATCTCCCTCTGGCATGCGCGCAAATCCAAAAGGGCATAGAATATCGAGGTTCTGTAACAATGCCGGATAAGTATCCAATCCAATAGGTACCTGCATGCTATTGGTGGCCAACATCACTGGTTTTGCTGGTGCGATCTGGTTGCAATATGCTTTGAACTCACGAAAGAAATCGACAATCTCTTTTTTGCGCTGTAAGCGCATTTCGCCATTATTTTCCCAGTTATCCAAGTTACCTCCGCTTTCTTCAGAAACATAGAAACCGTAGAAAGAAGGGTGATGGCCATATTTATCCCACAACTCCTTCGCTACTTTCTTATGCCATTCCAGCGATTCGGTCGTGAAATCGAACCAAGCAAACATCCCCACGCCCACAAA
>JAAIGF010105419.1_pt1 | contig 16893 bp, 16 predicted proteins | sample 6487441 | NCBI WGS metagenome assembly JAAIGF01 (sample SAMN13974129, study PRJNA590717) | phyllosphere metagenome | biome: pepper field; feature: multiple bacterial spot infested pepper fields; material: pepper leaves; isolation source: leaves from pepper fields | host: Capsicum annuum ... | reverse complement strand
GGGCGCACGTACCACTGCTGGTTGGCCGTGCCCTTGTCCGCCGACTGCTTGAGGAGAGCGCCCTCGTGCTTCGTGTTGCCGGGAATGCCGGCGACGAGACCGGTGGCGACATTCGTGAGGACGTAGGCAGTGCCCTGGTCGAATGCGACGACGGCGTCGTTCGACGAGGCAGGAGCGGCGAAAGCGGGCGGAGCGATCAATGCCCCCGCCGCGATCACCGAGAACGTGGCTGCGCTCGCGAGCACGGCCCAAGATGTGCGTTTCATGGTTTCCTTCGGCTGCCGACCGTCGTGAGGAACAGATCGGCGAATACGGGTAATAGCCGAAAGCTATCGACCGCCTGTGCGATCTTGCGTTTGTTGCGCAGTCCTTGGCGCTTTCTTGAGGTTCCACGGCACCGCACGCCGAACCTCTCGTCACGGTCCTCCGGCGCCGCCCGTCGACGGCCTCGCGTCGACCGAGGGACTCACCACCCCCGACCGGTCGTCGACCAGGCGACGGCGCCCGATCCACCCGGTGAGGCCACGCCCGTCCCTCCAGACGACGAGCAGCGCGCCCGTCGCGAGCGCGAGCACGAGGGCCGACAGCGACCACGGCGCGGGAAGTCCGGCGAGCACGGCGTACGCACCGGCTCCCGTGAGGAACCGCAGCGGTCGCGCGACCCACGCCGGCAGCACACCGTTCGTGAACCGCACACGCGTGGCGAGATCGCCGACCGATCGGCCCGTCAGCAGGATCACGACCAGCCAGACGGCCGCCGAGACCCCCGTCCCCGCGAGCGAGGCCACCTCGTCGGTCGAGACCGTGGCGCCATCCCCCGCGGTGAGGGCGATCGCGGCCTGCACGACGACGGAGACGGCGAAGCCGACGAGCCACACTCCCACCACGTCGCACACGATTCCGAGCAGGCGGCGGCGGCGTCTCACCGGGCGGGGCTGCTCGGCATCCGGGCTCTTCTGCACCCCACGGTGCTGCGCGGGCACCGCGAACGCGAGCACCGACCCGAGGAGCGCTCCGGAGGTGTTGGCGATCAGATCATCGACGTCGAAGACGCGATAGGCGCACGGGAAGATCCCCCAGACGCCGGTGAGCTGCGTCGTCTCGATGATCCCCGAGACGACCAGGCCGGCGAGCCCCGCGATCAGGATGCCGCGACCGCCCAGCACCCGCAGGAAGAACCCGAGCGGAAGGAAGAGCAGCACGTTCAACGCCACCTGCAGCACGACGGGGTCGGTGAGGTAACGACCCGAGACGGCGACGGCGGCGCGGATCTCGTCGACGAACTCGAACGGCCGCAGGTTGATGCCGGCGCACCGGTAGGCGTCGCCATCCGGCAGGGGGACCAGCGTGTAGGTCCAGATCGCCCAGAAGTACACCGCGGCGCCCGCCCACAGCGCGGTGCGCCAGAGCGTCAGACGCCCGCGGCGGCGGTAGCTGACCGCGACGAACGGCACGAACGCCAGCACCGCGACGACTCCGCCCGCGATCACGGCGAGCAGTCCCGATCGCACGATGTTGTCCACCCCGAGAGCTTAGGGAAGACCCCGAGGGGCGACCGTAGCCTTGTGGATATGTCCCCCGCCGCTTCCCTCCGCGACGCCCTGGTCGAGCAGGTCGACCGTACCGGCTTCGGCGCGCACGGTCTGCACGTGCGCGTCGGCGACGACGTCGCCGAGCATCGATGGCGACCCGACGTGCGGGAGGAGATCCACTCGGTCGCGAAGGCCGTCGCCGTCCTGGCGGCGGGGATCGCGGCCGATGAGGGGCTGATCTCGCTCGATGAACCCGTCGCCGAGCTGCTTCCCACCACGGCCGACATCACGCTGCGGCACCTGCTGACCATGACGAGCGGGATCGATCTCCCGTACTCGACCACGATGATGACCGACTGGCCCGACCTGTCCGCCGAGTTCCTCTCCCGCCCGGCGCGCGGCCGTGTCTTCCAGTACTCCAATGCCAGCACCTACACGGCGATGCACGCGCTCTCACAGCGCACCGGAGACATCGAGGAGTACCTGCGCCCGCGCCTGTTCGCCCCTCTCGGCCTGAGAGACGTCTCGTGGCGGCGCTGTCCGAACGGGCGCGTACTCGGCGGCGAGGGCATCGCGCTGCGCACCGAGGAGATGGCTCGCCTGGGTCTGCTGATCCGCGACGGCGGCGTCTGGAACGGTCGTCGCCTCGTCTCGACGGGGATCGTGGATGCCATGCACTCGGGCTGGGTCGAGACCGGCGGGGAGGGCGAGGGGTACCGTCGCTACGCCCTGTCCGGCTGGGACGGTCCCGGGGACGCATGGCGCCTGCACGGGGCGTACGGCCAGCTGATCGTCTTCGCGGGAGACGCGGTCGTCACGGTGACGGCGGACGATCACGGCGGCGCCGACGCCGTGGCATCCTTCATCGCCGACCGGGCCCGCTGAGCCGCCTCAGCGGGCCGCCGCGCGGGCGCCCCCGGGAGCGAACTCGGCCGCGGCATCCCGCAGACACTGGATGAACGACGCGGTGATCGCGGGATTGCGGGGGCGCTGCGGCGAGACCGCCATCAGCCGGCTCGTCGGAGACCCGGCGATCGGCACGACCGCGATCGACGGGGGAACGAGCTGTCGCACGGACTCGGGGAGGATGCTGACCCCGACGCCCGCGGCGACGAAGCCGAGGGCGGTCTCCTGGTGGACGACCTCCTCCACGATGCGGCGCGTTCCCGGCACCTCGGCGAAGGCGGCGGAGACGCGGTCCACGAAACCGGGCATGAGAGCGTGCGGGTACGAGATGTGCGGGGTGTCGATCAGATCGGCGGGCGCGACCTCGGCCCGCCCCGCGAGGGCGTGACCCGCGGGCACGCACGCGACCAGTCGCTCCTCGAAGACGACCTCGGCGTGTAGATCATCGCCCTCGCCGGGAACGTCGTCGCGCACGAGCGCCACGTCGAGAGTCCCGGCGCGCACGCGGTCCAGCTGTTCGCCCGAGGTCAGCGGGATCAGCGACAGCTCGACCTGCGGGCGCCGCGCGCGGAAGAGCGGCACGAGACCGGGGAGCACCGTGTAGTTGGCGGAACTGACGAAGCCCGCGATGAGCTCTCCGGTGAGCCCGTCGGCGAACTGCCGCATGTCGATCTCGATCGAGGCGACATCGTCGAAGAGCGCGCGGACCCGCTCGCGCAGATGCCGCCCGGCGGCCGTGAGGGAGACCTGGCGGGTCGTGCGCTCGAAGAGCGCGACGCCGAGCTCGCGCTCGAGGTGCCCCACCTGCACGCTCAGCGGCGGCTGCGACATGTGGAGCTTCTCGGCGGCGCGGCCGAAGTGCAGCTCGTCGGCGACGGCCGCGAAATAGCGCAACTGGCGCAGCTCCATCGCAGCACCATACGGGCGTCGTATTACCGCCGGATTTCGGCTCGATTGCGAGCGCATCGATATCAATCGCGCCCGAAACAGGTATTTGACCGGCCCGAGGAAATGCCCGTTTCCTGGTCCCAGCACACCCGACGAATCGTCGCATCCGACGCCCCCAGGAGGACACCGTGGCCGCCAGCCCCGACACCCGCATCGACATGCTCTACCTCAGCGAGCCCGAGGTCATCGCCGCCGGCATGAAGGACATGGCGCGCTGCATGGACGTCATGGAAGAGGTGCTCGTCCTCGTCGCCAAAGGTAATTACCGCATGGCCGGCAGCTCGGCCAACTCGCACGGCGCGCAGATCGGTTTCCCGGCGTCGTCGCCGTTCCCGGGCATGCCGCTGGATGCCGCCGACCGCCGCTTCATGGCGATGCCCGCGTACCTCGGCGGGCGCTTCGACACCGCCGGGGTGAAGTGGTACGGCTCGAACATCGACAACCGCGAGAAGGGCCTCCCCCGCTCGATCCACCTCATCGTGCTGAACGACAAGGAGACCGGCGCCCCCTACGCGATCATGTCGGGCAACCTGGAAAGCGCGTACCGCACCGCCGCGGTCCCCGGCGCCGCGGCGAAGAAGCTCGCCCCGATCGGCGCGGAATCCCTCGGCATCATCGGCCCGGGCGCGATGAACAAGAGCGCCCTGCACGCGATGACGACCGCGCGCCCGAGCCTGCACACCATCCGCATCAACGGCCGCCGTCGCGTGACCGCCGAGGCCTTCGCCGACTACGTGCGCGAGCACTACCCGCAGTTCACCACGATCGAGATCGCCGAGACGGTCGAGCAGGCCGTGCGCGATTCCGACATCGTCTCCGAGGCCGTGACGGGTCTCGTCGGCTCCGAGAACTACCCCTACATCGACGGCGATTGGATCAAGCCGGGCGCCTTCCTGAGCCTCCCGGCCAACCTGCGCATGGACAAGGAGTACACCCTCTCGGGCAAGGCGCGCCTGATCGCGGACGCCAAGAAGATCTACGAGGCGTGGGCCGAGGAGTACCCCGCCCCCTCGCACGAGACCGCGTTCGGCATGATCGGCCTCTACTGGCAGGACCTCATCGAAGCGGGCGAGCTCGACGAGTCGCGCGTTGTGAACATCGGCGACGTCTTCGACGGCACCGCCGAGGGCCGCGAGTTCGATGATCAGCCGGTGCTCTTCAGCGTCGGCGGCATGGGCGTCGAGGACGTCGCGTGGGCGAAGACCGTCTACGAGAACGCAATCGAACTCGGCATCGGTACGACGCTCAACCTCTGGGACGCCCCGGACCTGGCATGAGCGAGACCACGTCCTTCCTCGTCATCGGCGCCGGCCTCAGCGGCGCGGCGGCGGCGTGGCGGCTGGCCCAGTCGGGTGCGGACGTCGTGGTCGTCGAGCGCGACGTCCCGGCATCCCACCTGGGAAGCTCGCACGGCTCCGCGCGGATCTTCCGCTACGCCTACGCCGACCCGTTCTACGTCGACCTGGTCGCCCGGGCGCGCGGCAGCTGGGACGAGCTGGAGGCCGCGAGCGGTCGCCGACTCATCACCCCGAGCGGCTCGCTCGACTTCGGCTCGGTCCGCGATCCGCGGGGTCTCGCCGAGGCCCTCGACACCGTCGGCGTGCCGCACGAGCTCCTGAGCAGAACGGATGCCGAGGAGCGCTGGCCGCAGCTGCGCTTCGACACCGAGGTGTTGTGGCATCCGGATGCCGGTGTGCTCGATGCCGAGGCCTCCGTCCACGCCATGCTCGAGCTGGCGCGGGCCGCGGGCGCCGAGGTGCGGACGGCCTGGGAGGCCGCCTCGGTACGCCGGGCCGGTGCCGGGTACGCCGTGACCTCGACCGCGGGCGACACGATCGTCGCCGGACAGGTCATCGTCGCCGCGGGCGGGTGGCTGCCCGCGCTGCTGGCGGACCTCGACCTGCCTGCGGACTTCCGCGCGGCGCTGCCCTCGTTCGAGGTGCGGCAGGAGAACGCCTTCCACTTCCCCTATCGCGATGAACAGGACACCGGAGCGACCGCGGACGACGCGGCGACGTCGTGGCCGACCTTCATCTACAAGGGCGACGACATCCAGATCTACAGCCTCCCGGGCGGCCGCGACGCCGACTTCGCGGGGCAGAAGATCGCCGAGTACAACGGCGGACGCACGATCGACTCGGCGCGCGAGCAGGACGGCGTGATCGACCCGACCAACCGCGACCGCGTGCGCGACTTCGTCGGCGCGTCCGTGCCGGGGCTGGAGACCGCGCCCTACGCCGAGGCGACGTGCCTGTTCACCAACGTGCCGCGCGACGACATGATCATCGACCGGGCCGAGGGGATCACGATCCTCTCACCATGCTCGGGGCAGGGCGCGAAGTTCGCGCCGCTGCTCGGCGAGCTCGTATACGACCTCGTGGCCGGGTCCGGCCGCGCGGGCGAGCGCTTCCGGGCGACCGGGCAGCGGTTCACGGAGGTCGTGCGGTGACCGGCGACGCCAACGTGCTGCTCGCCGAGATCGCCGGAATCGGCGTCGACCCCGCGGGCGGCTATGCACGCCCGGTGTTCTCGCCCGCTGAGGCGGAGCTGCGGCAGTGGTTCGTCGCCCACGCCGTGCGCCGCGGGCTCGACGTCGAGACCGATCGCAACGGCATCCTGTGGGCCTGGTGGGATGCCGACGGGCCTCTCGACCGCCGCGGTGCCGTCGTGACAGGGTCGCACCTGGATTCCGTGCCGGGAGGGGGGAACTTCGACGGCCCTCTCGGGGTGGCCAGTGCCCTCGCCGCGGTCGATGTGCTGAGGGCGCGCGGCGTCACTCCCCGCCGCTCCCTCGCCGTGGCCGTCTTCCCCGAGGAGGAGGGCTCGCGCTTCGGCGTCGCCTGCCTGGGCTCGCGCCTGATGACGGGGGCGGTCGCGCCCGACCGGGTGCGCGCGCTGCGCGACAGCGACGGTCGCACCTACGCCGAGGTCTCGAGCGAGGCCGGCTTCGACCCCGAGGCCGTCGGCCCGGACCCCGAGCGGCTGGCGGGGCTGTCGGCCTTCGTCGAGCTGCACGTCGAGCAGGGGCGCGGGCTCGCCGACCTCGACCAGCCGGTCGCCCTGGCCGGCGCGATCATCGCGCACGGACGCTGGCGCGTGCGGGTCGAGGGGCGCGCCGACCACGCCGGGGCGACGCTCATGGCCGACCGGCAGGACCCGGTCGTCGTGGCATCCGAGACCGTCCGCGCCCTGCGCGCCCGCGTGCTCGAGAGCGCCGACGCCCGCGGGACGGTGGGCCGGTTCGAGGTCACCCCCGGCGGCACCAACGTGATCGCCTCGACGGTCGATGTATGGCTCGACGTGCGCCACCGCGATGAGGACGTCGTGCGCGCGATCGTCGCCGACGTGACCGCTGCGACCGAGGCCGCCGCCGACGCCGAGGGATGCGTCGCCACCGTCACCGAGCACTCGTTCTCGCCCACCGTCGCCTTCGACCCGGCCCTGCGCGCCGCCATGGCCGAGGTGCTCCCCGACGCCCCGGTGCTCGACACCGGCGCCGGCCACGACGCCGGCGTGCTCGCCACGCACATCCCGACCGGGATGCTCTTCGTCCGCAATCACACCGGGGCCTCGCACACGCCCGCCGAGACCGCCGACGCGGTCGACGTCGACGCCGGCGTCGAGGCCCTGGCATCCGTTCTCGAACACCTCCTGCTCCGCTAACGCTCCACCCACCCGCGGCCTCCTCGCGGGTGGTTCGATCTGCACTCGAAAGGACCTCTCTTGGACAGCGGAAACTTCACCTGGGCGATCGTCGCCACCGCGCTCGTCGTCTTCATGGCACCCGGTATCGCCTTCTTCTACGGCGGAATGGTCCGCGCGAAATCGGTCGTCAGCATGATGATGCTGAGCTTCGGCGCGATGGGGCTCGTGGGCGTCCTGTGGGTGCTGTACGGGTTCGGGATGGCCTCGCTCACCGACACGGCCGACGGGGCCTTCCCTGGCTTCCAGTTCGCCGGGAACCCGTTCGGCGAGCACTTCGCCCTCGCCGGGTACGACAGCGCCACCCTCATCACCGCCACCTACGGCGCGACCTTCGCCGTGGCCACCACCGCCCTGATCTCGGGGGCGATCGCCGACCGCGCGCGGTTCGGGTCGTGGATGATCTTCGCCGGCATCTGGGCGACCCTGGTCTACTTCCCCGTCGCCGGCTGGGTCTGGGGCGCGGGCGGGTGGATCTACGACCTCGGCGAGATCCTCGGCTTCTCGGCCGCGACGATCGACTACGCCGGCGGCACCGCGGTGCACATCAACTCCGCCGCCGCGGCCCTCGCTCTCGCGTTGGTGCTCGGCCGCCGCGTCGGCTTCGCCAAGGGCGCCCACCGCCCGCACAACGTCCCGCTCACCCTGCTGGGCGTCGGCATCCTGTGGTTCGGCTGGTTCGGCTTCAACGCCGGCGCCGAGGGAACGCTCGGGTTGCTCGGCCCCGACAACACCAACGCCGGCAAGATCATCGTCAACACCTTCGTCGCCGCCGCGGCCGCGATCCTCGGCTGGGTCAGCGTCGAGAAGATGAAGGACGGCAAGGCCACCTCGGTGGGCGCCGGCTCGGGGGCGATCGCGGGCCTGGTCGCCATCACCCCGGCATGCGCCGCACTCGAGCCGATCTGGGCCATCGTGCTGGGTCTCATCGCCGGCGCGGTGTGCTGCCTGGCCATCGAGCTGAAGTACAAGCTCGGCTTCGACGACTCCCTCGACGTGGTGGGTCTGCACGGCATCGGCGGCTTCATCGGGTGCTGGTACCTCGGCTTCTTCGCCAACGGCACCGGCCTGTTCATGGGCGGCAACTACGAGCAGCTCGTGCTGCAGATCGTGGCCTCGGTCGCCGTGGCCCTGTACTCGTTCGGGATCGCCTACGTGGTCGGGATGGTGATCGAGAAGACCATCGGGTTCCGCGTCAAGAACCAGGACGAGGTGGCCGGCATCGACACCGCCGTCCACGGCGAAGAGGCGTACGCCCTGGTCTGAGTCCGCCGCGGGCGGGGAGGGCGTACCCCCTCCCCGCCCACCCCCTCGAGGAGAGTCATGAGACACGACGTCATCGTCCCGCGCGACGTTCCCGAGCAGCCGTGGAGCAACGGCGCCGGGTCGCGCCGCGTGCTGCTGCACACCTCGCACTGGGTCGTCAGCCTCGCCGAGATCCGGGAGGCCCGGACGTTCTCGCCGTTTCCCGGACGCGACCGGTTCCTCATCCCCCTGGACGGCGCCGAGCTGACGCGGCGCATCGGCGCCGTCGAGCACCGGGTGAACCACGATCGCCCGCTGCGGTTCCGCGGGGAGGACGAGGTCATCAGTTCGCCGACGGACAGGTGCGTTCGCGTGCTCAACGTCATCACCACCCGCGACACCGCCACGGTCGGCGTGACCGTACGCCGTGGAGGCTCCCCCGCGGCGACCCCCGCGAACGCGACCGTGCTCCTCGACGGGTGGGCACGCGTCACCCGGCGGCTGGTCCCGTCGGGGACCGTTTTCCTCGGCGGGTCCACGCCGGTCTTCTCCGACGACGCGGTCGTCGCGGACCTGCACCTTCGGCATCATCCGACCCGGGCGAACCCTCACCGCCACGGGCGCGGGGTCGCCTCGGCGGGCGGCGGTCTCCATCACGGTCTGGCGACCATGCCATGAACGTCGAGCGCGTCAGATTGCGCATGACCCTCAGTGCGCGTAATGTCGCGCGCCGTGACTGAAGAAAGTCGCGAGCCCGGCGTGGAGACGCCGATGGCCAAGCGCATCCTCATCGGCGAGCCTCTGACGTCGGAAAAACTCGACGAGCAGCTCCTGCCCAAGAAGATGGCGCTGCCGATCTTCGCCTCCGACGCCCTCTCCTCCGTGGCCTACGCCCCGCAGGAGCTGCTGATGATCCTGCTCATCGGCGGAACGGCCCTGCTGACCCTCAGCCCGTGGGTGGCCGTGGCCGTCGTGACGCTGCTCGTGGTGGTCGTCCTGAGCTACCGGCAGCTCATCAAGGCGTATCCGTCGGGCGGCGGCGACTACGAGGTCGCGAGCAAGAACCTCGGCGAGGTCCCCGGGGTGATCGTCGCCGCCGCGCTCCTGGTGGATTACGTCCTCACGGTCGCCGTGTCGGTGGCATCCGGGGTCGACAACATCATCTCGGCGCTGCCGGAGCTGAACCCGTTCCGCGTGGAGATCGCCGTCGGCTTCGTGATCCTCATCGTCATCGTGAACCTGCGCGGCGTGCGCGAGGCCTCGAGCGTGTTCGCGATCCCGACCTACCTCTTCATCGGCTCGGTCGGGATCATGATCGTCGTCGGCCTCGGCCGGACCCTGCTGGGCAACGCGCCCGTGGCCGAGAGCGCGCAGTACGCCGTCCAGGCGGAATCGCTCACGCAAGCGGCCCTGATCCTGCTCGTCCTGCGGGCGTTCTCGAGCGGCTGCTCGGCCCTGACCGGCGTGGAGGCGGTGTCGAACGGCGTGCCCGCCTTCCGGATGCCGAAGATCCGCAACGCCCAGACGACGCTGACGATGATGGGCGGCATCGCCATCGTGCTGTTCGCGGGTCTGACGATCCTCGCCCTCATCTCGGGCGTGCACTACGCCGAGAACCCCTGCCACCTCATCGGCTTCGACTGCGCGAACAACCCGCAGCCGAGCCTCATGGCGCAGGTCGCCGCCGCCACGTTCGGCATGGGCAGCATCCCGTTCTTCATCATTCAGGCCGCCACCGCGTGCGTGCTCCTGCTCGCGGCCAACACCGCGTTCAACGGCTTCCCGCTGCTCGGTGCCGTGCTCGCCCGCGACGGGTACGCGCCCAAGGCCCTCAACACGCGCGGCGACCGCCTCGTCTACTCGAACGGCATGATCATCCTCGGCATCGTCGCGATCGGCGTGCTGATCGTGTACCAGGCCAACCTCACGACACTGATCCAGCTGTACATCATCGGCGTCTTCGTCTCGTTCTCGCTCGGCCAGGTGGGCATGGTCAAGCACTGGCGGCGCGTTCTGCGCGGGCTCAAGACCCTCACACCCGAGGCCGCGAAGCAGCAGTCGGCGGCGATCGAGCGCCGCTCCGCGATCTCGGGCCTGTGGATCAACTCGCTCGGCGCCGGCATGACCGTGCTCGTGCTGCTGATCGTCACGATCACGAAGTTCACGCACGGCGCGTGGCTGGTGTTCATCGCGATCCCGATCCTCGCGGTGCTCATGATCGGCGTGAACCGCTACTACCGCGACGTCGAGCACGAGATCCAGATGGATGACACGGTGCACTTCGGTGCCTCCGGCGACGTCGCGATCGTCCTCGTGAACCGCCTGCAGAAGCCCGTGATGAAGGCGATCGACTACGCCCTCGCCGCCAAGCACGACAAGACGCTCGCGGTGCACGTCGCCATCACCGACGAGGAGTCGGCGAAGCTCCAGAAGGAGTGGGACGAGCACGACATGCCGATCCCGCTCGTGATCATCGAGTCGCCGTACCGCACGTACACCTCGCCCGTGTCGAGCTTCATCAGGTCGTACCGCGAGAAGCACGGCTCCTCGGTCGTCACGGTGTACCTGCCGCAGTTCATCGTGGGGCACTGGTGGGAGTCGATCCTGCACAACCGCCGCTCCCGTCGGCTCGCGCAGCAGCTCATGCTCGTGCACGGCGTCTCGATCACCCTCGTCCCGTGGCTGCTCGACTCGTCGGAGGTCATCTACGGTCGCCGCTCCCGTCCGCTCCCCGGCCAGCAGCGCGGTGGGCAGCCCGTGGCCCAGGTACCGGCGCGGCCGGTGCGGAAGACGCCAGGCGACTCGGCATCCTGATTCCGGTTCTGCTGGTCGGAGCCGTACCTTCTCGCGAGACGGCATCTCGCTGACAAATCCGCGGCACCCTGCGGGGGATTCGTCAGCCGGATGCAGTTTCGGCGCCTGCGGGGGCGGCGGGGACGTAGACGCCGACACGAGATCGCGAGAGGGTGGATGCCATGCCCCTCCTCGCCCTCCTGACCCTCGCCGTGATGGTGATCGCCCTGATCGACGCCATCACGCGCCGCGACGACCAGGTCAAGCACATGCCGAAGTTCGTGTGGGTGTTCTTCATCGTGCTGCTGCCCCTGATCGGATCGATCCTGTGGTTCACGATCGGGCGCGAGTACGAGCAGCGGTCGACGCCGATGTCGTTCGGCGACCCGCGCCGGTGGCAGAAGGATGCCGAGCCGGCTCCGGCTCCGCGCCCGCACGACGCGCGCAGCACCGAACAGCAGATCGCCGATCTCGAGCGCGAGATGCGCCTCGCCGACCTCGAGGAGCAGGTGCGCCGGCGGCGCGCCGAGGGCGACTCCGCCTGAGCCGTCAGAGTGCGTCGATCAGGTCCCGCACGAGCTGCGACGGCGTCGTGTGGCGATCGTGCGCCACCTCGTCGAGTTTGGCCCGACGAGCGGCATCGAGCCGAAGGGTGAACGGTCGCGCCTTTGCGCCGACGCTGACCGGCCGACCGGGCTGGGACGGACCGAGGTGCCCTCCGGTGTAGCCCCTCTCGGACTCGGCTTCAGCGCCCCACTCCTCGATGTCGTCGTCGGTGAACGGGAGCCCGTTCACGTCGGAGTACTCCTTCATTCGCTACCTCCCCAATCCGACTTCCCTCAGAACCTTCTTCGTGGCGGGCATCGCGTGGAAGACCAGCCATCCGTCCGGCTCCTCCTCGACCGCGATGTACTCGATCAGTCGCCCTCGGGAATCCGGCCCGACGCCCACCCACTGAACGGGGTGCGTGTCCCGTGCGCGCACCCGGAGCGATGACTCGAAGGCCGTCCGCGCATCGTTCTCGGTGACCTCGGGATGCCGCAGGGACACTCGCTGATGCACACGCACTCGCACCGGCGCTCCCGTTCTCTTTTCGTACTACAAGTAGTGTAGTACGAAATGCGCTCAGTCGCTCGGGCGCTGCCGCATCCTCTTGACGTCGGTGCGACGCTGCTTGGCCTGCAGGCGGCGCTCGGTCGAGCCGCGCGTCGGCTTCGTCGCGCGGCGCGGCGGAGCGGGGGGCCGCACGGCCTCGGCCACGAGAGCGGCGAGCCGGGCGCGCGCGGCGTCGCGGTTGCGCAGCTGCGCCCGATGCTCGGAAGCCGCGATCGTCAGCACCCCGTCGACCAGTCGGCTCCCGAGACGGTCGATGAGCCGCTCGCGCTGGACGGGCGACAGGACCGTCGAGGCCCCGGCATCCCACATCAATTCGACGCGTGAATCGGCGGTGTTCACGCCCTGGCCGCCCGGGCCCGATGAGCGCGAGAAGCGCCACGACAGCTCGGCCGCGGGGATCACCAGTCCCGCGCTCACGCGCACGTCGTTCTCGGCCATGCCTCCATCATGCGCGGTCGGCGGCTCTCCCGGCCCGGGCGGCGTCGAGACGGCATCCGGCTGACAAGTCGGCGTCAGCCTGCAACGGAGATGTCAGCGAGGTGCCGTCTCGCGAGCAGGACGCCCACGCGGACGCCGCGCAGGGCACGGGGCGAGTCCGCGACCCACCGCCCGTAAGCACCCCGTATGGGTACGGGAGCGAGCCGTAGGGAAAGCGTTAGGACACCCGGATGCCACGCCCCCAGCGCGTTGGATCGACAGACGTGCCGCCCCGCGGCGCCCGCGGAATCCGCGGCCCCTCGAACCTGGAGTCGTCGTGCTCGATGTCGTCTTCCTCGCCGTGACCGCCGCGCTCTTCGCGCTGGTCGCGCTCGTCGCCAAGGGGGTCGGGAGGATGGGTCCCGAGGCCCGCTCCTCGTCGACCCGCCCCGCCGGACGCGGAGGCGAGCGCTCGTGATCTTCTTCTCGATCCTCGCCGCGATGCTCGCGGTCGCCGCCGTCGTGTACCTCGTGGTCGCGCTCGTCCGCCCCGAGAAGTTCTGACCGATGTCGATCGTCCTCACCAGCCTCACCCTCATCGCCGCCCTCGCGCTGGCCCACCGCCCCCTCGGCGACTACATCGCCCGCATCTACACCGGCGAGCGCGATCTCGCGGTCGAGCGCGGCACCTACCGACTGATCGGCGTCGACCCGCGCAGCGCCCAGACCTGGCAGGCCTACCTGCGCTCGGTCCTGCTCTTCTCGTTCGTCGGTGTCGTCATCGTCTACGCGCTGATGCGCCTGCAGCCGCTGCTGCCGTTCGCGCTCGGTCTCGAGGCTCCGAGCGAGGCGCTCTCGTTCAACACCGCCGTCTCGTTCGTCACCAACACCAACTGGCAGTCGTACGGCGGAGAGTCGACGCTCGGCTACACCGTGCAGTTCGCCGCCCTCACGGTCCAGAACTTCGTCAGCGCCGCGGTCGGCATCGCGGTCGCGGTCGCCCTCGTGCGCGGCTTCGCCTTCCGACGTAGCGGCGTGATCGGCAACTTCTGGATCGACCTCGTCCGCGGCACGTACCGTCTGCTGCTGCCCTTCTCCGTGGTCGCGGCCATCGTCCTGCTCGCGGGCGGCGTCATCCAGAACCTCAACGGATTCACGGATGCCACGACCCTGGCCGGGGCAGCACAGTTGATCCCCGGCGGTCCGGTCGCCTCTCAGGAGGCCATCAAGCTGCTCGGCACGAACGGCGGCGGCATCTTCAACACCAACTCGGCGCACCCGTTCGAGAACCCCGCTCCCTGGACCAACCTCTTCGAGATCTTCCTCATGCTGGTGATCCCGTTCTCGCTCCCCCGCGCCTTCGGCCGGATCGTCGGCGACAACCGCCAGGGATACACGATCCTGGGCGTGATGGGCGCGATCTTCGTGGCATCCACGGCTCTTCTCACGTGGGCCGAGCTCGCCGGTGCGGGCACAGCACCGACCCTCGCGGGCGGCGCGATGGAGGGCAAGGAGGTGCGCTTCGGCATCTTCGGCTCGACGCTGTTCGGCTCGACGAGCACCCTCACCTCGACCGGTGCGGTGAACTCGATGCACGACAGCTACACGGCGCTGGGCGGCATGATGCCGATGATCAACATGATGCTCGGTGAGGTCGCCCCCGGCGGTGTCGGCTCGGGCCTGTACGGCATGCTGATCCTCGCCGTGATCGCGGTGTTCGTCGGCGGCCTGCTGATCGGCCGCACGCCGGAGTACCTCGGCAAGAAGATCGGGCCGAAGGAGATCAAGCTCGCGAGCCTGTACATCCTCGTCACGCCCACGCTCGTGCTGGCGGGGACCGCGCTGAGCTTCGGGATCCCCGGCATCCGTTCCGATGTCGAATCGACGTCGATCCTCAACCCGGGCGTGCACGGGTTCAGCGAGGTCCTCTACGCCTTCACCTCGGCGGCGAACAACAACGGCTCCGCCTTCGCCGGGCTCACCGCCAACACCCCGTGGTTCAACACCGCGCTCGCGGTGGCGATGCTGCTCGGACGCTTCCTGCCGATCGTGTTCGTGCTGGCCCTGGCGGGTTCGCTGGCCGCTCAGGATGCCGTGCCCGCCACCGCCGGAACCCTGCCGACGCACCGCCCGCAGTTCGCGGGTCTGCTCGCCGGCGTCGCCGTCATCGTGACGGCCCTGACCTACTTCCCGGTCCTCACCCTCGGACCCCTCGCTGAAGGACTTGTTCGCTGATGTCCACCCTCACCCACCCTCCCCACCAGCCGGCCCCTGAGCCTGTCGAAGGGTCCGGCGCACCCGCCCCGCGCCGAGCCTTCAGCGCCGCGCAGATCGTCGGCGCCCTCCCCGGCGCGGCGAAGAAACTGAACCCGGCCGCGCAGTGGCGCAACCCAGTGATGTTCCTCGTCTGGGTCGGCGCCGCGCTGACCACCCTCATCGCGGTCGCCGAGCCGTTCCTCGGGGGTGCCAACGGCTCCCTGCCCTTCGGGTTCACCTGGGGCATCGCGATCTGGCTCTGGCTCACGGTGTTCTTCGCGAACATCGCCGAGTCGGTCGCCGAGGGCCGCGGCAAGGCGCAGGCGGCGACGCTGCGGAAGACCCGCACGACGACCTCGGCGCGGCGGCTCGTCGCGTACTCGCCCACGGACCCCGGGGCGGTGAACGCGGCCACCGAAGACGTCCCCTCGGGCGACCTGCGCGTCGGCGACATCGTGCTCGTGGAGACCGGGGAGCTGATCCCCGGCGACGGCGACATCGTGCACGGCATCGCGACCGTCGACGAATCGGCCATCACGGGCGAATCGGCACCGGTGGTGCGCGAGTCGGGCGGCGACCGCAGCGCCGTCACCGGCGGTACGCGCGTGCTCAGCGACCGCATCGTCGTGACGATCACGTCGAAGCCCGGTGAGACGTTCGTCGACCGCATGATCGCGCTCGTCGAGGGCGCGTCGCGCCAGCGCACGCCCAACGAGATCGCGCTCAACATTTTGCTGGCGAGCCTGTCGATCGTGTTCGTCGTCGTCGTGCTCGTGCTGAACCCGATCGCCTCGTACGCGGCATCCCCCGTGTCGATCCCCGTGCTCGTGGCCCTGCTCGTCTGCCTGATCCCGACGACCATCGGGGCGCTGCTCAGCGCCATCGGCATCGCGGGCATGGACCGCCTGGTGCAGCGCAACGTCCTGGCGATGTCGGGCCGCGCCGTCGAGGCCGCGGGCGACGTCACGACCCTGCTGCTGGATAAGACCGGCACGATCACCTACGGGAACCGCCGCGCCTCGGCCTTCGTGCCTCTCGACGGCGTCGGCGGGCCGATGCTCGCCGAGTACGCCTCGCTGTCGTCGCAGGCCGACCCCACGCCCGAGGGCGTCTCGGTGGTCGAGCTCGCCGCGGCCCAGGGCATCGTCGCCGAGATGCCCCGCGGCGCGGAGCCCGTGCCGTTCACGGCGCAGACCCGTATGAGCGGCCTCGACCTGGTCGACGGCACGCAGGTGCGCAAGGGCGCCGCGTCGGCCGTGGTGGCCTGGCTGGCGGCATCCGGTTCCCCCGTTCCGGAGGCGCTGCGCGCGCAGCTGCAGAGCGAGACGGACGCCATCTCGCAGTCGGGCGGCACGCCGCTGGTCGTCGCGACGTGCACGCCGGCGCGGGGCCCGGTGGCTTCGACGGGCTCAGCCACCTCCGCCGCCGAGGTCGCCGAGCGCGCGACCGAGGCCGCGGGTCACTCGACCGAGGTCCCTGAGCCTGTCGACGGGACCGGAACCGGCGTCGGCCGCGTGCTCGGGGTCATCCACCTCAAGGACGTCGTCAAGGACGGCCTGCGCGAGCGCTTCGGCGAGCTGCGCGCGATGGGCATCCGCACCGTGATGATCACGGGCGACAACCCCCTCACGGCCAAGGCGATCGCCGCCGAGGCGGGCGTCGACGACTTCCTCGCCGAGGCCACCCCCGAAGACAAGCTCGCCCTCATCCAGCGCGAGCAGGAGGGCGGCAACCTCGTCGCGATGACCGGCGACGGCACGAACGACGCCCCCGCTCTCGCTCAGGCCGACGTCGGGGTCGCGATGAACACCGGCACCTCGGCCGCGAAGGAGGCCGGCAACATGGTCGACCTCGACTCCGACCCGACGAAGCTCATCGACATCGTCCGGATCGGCAAGCAGTTGCTCATCACGCGCGGCGCACTCACGACGTTCTCGCTCGCCAACGACATCGCGAAGTACTTCGCGATCATCCCGGC
>JAAIGF010140266.1_pt1 | contig 16900 bp, 11 predicted proteins | sample 6487441 | NCBI WGS metagenome assembly JAAIGF01 (sample SAMN13974129, study PRJNA590717) | phyllosphere metagenome | biome: pepper field; feature: multiple bacterial spot infested pepper fields; material: pepper leaves; isolation source: leaves from pepper fields | host: Capsicum annuum ... | reverse complement strand
GTAAGAATGAAGCCATAAACATACCGGATATACCCCACAACATTTCGCCTACAATTATGGCCATCATGGCGAAGAGCGAATTTACCTTAACTTTCGACCCCACAATCTTCGGCACCACAAAATTACTATCCATTAAGTGGATAACAATCAAAGCTAAAATAACGAGCAAAACATGGGTTATAGAGGAGGTAGCAAAAGTGATCAATGCGATGATAAGCATGGCCACCACAATACCGATATAGGGTAATACATTAAACACTCCCGTTATGATGGCGAGCATCAGACTATATTTTACCCCGATGATACTTAGCGCAATAAAGGTAAGCACCGCTACGATGAGCATTTGCAGAACCAAGCCTATCAAATATTTTTTTACGACATATTGAATCTGCTGCACAATATCCATCACGATCACGTGGTGCTCTGTGCGGTTCACCAGAAGCAGGAAACGCACGATATGCCCACGATAGATAAGAATAAAAAAGGCATATAGAAAAGTAAAAACAAATAAAATCAGTAAGGAGGACAGTGAGAGCAGTGCAATACCCACAATAGCCGTTCCTTGACTAATAGATTTGGAAACAGTGTTAGTTAAGTATTCCATCTGTTCACTTTGAGCAACTCCGTAAGTCTTGTGCACCCAAACCTGAGCCAGCTGAAAGCCATCCATAATCTGCTTTTCGAAAGCAGGCCAGTCATCCTTCAACATGGACAGTTGGGATCCCAACATGGTAAAAAGTCCACCAACTAAAGCAAAGAATAGCAGGAGTGCCACAACTGCAGCCAGCGTTCGATGAAACTTCAGTTTAATCTCCAGGAAATTGCATACCGGCACCAGCAACAAAGAAAAAAGACTACCTAGGATCAGTGGAACAATGATTGTTTGCCCTATATGAGCGATATATCCCAAAGCGATAATGGAGATCAAAGTACAAGCAAGCTTGATGTAGAACGGTAAACTAAAAAATCTGATCATCTTGGAGAAAATATCGTGCCCATCGAATATAGCATTTTTTTAATCTTACAGCAATCCCTATGACGAAAACATGCAGCTATTTTTGTTTCAAGCCTATGCTCATACAAAGTATCACCCTTAATCCAAAAACCGAGGGCTTTGCTCAAGTTCACGATAATTTAGGAGGTTTGCAAACAGACGATAAGCCCCCGGAACAGCCAACGGAAGTTGCCTAAATAACGATAAAGCGGTGTACACGAAGTATCCATTACCTTTTTTTGCAACCAAGAGCAGTCCTGACTCCTGCTGACATCCTTGATCAGCACTTGACAATACAGGTACGAAATCTTTGTCCCATGTCTGTGGCAGAAAAAGAGCGCGATCATGCGCCCATCCGTCAAAATCTGATACATCGATGACATTCGGGTAATGTAGTATACGGTGGTTGCCAACAAAACGAATAGTAGAATCCGCATTGGTTATTCTATTGGACGACAGCTGTATAGGATAAGGGCAAACGGTGGTACCTTCCAAGTCGTAATCTGTATTGTATTGGCCGATTACCAATCCACCCCGCTCCACATAATCCCTTAACTTACTATTCACATGCCATGTGTCGCCTGCACTATAATTATAAAGTCGTATTCCCAATACAATCGCATCATAGGCCGATATGTCCGTCGTGAGGAAATGCGCGATTTCGTAACAATCTACCTGTTCCACAAAACTTGCTAAAGCTTCCGCTACATCGTCTTCCTTAGCTTTAATATAGGCTATGCGCTTCACGCTCGAATTGACTACAGCCTTCACAACCTTCATCTTTGATTTTGGAAAATAATACTGCGGCGTGATGTGTGGATAATCAATACACTTCATTGCCTGCCGATAAATTTTTCCACCGATTTCGATTTCAAAACTAAGCGCTGTAGACCATGGCGACGCACCGATAGTCAATGCGAACGCGTGAACCTGTTCTTCGCCTTCGGCCAATGTAAAAGAAACCTGTTGCGGAAAAATTGTGCATTCCGACGTCGAGGTTAAGCGCAGATTCCCTTTGTTAGTGCCTTTGCCCAAAGCCTTCAAACGTAATTTAACTAGAGCGGGATGTTCGTCGGCGATAAGCAACGTGTGCTGTTCAAACATGGCGCAAACCGGCGGAGAAACCGTTAGCAATGTTCCTCTTAAAGAAGACGCTTCACTTGGTGTACCAGCTAAGATGGGAACAGTTAAGTCTACAACCTGACCAGCAATAGCAATCTTGAGATCGATAGATAAAGATAGAGTATCCGTTTCCGTTGTCGCCTCGTGTATAGCTTTCGTTAGGTATCGACCACGTTCGCTCCCGTTTTTTAGCCAAGCCGCGTGCGTCGATTCCGTATCAGCAGGTAGCCTGTAGTCGATAAAAAGTTGTTCCTTGCTGTTGATCAACAAAGCGGAAGATAGGCTTGGCGTATACTTTCCAGTAGCAATCAATTGTAGTGGCAAGAGCGCGTCGTGGCTGACGTTCAATGCGATCTTGATCTCCTCTCCGGGGCATGCCGTCAACACATTGCCATAAGCGCTGACCTCCAACCCCAACAAACGAAGTAAAAGCTGTTCGATTGCATAACGTTTGTTTGTCACCCGCGGATCGTCAGCATGCGTGGAAATATGTTGCAATAACCGTTGTAAACATAGTGCAGCACTCTTTGCACGGCCACTTCCAACCAAATTAAGTACTTGATCGATGGTTTGTTTAAATTCGAAGCGCGAGATCGTCGTCTCCCCCGCAGTCGCGTGAAGGAAAGTCTCCCTCAGCAAGGGTGCGCCCGCAACCCACTCAAAGTACTCAAAACTTGCCCCTTCTCCCGCTAGACAGGCCATCGCTTGACACCTATGCTGATTTCTACTTTCGGCGGCTAATCTCGAAAACGATTGCCCGCTGTAACGACTTTTTGCTGGGATAAATAATGGTATTTGATCGTGTTTTGGCGTAATTTGCCCGCCAATTTCCTTCACACCAGACTCGGCATATACGTTCCATAGCAGTTGCTTTGCTCGCCAAGTGCGCAGCTGCGCTAGCTGATTGGGATAAGCGCTCTTCTCAGCCGCCAGTGCGAAAGCTTTGCCTATTAAGATAGCCGAAGCTTGATGATGTCCATGCCTATCAGCCACGACCGGCGAAAAACGAGAGATGATGATATCAGGTTGATAGTAACGAATAATATACACTATATCTTCAAGTGTTGCCTCTTCACCCCAAACAGATATGGACTCCTGTGCGCATTTTGAAAAACCAAAATCCTTCGCTCGGGTAAAAAATTGGCGACCGCCGTCCACACGACGTGCCTGCAGAGATTCCTGCGCGCGAAGAATGCCAAGGTCATCGCCGCTTTCTGCTCCGATAAAATTCTGTCCGCCTTCACCACGCGTCAAAGATAAATAGGCCACATCCATGGAACGCTCCTTGGCCAAATAGGCGATAAGTTTATTATTCTCATCATCAGGATGCGCACCCACATATAACACCCGCCCAAACTCCCGCAGTTTCATAAGCTCCAAGATAATGCTAGACAATTGCTCTTCGCCTCCTTGTGCCCAAGAACTGCCTTGCGCGATACTTACATCAAAATTTCCCCACATACTAAACCAATTAAATCTTGAGCTTATAGTTCTTCGGATTGGAGCGCTACACTATCGGAAACATAGCTCCATCCTACGTCAAAAATAGTAAAAAATAATAAATCCTACTAATTCTATAGATTTAATTTGATTTATTAATTTATGTTCTTAGCTTTGTATCATCATACAGAAACATAGGTTTATAATTGGTTAGCTAAAGGTTTCCATTCTCCCCGTTTGGAAACCTTTTTTAGAAGAATATTAACTAAACAACATATATAGAGAAAGAGGATGCCTTGTGCTCCTCTTTTATTTATCCAGTCGCTTCATTCTTCTGTTGCCCGTCCAGCTGTTGTCGCAAAAGATTCACATCCAAACCCTTTTCATATTTAGCGATAACAATACTGGCAGCGGCATTACCTATAATATTAGTTATTGCGCGTGCTTCACTCATAAATCGATCTATCCCAAGTATTAGGCCAACAGCTTCGACGGGTACGTGCCCCACCACCGGCAGCGTGGCTGCCAGCGTAACGAAACCACTACCCGTAACGCCGGCTGCCCCCTTTGACGTCAACAGCAACACCAATAATAGTGATATTTCCTGTTGCAGCGAAAGGTGCATGTTTAGTGCCTGCGCAACAAAAACGGCAGCCATCGTCAGGTAGATGCAGGTGCCATCTAGGTTAAACGAGTAACCCGTTGGAATCACGAGTCCGACAATAGATTTTGAACAGCCCGCCTGTTCCAATTTTTGCATGATGCCCGGCAGTGCCGATTCTGAGGAGGAAGTTCCCAACACGATCAGCAGTTCCTCCTTCATAAAACGGATAAGCTTCAGGATGCTGATCCCGACATAGAAGTAAAGTACGCCGCCAATTACGAACGTAATAAACACAAAACAAGTTAAATAAAAGCTCAGCATCAATAGCCCCAACTTGGATAAGGCCTCCACACCATATTTCCCAATGGTGAAGCCCATTGCCCCCATCGCACCAATGGGGGCCAAATACATTATCATACGAATGATCGCAAAAAGCCCTTTAAGGAAGGAGTTTAACACCGTCATGACAGGTGCCGCCGCTTCCGCACCAATTTTTGTCAATGCGATACCGAAGAGCACAGCAAAAACGAGCACTTGCAAGAGATTGTCCGAGGCCACCGCAGCAACAACATTTTCCGGAATGATACTCAGTATCCATTCCATCATATTTTTTTGCGTCTGTGCTTCCTGCACATAATGCGCTACACTTGAGGCGTCTAAGGTATTCGGATCGATATTCATTCCTGTACCCGGCTGTATCCAATTTACGAAAATCAAACCTATCAATAAGGCGATAGTCGTCATTACCTCAAAGTATATTAGAGCGGAAAAGCCGACCTTGCCCACTTTTTTTACGTCCTGCATACCCGCAATACCAATAACGATGGAACTAAAAATCAATGGTGCTATAACCATCTTAATCAGCTTGATAAAGCCATCACCCAACGGTTTCAGCTTAATGGCACTATCTGGATAAAAAACACCGAGTAATATCCCAATCGTTATACCGATCAAGACTTGCACATACAGACTTTGGAAAACTTTACGCATAACGAGGTTTATTTCACAATTATAATTGAAAGACCTAATATAGCTAATTTCCATGTGCAACCCTGACATCAAAAATAAGCTACCTAAAAAAGAATTGATAGCGCATCTTCGCAGGTTGAGATAGCGAGCATTTTGGTAGATAAATGCGCATAAAAAAGCGATTTAAAACTCTCTACAGAAAGCTTCAAATCGCTTAAATTTAATGTATTGCTATTATTTCTTTGTAGCGTTCAATTGGATACCAATTTCGATGTCTTTGCTAATCATCCACTCGGCAGGATCACCTTCCGACGTGCCGAATTTAATACCCCAATCAGCACGGTTTACTGTGAATTTCGCTGCAACAGAAACTTTATCGCCTTCAACCGCAATTTTTGCAGGGAAAGAGATATTTAATGTGCTGTCTAGCAATGTTAAATTGCCACTAACGGTCTTATTGGCACCTTCGATAGCATCTTTCGCTGTAGCAGCATCCAAATCAGCTACTTTAGTGATTTTAAAAGCCGCAGTAGCAAATTTCTCTACATCAAAGAAATCAGCATTTTTCAAATGGCTTTCAAGATCTGATGCTTTTTTATCAGCTTCTGTAACCGAAGCAGAATCAACTTTCAACGATTTCATATCGATCGTGAAGTCACCCGCAGCAATGTTGTTATCCGCTACAGACAACTCGCCTGAAGTCAACGACAACGTCCCCCAACGTGGTGCAAACCCTCCTTTATGGAAAGCTTTCCAATCAACTTTTGACGTTGCCAAGTCAACTGCATAAGCATCTCCTTGTGCTTCTGCTACCGTCTGCTCGCTAGACGTAGTGGTGTTCGAACCGCTTCCGCCACATGAAGCGAAAACAAGGGCGGCAGCAGCCACCATAGATAAACCGATTTTTTTCATAAATGTGCTTTTTGTTCTAAATTAATGCTAAAATTATTTATCTTTTTTGAGTTACGCAATATTTAGTATATTAATAGTCATAAAAAGACATAAAAATTACTGCTTTGTAAAAGTTCAAACAAGCATTCTTGCTATCCCTCCCATTGCTCGAGTGACGTTCTAATAATAGCGATTGCTTCCACGAACTGTTCCTGGGTAATGACCAGCGGCGGGGCGAACCGAATCTTGTCGCCATGCGTTGGTTTCGCCAACAGACCGTTCTGCATCATTAATAAACACAGCTCGTAGGCCGCATCCTTGTTTTCATGATTAATCACAATGGCATTTAGCAGGCCTTTTCCCCGAACTTCTTTAATAGCCGGATGATTAATTTTTTCAATCGCTGTCCGAAAGAATATTCCTAAGGCTTCGGCCTTTTCTGCCAGACCTTCCTCCCGCAACACTTCCAACGCTGCTATTCCCACCGCACAGGCCAATGGATTTCCACCATATGTGGATCCATGCTCTCCCGGTTGTATCGTAAGCATCACTTCATCATTTGCAAGTACCGCAGATATCGGTAGCATACCGCCACTTAATGCTTTGCCCAAGATCAAAACATCGGGCTTTACGGCCTCATGATCACAAGCCAAAAGCCGTCCAGTACGCGACAGTCCTGTTTGAATTTCATCGGCGATAAATAGTACGTTATGCTGCTTACAAAGGGCATACGCTTCCGCCAAATAACCCTCATCAGGAACCAATACACCGGCTTCGCCTTGAATAGGTTCAATCAGTAACCCCACCACGTTCGGATCATGCAGCGCTAATTGCAGCGCGTCCAAATCATTATAAGGAATCGTAATATATCCGGCAACAAAAGGGCCAAAACCGTTTCTAGCTGTTTCATCTGTACTAAACGAAATGACATTGACCGTTCTACCGTGAAAATTACCATCCAAAGTAATGATTTTTGCCCCTCCATCCGCAACTCCCTTCACCAGGTATCCCCACTTACGCGCCAATTTAATAGCGGTTTCCACCGCTTCCACGCCAGTATTCATCGGCAATACCTTATCATAACCAAAATATTGTGTGATATATGCAACATACGTAGCCAATTTATCGCTATGAAAGGCTCTAGACGTCAACGTCAATTTTTGCGCCTGTTCAACCATTGCTTCCACAAGTCTAGGATGGCAATGACCTTGATTAACGGCCGAATAGCCTGATAAAAAGTCAAAATATCGCTTCCCCTCAACGTCCCACACGAAAGGTCCCTTACCCTTTTCCAACACCACCGGCAAGGGGTGATAGTTATGTGCCCCGAAGGATTCTTCTTCGCGAATAAAGTGGGCAGTTTTCTTTGGTAGCTCGTAATTTTCGATCATCATCTAATGTTCTATATCGATAAAAATAAGAATTAAATCTAATAAAGAAGAGTCTACGGCAAGTTGCTGTGACTATTGGCTAGCACGCTTTCTCGTAATTCTCAGTCTTTAATGGCGATATTTTAGATCATTTTTTAGATATTTGAAATTTCTAACCTTACAAAAACAGTACGCATGCGCTCCACACCATACATTCTTCTATTATGTTTCTTTATGTTGCTAGGGAAAAATGTGATCGCTACCGTTGTACAACGCGACTCCTCCGAGCAGCAAGCAATCAGCCAAATTGATCAAAAATCCGTCGAGTTAGAGCAAATGAGAAAGCAGCAGCACGATGATTCGCTACATCGCATACGATTGGAAAACCAACTGTTGCAGGTCCAACGTAACGATTTTGACGAAAAGCGTAAATTGATGGAAGAAATCAACCTGCTGCGCAGTCGCGATTCGTTAATTGTAAAGCGCAGAAAACTCAAAGTGGATTCGCTGCGACAGTTGAATCAAGGAATAGCCGTGGCTCCATTTCGAGATACTCTTTTTAAAGTATATACCGCAATTGGCAGCTACAGTGCTAAAGACCGAGCCAATGCTATTGTAAGTAGACTACAGACCTTCGTAAACAACTATCACTTTAATACGGACTCGCTTAGAGTCGAAAAAAGCGAAGACAGTTGGTTGCTGTCCTGGCAAGATCAGCTTATTCTAAGCGTCAACGAGCAGGATGCCATTTGGGCAAATAGAAATGCCGAACAACTGATTGCCAATTATGCCGAAGCGATAAAAATGGCTGTGGACAAAGAGCGAGAGCAAACCAGTTTAAAACGGGTTCTTCAGTCGCTGGGATTGGCGGCACTTATCTTAGTTTCTTTGGTTCTCATCATCTTGGCCATAGGCAAACTAACCAAATACATCAAGAGAAAAAGCCTACTTGCAAAACATAAATATTTCCACGGTATAAAGATTAGGGGATACGTTTTGGTCACGCCGTCTAAACAGATCAAAATTGTCTGGACGATACTAACCTTATTGAAATGGTTGCTCATTGTTTGTGCTGTATATCTAGCACTGCCAATCATGCTTAATCTGTTTCCCCAAACCGAAGGCTATGCTCCTATCGTATTAGGGTATTTCCTATCACCGCTTAGGAAAGTTGCTGCAGCAGTAATCGCTTACATACCCAATCTGATTACGATATTCGTTATTTTTCTGGTCTTTCACTATCTGCTCAAAATACTTAAGTTTTTTGCGAAGGAATTGCAAAACGAAGCACTTACAATCCCCGGATTTTATAAAGAGTGGGCCATGCCCACCTACCAAATTTTACGGGTTTTACTGTTGGCATTCTTACTCGTTGTTATCTTCCCCTACCTTCCCGGATCCGATTCTCCAATTTTCAAGGGCATATCTGTGTTTATTGGAGTATTGTTTACCTTCAGTTCAGCGGGTGCGTTGGGAAATATTGTCGCCGGCCTGCTGCTCACCTATATGCGCTCTTTTGCTATAGGCGACCGCATCAAAATTGGCGATGTTTCGGGCGATATAATCGAAAAAACGCTCTTGGTGACTCGTGTGCGTACGATTAAGAACGAAGTGATATCTATCCCTAATGCGCAAATACTGAACAATCACACGATCAATTATAGCGCCGACGCGCAACAGTTAGGTCTCATCGTGCACGTTAACATAACGTTTGCCTATGAGATCCCTTGGCAACGCGTACACCAGCTGGCCAAGCAGGCGGCATTGGAAGTGGAGCTGATCGAAAAATCACCAGAACCGTTTATTCTACAAACCAGTCTAGATGATTTTTACGTTTCCTATCAACTCAATGCCTATACTAGGGCGCCAAATCAGCAGGCCTTTATTTATTCCGAATTATACAAGCATCTTTTGGACACATTCCATGAAGCGGATATTGAAATACTGTCGCCGCATTTTCATGCTGTTAGAGACGGTAGCGCACGCGACATACCTCCCCGTACATCCAAAACGCCGGATTAGTTAGATACATCATGGAATGGACATCGCGAATCGCTTGCCGTTAAGCATATTAAGCGCCTTGCCCCAAATTTAGGCTGAGCCCTCCATCAATAAAAATTGTTGCACCTGTTACATAAGAGCTTTCTTTACTAGCGAGGTAAACCGCTGCTGCCTTGATGTCGTCCACAATACCTGCTCGCTTCATCGGGATGTGCTGTTCTTTTTCCTTCCGCACAGCATCGTCATCCATCGCAGCTTTATTCATATCAGTTAATATCATACCGGGAGCAATATTATTGACGGTAATATTCTTTTCGGCAAGCTCAAGTGCCAGGCTGCGCGCAAAATTCTTTAACCCACCTTTGGAAGCATTATAGTCCGCATTTCCGGCCGTCACCACATCTTCATGAATGGAGCTCACGTTAATTATACGTCCGTTCTGTTGATTCGGCGTCCAATGTTTTAAGAATGCCCGCGAGCAAAAGAACGGCCCGTAGAGGTTTGTCTTAATACAACGATCGAACACCTCCGTTTCCATGTCCTGAACGGCAATTTCACTTCCGTTTACAGCCGCATTATTAACAAGGATATCGATCTTTCCAAACTTATTTTTTATATTTTCAAATAAGTCCGCTACAAGCTTTTCATCGCCCACATCAACCTGATAAACCGCATGTGGATACCCGTTTTCCTGCATGATTTGGCCCAATGCCGTTGCGCTATCTTTATCGCTGTGGTACGTAATGACAACGGTAGCGCCCTCCTCGGCGAATGCCTCGACAATACCTCTTCCAATCCCCGAATCCGACCCAGTGATCAAGGCCACCTTATCTTGTAATTTCTTGTTCATATCTGATCTTCTTTTTGTTCTCTTAAAAAAACAACTGGATCGTACAAAGTGTTCACAAAAACATAAAAATATGATAGCAAGCAAAAAAATAGGTTATCTCATAACGAGTATTGCCCAGTTCGTTCACACGAACTGGGCAATATGTCCAATGAACAGATGTGTTCCTCGCAATTATTTAGCCTCTGCTTCTGCCAATACACGCTCTACTGTACTTTCTAACTCGGTGATATCAAATGGCTTTGCTAAATAAGCATCTGCTCCGGCCTTCTCTGCCAACAAATGAATATCGTTATTTGCCGAAATATACACCACGGGAATACGTTGGTAATCAGGATGCTGCTTTAGTAAACGCGTGGCCTCGATCCCACCGATTTCTGGAATCCAATTGTCCATCAAGATAATGTCGGGATGAATCTCCGAAACTTTCTCGATAATATCGTGAGATGTCTCCGAAATTTTAACGGAATATCCTGCATCCACCAAGATAATGGTGCAAACTTCGAGGATATTTACATCATCGTCAAAAATAAGTATAGTTTTGTTTTTCATAGCTGTATTTCAATTTCGTTATTTTTCATTTATTTCTTCGCAAAGCATTAATCATCGTCGCCAAATCCTCCGGTTTAAAAACGGCATCAACCTTAGTCTGTAATATCGCCTGTTTAGGCATGTACGCAACCTCCGCAGTATCCGGATCCTGAACAAATACCAATCCGTCTTCCGATTTCACATAGCGTAAACCCTCCACACCATCCGCATTAGCTCCAGAAAGCAAAATTGCCACCAATGTATCCTTGCATGCCAGTGCCGCAGACTGAAACGAAACATCAATGGACGGCCTCGAATAGTTAAGTTTCTCTGAGCAATCCAAAGAAACCAAATGTTTGCTTTCAAACAGTAAGTGGTAATCTGGGGGAGCTAAATAAACTGTTCCTTTCAACAATTCCATTTTATCTTCAGCCTCCAGCAACGCCAGTTTGGTATGATTTCGCAACAGCACGTCCAGTATCGAATCGGGATCGGCCTTCCGGTGAAGAACAATAACGATCGGAAATTCCAAATCGGCACGCAAACGCGGTAACAGCTCCAACAGCACCTTTAGACTCCCAGCCGATCCTCCAATCAACAGCAGCTCAACGCGACTATGTAAATGCCGAGGATCCATCATGCTACATATTTTTGCGCCAGATTTTTTCCATCTCCAATTGCCTGTACTTGTTCTCCAAATTCGAGAAGCGAATCGTTTCTTTGGCACCTAAGGCTAAAAAACCCAAGTTATCCAAGCTTTCGTCAAACAAAGTAAATACATGGTTCTGTAAATCCTTCTCAAAATAGATTAATACGTTGCGACAGACCACCAACTGAAACTCGTTAAAGGAACTGTCAGACACCAAGTTATGTGTAGAAAAGATGATCCTATCACTTAAGGTTTTATCAAACTTTGCTACATCATAGTTTGCCATATAATAGGAAGAAAAGTCCTCTTTACCACCGGAAAGAATATAGTTTTCTGAATACTGCTTCATTTGCGCCATGGGAAAAATACCCTTGGCGGCTTTCTCTAAAACGCCGGGATTTAAATCAGTTGCATAAATCAACGAGCGACTATACAGGTTTGCTTCACGCAATAAGATAGCAATAGAATAGGCTTCCTCACCTGTCGAACAGCCCGCCACCCATATACGGATAAATGGATATGTACCGAGCTGAGGCAAAACATTCTCCCGAAGAGCTCTGAAAAAGCTAGGATCACGAAACATCTCCGTAACGTTTACGGTAATCTCCTCGACGAACCGCTGTAAGTATTCCGGATGATTGAGCAAACGGTAACGAAGCTCCGCGAAGCTTGTGAATTTATCTATAAGACAAATTCTATTCACTCTACGTTTGAGAGAAGCTTTGCTATACTGGGTAAAATCGTAACCATACAAACTGAATACATCGGCCAACAAGATCTCCAGTTCTTCGTCCTTTATTACATTCGGTTCCAACATTTAACGCACCTTTTCAATAACTGCCACTAATTTATCAATATCTACAGGCTTGGATACGTAGCCATTGGCGCCTGCGGCAATACATTTTTCGCGATCGCCCGACATCGCTTGCGCCGTTACAGCGATTATGGGCAATGCGGCAAAACTGGCCTGCTCCCTTATCATCTTTATCGCGGTGTAACCATCCATTTCCGGCATCATCATGTCCATAAGCACTACACTTACCTGCGGATTCTCCGCTATTAAACGCAATCCCTCAGGTACATTTGTTGCCGCTATTACAGCGAATCCCCGTGCCTTCAATACTAGACGCAATGCGAAAATATTTCGGCTGTCGTCATCAATGATCAAAACCAAATTTTCCATAGGCATTTTGCTAACTTTAATTAGTTTTCATATAACCAAACTCGTAACAAAGAAAGCAGCTGATCAATATCCACCGGCTTAGAAATGTAGTCCGAGGCTCCTGCCAAAATACAGCGTTCCCGATCTCCGGTCATTGCCTTAGCCGTAACCGCCATTATCGGCAACCGCGCGTACTGCGGCTGTGCCCGAATCAGCTTTATTGTTTCATAGCCATCCATTTCAGGCATCATCATATCCATAAGGACAATCGAAACGTCCGGATTGTTTTGTAGCTGGCTGAGTGCTTCTTTTCCATCAATGGCCGATACAATACGCATTTGATATTTTTCCAACGCCTTGGTCAACGAAAAAATGTTACGCACATCATCATCTGCAATAAGTACCGTCTTGCCGTTCAAAACCTCATTCAGCGAGCCCAGCTTGCTACCTATCCTTTTTACAGCATCTGTATTACGTTCCTCAACGAGGTGCAAAAATAACCCCACCTCGTCCAAAATACGTTGGTAAGAATGAGCCGTTTTAATCACGATGGAATCAGCGTATTGCTTAATACGTACTTCCTCTGCTTGGGAAAGATTCTTTCCGGTAAAGATGATGATCGGTAAATTCTCCAATCCTTCATTTTTCTTAATCGCTTCCAATGTTTCATATCCCGACTTATCAGGAACCCCCATATCCAAAATGACACAATTGACTTCATCAGATGCCAGCGCCCTAACGCTATCTTCGACATTATTTTTGATTTCAGAAGTAATATCAAAACTACCTAAGAAATAAGAAAGCGCCATGGCATGTTTCGGATTTTCTTCAACAATAAGCACTTTTTTTGGATGGACGCTCAGTGCATGCTCGATACGTTTAAACATATCCCCTATTTTCTCCAATGCTACGGGTTTATTGATAAAGTCAATGGCGCCTTTAAGAAGGCTTTCTTTCTTCACCTGCATCGATGACATGATGTGTACAGGAATATGACGTGTTGCGGCGTTTCCTTTGATCTCATCCATCACCTGCCAGCCATCTTTAATCGGCAATTGAATATCCAACAAAATTGCTAGCGGTTTATAGGTTAACGCGGCCTCGGCCGCCAAATCACCGCGCACCACTACGATGCCCTTATAATTTTGCTGTCTCGTATATCTCAGAAGCGCCTTGGCGAAATTGGTATCATCCTCCACAATTAAAATAACAGGATCTCCGGGCTTTATGTTATGACGATCGTCATCCACCTCATCTGGAATATTTTCCGTCGTGTAGCTCGTTTCCTGATCAGCAATTAATGTATTTACCTCATCAACATCCGAGCTGATAATTTCAATTAACTCATCCGTTACCGGCTTTACAGCTTTCGTTGCTCTCTCTTTCGGCACAAGAAGCGTAAATGTACTACCCTCATTTTCCTTGCTGGCAAGCCTGATCTCTCCTCCTAGTAAACGGGCTATCTCGCGACTGATCGACAAGCCTAAGCCTGTACCTCCAAATTTACGTCGGGTAGACCCATCGGCCTGCTGAAAGGCTTCAAAAATAACCTGCTGCTTATCATGAGCGATTCCTATTCCAGTATCCACCACGGAAAAAGCAATAAAATGGCTATCATGTTGGTACTGTTCAATAATTAGTTCAACACGTCCTTTGTTCGTAAACTTGATCGCATTGGCAAGTAGATTACGTAAAACTTGATCCAATCGAAGCCTATCCGTTTCCAAGGTTTGTTCAATCTGTGCCGATAGCTGAATACCAAAATCTAAAGACTTTTCTTGTACCAACGGACTAAACAAGTTATGCAGGTCTCTCACCACATCTGGCAAGTTCACAGCCGTATATTCCAACTCCATTTTTCCAGACTCGATCTTCGAAAGATCCAATATCTCATCAATAAGACTCAGTAAACTCGTACCTGAACTTTGAATAACTAATGCCGATTCTATCTGTTCCTCATTCAAGTTTTCTTCGGTATTCTCCGACATGAGGCGCGACAAAAGTAGAATCGAATTGAGCGGCGTGCGCAATTCGTGCGACATATTGGCCAAAAACTCCGACTTGTACTTGGTACTCAAGGCCAATTCTTCTGCCTTCTGCTGAATTTCTAGATTACGCTCAGCGATCAACTGGTTTTTTTCTTCGAGTAATTTTGACCGTTCCTCAAGCTCTTGGTTAGATTGTAGCAACTCCTCTTGTTGAACCTTCAGTTCTTCTTCCGAAGCCTGCAATTTTTGTGTTTGCGCCTCTAACTCTGTATTAAGATTTTCGAGTTCGCCATGCTGTGTTTGCAACTCTTCAGCTTGTGCCTGCGTTTCCTCCAATAGAATCTGTACTTGCCGACGGCTTTTTGCCGCAGCAAGCGCTCTAGCAACATTATTGGTTGCTTCTTTAAAGAAGGCAAGTGTAAAACCATCAATCGGCTGCAACGCTCCTAGTTCCACTACGCCAATAGAATTACCCTCAAATAAGATCGGCAAGAGCACAAGCTGGTTTATCTGCATGGCGCCACTGGCGAAACTGACCAAATAACCACCATTAGCTCCGATATCCTTGACGACTTTCTCTTTCGCATCTAAAAAGACTTGGCCAACCATTCCTTCGCCCGGTGCGTAAATGCCTTTCATCGTATCTTCCAAACCGTATGCGGCCTGCAGATGCAAAGCACCAGCTTCGAAAAGGTAAAAGGCCCCATTAAGACAGCTGCCATAGTCTACCAAATGCTGCAACACTTCTTTTGCGATAAGTTGCTCACTTTTGTTGCCCATCAATTTGTCGTTCAACAACGCCAAACCTTCCTGTCTCCATTCGTTGTTATTTAACTCGTCAAAAGATTGCTTTAGTGCATCTGTCATATCATTCAATGAAACCGCCAGGCTACCCAAATCGTCTTGTTCATTATCTTCAATGCGTGTTGAGTAGTCGCCATGGGCAATTTGATAAGCTACACGTTGTATTAAGCTCAATCTTTTGGAGATCTCTTCGTCCTTTTTCTTCAGCGCATGCTGCAGCTCCTCCCGCTTCTTAAAATCATCGCGAATCCGGAGATAAAAAATAACGGTAATCAAAAGCGATAGAAAGGCAGCTATAATGATGAACACCGCAGTGTACGAAGAGGAGCTATCCAACGATTTTCGTCTACTATCTAACAAAGACTCCTCGTGCTGTATGAATCTAGAAATAACTACCCTACAGCTATCCATATAAAGCTTCCCTTCTTCCAACTGACTAATGGTGATTGGCTCTCCACGTCGTCTACCTGCCACAAGGTTCGCTAAAATTGCTGTGCGAGATTCAATGACATTCTTTAGGCTATCCAGCCGTTTCACCTGCAAGGGATTATCCGCGGTCAGTCGCGAAGCCCTATCTAGCGATTTAGGCAGCGATGCCAAGCTTAATTTATAGGGTTCCAGAAAAGTTTCCCTACCTGTGAGGTGAAAGCCGCGTTGACCGGTCTCCGCATTTTGCAGATCGCTTAAAATACTATTTGCCGCAGCAATGGCTCTTCTTGTATGGTCTACTTTCTCCCGATTACTGATTTGATCCTGAATACTAATGTACGAAGCGGCCGAGCTGGCCATCAGTATAACGAGCGAAATACCGAACCCAACTTGGAGGTTTCGCAGGAATTTTCGTGGCATATTGTTAATTTAATGGTATGGTAAAATAAAAAGTGGAACCCTTTCCTAATTCGCTTTCAAGACCAAAAGTGCCCTGATGCTGGCGAATTATTTCTGAGCAAATGTAAAGCCCAATCCCTAGACCTTGAAATTTTACCGATGATTCCTCCACGCGGTAAAATTTATTAAAGATGTCCTGCTGCTTGTGTATGGGAATGCCAATACCGAAATCCTTTACTTCCACCTTCACCTCGTGGGAATCACGCAGCGTATTGATGATAACTTGCTCACTATTGGGCGAATACTTAATAGCATTGGTTAAATAATTGATCAATACCTGCTCGATACGAATCTCATCGCCCAATACTCCCACATCCAAAGAGTCTCCGGTTCGCACAATATCTGGCAGTTTCTCATGGGTATGACAAATTGTGTCGATTGCATTGACCAGTAGATCCTCAAAATTAAATGGGCGCATATTCATTTTAAGCTTGCCGTTATCGATTTTCGAGATATCTAATAAGTCTGCTATTAAACTATTTAGCTTCGCTACCTGCACTTGTACTTTATCAATATATTTATTTGCAGGATGCTCTTCGTCAATCGTGACTGTGCGTCCCAGCAGCTGCGTATAGGCCTTGATACTTGTCAACGGTGTTTTCAATTCGTGGCTGGCTATACTCAGAAATTCATCTTTCTT
>JAAIGF010341804.1_pt1 | contig 16939 bp, 12 predicted proteins | sample 6487441 | NCBI WGS metagenome assembly JAAIGF01 (sample SAMN13974129, study PRJNA590717) | phyllosphere metagenome | biome: pepper field; feature: multiple bacterial spot infested pepper fields; material: pepper leaves; isolation source: leaves from pepper fields | host: Capsicum annuum ... | reverse complement strand
GCACGCGTCGTCAACTTCTCCAAGAAGGATCGCAAGGTCATGCTTTCGATCAAGGCTCTGGAAATCGCAGAAGAGAAGGAAGCTGTTGCTCAGTTCGGTTCGTCCGACAGCGGCGCTTCGCTCGGCGATATCCTTGGCGCGGCTCTGAAGAACCGCGGCGAGTAATCGTCAGCCTCTGTGAATTGAAGAACCCGCCGGAGCGATCCGGCGGGTTTTTTATTTGATATGGTTGAAGTGCGGGAATTCAGGCGAAGTTGCTCATCCGCAGATAATAGGATTCGGCATCACCCACGCGACCATCCTCGTGTGCCCCGTCCGAGAGCGACTGATCGATGTTCTCATCATTGGCAGCGGTTCGCTCTTCCTGTTGTGCCTCGTCTTCGGCATGCTGATCTTCAGGATAGCCCTGCTCGCCTTCGGCTTCGCTTTCGGAAGAAGGCCATCTGCCACGGTGCGGAGCGTCGGACTCTTTCTCTTCCTTCTCGATTGGGTAGTTGACGAAAGGAAGCGGCGTGGCCTCCTTGGTCACAAGGGATGCGACGGCTGATTGCAACAGCGGCTGGTCGAGAATTGCCGTTTTGGTGTCCGCCGCCGTCGCTGCTCTTGCGGCGAGATGCATGTCCTGCCGCAATGCCGATGCTGCCTCTTGTGTCTCGGCCTGGGCGGTATTGGCGCCTGCTGGAGCCGGAGAGGCAGATGCGGGGTTGTGCTTGAGCGCCTGCTCGGCATGGGGTGCCGGTTGCGGAAGCTGTGATGTCGACGGGGAAGCAGTAGACGGCGTCTCTGCGCTTTGCGGCAGCTTGCCAAGCAGAACGGCCAGCAACAGCTTTTCCATGTCCTGCGGGCTTGCACCCCGAAACTGCTCAGCAGTGATAAAGGCGTTCGCCGCAGCCAGTGGCACGCCCGCCGCGATGAGTTTCGCTGCTATGGGATCGGCCTCCTCGATCTCAGCTGCTGGCAATGCGGTGTTTTGAACAATGACAGCCGGTTTTCCCTGCGCCGCAACTGGAGCAGTCGGTACGGGTGCGGCTGGTTCAGCGGCCTTGTACAGGCCGGAACCAGCCGGACTGCCAGTCGGCAGCGGCATTTTCTCCGGTAAGCTCGCCGTCTGCACGGGGAGCGCAGGTGCAGGTGGTTTTGCAAGGTTTTGAGCGGTGGTATTCGGTTGAGCTGCCGATGTTGTCATCTGCGGGCTTGGCTTGTCTGTTTCACCCTCAATCGGCGTGACGGGCGGTTTTGCTGCCGCTGCAACACTAGTGCCTTGTGCTTGCTCGACTTGCTGGGCCGTTGGTGCAACGCTCAGTGGGCTCGATGCCGGTGCCTGCGGTTGACCTGTGGCGGCGGGGCGGAAAATGAGGGCTGGCTCATCCGGCTGGATGTCCTGCAAATAGGCGGGCAGGGCCGGTTTCGCGCCATCGCCGGTTTGTGTGGCGCGCGCGATTTCAAACAGCGCGGCCAGTCTGGCGGCATCCGGCCCGGAGGCATTTTTCAGCGCCTCTATCAGAATTGAAACCGTCATCCCCTTGAGGAGTGAGCCGAGCTGTTTTTCAAGTGAGGCCAATTGGTCTGCGGGCAGTGCCTGCATGGTTGCCACAAGGCGGCCCACATAGGCGTCCGCGGTTTCGCCATCCACACGCACGATGTTCAACAGCTTGCCGAGCGTCTCGGCCAAAATCGTGCCGCCCTGCTGAAGTTGCAGCTCGCCGGATAGGGCACGCGCCACAGCCGCGGGAGAGGAGGAGGATGTATCCTGTGTGACTTGAGGGAGGCTCGGTACAGCGACGGCAGTGTTCGTCGGCTCCGAACGCGGAGCCGCAGCCGAAAAGGAGAAATCCCCCGCTGAGACGGCAGTGACAGGCGGCAGCATGAAACGATCCCTTTCACCCGGTGCGTGCTGCTCACATCTCAGCGCTTCATCGGGTTTGAAATGGCTCACGTTCCTCAGGTAGAGCCCATGACGACACAGGTGCTATTTCGTCCGCTCATGCGGCGGATGATCGTGGCTGCAAGCAACAAGGCGGCAGCGACAATAGAATCATCGACAACAAGAATGGCGGCTAAAGATTAACGCACCGCTAACCATGTTTAGCTGGCTGTTAAACAGTTCCGCGCCTGACCACACTTGGCTACTTAGCTATGAGCGAAAATATCCGTATCTTCCCAGCCAAGAAGATCGAGCTTCGAGCGGGTGGGAAGGAAGGCGAAGCACGCTGTCGCGTGATCGTAGCGACCATCGCGGATCAGGCGCTGGGTAAGCTTGTCGCGCAAGGCGTGCAGATGCAGAACGTCTGACGCTGCATATTCAAGCTGCGCCTGCGACAGTGTTTCCGCTGCCCAGTCGGAAGATTGCTGTGCCTTGGAGATGTCGATTTCCAGCATCTCCTTCAAATTATCCTTCAGCCCGTGGCGATCCGTATAGGTGCGGCACAGCCGCGAGGCGATCTTGGTGCAGAAGACGGGCGTGGTGGTGACGCCGAAAGTGTAGAACAGAACGGCGATATCGAAGCGCCCATAGTGGAAAATCTTCTCTCGCGCCGGGTCTTCCAGCATAGCGGTCAGGTTCGGCGCTGCCTTCTGACCGGCTGCGATGCGCACGACATCGGCGGTTCCGTCACCGGGAGAAAGCTGTACCACGCAAAGCCTGTCGCGCCGCGGCACCAGCCCCAATGTCTCCGTATCGACCGCGATGGCGCCCGTGTAGCGAGCGGCATCGCTCGCGGAAATATCGCCTTCGTGATAACGGATCTTGGCAGCCATTGGGTACTCCGGTTACGCGTTTTACTTTCCCGGCTATAGCGCAAAGTCTCTTCCGACGATACCGCTTTCGCCACGCTGTGGCCTTGCCTTGCGCGATAATGACGGTCTACGGTGGCGGACACGAAATTCTCTTAACCGAATGCCAATTATTCATGACAAAGAAAATTTATCTCGCCGGACCGGAAGTTTTTCTCCCGAACGCCCGTGAAATGCTCGATGCCAAGGCTGCACTTGCTCGCGAAGCCGGTTTCATCCCGCTCTCTCCGGGGGATTTGCAAATTCCTCCGGCAGATACCAAGGTGGGCCATGGCTGCAACATCAACGCCATAGATGAGCAGATGATGCTGGAGGCAGATGCGGTTATTGCCAATCTGACGCCTTTCCGGGGAATAGCTGCCGATACCGGCACGAGCTATGAACTTGGCTTCATGTGCGCGCTGGGCAAGCCGGTTTTTGCCTATACCAATATCGCCGCGAACCACTTTTCGCGCATCCGCGACCATTATGTGGGCGCAGTCACCCTGGGCGAGGATGGTCGTTATCGCGGTCCAGATGGGCTTTCCGTGGAAAATTTCGACATGGTCGACAATCTGATGCTGCATGGTGGCATTCTTCGCCGCGGGGGCAGTGTCGTGGTTGGCGATGCGCAGCCACAGGACCTATATACGGACCTCACGGCATTCAAGGAATGCCTGATCTTGGCCGCGGCAAAGCTTCTTTGAACATGAAATACGAGCGGAGCATTTGACATGACAGGTACGATTCTCATCACGGGCGCCACATCCGGCTTCGGATTTTCCACCGCGAAGCTTTTCGCAAGCCATGGCTGGAAGGTGATTGGCACGGGTCGACGTGCGGAGCGTCTGGACGCTTTGAAAGAGGAACTCGGTGCATCCTTCCACGGCATGGTGTTCGATATCACCGATGAAACCGGCATGCGTGCGGCTTTCGCGGCGCTTCCTGCGGAATTCAGGAATATCGACGTGCTGGTCAACAATGCAGGCCTTGCGCTTGGCACCAAGCCTGCGCCCGATGTGCCACTGAGCGACTGGCACACCATGGTCAACACCAATATTACCGGCCTGCTGAACATCACGCATCATCTGCTCCCAATCCTCATCGAACGCCGCGGTATCGTGGTCAACCTCTCGTCCGTTGCGGCACATTGGCCCTATGCAGGCGGCAATGTCTATGCGGGCACGAAGGCGTTTCTCCATCAGTTCTCGCTGGGCTTGCGGGCAGATCTACACGGAAAAGGCGTCCGCATTACCTCGATCGAACCGGGCATGTGCGAAACGGAGTTTACCGTCGTTCGCACCGGCGGCGATCAGAATGCATCCGACAACCTCTATAAAGGCGTTAACCCAATCGTTCCGGAAGACATTGCCAACACCATTCACTGGGTCGTCTCGCAGCCGAAGCACGTGAATATCAACAGCATCGAGATGATGCCGGTGAACCAGTCCTTCGCAGGCTTTCAGGTACATCGCGACGTTTAAGGCGCCAATGCTGCGTGAGTGATGAAAAACCGGGCAGCCTTTCCTAAGCTATGCAAAACTGCATTGCTGCATTGCGAGAGTTGCTCTGTTAAAAATCGTCAGGATCGCTATATTCAAATCATCGAAGCGACGCACTCCTCCTCCCAGCGTCGCGAGATGTGGATCGGCAACACTCCTCCTCCCAGTTGTCGATCAAGTTTAAAGCCTGCCGCACCTCCTCCCGCGGCAGGCTTTTTCCTTTTTAGCGACCTTGTTTTTCCCTGACATGATTTTGCAGAAGCGGCGTGACGCGAGATTAGTTCTCGCGCCTGTTAGAATGTTTCCATTTAACAAGGAAACGCTCTAGCTATCGCTGACTGTCAGCGCGTCCGATTAAATCCTGATGTCTCGCGATCTCAACATGGTCTGAATATTCACCGCCGAACCTGTTTCGATTGAAGCATTGGCCGCGATGCCGGTGAGGATGGACCATGCGCCGGAGACGTGGTCGGATGCACGGTTGTAACGGTCCGGCTCCATTGAATCCGGGTCGAAAATGTAACCCAGCATAACGGGGTCAGCGCCGCCATGGCTGCCTTTTCCGCGCGCGACGTCGATCATTCGCGGAACCTCGCCTGCGAGATGAAGCTCCGTCGTAATCGCTTCCTCATCCGCATGGTCGCGAACGCCGCCGAATACGCCGTGGACTTCGATGTGCTTGTGGGTGATCTCGCCTTTCGTGCCCTGAAAGCGAATTTCCAGACCTTCCCATGGGGAATAGGCGGTCAGGGTGTAGTTGGCCGTTGCGCCGGAGGCGTAGCGAATATGGGCCTGCATCGTGTCTTCGATGCCGATCTCCGCATCGAAGACGCAGCGGTCGCGGAAATAGCCGTCCTCATCTTCCGCTTCCAGATAAAGCGCACGGAGCTGTTCATCGGCGGAAAGATCGAGACGAAACGCGCATCTCTCCGCCACCGGACAGTCCGCGCAACGTGGTCCGTGCTCGGCCAGCCCCAGCTCCACTGCCGTCTCCGGGCGGTAGAAGGCCCGCTTGCCCGAGGCATAGACATCTGTCGGGGCGGAGGCGAGCCACCAGTTGAGAAGATCGAAATGATGCGTGGATTTGTGCACCAGAAGGCCGCCTGAATTTTCTTTCTGGCGGTGCCAGCGGCGGAAGTAATCTGCACCATGGACGCGATCCAGATGCCAGCGAAAATCGACGGCGGTTATGGTGCCTATCACGCCGGAGGCCAGCATTTCCTTGATCTGCGTGCGGGCGGGGGAATAACGGTAATTGAACGTGACCATGACCTTGCGGCCCGTGCGGGCCTGAGCATCGACAATCTGCTTCAGTCTGGACAGGTCGATGGTAAGTGGCTTCTCGCAGATGACATCACAACCAGCCTCGAAGGCTCGTACTATGTATTCCGAGTGAAGAAAGTCCGGTGTCGCTACCACCACAGTATCCGGGCGCTGCTCCTCGATCAGCTGATCGAAATTTTCGGCTAGATAGGTGGCGACACCATTGGTGCCCGGCTTGGAAATTGTCCGCGCCGCTTCTCCCAGGCGGTGGGCATTGCTGTCGCAAAGCGCAACGATTTCATGCTTGTCCGGATAATCTTCCGTCACGGAATCGCGGAACATCTTGTGGCGGGATCCGCACCCAACAATCGCTATTTTCACGTCTCTTCCCTTTACGTGTTCAGCACCCACGCCAGTTTAGACGCGGCTAACTGATAATAGCTCACATTAAATTCATATTATGATTGGGAGGCAAGCCGATTTATGACCCAATACGACGTGATAATCGGATTGTTCGGTTCGGATGCAAAGCGCGCGCGATTGAAACGTAGGCCTATTCCGCCGCCGTCTTGAGACAGCCATCGATGATGGCGCGGATTTCTGCGCGACAGGAACCGCAATTCGTTCCGGCATTCAGGCATTTTCCCACCGACTCCACCGTGTGGCACCCATCGCGGATGGCCGCCGTGATCTGGTTGATGCCGACACTGAAGCAGGAGCAGACCGTTGCGCCGGGGTCCGGCTTATCCGCGCCGGGACGTCCGGCCACGAGAGCATAGCGGGTTCGCAAATCCGCGTGTTCGACAGAAAGCTGCGAAATGGCCCAGTTTCTGGCAACGGCCACGGGGCTGGAGGCAATGAAAAGCGCGCCGAGCAATCTGTCATCATCGAAAAAGGCAAGCCGAACATCGCCGGAGCGCGTATCGGCGTAACCTAGCGGTTCGATGTCTGAAGGAGCTCCAAACAGCGCGCGCGCCCAATCGATCCAGTTTTCCGGGGTTTCATCGAATGCCAGTTCCAGCCGGTAGCCACCGTCAGCGTTTGCCAGAGCCCAATAGGCGCAATCCGGTGTCTGCGGAACTTGGGCGCTGACCGCGAAGGCATAGGATTTGGCATTGAAAGGCCGTGCGCTGACGCCGACGTTTTTCGAGGCTGGCTGGCCGGAAAACGGGTCGGTAACCGAAGGAACGAGCCGGTCGATGCGGGCATTGGCGGCGAACTGGTCGTTCCAGTGCATGGGTGCAAAGACGCTGCCGCGCGCCTGTCGGTCAGTGACCAGCGCGCGCAGGATGACTTTACCCAAGGGGCTTTCCACCTCCACCAGATCTGCGTGTCTTATCCCTGCTTCCATCGCATCGCGCGGATGGAGTTCGACGAAAGGCTCGGCCAGATGCGAGGATAGGCGAGCGCTTTTGCCCGTGCGCGTCATCGTATGCCACTGGTCGCGAATGCGACCGGTGTTCAGCGTCATCGGGAAGCCGGGGCTTGTGCGAGACGTCTGGGGCAGGGCCGTCGCAATGAAACGGGCTTTGCCATCCGCATGGAAGAAGCGTCCGTCAGCGAAAAAGCGGGTGATGTCGCGGGGTTCACCAGAGGGCTGAGGCCAGTTGAACGGGGTCATCTCGTCATAAGGCGTCTGCGCCACATCCGCATAAGTTCCGATGTCGAAATCTCGCGTTCCACCATTCTCGAAAGCGGAGAGAGAAGCGTGTTCGGCAAAAATCTCATGTGCGCCGGAATAGGTGAAGGCATCGACAAAGCCCATTCTTTTGCCGATTTCGGCAAATTGCCACCAGTCGGCTGTGGCTTCTCCGGGAGCCGGGAGATAGCCTCGCTGTCGAGAAATTCGGCGCTCTGAATTTGTAACCGTTCCATCCTTTTCTCCCCAGCCTACTGACGGAAGGAGAACATGGGCGTGGCGTGCAGTGTCTGTGGTTGCCATGATATCGGAGACGACGACGAAGGGGCAGGCCTTCAGCGCCGCTTCCACTGCTCCGGCATCCGGCATGGAGACCACCGGATTGGTCGCCATGATCCACAGTGCTTTGATCCGACCGTCGCCCACGGCTTTGAAAAGATCGACGGCTTTCAAGCCCGGTTTATCCGCAATGGTCGGCGCTTGCCAGAACCGCTGCACGCGGTCGCGATCCTCCTCGCTCTCAATCGCCATATGGGCAGCAAGCATATTGGCCAGCCCACCGACTTCGCGTCCGCCCATGGCATTGGGCTGACCCGTCAGCGAGAAGGGACCGGCACCCGGTTTGCCGATACGGCCAGTCGCAAGATGGCAATTGATGATGGCGTTGACCTTGTCCGTGCCGCTGGAAGACTGGTTGACGCCCTGGCTGTAGCAGGTGACGACGCGTTTCGTGCGCTCGAAAAGCTCGTAGAACCGGGTGAGTTCGGTGACGCTCAATCCCGTGGCTTCTGCAATCTGCGCTAAACTTGTGTCCGTGGCAGACTGGGCCGCAAGTTCGAAACCGCTCGTATGGTTTTCGATATAGGCCCGGTCGAGAGCCAGGCTATTGGCAAGATGGGCAAGCAGGCCGGTAAAGAGCGCGACGTCGCCATCCGGGCGGATCGCGAGATGCATATCGGCGATATCGCAGGTCATGGTGCGGCGAGGGTCGATCAACACCACCTGCATTTCCGGTCGTTCAGCCTTTGCTGCTGCAAGCCGCTGATAGATGACGGGGTGGCACCATGCGAGGTTGGAGCCGGTCAGAATGACGAGATCGGCCAGAAACAGATCTTCGTAAAGACCGGGAACCGTGTCGGAGCCGAAGGCGCGGCGGTGCCCGGCAACCGAAGACGACATGCAGAGACGGGAATTGGTGTCGATATTCGCCGAACCGATAAAGCCTTTCATCAGCTTGTTGGCGAGGTAATAGTCCTCGGTCAGCAGTTGGCCGGAAACATAGAAGGCAACCGAGTCCGGGCCATACTCGGCAACGGCTTGCGAGAATTTCGAGGCCACGAGGTCAAGCGCTTCATCCCACGCGACGCGTGCACCGTTTACCTGCGGATAAAGAAGTCTTCCATCCAGATCGATGGTTTCGGCCAGTGCCGAGCCCTTGGAACAGAGCCGCCCGAAATTGGCGGGGTGATCTGGGTCACCCTTTACCGAAACGCTGCCGTTATCATCGACTTTAGCGATGACGCCGCAGCCGACACCGCAATAGGGACAGGTTGTCTTGACCTCGTTCGCCATGCTTACTCCGCTGCGATCATCAGGCTTTCGATGGCGATGGATAGGCTGCCATCGATATTGCGAACCGGAATTGTGCGAACGGAACCCTCATCCGCGCCCTGCGCCTTACCGGTTTCCAGCGAAATCACCCAATTGTGCAGCGGGCAGGTTACGGATGCGCCGTGCACGATGCCTTGAGACAGCGGGCCGCCCTTGTGCGGGCAATGGTCTTCTATGGCGTAGACCTCATTTTCAGCCGTGCGAAACACTGCGATCTTGCCCATGGGCGTCTTCACGCAGCGAGCGCCGCGCAGCGGAATGTCGGTGATATTGCCGATTTCGACCCAATTCATTGTCGTCATCCTGTGTCCGTTTGAAACTTTTGGGTGGGGCGAAATCTCCTCCATTTCGCCCCACCCGGCGCTCTGCGCCGTTGGCCTAAAGGCCAAGCGGTCACTCTGCGGCTTGATTGAAACCGATGGTCGCCATGGGCTTGAACTCGTGCTTGTGCTCGCCAGACACGCGCTCCGACCATGGGTCGACCTGCGCGAATTTCTGGCTGAAGACGAAGCGCTCGTAATAGCCCTTGCGTTTTTCGGCATCGTCCATGATCTGGCGGCGAACCTCGTCGTAACCGATGCGCTTGGCCCATTTGTAGATGCGCTCGAGATAGCGGGCCTGCTCGCGATACATCTGCGTCAGCGCCACGATATGCTCCAGCGCCTCGTCTTCGGTTTTGACGAGACCAAGAATTTCCGTGCCCTTGATGTCCAGACCGGCGGCACCGGCGAAGTGGATTTCGAAGCCGGAATCGACGCAGATGACCCCAATATCCTTACAGGTCGCTTCGGCGCAGTTGCGTGGACAGCCGGAAACGGCAAGTTTCAGCTTGGCCGGCGTCCAGGAGCCCCACATGAATTTCTCGATGCGGATGCCGAGACCGGTGCTGTCCTGCGTGCCGAAGCGGCACCATTGCTGGCCAACGCAGGTTTTGACCGTGCGAAGCCCCTTGGCGTAGGCCTGACCGGAGATGAACCCGGCCTTGCCGAGATCGGCCCAGACGGCGGGCAAGTCTTCCTTTTCGATGCCGAGAAGATCGATACGCTGGCCGCCGGTGACTTTCACCAAAGGTATTTCGAACTTGTCGACCACATCGGCGATGGCGCGCAACTCGCCTGCATTGGTAACGCCGCCCCACATACGCGGCACGACGGAATAGGTGCCGTCCTTCTGGATGTTGGCGTGAACGCGTTCGTTGATATAGCGGGACTGGTAATCGTCGGCATATTCATCCGGCCAGTCGCAGACGAGGTAATAGTTCAGCGCCGGGCGACATTTGGCGCAGCCGCAGGAGGTTTTCCATTCCAGTTCCTGCATGACAGCTGGGATGGTCTTCAAACCCTTGGCCTTGATCAGACGGCGCACGTCGTCATGGCCGAGCTCGGTGCATTTGCACATGGGCTGCACGGCGGTTGGGTTGTAGCTGTCGCCCAGCGTCAGCGTCATCAACTGCTCGACAAGGCCGGTGCAATTGCCGCAGGAGGCGGATGCCTTTGTGTGGGCGCGCACATCATCCAGCGAGGTCAGGCCCTTGCCGGTGATGGTAGAGGTGATTTTTCCCTTGCAAACGCCGTTGCAGCCGCAGATTTCCGCATCATCCGGCAAGGCTGCAACGGCCGCCATAGGGTCCAGCGGAGACCCTCCCTGATAGGCCTGGCCGAAGATAAGAGTTTCGCGCATTTCAGAAATATCGGTAGCTTTTTTCTTCAGGTCGTTGAACCACGGCCCATCCGAGGTTTCGCCATAGAGAACAGCACCGATAATGCGGTTGTCCTTGAGTATGACGCGCTTGTAGATGCCTGCGGTGGCATCGCGCAGCACGATTTCTTCACGGTCGTCACCGTCGGCAAAGTCACCGATGGAGAATAGGTTGATGCCGGTAACCTTGAGCTTGGTCGGCGTGTCCGCATGGACGAAGGCGGGCGAGGTATCACCTGCCAGATGCGAAGCGGCGATGCGGGCCATTTCGTAAAGCGGCGCGACGAGGCCGTAGACCATTCCGTCTACTTCGGCGCATTCGCCGACGGAGAGAATATCGCCGTCCGATGTCTGCATACCGGCATCGACAACGATACCGCGGTTGACGGCAAGACCGGCATCTTTCGCCAGACCGGCACTTGGGCGAATACCAACGGCCATCACCACCAGCGTTGCGGGGATGATGCGGCCATCATCCAGCTCAATGCCTTCCACCTTATCGGTGCCAATAATCTGCTTGGTGTTTGCCTTGGTGATGATCTTGATGCCGCGATCTTCCATCGCCTTTTGCAGCAGATAACCCGCTGCCGGATCGAGCTGACGCTCCATCAGGGTCGGCATCACATGTAGAACGGTCACATCCATGCCGCGCATGGCAAGACCTGCTGCGGCTTCCAGCCCCAGCAGACCGCCGCCGATGACGATGGCCTTTTCGCGCGATTGCGCCGCCAGCAGCATCGCATCCACATCATCCAGATCGCGGTAGGTAATGACGCCGGGCAGGTCTTTTCCGGGAACCGGAATGATGAACGGCACGGAACCGGTGGCGATCACCAGCTTGTCATAGCTTTCCGTCACGCCCTGATCGGACGTTACCGTCTTGGCATCGCGGTCGATGTTGATGATGCGGTGGCCCTTATAGAGCGTGATGCCGTGGTTGATGTACCAGCCATCGCCATGGATGATGATGTCTTCATAGGTCTTCTCACCGGAAAGAACCGGCGAAAGCATGATGCGGTCGTAATTGACGCGCGGTTCGGCGTTGAAAATGGTCACGTCGAACTGGCCGGGTGCCTTTTCGAAGAGTTCTTCCAGCATGCGGCCCGGGGCCATGCCGTTGCCGATGATGACGAGTTTTTGTGCCATGGTATCTTACTCCGCAGCTTCGACGAAGCGGTGACGTTCGTAGAGGAACTTCAGCACGGCTTCGCGGCATTTGAGATAGGTTCGGTCGGAGGCAAGCTCGATGCGGTTGCGCGGGCGCGTGAGCGGCACATCGAGAATTTCGCCGATGTGAGCGGCGGGGCCGTTGGTCATCATCACGATGCGGTCGGAGAGCAGAACGGCCTCATCCACATCATGGGTGATCATGATCATGGTGTTGCCGAGACGCGCATGGATTTCCATCACGGCGTCCTGCAGATGAGCGCGGGTCAGGGCATCCAGCGCGCCGAAGGGTTCATCCAGCAGCAGGATTTTCGGCTCCATGGCCAGCGCCCGGGCAATGCCGACACGCTGCTTCATGCCGCCGGAAATTTCAGACGGCTTCTTGTCCTTGGCATGCCCCATCTGCACGAGATCGAGATTGCGCATCACCCAGTCATGGCGCTCGGCCTTGGATTTGGTGTAGCGGAAGACCTTTTCGACGCCGATATTGACGTTTTCATAAACCGTCAGCCACGGAAGCAGGCTGTGGTTCTGGAAGACGACGGCGCGCTCCGGGCCGGGCTCGTTCACCTCACGGTTTTCCAGCAGAACGACGCCGGAGGAAACTTTGGTCAGACCCGCGACGAGGTTCAGCATGGTGGACTTGCCGCAGCCGGAATGGCCGATGACGGAGACGAATTCGCCCTTGTCGATGGTGAGGTTTATGCCCTTCAGCACCTCGGCGCGGCTGCCGCCCTTGTCGAAATATTTGTCGATATGATCGAGCTTGAGATAAGCGCTCATTATGCTCTCCCTTTAATTGGTCGCTGCGCCGCGAGTGATGATTTTGCCGAGTGCCGCAACCAGCTTGTCCAGCACGAAGCCGACGACGCCGATGTAGGCGAGTGCGACGATGATGTCGGGCAGGCGCGACGAATTCCACGCATCCCATATGAAGAAGCCGATGCCGACGCCACCCGTCAGCATTTCAGCCGCGACGATGGCCAGCCATGAGAGGCCAACACCGATGCGTAGGCCGGTGAAGATGTAGGGTGCTGCCGATGGCAGCATGATCTTGTAGAAGAATTCCAGCTGGTTCAGCCGCAGCACCTGCGCCACGTTGCGGTAATCCTGCGGAATGTTGCGCACGCCAACGGCAGTGTTGATGATGACTGGCCAGATGGAGGTGATGAAGATCACGAAGATGGCCGATGGATTGCTATCCTGAAAGGCAGCCAGCGAAAGCGGTAGCCATGCCAGCGGCGGAACGGTGCGCAACACCTGAAAGATCGGGTCGAGGCCGCGCATGGCCCATACGGACTGGCCGATGATCGCACCCATGATGACACCGGCAACCGCTGCGAGGCCGAAGCCATAAGCCACGCGCTCCAGCGAAACCAGAACGCGCCAGCCGAGGCCGATATCCTGCGAGCCGTAAACGAAGAATGGATAGGCGATCAGATCATAGCTTTCCTGAAACACCTGGCTCGGTGGCGGCAGCGTCGCGCCGGGGCTGGAACAGAGCAACTGCCAGACGCCCAGCATCGCCACCAGCACGACCAGCGGCGGGATGACATTGCGTGCCACTGCAAGGCCAATCTTCTTCAAGGGCAAAGCCGGGGCAGGGCGGCGTTGAATGGCAATGACGGTACCGCCTTTCGGGAGGGCGGCGGTCATGGCCGTACTGTCTGTCTTGCGGGCTGTTGCGTTCATTGTTTCAGTCCTGTTTCCGGTCATTTGTTTTTCTCAAGCGCGTTTAGGGCCCCTTTCATCGAGAGGCCAAAGCGGCTCAGGAGGCGGCCTTGATGCTGAGGCTTTCGAGATAGGCGGATGGGTTTTCCGGGTCGAAGACCTTGCCGTCGAAGAAGGTCTCCTTGCCGCGCGATGGCGAAGCTGGGATATCCGCTGCCGCTACGCCGAGGTCTTTTGCCGCTGCGCGCCACAGGTCTTCGCGGTTCACCTGTCCGACCAATGATTTGATATCGGTGTTGGCAGGCAGCTTGCCCCAGCGGATGTTTTCGGCAAGGAACCAGCTGTCATGGCTCTGGAACGGATAGGATGAGCCGTCCTTCCAGAACTTCATCTGGAGATCGGTGCCGTGGGCGATGCGGCCATTGCCGTAATTGATGTCGCCCTTCAGGCGGCCCAGCACATCCTTCGGCGGTACGTTGAACCACTGCCGCTTGCCGAGGATCGCGGACATTTCCTCCTTGTTGTCCATGCTGTCGCACCATTGTTGGGCTTCCAGCACGGCCATGAGGATTGCCTTGGCGGCATTCGGGTTCTTCTCGATCCAGTCGGCACGCATGCCGAGCGCCTTTTCCGGGTGGCCCTTCCAAAGCTCGCCGGTGGTACAGGCGGTGAAGCCGATGCCCTGATTGACGAGCTGTTCGTTCCACGGCTCGCCCACACAGAAGACATCCATGTTGCCGACCTTCATATTGGCAACCATCTGCGGGGGCGGAACGACGATGGTGGAGACATCCTTGTCGGGGTCGATGCCGCCAGCGGCCAGCCAGTAGCGAATCCAGAGATCATGCGTGCCACCGGGGAATGTCATGGCCGCCTTGATTTCCTTGCCCTCGGCCTTCTTCTTTTCGAATGCTGCCTTCAGTTTGGAGGCATCCAGCTGAACGCCGGTATCGGCATATTCCTTGGCAACGGAAATGCCCTGGCTGTCGAGGTTCAGACGCGCAAGGATCGCCATCGGCACCGGCACATTGTTCTGTGTCACCTTGCCGGTGTGGATGAGGTAGGGCATGGGGGTGAGAATATGCGCGCCATCGATACCGTTGGCAGCGCCGCCGAGAACGAGATTGTCGCGCGTTGCGCCCCAGGATGCCTGCTTGAGAACTTCGACATCCGGCATGCCGTGCTTGGCGAAGAGGCCTTTTTCAGAAGCGACGATCAACGGAGCTGCGTCCGTCAGCGCAATGAAGCCGAGCTTCGCGCCTTTGACTTCCGGTTCTGATGTTGCGGCAAAGGCGCCGGATGGGAACGCGGTGCGAACGGCGGCGATGAGTGCCGCAGTAGCAGACGTCTTCAGGATCGCGCGGCGGCTGATCGAACTGGAAAGCATTTTTTTCATGCGCTTGTTCCCCTTTTTGGCCGCCTCTTGGGTGGCGTGTCCTTGTGCGAAGGCTGAAAATAAAAAAACGCCGCTCGGTGTTGCTGCCATCGGAACGGGAGGAGAGTTCCGGGCTGCAAACCTTGCGACGTCTGTGTCGTATGAAGGCGCTTATCGCGCGCCCTGCTGCTCCGATCGCCGTTGATCCGAGCGAATTATGAAATGCAAGCACCGTGCCAGTTTTGATTTTGAGCGGTAAGGTGCTGGAATCGTGCGGAAATTAATGATGGTAAGAATGAAGCTTATTTTTTGAGCCGAAGAATTTTGGATTATAATTTAAGCTCTGGATTTATGGCTGCGCTTCAATTTTGCGCAGCATGCGTATCAGCTATCGCCGTTTTCCACGCCTTCGGACGGTAGATTCCTGACGGGAAAGCGTTCGACATAGGCTTCGATATTGGCTGGATCGAAGGAGATTCCGTCCATGAACGGCTCGTTCGTGCTCTCGATATCTGGCGCAGATGCAGCGCCGAGGGCAGTGCGATAAATATCGGGCCGGTAGGCGGATGAAGCTGCTGTCACGCCTTCCTGCGAAAAGGTCGTCTGCCCCCAGCGGATCATCTGGCTGTATATCCACAGGGCCTGACCGGGGCGAGGGTAGTTGGCGTTTCCGTCGTGGAATTGAAAATAGTTGTCGACGACGCGGCGGTTGCCGAGGCTGTCGATGCTGAATTCACCACCGAGAACGCGGCGGATAATATCTTGGGGAGCGCCGATGTAGCGGGGGTCGGCGAGTGCTGCGCTCAGGTCGTCACGGTTTTCTGGCCTGTCGCACCAGCGAGCGGCGGCATCCAGCGCGACCAGCAATCGCGCCACGCTTTCCTGCTGCACATCCGCCCAATCGGGCCGCATGCCGATGACTTTTTCCGGTGCGGAAGGCCAGATATCCTGTTTTGCGGCCACAATCTTGCCGACGCCGCGTTCGCAGGCAATCATGTTCCACGGTGCGCCAACGCAGAAGCCATCGATAGCGCTCGCCGCCAGTGCATCGGATGTCAGAGGCGGTGGCACGACGACCAGCTTCACATCCTTATCCGGGTGAATACCGCCAGCGGCCAGCCAGTAGCGGAACTCGTAATTGTGGGAGGAGAAGGGGTAGGTCATGCCAAGCGTCGGCGCGGCTTCGCCCTTTGACCGCATGTCATCCAGCACGCGCTTCAAGCTCTGCGCATTCTCAAGCGCGCCAGCCGTCGCCGAAAGGCCGGTTAGAGACTGCATTCGCTCGAACAGGCGCGTGGAAAGCGTGATGGCATTGCCGCCGCGTCCAAGCGAAAAGGGTGTAATCGTCGGGGAGGGGTTCGAGCCGAGGCCGAGCATGGAGGCGACGGGCATTGGAGACAGCATGTGGGCAATATCGAACTGGCGGAAGGCAAGTCGGTCACGGACATTGGCCCACGAAACATCCTTCACCAGATCGAGCTTCAGCCCTTCTTTCTCTGCGAAACCGAACTCTGCAGCGGCGATCAGGACGGATGCATCCACCAGCGGAATGAAGCCTGCCCGCAGCGTCCGCTGCCGGTCATTGCCGGTCAAGGCTGGCGCGGCGAGGCCGGATTGGTTGGCCTTGAGATCATCAATTACCGTCATGGCATTCGCTCCTTGTCCGGTGTCTGCCGGTTACATCAACAATCCGGCAGCCGTGACCACGCTTTGCGCGATCTCGGACAGCTTTTTCTTCTCGTTCATTGCGGTCTGGCGCAGCAGGGCAAAGGCTTCCTCTTCGGAAAGACCGCGCATCTTCATCAAAATTCCCTTGGCGCGCTCGATGACCTTGCGCTCTTCAAGCGCGGATTTCGCCTCGGCCAATTCCCTTTGCAGGCGGCTGAAGGCATTGAAGCGGCTGACGGCCATGTCGAGAATGGGTTTGACGCGCTCTTTCTTCAGCCCATCTACGATATAGGCTGAAACGCCCGCGTCGACTGCCGCTTCTATGGATGCGGTGTCGGAGCGATCTACAAACATGGCGATAGGGCGGCTGACCGTCCGCGTCAGCTGGAACAGATGCTCCATCATGTCACGATTGGGGTTTTCAAGGTCGATCACGATCACATCGGGAGACAATGTCTCGATGATTCGCGCCACGCCATGAACCTCATGGATGACCGTGACGCGCTCATGCCCCGCCTGCCGCAAACCTTCCTCGATAATCGAGGCGCGGATAGCGTTTTCATCGATCACGAG
>JAAIGF010197753.1_pt1 | contig 16978 bp, 12 predicted proteins | sample 6487441 | NCBI WGS metagenome assembly JAAIGF01 (sample SAMN13974129, study PRJNA590717) | phyllosphere metagenome | biome: pepper field; feature: multiple bacterial spot infested pepper fields; material: pepper leaves; isolation source: leaves from pepper fields | host: Capsicum annuum ... | reverse complement strand
CTTGGCGATGGTCATCAGGTCGGGTTTGAGGTCGTAGTAGTCGGTACCGAACCACTCGCCGGTACGGCCGAAACCACAGATGACTTCGTCGGCAACGAACAGGATGTCGTACTTGGCGAGAATCTCCTTCACCTTCGGCCAGTAGGTCTGCGGCGGAATGATCACACCGCCGGCGCCCTGGATCGGTTCAGCGATGAAGGCAGCCACGTTGTCTTCACCAACTTCCAGAATCTTCTTCTCCAGTTGCTCAGCCGCCCACACACCGAAAGCGGCCTCGGTCATGTCGACGCCTTCACCAAACCAGTACGGCTGCGGGATGTGCACAATGCCCGGAATCGGCAGGCCGCCCTGCTCGTGCATGCCGCTCATGCCACCCAGGCAAGCACCAGCGAAAGTGGAGCCATGGTAGCCGTTGATGCGCCCGATGATGGTCTGCTTGTGCGGCTTGCCCTTCAGCGCCCAGTAGTGGCGCACCATGCGCAGCACGGTGTCGTTGCCTTCGGAGCCGGAGCCGGTGAAGAACACATGGTTCATACCTTGCGGGGCCACATCGGCAATGGCCTTGGCCAGCTCCAGCGCAGGCGGGTGCGCAGTCTGGAAGAACAGGTTGTAGTAAGGCAGCTGCTTCATCTGCTGGCTGGCGACCTCGGCCAGTTCATCGCGGCCATAGCCGACCGCCACGCACCACAGGCCGGCCATGCCGTCGAGAATCTTGTTGCCTTCGCTGTCCCACAGGTACACGCCCTTGGCCGAGGTGATGATGCGCGGGCCTTTCTCGGCCAATTGCTTCACATCGCTGAACGGGGCCAGGTGATGGTCGCGGCTCAACGCTTGCCAGGCCTGGGTCTGCGAATTCTGTTCAGTCATTGTCTTCACTCCATCTGTTTGCGCAGCCATGCTGCACGGCTACTTTTTTTGTATTGGGGATATGCCGTTGTTCAGGCGCTCAGCAACAGCTTCTGGCGCAACACCGAGCGCTGCCGGCAGGCCTTGCCAAACGACTGGAAGATGGTCAGGTAGTGCGGGTTATCCATGACCTGGAACTCGGGGTGCCATTGCACGGCCAGGGCAAAGCCTTTGCCGTTCTCGACCGAAATCGCTTCCACCAGGCCATCGGGTGCCAGCGCTTCAACCCTCAGCCCCGGGGCCAGTACATCGATACCCTGACCATGGATGGAATTGACGTCGAAGATCGCCGGCAACCCCATGCGGTCAAGCAGCCCGCCAGGTTCCACATGCATGGTGTGGCGCGGGCCATATTGTTTTTCGATCGCCTCGCCCTTGCCTTCGCGGTGGTCCATGAACACGCCGGCCTCGTGAACCTTCTGGTACAGGGTGCCTCCCAACGCCACGTTCATTTCCTGAAAACCACGGCAAATGCCCAGCACCGGCACGCCAGCGGCAATGGCCGCACGCATCAGCGGCAACGTGGTGGCGTCCCGTAGCGGGTCGTGCTGGGTGCCCTCGGCACTGGCCGGGCCGTTGTAGTGGAACGGCTCGATGTTGGACGGCGAACCGGTGAAAATCAGCCCGTCCACCACGTCGAGAATATCGGCACTGTCCATCAACTCGCCGAGGCTGGGTATCACGATGGGCAAGCCACACGCTGCCTTGGCTGCCGCGCGTGCGTACTTCTCGGCGATGGTCTGGGTGGCATGCTGCTCAATCATGCTGGTGCATGCGGTAATGCCAATAACGGGCACACGTGGCATATCTTCCTCCGGCAAATCGGTATTGCGCGTGGTGTTTGAACGTGGGAAAGGCGTGGTTGCTCGAAGCGCATCCGCTACAGGAACCAGCGGTATTCGCGGGCGTCGATGTGGCGCATGAAGTCCAGTTGCTCCTGGTATTTGTTCTCGCAATAGACCATCACGAACTCACTGCCCAGGCCTTCGTTGACCACGGGGTGGTGGCGCATGGCGGCCAGGGCACTGAGGGCATCCTTTGGGAAGTCGATACCGCTCTGGCGGTTGTCGTTCAGCGGGGCAATGGGTTCGACGCCGCGGTCCAGGCCGTGCTCCATCCCGGTCAGGATGGCCGCCAACACGAGGTACGGGTTGGCATCCGCACCAGCCAGGCGATGCTCGATGCGCAAATTGCGCGGGTCGGACTCGGGGATGCGAATGCACGCATCACGGTCTTCGAAGCCCCAGCTGGCCTTGCTCGCTGCGTTGACCATGGCACCGTAGCGACGGTAGGCATTGTGGTTGGGAGCAAAGATCGGCATGCAGTGCGGCAACAGCTCCAGGCAACCCGCCACCGCATGGCGCAGCTTGCGCTGTTCGGCACCAGCGAGGATGTTGTTGCCGGCAGCGTCGTACAGGCTGACATGCACATGCATGCCGCTGCCCGGCGCATCCAGGTACGGCTTGCTCATGAAGCTGGCACGGTAGCCGTGCTTCATCGCGATACCACGGGTGCTGCGGCAGAACAGCGCCGACCAGTCCGCCGCGCTGAGGGCATCGTCGCTGTGCGAGAAATTGATCTCGAACTGGCCCGGGCCCAGCTCGGCGGTGATGACGTTGGCCGGCACGCCCTGCTCATTGGCGCCATCGACCATCTCGTGCAGCACCGACGAGAAGCGCGACAGGCGCTCGATGTGCATGTTTGGCTGATCGTCTTCGTCCCCGGTCGCGGTGTCACGCGGGTACTGTGGCAGGCCGTTGTCCAGCTTGCGGTCAAACAGGTAGAACTCCAGCTCGAACGCCACCACCGGACGGATACCGCGCCTGGCCAGGCGTTGCAGCACGCGGGCCAATACTTCACGGGGCTCGAACTCAATCGGCTCGCCTGTGCCGTCGGACGTGATCAGCATCTGGGCGATCACTTCCTTTTCCCAGCGCACCGGCTTCAGGGTGCCTGGCACCAGGCGGCGAGCGGCATCCGGATCACCGTCGGCGAAGCAGTAGTCACCAATCGGGTACAGGCCACCCTGGGTACCCAGCAGCACGCAGTTCTGTGGCAGCTTCAAGGGTGCGCCGGCGGCGACTTTTTCCAGCATGTCCATGGGGTAGCGCTTGCCATAGAAGTGCCCCGGTATGTCCAGCGCAATCAGGTCGACATAACGTATTGCCGGGTGCTGCGCCCGGAACGAGCGCACTTCAGTCAGCAGATCCGGAAAGATGACACTCATCTTCTTATCCTTGTGAGGTGAACGAATTCAATTGAAGACCCAGAGCACGCGGGTGGGCTTTGCCGTCAGGTTGGCGTAACGGAACTGCGCATGGGGTTGCAGCTGGAAGCAGTCGTTGGCCTGCAAGGTCACAGGCTCGCCTTGGCCCAGCCAGACCGTGAGTTCGCCCTCAAGTACGAAACAGCCTTGCTCGGAACGGTCGCTGAGGTACTCCTCGCCACTGCTGGCGCCTGGCTCGAGATGGCTGTCGAGCATTGAAAAGGCGCCGGTGATGGTGGGCGACGCCAGCACATCGGTAATACCCGCCTCAAGGTACAGCGTGCGCCGCTCGTGGGGCCGCGTGACCCAGCCGATGCCACGGGGTTTGCTCAGGTTGTAGAAGTACGCGGTCGATACGCCCAGCGCTTCGCTAATGGCAGTGAGGTCGGCCACGGTCGGGCGAGACACACCGCGTTCGACCTGGGACAGAAAGCCGACCGAGCGGTTGATGCGCTCAGCCAGTTCACCCAGGGTCAGGTTCTTGAATTTGCGCAGGTCGTGAATAAGGATCGCGAGGGCTTCAACCTCTTCGTGCATCTTCATCGTTTCGGACTGCCGTGAAATTTTTAGCGTTATTTTTCATGAAAAATTACATGAAAAAATTCACGAGTCAAGCCGAACGTATCGCCCCTCCGATGACATGCCCTGGTTCAATACCCTGGGCTGGCGTGTTGAAACAACGACACAAGCAACCAAGAGACAATAGTTAATCTACTGCAGTAGAAAAGTTTCGCTGCCTCCCTCGCCACAGGCAGTGCTGCTAAGGTTAATGCACTCAATTATTCAGCAGTTCACGTTCCGGAGGCAGCATGACAGTAGAGAAAGTTGCAATCATCACGGCCGGTGGTAGCGGTATGGGCGCGGCAGCAGCACGTCGCCTGGCGGCCGATGGTTTCAAGGTTGGCATCCTTTCCTCTTCGGGCAAGGGCGAGGCTCTGGCGGCCGAACTCGGTGGCATCGGGGTGACCGGTAGCAACCAGTCGGTCGAGGACCTGCAACGCCTGGTCGACGCCGTGGTGGAGAAATGGGGCCGTATCGACGTGCTGGTCAACAGTGCCGGCCACGGCCCACGTGCGCCGATCCTGGAAATCAGCGACGAGGACTGGCACAAAGGCATGGACACTTACCTGCTCAATGTCATACGCCCGACACGTCTGGTAACGCCCTACATGCAACGCCAGAAGGGTGGCGTGATCATCAACATTTCCACCGCCTGGGCCTTCGAGCCGAGTGAGCTGTTCCCGACGTCTGCGGTGTTCCGCTCGGGGCTGGCTGCATTCAGCAAGATCTTCGCCGACAATTTTGCCGCCGATAACGTGCGCATCAACAATGTGCTGCCCGGCTGGATCGACAGCCTGCCAGGCACTGAGCAACGCCGCGACAGCGTGCCGCTCAAACGTTATGGCACCAGCGAAGAAGTGGCCGCGACCATCGCGTTTCTTGCCAGCGATGGCGCTGCCTATATCACCGGGCAGAACATCAAGGTTGATGGCGGCGTAACACGCAGCGTCTGATTGCCGATGGCCGCAGCACGCGCTGCTGCGGCCCTGGTTTCATTAAACAGGCAACGCTCATGCTCGACGATCTGCTACAGCGCATCCGGGCGGATGCTGGGGCCCGTCGCGCAACCCCTAGCGCCTTGAGGTCAGGGGCGTTAACAGGTCGGCTAGCCCCCTACGGACAAAACAGCCAACCTGCAACCACCCACTCTACTTACTGGCGATCGACTGATTAGCCAGGCAGCTCTGGCCGTTCAGGTACCGCGACTTCTTTAGCCAGTCTTGCTGTGGGTAATAAGCAAACACATAGCTGCCGCGTTGCAGCGTCTGAATCAGCTTGCCAGCAATGGCCGGGCGAACGGCAGGGCAACCCTGGCTGCGCCCCAGGCGACCGAGGCCGGGAACCACCTTCGGGTCGGCATAGGCAGCGGCGTGCATGACTATCGCCCGCGACATGCTGTTGTCATTGAACCCCGGCTCCAGCCCCTGCAAACGCAGCGAGCGGCCATGCTTGCCGCTGTAGGTCTGGCCGGTTTCATACAGGCCGATGGAAGACTGGTAGCTGTTCGGCGCGTTGGAGAACGCCGTCGGCACATCGGCACCGCTGTTCTTGCCATGGGCGACCCACTCTTCGAACAACAGTTTCCTGGCGTGCAGGTCGAACACCCACAGGCGTTTGTCACGCGAGGCCTTGGAGTAATCGATCACCGTCAGCAGCTTGTCGCCGTCGCTGTGGCTGGCACAGTCGTAGGCGGTGAGCGCCAGGGCCAAGGTCGAAAGGCTGGCATTGGGTGCCAACTGTTGCAACTCGGCGGCGCTAGGCAACGATTGCGCCTGGGCACTCTGCCAGGCACCGAGGAAAAACAGGCCAATACTGGCCACCGAGAGCCGCACGGCCCCCTGTAATGGTTTGAACATCAACATGGATTACCTGTTTGAAAACCTGGCGTTGCTTGCCCTGTTTGCGGCCAAAAGCGCCTACTTTGCTTGATTTGCAAAGAATTGCCGATCATTTCTTGACCAATGGCTTATGTGCTTCACTGTCTTCTGTGCTGATCACCGTGAAATTTCCATCGCTGCGGGTTGCCCGGGTAGACGCCCAATCGGTGATCACCAGCATTGTGCCAACGTCCATCGCCGCACGTAGATGGCGGCGGAATTCCGGGTTGATGTTCAATTGACCCAATTGCTCATACGGCGTGTCGCCATACTCCGGGTTGCTCAGGCCGACCACCGACCAGCGCAAGGGTAGCGCGGCATCGAGCGCCATCGCGGATGGCTTTTGCAACAACGAATACACCGCCATACCACTGCGGCGCTTGCTGTTTTCCAGCGTGAGTGCCGGCGCCGAGCCGATCAACTGGCCGTTGCGAAACACGTAGGCGCGCAGGTCGGCGCGACTGATCAGGATCGACAGTGGCCCTGCGCCCGGATCCGGGTCGTTCCAGAACTGCTGGTTGCTCAACACCAGCGGGCCCTGGGCTTTGCCATCACTGACCGTCGGCGCCAGCACACCGGGGTGGTACACCTCTACCGGGGCACTGTTGGTGTCGGAAACAATCACCGTGGTCGAACTGAAACCGGTGACTTCGTACAGTTTTTTGGCAAAGCCCATGGGCAAGCGCACACAACCATGCGAGGCGGGGTAACCCGGCAGATGACCTGCGTGCAGGGCAATACCGTCCCACGTCAGCCGCTCCATGTAAGGCATGGGTGCGCTGTTGTAGAGGCTGGATTTGTGCTCGACCTTTTTCTGCAAAATGCTGAACACCCCGGTCGGGGTTTCACGGCCGGCCTTGCCACTGCTCACGGTACTGACGCCGATGGCAATGCCGTTGCGGTAAACGTAGGCACGTTGCTCGGTCAGGCTGACCACGACCGTTACCGGCCCCACCGGCGACACCTGCGGGTACCAGAGAAACTGGCCAGGCTTCAGGCTTTCAAGCTGGCTTCTGAGTGCAGCCGGGGTGGGCACCTGCAAGGGTGCCGCCTCGACCAAGGCAACGGCCAGTAGCAGCGCCAGCCCAAACGGTACATGCAACATCGAATAGCCCCCAAGGCCCCTGCCGCCAGCTTAGCCGCAACGCGCCTTGCCAGCCACCCGCTCGACCCGCCAAGCATCCCCTTTCTGGCGCAAGTGGTAACAACCATGCACATGAACTGTGCACAAAATTCCCACCTGATGGCCTCAGCAGCGCAACGAGGGTGGCGATCACGCCTGGAAGCCGTGAGTCTGCTGTGCGTTAGAGATTGGTACGAATCTTGTTTGTATACAAATCCAAAAACAAAAGTACACAACCATCATGGAGTTCCGATGGCGTCGATTTCGCGTTCCGATGTTAGCCAGCTGGGTGCCCTCCCTACCGATACGGCCGAGCCCGGCCAGGTGGCATTGAGCCCGCGCCTGTACAGTGCCGACCTTGCCCCCACCCGTGCAGCCAATCGCACCTGGGGGCGCTACAGCCTGTTCGCGCTGTGGACCAACGATGTGCACAACATGGCCAACTACTCCTTCGCCATCGGCCTGTTCGCCCTGGGCATGAGCGGCGCGCAGATCCTCGCCGCCTTCGCACTCGGCGCGCTGGTGATCTACGGCCTGATGAATCTGTCCGGCTACATGGGCCAGAAGACCGGCCTGCCCTACCCGGTCATGTGCCGGATCAGCTTCGGCATCCATGGTGCGCAGATCCCGGCACTGATCCGCGCAGTAATCGCCATCGCCTGGTTCGGCATCCAGACCTACCTGGCTTCGGTCGTACTACGCGTACTGCTCACCGCCCTCGCGCCCGGCCTCCAGGCGTACGACCAGAACTCGATCCTTGGCCTGTCGAGCCTGGGCTGGGTCACCTTTCTGGGCATCTGGTGCGTACAGGTGGCGATCTTCGCCTACGGCATGGAAATGGTGCGCCGCTTCGAATCCTTCGCCGGGCCGATCATCCTGGTGGCCTTCGCCAGCCTGGCGGGCTGGATGTACTGGCGCAGCGGCTTGGCGATCTCCTGGTCCAGCGGCAACGCGCCAAGCGGCTCCACCCAGTGGTTGAAGGTGCTGGGTGCCGCCGCCCTGTGGGTCTCGCTGTACGGCACCATGATCCTCAACTTCTGCGACTTTACCCGCAATTGCCCGGATCGCCGCACCATCAGCGTGGGCAACTTCTGGGGCTTGCCGGTGAACATGCTCGGTTTCGCGCTGATTGCCGTGGTGCTGGCCGGTGCGCAATTCAGCATCGATGGCAAGCTGGTGCAGGGCCCGACCGAAATCGTCGCGGCCATCCCGAACACCGCCGGCCTGGTGCTGGCGTGCCTGGCCTTCCTGATCGTCACCGTGGCAGTGAACATCATGGCCAACTTCGTCGCCCCGGCCTACGTATTGACCAACCTGGCGCCCAAGCTGCTGAACTTCCGCCGCGCCGGCTTGCTCAGCGCCGCCATCGCGGTAGTGATCCTGCCTTGGCACCTGTACAACAGCCCGTCGGTGATCGTGTACTTCCTCGGCGGCCTGGGCGCCCTGCTCGGCCCGTTGTACGGCATCATCGTCACCGATTACTACCTGGTACGCCGCAGCCGGGTGAACCTGCCGGAGCTGTACAGCGAAAGCAAGCAGGCTGCCTACCACTACAGTGGCGGGGTCAACCTGCGCGCAGTCGCGGCATTCATCCCGGCGGCGCTGATCGCCATCGTGCTGGCGCTGGTGCCAGCATTCGAGACACTGTCGCAGTTCTCCTGGTTCTTCGGCGCCGGCCTGGGCGGGCTGATCCACTATGCCATTGCCAACCGCGGTACCAGGTATGCGCAGGTTTGTGGCGAAAGCATTGCGGTGGAGAGTGCGCATCACTGACACGGGTACACGACCACCTTTACAAGCCGGCCTGCGTGGCCGGCCCCAACCTGGACGACTTCTGCAACAACCCTTGAGGTAACCGGAAACCTTTGAAAGGCTCTTGCGTGATGGGATTGAAGGCCTTTTCCGCGTTGAGCCTGTAGCGCATTACGCCATCGCCGGTCCTGAAACTCAGGTCCACGCTGGTCGCCGTACGCCCGTTGAGCGATCCACGGCTGAGCAGGCGGAACATCGACCACGGCCCTCGGTACTCCAGACTGCTGCTGTTGCCGTTCTGCCTGAGCAAGGTCAGATTGCTGCGCACCTGTTGCCCCAAGGTATTGGGCCAGACGATACCGGTGATCTGGCTCGGGCCATGGGTGTAGGAAATCAACTGGCCGTCCAGGTCCAGCAAACTTGTGCGCTGGTTGGCGCTCAGCCCCAACGGTTCGATGCTGAACTGCACACTCAGGTTGCCGCGCTGATCAAAGAAGGTCTCACGGATACGCTCTGCCCGCTCCAGCTGTTCGATCACATCGCCGCGGATCAGTGATAGCCCCTGCTGGCCGGCCTGCAGGGCTTCGAGGTTATCCTTCAGGAAGATTTTCAGGTACTGATCGTGAAACTGCTGCAGCCGCCCCTTCGGCCCGAAGAACGCCTCAAAGTCGTCCAGGGAGGCATCGGGCGCCCGCACAACGAAAGGGTAGCGCCCGGCCAAGCGCTGCTGGAAGAAGCTGTACACCTCGGCGTCCCAACGCCGTTCCAGTTCGCGCAGGGCTTCGACATTCAGCACCTGTGCCGTTTGATCCGCCACTTTTCTGACCTGATGGTTGATTGGCTCTGGCAAGCCGGTGGCGACTCGCTGCAAGGTGCCAATTGGGTCCTGCCCCGTCATCGAGAGGCGCTGATGCACAGCCTGAAGTGCAGCTTTGCCTCTGTCCGGGCTGTCTTGCACCGCCTTGGCGTAATCATGAACGGCTGCAATGGCGCCAAGGGTTTCATCGTAGTAGCTGGGCTTCTCGCCCGTTGCCCGCAGCATAGCGCTCAGCCCGGCAAAAGCACGCTGAATCGCCCACGCCTGTTGTTGTTCGGGCTTGCTGGTTGTCAATTGCGGTGCTTCAGCCTGCTCAAAGGCATCAACGCCCACGACGGATGAAAGCGATGTATTGTCCTTCACTGTATCCAACAACCGATGCAGAGGGGCAGAGGGCCCGGTGAACTGCTGCAGAATCGCAACACCATGGTCCAGATCGCGGAAGTCAGTTACTGAAACAGCGTTCAGGGCGCGCCGCCAACTGTCGATGTAATCAGCGCTGTACAAACTGCGCAGCCGCTCGCTCAGCGCTTCACGATCTGCGTCCGAGTAATCAAGCTGGCCGCGCTCACCCAGCGCCCACTGGTCGATCATCGCCATGTCGGCAAACTGCTGGCTGCGCGGTTCGAAGTAGTCCTTGAAGCCTTTGGCGGTGAGCATCGGTGCAAGCAAGACTTCATCGCCCCTCCTGGAACTGCCCGTTGGCTGATACACCACATCAAAGGCCGGCCCCACTTGATGGCGCAGGTCCAGACCGGTGTGCAACTGCTCCCCAGCCTGCTGTTTCAGGCTCGCATAGACGCGCTCTGGCAGCGGCACCCTGCGCAAGGCCTGCTGCACCTCGGCGATACGCTGGTTGTACTGTGACAGTTCGGTGTCGGCATAGGCCAAGGCGTACTTCAGGTGCCGCATGAGGTCGCGTTGCAATTGCCCCTGGCCCGGGAATGTTTGCTGCCACTGGCGGGCCATCCACTCTTCGACCCATTCGGCTCGGCGGTTCTGGCGGTCCTCCAGCATCCGGTAGACCCTGAGTGCAGCCATTTGCTGCTCACTGCCTGGGGGCGCCGCGTTCATGGCATCGATCACACCGCTGGCCAAGGCCGGCAGGAAGCGCCTGGAAAGCAAACTCAGGTAAGCCTCATCGACCGTAGGGCCGATGGCACGCCCTTGGTACAGCCCAAGGTCAGCGACACCAGGCCACGCGGCACGATAGCCGCCAAACACCGAAACGGCATCGCGGATCTGGTCCAGCGGCTGCAGCAGGTTGCGCCCGGTCGGGTCCAGCCGCTGGTCGACTTCGTGATGGCTGTATTCCCTGCTCTTCGCGAGCACGTTGGCAGCCTTGCCACTATTGATTTCAAAGTAGCGCTGCCAGCTGGCAATGGCGACACAGACCGCCAAGGCGCCCACACCGGAGCCTACCCACAGCAAGTTGCGCTTGCTGCGCGCCACCTTGATGTTGTCCCCGGCAAGGCCGGCTTCCTGATAGATGACCCGCCTGAACGCGTGCTGGATGAAATAGGCCAGTGCCTTGCCTTGCGCCTTGCCTTCAAGCAATGGAAGCTTCGTCTTGTAAGGCTGTGCAGCCTCACGCACGAACGCATTGAACATATCACCCTGCTGCACGACCGAAGACCAGTACACACCACGCACCAAGGCAGGCGTTGTGAAACGGTCGCTTGCCAGCGTTTCTTTCAAAAAGCCCAGCAGTATCGGCCGCAACCCGACCAGCTGGGCATGCAATGAGAAAAGACGCGCTCGCAGTGGTGCACCACTCAACGTATCGAGTCGATCCACCACTTGCTCAAACAGCTGGCTCAGCAATCGGTCGTAGTGATCGCCATACTCTTCCAGCCACGCGTCGAATGCCCCCACCGCATCCAGCTTGAAGGTGAAGCCCAGCATCTTTTCCCGTGTGCCAGCGGGAAGCCCGGCGTAAAGCTGGTCAAAACCATCCAGCAGGTCGAACTTGGTCAGCACTACATACAGCGGCAGGCGTGAACCCAACTGACTGCCCAGCTCGTACAGCCGCGTACGCAAGACATGCGCCAGTGCAACGCGCTGCTCAGGCGTTCCGTGTAGCAGCGCAGGCAGGTCGACAACCAGCAGCACACCGTTGAGGGCCCTCTGGCTTCGATTGCGCACCAGCCAACCCAGCAAGTGCTGCCACAACCTGGCCGGCGTAGCGGGAGGCACCTGCGCTGCATCGGTGTCATCAGTTGGCGAAACTGCCCGAGATGCCTGGCTGATGAAGACGCCCGGTGGATCGATGATCACCGCGTCGTTGCTGACCCACCAACTGACCGGATAAGCCAGCGCTTGTGCTTGTTGGCCACGCGCCTGCACCTTGTCGATACGGGTCAGAGAGAAATTCTGTTCGGTACGGTCGATGAAGCTGGTCTTGCCGGCGTGCTGGTCCCCCAACACCAGGTACCAGGGCAATCGGTACAAGGCGCGTCGCCCACCCGCATTGTGCAGAAATCGCGAAAGCGCTTGGTCCAGTGCCTGCTCTTGCGCTTGAACGAACGGCAACGTGCGGTCCAGCTCGGCAGCCACTGCCTGATTGCGTTCTGCCTGCAGGCGGTGATTACGCCTGCGCAACACGAACATCCAGCAGAGCAAGGGCACCAGCACTAACGCCAGACTTGCCAGCCCTCGATGGGCCATGCTGGCCAACGGCTGCTGCTCACGCCACGTCCATTGAGGGCCAAGCCACCAGATAGCAACCCAAATAAGTACAGCCCCCAGTACGAGCAACACCGGCATGGCCAGACCGATACGGGCCACCCAGGGCAAGCCCCAGCGTTTGAGGTGCTTCCAAAGTGGGTTCATCGTGATTCCCGTTCCTTGTTCCAATCCGTCTGTATTGGCGCCGCCGCATACTGCTGAAGGCGTTGAAACACCTCCGGCTCCCAGGCGCTGGCGTTGGTTTCCTGCATTGTTCTGGCTACACCTGCGCACAAGTCCCGGGCCAGCCAGGACACGCCCCGCGCGGCCAACAGGTCAGCGGCTATGACCGTGGTATGGCAACGCTCACGGGGGGCGTGGAACGCCGCCTGCATTCCCTGCAGCCTGAGCAAGACCGGCTCAACACCGCCTGCTTCCAACTGGCTGACCAGCTCCTCACGCAGGCTGACAAACTCATGGGCCGCGGCACGCTGATCGGATGCACCTTGTGTACCCTTGAGCCACGCCAGGCATTGGTCATCAACAAATACCCTGCCGTCGCTGAAGCACAACTGCTGCAGCGCTGGCATACGCTGCACGAACCGCGCGGTCGCAGCGCGAATGGCTTCAGCCACCTCGCCCATGGCCAGCCGCGTGGCGGCGGTTGCCGCCAGGAAACTGCCGCGTATCCAGTAAGGACTGGCCGTCACGCTCTTTTCGATCCGCAAGAGCACTGCAGCATCAATCGCGGTCCCCGCAATGGCCTCTTCATAATCACCGGCAATATCCTGAGGCACTGCCATCAGCTCTGTGCGGTTGCCTTGCTTGGTTTGAGGCGCCGCCTGGATATGGGCCCACAGGCCGAACCGACGCAATTGGTAGCCGGTAGGATCGTAGGGATCCTGCTGGTTGATCAGCTCGGCCATGCCAAGCATGGCCCTTCGGGATTCGCGCTCGCTGCCCAACGACACCCGGGGCATTGGCGTGGCGATGACCTCGGCCAGTGGCGCAGGCTTGATACTGTTTGCAGTGGCCTTGGCCATCGGCTCGCCCACGCCGTTGGCAAGCTGTGTGTGCTTGCCAAGCAGGCGCTTCAGTTCGCCCAGAACGGCTTCATCCAACTGCGCAGCAACGTGTTGCTGTTGTAAACGTTGCAACGCGCCCTGTGCCGCCGCCTCATGGGCGGGGCTGTACGTGAAGCGGTCCAACCGTGGCAAGGCTTCGATCAAACGATTGAGTATCAGGGCAACCAACTTGCGTTTACCCAGGAAGCCTTTAGGGCCAGGTTTTGGGTACGAAGCTTCCCAATACTGTTCGATCAGGCCGGCGAGCAATGCCAAGGTAGAAACCCACCGTTCCCAGCATCGGTTGCGCAACCAGGCGGCACTCAGATGCGCGGCGATACGCATATGCTTGCACTGCGCCCCCAAGTACTGGCAAGACGCTTCTTCGATGTAGGGCCAGTCGATGGAAGACGCCTGCAGCCCACCCAGCTTGACCATCTCCTGGTCAATAGCCTGATAGGTTTCGTCCTCCACGTCGAACAGGCCGGCAGGGTTCTGCGCGTCGATGGGGGCAAGCAAGCGGGCAATTTCCTGTGCGGTGAGGCGCCACGCCCACATGTCAAATAACTAACGTTACACACCCAGCAGGATGGCCATAACAACCTAATGGGACAGCGTGCGAGACGGCACGGATAATATCGATCGCCAAGGGCCGTTATCACTCACCCACAACCCGCTACACCCAGTCGACTGATCAAGCCCAGCCAGTTACGCTGGCCTTTTCTACCGGCACGGAAGCATCAGTGAAAGAGTCATACCAAGGAAGCTGCCTGTGCGCAGCGGTCAGTTACCTGCTGCTCACCCCACCCAAGGCCGTGAGCCATTGCCACTGCAGCCAGTGCCGCAAAAGCCATGGTGCCGCGTTCGCCTCGTATGGCAGCGTACCGCGCAACAGGCTGCGAATACTGCGCGGCGCCAGCAGCATCAAGGCTTATGCCTCTTCGCCAACGGTCCTGCGCGAGTTTTGCGCAGTGTGCGGCTCATCCCTGTTCTGGTCACGCTCGCAAGGTGAATTCGCCGACTGGGTGTCGATAGCCTTGGGCACGCTGGATACGCCATTCCTGCCCAAGAAGCAGAAACACCTTCACCTCGATTGCGCAGCCCCCTGGCACATACCCAGCCACCCTGCCCCCGAACCTGACTGACAATGCAAAGCACCTTGCTGAAAATTGACGCATTGCCCTTCAGAAAACGACCGTCCCCGCAACACACTGCTGCACTGCCCCGCCAACCCAGACAACACCGTCAACCTGTTCGACATGTAGCCGGCCGCGACGCCCCAGCGCGGTGCCCTGGCTGGCGGTGTAGCGCTCGCTCAGCACGCCCGCACCGATCAGCCACTGCGCCAGGCTGGCATTGAGGCTTCCGGTGACCGCGTCCTCGTTGCATTCCTCACCCATGAAAGCCCTGACTTCCACGTCCGCCTCGGCCCCGGCCTCCAACCACGGGGCGATAACACCAACATTCAACCCACGCAGTGCGGCGTAATCAGGCTGGATCGCCAGCACTTCGTCGCGACTTTCCAGCAACACGCCAGCCCAGCCGGGGCCATTGTCTACCCATTGGCTAGCTTGCACCTGGCCAGGCGCCAGGCCCAGGCCGCGCGTGATCCGCTCCTGCGTCGTGGCATCCAGCGGCCCGCTGCGCACCAGCGGCGGTGCCGAGAACGCCAGGCGATGACCTTGCCTGCGGACACGAATCAAGCCCGCCGCGCACTCCTGAACAATCTCGGCATGCCCAACCTCGCCGCTGTGCCCCAGCCACACCTTGCAGCTCCCCAGGGTGGGGTGGCCCGCAAACGGCAGCTCGCGCAGCGGTGTGAAAATACGCACGCGGTAATGCGCTTCAGGTGCTGAAGGCTTCAACAGAAAGGTGGTTTCACTGAGTTGCGTCCAGCGGGCAAACGCCTGCATCTGATGGGTGGACAACGCGTCGGCATCCACAACCACTGCCAGGGCATTGCCTTCGTAGGGGTGCTCGGCAAACACGTCGACTTGTTCGAACTGCAAAGAAAGCGGCATAGGGTGTCCTTGTTCATGCAACTTTGAGGGTTGAGCCCGGTCTGTATGATCCCGCGGCGCACCCCCACCCCGTGCGGATGCCCATGGACCGGCAGCTTCATGATGCCTCGTCATCAATATCAACCGATAAGGAAATCTCATGCGTACATTCAAATTCGTGCTCGCTGCCTTGCCATTCGTTGTACTGGCTGGCTGTGGCAACGACGCGCTGGAAGGCACCTACGAAGCAACCACCACCGTAATGGGGTTCGAAGCGCCCAAGCAGACCTGGGAGTTCACCAAGGACTACATCCTCACAAACGGCAGCAAGATCAAGGTTGACGAATGGGAGCGCAAGGACGATGTGGTCACTGCCCGCAACAAGGACGGCCAGGCGCTGATCAACGTGCGCGTGCTCGATGGCGGCAAGCGCCTGGAAGCCGTCGGCGGCAACAACATGGCCAAGAACGTTTTCGTGCGGGTGGACTGACCAGATCCATTGACGCGCGCCTGCAACCCCCAGCAAGCTGACGCGAGCACTGTGCACCGGCAAAGCCGGTGCCATCCACACCATGGTCAATACATGCCCTGATTGAGCAATCACGGCTAGGCACCTCGCGGCCTGAACAACGGATGCTAGCGCTCACCGCACCTTCCGGAGATTCCGTTCGTTGACTGACTCACAGCCCAGCCCCGCCTATGCCAACCGGTTCGCCGCCGTGCTCGCCTACATCGACAGCCACCTTGAAGGCGACCTGTCGCTGACTGCCTTGAGCCGCATTGCAAACTTTTCGGCGTACCACTTCCATCGGCAGTTCACGGCCTACATGGGCGTACCGGTATCGCGCTATGTGCAATTGATGAGGCTTCGACGCGCGGCGCATCAACTGGCCACCACGCCTGCCACGCCAGTACTGGAGGCAGCCCTCGGCGCCGGTTTCGAAAGCCCCGAGGCTTTTGCCAGGGCGTTCAAGCGTGCCTTCGGCATGGCACCGAGCGTGTTTGCCAAGGCGCCGAACTGGCAGGCCTGGAGTGCGGTGTTTGTTGTTCCTCATCTTTCAAGGAGTATTACCATGCAGATCCGTATCGTGGATTTTGCCGAAACCCGCGTGGCCGCGCTCGAACACCGAGGGGCGCCCAGCCTGGTCGGTGACAGCGTTGCACGCTTTCGCCAATGGCGCCTGCACAGCGGCCAGTCGCCGGTGGCCAGCAGCCGCACTTTCGGCATCCCCTACGACAACCCCGACACTACCCCGGCGCACGCCTTTCGCTTTGCCGTGTGTGGCGAGATCGACGAAACCGTGCAACCCAACGATTTCGCCGTGCACGAACGGGTGATTCCGGCGGGACGCTGTGCAGTAGTTCGGCATGTGGGTTCGCCAGACCACATCAGCGAAACCATCTACCCGATCTACCGTGACTGGTTACCGTCAAGCAACGAAGAACTGCGCGACCATCCGTTGTTCTTCCACTACCTGAGCGTGTATCCGGAAACACCGCTGGAGCACTGGCAGACGGATATCTACGTGCCGTTGAAGTAGTTGGGTTGTGGGCAAGATCGTGGGCAACGTGCAACGCCAGCCATCACCGGCCCGAACGCGAGGCGGGCCAAGTTGGTAGACTATGCTCACTTCCCAAATCCACCTGGCGCGGGGCAACCGCGCCGGGTACCAGATACGTGCCTCCGATGCCCCAAGAATCAGCTGTAATTCAACGTGTGGAACCGTCCCGCCGCTTCAGCGTTGCACCCATGATGGATTGGGCCGAGATTCGCTGGACACCTTTACCTACGCCCCCTGCACGCGATCGTGTCCCAGGAAGTGGTGTAACTCATCATGAGCTTGGCCACTGAGTTTGCCGTTTAGTTGATCACGGCCGACAACTTGGCCTGCGGATTATCGCTGACCGCCTCGAAGGCCTCCAACTGCATGTAGCGCCGTTGCAG
>JAAIGF010302728.1_pt1 | contig 16995 bp, 10 predicted proteins | sample 6487441 | NCBI WGS metagenome assembly JAAIGF01 (sample SAMN13974129, study PRJNA590717) | phyllosphere metagenome | biome: pepper field; feature: multiple bacterial spot infested pepper fields; material: pepper leaves; isolation source: leaves from pepper fields | host: Capsicum annuum ... | reverse complement strand
GGTCGTTCCGTCGCCGACGAACCCAGCTGCGTTGTCGCCCCAGGCGAAGACGGAGCCGTCTGTCGTGAGCGCGAGGCCGCCGCTGAAGTTGCCAGCGATCTCCTGCACCGTCTTGCCTGAGAGACCCTGCACCTGAACGGGAGTCGATGACGAGTAGATGGGGGCGCCGCTGTACCACTGCGGAGGAACCGGGGTGGTTCCTTTTCCAAGTGCTCCCGCGTAATCGCTGCCCCAAGCCCAGACCGTCCCGTCGCTCTTGAGCGCGTATCCCCCCTGCGCGTAGCCATGGATCTGAATGACATCGGTCAGATTGGAGACCTGCACTGGGACGTTGGAATGATCGACTGACGAGCCGTTGCCCAGAGCAGCACCGAAGGTGTTTCGCCCGGCGGCCCATACGGTGCCGTCCTCGAGTAGGAAGTAGACCTGCTGCGTGCCACCGCTGACCTGACGAACATCGGTGAGCGAGGCCACCGAGACGGGAACCGTGGAACCTCCGGCGTCAGAACCCGAACCGAGCTGACCTGCGAAGTTATCACCCCACGCCACCACTGTTTTGTCGTCGCGAAGGGCGTACACGGTCTCGTTCCCGGTCGCGAGCTGCTTTACACCGGTAAGACCTGGGACCCTCGCCCAAGTCGTGCGGTCGGCGTTCGATCCATCTCCAAGCTGTCCCGCGCCGTTTCCACCAACGCCCCACACTGTTCCGTCGGACAAGAGGACGAGCGTGGACTGGGCCCACCCTCCGAATACCCCTGAACCACATGAGATGACCTGCGTGATCGGCGCGGAGAAAGACGGAAGCAGTTGCGATGGCATCGCACGGGAGACTCCCGACCCATTGGCATTTCCACCTCCCAGCTGGCCACCGTCGCCAAGCTCAGCCCACGCGTTGTAACCGAACCCCAGTGCGTTCGCCCCGAGGACCGTGAACGACTGCGATGCGTTGCCGCTCCCTGAAACCGCGGTCACGGCGATCGTCGATCCCGGCTTGGCCCACGGCTTGTTGTTGTTGAACTTCGCCGTGTACTGACCCGCACCGTTCGTGACGCCGTCGGCTGAATCGAAGCTCGACCCATCGGGGCCGCTGAACGACACCGGCTGGCCGGCCTGAGGCTGGCCCTGCGCGTCCTTCACCGTCACCGTCACCGGAACCGCACCCGATGCCGGCACACCCGCCGACGGACCGGTGATCGTCATGTTCGTCGCCTGCGACGTGTTCGCGAAGGCCGGCGTCGCCGAGGCAAGCGACACCGCCGGCACGCTCCAGGCCGCCGCCGCCACGACGCTGCGACGAGACATCGGAGCACCCAGAAGCTGCCCGACAGGCTCCTCCCGAGTCCTGTCGTCAGTTGTTACGGGGAGGGGGAACGGTCCCTTAGCCATGAAGTCTCCTGGGCGATGATCAGAGAACAAGCGAACGTCGCCGACGATATGGTTCGCACTGCTCACCACGACGTCGGACGGCGGACGCGTATGACGGGTGAAATGCGCGAGGACACGACCGCCCGACGCGGACCGGTGCGCGCATGCCGACACGATGATCGGCGCAACAGCCAGACGGGAACGTCACGCGCGACGACGCCACCCGAGCCCGGCATCCCTCGCGACATTCACCCCGCGACACCACGCACTCACCCGAGAACATTCGGCTGCAGCGCGATCGAGAGTCATGCACCGAACGGTCTGATCGGTTCTCTCTGCCGCGTGCGAGGACCGCACCCGTCAGACCACGAACCGCCCATTGCGGATCGTGAGCGTCTGCGGCGCCGACGACAGGGTGCCGGTCTGCGCGCTGTCCGCGTAGACACGCACGCGCCAGGTCTCTGCGGCGTTCACGACAAGCCGGTAACCGTCCGACACCGACCGACCGTCGAGCACCTGCACGACCTTGTCGTGCGTGTCATCGCCGTTCACCGTCACCGTGGCGAGCGCCCGGCCCCGCGAATTCTGCAGAGTGACCTGGTAGTAGAGCTTGCCCTTGAAGTAGTAGTCGTGCGGCGCGAACCCGGTCGACGTGACGACGAGGCGCTTCCCATCACGGCTCATGCCGATCCATCCCGCCCGGATGTCGTAGATGCCCACGAACTCCAGCGCCGAGGTGACGGTGACGGGAACGGTGTGCCACAACACCTCCTGCGTGGCATCCGACGCCTGCAGGAGAGCCAGAAGCCGCCCTTCCTCGGGACCGACATTGATCGCGACGGACTCGCGCGTGACGAGGGTGCTCGCCGACCCGGCGAGCGTCGACAGGCCGGTCACCTCGCCCGACGACGTCGTGCGATCGCCCAGATACAGGCTCACGTTCGCCGTCGACAGTGCACCGATGGGGAGGTTGTATCCCGCCTCCCGCTCGCGGTGCGCATCGCGAGAATCGATGGCCGTCCAGATCTGGTTCTGCAGCGCCGGGTAGGAGCCCAGCGCGGTCAGGACGGATGACGAGAGAGGTACGCCCCACGCGGTGAAGAACGGGCCGAGGTCGCGATCGGCCACCTTCGAAGCCACCTGAGCGAAGAGGTCCTTCTTGTCCTGGTCGGGAGAGGGCATCGACAGCCCGCGGATCCGTCGGACGCGGTACGCCTGGTCGACCGCCGGATAGAACCCCTCGCCGAAGGACTGCCGGAGCTGGTCGAAGAGGAAGAGCGGGTAGAACGGGTCTTCGTCGGTCAGCTGCGCGAAACTGCGGTCCCCGACGGCCTGAGCGAAGTACCGCGCGATCCGGTCCTTCGCCTCGGGCCATTCGTCCAGCCGATGGTGACCGGTGTGACGCTGCTGGAGGGCGAGCGACGAGATGTTCACCGTCACCTCGCCGAGCCCGCCCCAGGTATAGGACGGCGTCTGGAACGTATGCCCGACTTCGTGCCAGATGCCCCACGAGTCGGGTTCGACGAGCAACGTCTCGCTGGCTCCCGTATCCACCTGGAAGCACAGCCACTGATTCGTGGCGAAAGCCCACCCCGCACCGCTGTCGGCCCCGCTGAAGTACACACGTCCGGGATGCTTGCGCGCCACCCCGACGGCGGCGTAGCTCAGCCCGTAGACATCGCATGTCGACGAGAGCACCCGGTCGAGCGTGGCCACGGTGACGGCGGCATCCCACACCACACCCCGGCTACTCAGGTCGTCGACGACCCGCCGCTGGATGTCCGCGAACATTCGCTCGCCGACGAAAGAGACGATGGGTCCGGTCCACTGCGCGAGCTGCATCGCGAATTCAGCCGACGTCGTCCGGTCTTTCACCCACACGGGGTGCGCGGACCCACCCGATATCGTCAGTGCCGCGGTCTGCGTCTCGGAATGGTTGATCACGTAGACGATTCCGTCTTGGGGCGCAGTCACACTCTGGGTTCCCGCGGTCAGAGCGGTCACGAAGAGATCGGTGCCGGCGCCGCCGTTGAACGCCTTCCACGGCCCGCGCGTCCCGATCGCCAGCGACACAGTCGCCGGAGAACCGGCATCCACGTCCACCTGCAGGACCTGCTTGGCCAGCACGTGCCGTCCGGTGGGCTGCAGATCACTGTGAGCGAAGCCACGATTCTCGATGGCCACGACGTCGTCCTGGTACCCGTGCGGGAGAGCGAGCACCCGCGTCGACGCTCCCGTCTCGTCGTGGCGGATCACGGTGACAGGACGCACCTCGAGAGCGGCGCTCGCTGAGCCTGCCGACGTGGATGCGGAGATTCCGAGGCTTCCCGGTGCGGCGTCGGTGCGCACGCGCACGATGGTGGTGTACGTACCCGAGGAGTCGGTGACCCCGGTCGGTTGGTCGATGATCACGCGCCCGGGATCGTCGAGCGAGAGCGAGACCGCGTCGCCGCCTCGAGGCTTTCCATCGGCTCCGACGCTCGTGACGCCGATCGTCGCCGTCTCATCGGGATAGAGCGTGGCTCGTGACAGCGTGATCGACACGCGATCCGTCTGGCTGGCCGCGGCGTGAGCGGGGAGGGCCGTGCTGAGGCTGACGACGGGAACCGCCCAGGCCCCGGCGACGAGCACCGTACGACGCGGCACAGCGGACATTGATCCGACCTCCTCGTGACATGCCGCGGGTGCGGCATCCGTCATCCGGTCCCGACCGTAGGTCTGTCTCCGCGGGTCGCCGCGCGCTCTCGACCGCAGGGCGGAAGGGTGAGGCCGGACGCCGGACGGCGGGTCAGCCGCAGGAGCCGTCGCGCTGCAGAGCGGGGTCGTTCAGCACACCGCCGTCGATGTCGAACGCCGCGACGAGGTTCTGGCCCTGCACGGTGGCGGAGGTGAGGGTCAGGGCGGCCGGAAGACGATCGGCGATGCACAGGCTCTGTGTGCCGAGGATCGCATCGGCCACTCCCCCGAACTGCGCGCGGAGCGTGTCGGCGTCGATGCTGTTGCCACCGAGCTCGAAACCGGCGGGGGCGAGCGTCAGATCGCCGTTCGCCGCACCGGGGGTGACGGAGACGCCGACAGGGATCCCCACGCCGAAGACGGAGAGCTCGTTCACGAACGTGAGGTCGGGCGCCGCCACCTGGACCGTTCCGGACGGGAAGCCCGGGATCTGCGCCAAGAGGGTACGCAGCTGATCCTCGTCGAGCGCCACCGACGCCGTTCCCCCCTCGGCGTCCGCGCCGCCCGAGATCGGAACGCCCCGCATCTCCACCACGACGTCGCCCGTGATGGGACCGAGGGTGACGTCGTTCGAGGTGATGGTCACGTCGTCGAGCCGCCCGCCGAGCAACTGCGGGAGCACGATGCCGGCGACCGCCACATCGACGTTCTGATCATCCGGCAGGCCGACGTTCTTGACGACGAGCGAGCGGACGGTGCTGGCCACGACGGAGCGCGCGATGAACTCGGCGGCGACCACCGCACCCGCCACCAGCACGACGACCACGATGAGGACCGCGATCCAACGACGTGATCTGCGGCGGGGGGTCGTGGCATCCGTCATCCGCTTACATCCGCTCCGGAGCCGAGACGCCCAGCAAGGTCAGACCGTTGCGCAGCACCTGACCCGTCGCGTCGTTCAGCCACAGGCGGGTGCGGTGCACCGTCTCGACGGGAGCGTCGCTGAGCGGGATGACACGGCAGTTGTCGTACCAGCGGTGATACAGGCCGGCGAGCTCCTCGAGGTAGCGGGCGACACGGTGCGGCTCGCGGACGTCGGCGGCGTGGGCGACGATGCGCGGGTACTCCTGCAGGGCACCGAGCAGCGCCGACTCCGACTCGTGGTCGAGGAGCTCGGGAGCGAACTCGGAGCGGTCGACTCCGGATGCCGCGGCATTGCGCGCCACATTGTGCGTGCGCGCGTGGGCGTACTGCACGTAGAACACCGGGTTGTCGTTCGTGCGCTTCTGCAGCACGTCGAGGTCGATGTCGAGGTTCGAGTCGGCGGAGCTCCGGGTGAGGGCGTAGCGGGCGGCATCCACGCCGACGATCTCGACGAGGTCCTCGAGGGTGACGACGGTCCCGGCGCGCTTGGACATGCGCATCGGCTGGCCGTCGCGCACGAGGTTGACCATCTGACCGATCAGCACCTGCAGGTTCACGTTCGGCTCGTCACCGAAGGCGGCGCACATGGCCATGAGGCGCTGGACGTACCCGTGGTGGTCGGCGCCGAGCATGATGATGCAGCGGTTGAAGCCGCGCTCGCGCTTGTCGAGGTAGTACGCCAGGTCGCCCGAGATGTAGGCGGGCTGCCCGTCGGACTTGATGATGACGCGGTCTTTGTCGTCGCCGAACTCGGTGGAGCGCAGCCAGGTCGCGCCGTCGGCCTCGAAGATGTGGCCGAGCTCGCGCAGGCGCGCGACGGCGCGCTCGACCGCACCGGAGTTGTGCAGGTCGTTCTCGTGGAAGTACACGTCGAAATCGACGCCGAACTCGTGCAGCGACTGCTTGATCTCGTCGAACATGAAGTTCACGCCGAGCTCGCGGAACGCCTCTTGCTTGGCATCCGGGTCGAGGGCGTCGATGTCGCCGTCGTAGGCCTCGGCCACGCGCTTCGCGATGTCGCCGATGTACGCGCCGCCGTAGCCGTCTTCGGGGGTCGGGTCACCCTGGTGGGCGGCGACGAGGCTCCGGGCGAAACGGTCGATCTGTGCGCCGTGGTCGTTGAAGTAGTACTCGCGGGTGACCTGCGCGCCCTGCGACGAGAGGATGCGCGCGAGCGCGTCGCCGAGAGCGGCCCAGCGGGTGCCACCGAGGTGGATCGGGCCGGTGGGGTTGGCGCTGACGAACTCGAGGTTGATGACCTCGTCGGCGCGGGAGTCGTTCGTACCGAACGCCGCGCCCTGGTCGACGATGGTCTTCGCGAGCGCACCGGCGGCAGCGGCGTCCAGGCGGATGTTGATGAAGCCGGGACCGGCGACCTCCACGCTCGCGATGCCGTCGACGGAGGTGAGGCCCTCGGCGATCTCGGCCGCGAACTCGCGCGGGTTCGCACCGACGACCTTGGCGAGCTTCATCGCGGCGTTGGAGGCCCAGTCCCCGTGGTCGCGGTTCTTCGGCCGTTCGAGAGGCAGGTCGGCGGCGCTCAGCCCCGCCGAAGAGCCCTCTCGTCGCGCCTCCGCGAGCGGGGCGATGACGGCGAGCAGGGCAGCGGAGAGGGCAGCGGGATCCATAGCCCTGCAATTCTAGGGCGCGGCGCCTGGGAGGCCGCGTCAGGCGATCTGCACCAGGGCTTCGTGGTCGTCGGGGGTTGTGGCATCCGGGATTTCGTTCTCCAGGATCGCGTCGACGTGCATCCGCTCGAGGCCGACGTATCCGCCGTGGTAGCTGAGGAAGGCGCAATCGGCGGCGTCGCGACCCGTCGCGATGCGCACCAGCGAGCGGCGATCGGCGAGGCGGGTCGCATCGACGACGTACCAAGCGCCGTCGAGGTAGGCCTCGGCCACGGCGTGGAAGTCCATCGGCTCGAGGCCGGGGGCGAAGCACGCGGCGTAGCGGGCCGGCATGTCCATCGCGCGCAGCAGCGCGATGACGACGTGCGCGTAGTCCCGGCAGACGCCCTGCCCGGTCATAAGGGTGGTTACCGCGCTGTCGGTGCCGAGGCTGAGGCCGGGCGTGTAGGTCACGGTCGTTGCGACGAAGCTCGACACCGCCGCGAGCAGGTCGACTCCGGTCAGCCCGCGGAACTGCCGGCGCGCCTGCGAGAACACCTCGTCGGACTGGCAGTAGCGGCTCGGGCGCAGGTAGGTGATGGTCTCGAGGTCGCTCGTCCGCGGGGTCTGCGACGGGCCCTGGACGACGGCGTCGTACCGCACGACGAGCGGACCCTGCTCGGCCGTGAGGCGGTGCAGGCGGCTTCCCGACTGGTCGACGATCTCGGTCGGCGTGTACAGACGACCGCCCTGCGAGAAGGTCAGACTCTCGCTCGCCAGGGGGACGCCCTGGGCGGCGGTGATCTGGAAGATGAGGTCGACGGACGCCCCCAGATCGAGGTCGAGTTCAGCGGTCACCCGGCGCGGCACCGGGTAATCCTCGCATGTCCCGAGGGCGGTTCGGCCCGCCGCGCGAGAAGACCTTTCAGCCGTCCTTCTTGCCGGGGCCTGCGCCGGAACCCGGGCCCTGATCATCCTTGCCCGGGCCCTTGCCTTTGCCGTTCCCTCCCTGGCCCTGATCACCGGGGTTCGTCGGCGCGCCGTCGTCGGTTCCGGAGTCGTCGGAGACGGCCGGCTGATCCTCCGGCGTCGGCTCCGCCGTCGGCGCGGGCGTCGGCGTGGGGGTCGGTGTCAGCGAGGTCAGGTCGGCGCGGACCTCAGCGATTCGGCTCAGGATGCCATCGGCTTCGTCCGCGGAAAGGGTGCCCGCGTCGCGACGGGAGACGACCTCGGCTTCGAGCGCATCGAGGGTGGCGAGGGCCGACGCGTAGTCCCCGGCCGAAGCCTGGTTCGCGACCGTCTGCACGGTGCTCTGCCACGCGGTGGGTTCGGCGGCCGGGGGCGTGCACCCGGTGAGTGCGATCGCGGCGGCCAGCAGCAGACCGGCACAGGGCAGGAGGCGTCGCCTCATGGCCCGACCTCCGTCCAGAGTTCGCCGAGGTGCTGATCCAGGGGCGACGGGAGCGCGGGGAGGTCCGGCGAGACGCTCGCCGGCGTGCCGCTCAGCGCGACCGCGGTCGCGATCCCGCCTCCCGCGAGCAGGACGACGATCACGGATGCCACGAGCAGCACCCGGCGTGAACGTCGAGGGCGTTCTTTCTCGAGGACACGCGTGGGGGCGGTGTCCTTCGGGAGGACCTGCGTCCGCGGGGAGTCATCTGCGGAGAGCGCCGATGCTCCGGTCTCGGGCCGTGCGGACAGCGCGCGGAGCGCGGCGATGAGACCCGTGGCATCCGGTCGCTCCGAAGGGTTCGCAGCGGTCATCCGCTCGAGGACATCCCGCCAAGGATCGGAGAGGTGGGCGGGGATGTCCGGTGCGGACAGGAGGCGTGCGGCGAGGGCCTCATGCGGGGTGCGCCCACCGAACGGGCGAGAGCCGGTCAGCGCCTCCAGCAGGACGAGACCCAACGAGTAGACGTCGCTCGCGGGGGCAGCCGGCATCCCCCGGGCTTGTTCCGGGCTCAGGTACGCGGCGGTGCCGACGACCGTCTCGGCCTTGGTGAGGCGGGTGGAGCCGACGAGCGACGCGATGCCGAAATCGGCGAGCGTCGCACGCGGCGTCTCGCCGGGATGGCCGCCCGGACGGATGAGGATGTTGGACGGCTTGACGTCACGGTGGACGATGCCGCGGGAGTGGATCACCGCGAAGGCCTCGGCGATCTCGGCGCCGATGCGCGCGACCTCCGGCTCCGCGATCGGGCCACGGGCGATGAGGTCGGCGAGCGTCGGACCGGCGATGAGTTCCATCGACAGGTACGCGGGCGCCGACGCCAGGCGCGCGTCGTACAGAGTGACGAGCGAGGGATGCGAGAGCGAGGCGAGGAGGCGGATCTCGGACCGCACGCGCGCGGCATCCGCGGGATCGGCTCCCTCGCCGTCGATCACCTTCAGGGCGACTGTTCGGCCGAGCGAGGTGTCGACCGCCTCGTAGACACACGCGTAACCGCCCCGGCCGAGCATTCGGCCCAGGCGGTAACGGCCGTCGAACAGGTCGTCGACGGACGCGTCGTACGGCGCGGTGGGGACGGAATCGGTCATGATCGCTTTCTCGGGGCGGTGACCCCGAGAGCTTTCAGACGAGGTCGTCGTTCGAGGAACGCGTCGTCGAACGGGTGACCTGCGCTCCCCCGACTCCTTCGGTGCGGGTGACGGTGTCGGTTTGGCGACGCCGCACGAGCAGGACGATTCCGATGAGGAAGACGACGACGCCCGCGCCCATCATGATGTACCCGATGATGCTGAGGTTCACGAAATCGTTCGGCAGGTTCACGGCGAAGGCGAGGATGGCGCCGATGACGAAGAGCGCGATGCCGGCTCCGATACTCATGGCAGGTCCTTTCGAAGGGGACTCTCAGCATCCCAACTGCCCCCGAGAGAACAGCAGGTCTTGACAATCTCTGCCCGAAGTCGTTCCTGCTCGCCCACGGCGTTGACCCGCCCCTCGCGGACGGGCCAACGCCGTGAACGTTCTTACTTGAGGATGAGTGCGAAACGACGGACTCCGCCTCCGCCGTATTGAGCTGATACCCGCGAGATGGTCACGCCCGAGAGACCGGTCATGCGCACCGGAGAGAGGCGATCCGTGGTGGTGCCGTCACCGAGACGCCCGTCGCCGTTCGCTCCCCAGCCCCAGACCTCGCCCGCTGCCGTGAGGACGGCTCCGGATCCGCCCGCGCCGGCCAATTGCACCACGTTGGAGATTCCCGTCACCTGCACCGGTCGGGAGCGGTGCACGTTCGTTCCGTCACCGACCATTCCTTCACCGTTCCCGTTGTTTCGTCCCCAGCCCCAGACGGTCTTGTCGTTCTTGAGCACATAGGCGCCGTCGCCGCTGGCCGTCACTTGAGCCACGTCCGAGAAATTCGGCACGATCGCCGGTGTGGACGTGTCCGTGGTGGTTCCGTTCGCCAGCTGACCGAACTCGTTCCTGCCCCATGAGTACAGATTGCCGTTGGCCAGGGCGTATCCACCGTTGTACTGCCCCGCCACCTGCGTCACTCCGGCCGAGGCGGGAAGGACCTGGACGGGAGCGAGCACATCCGTGGTGCCCCCATCGCCGACGGCACCACGGGCTCCCTGGCCCCAGGCCTGGACAGAGCCGTCGGTCATGGCCACGTACGCCGTTCCATCCCCGCTGGCCACCTGCTTGGCACCCGACGTGATGACCCGCACCGGGGTTGTGACGTCCACGGTCGAACCGTTCCCGACACGACCGTTCTGATTGAATCCCCAAGCCCAGACGGCCCCCTGGGAAGTCAGAGCAAAACCGGTCGCGCTGCCGACGGCGATCTGCGCGATACCGGTCAGTGACGGAATCCTCTTCCATTTCTCCGTATAGGAGTTCATGGGGACGACACCTCCGAGCGTCCCGTGGAAGTCGCCGCCCACGGCCCAGACCGTGCCGTCCTCGAGCAGCGCGATCGTCCCGCCCGTCGCGTAGCCCTGCACATCGACCACCGGGGACGGGAACGCCCGCTGCAGACGCGTCATCGTGAGCACCGTGTCGACGGAGGGGGTCGAAACGCCGCCGGCACCGATGCCGACCTCTCCGTGGGCGTTACGGCCGCAGGACATCGCATTCGCACCGAGAATGATCGCGGTTGCGGTCGCCGCGGTCTGATCGGTGGTCGCCGTGACCTGCAGGATACGACCCGGCTTGGTCGCGGCATCCACCTGAACCGTGGTCGTGGCGACACCACCGGGGTCGGTCGTGCTCTGATTCTGGGTGAAGGTCGCTCCTGCCGTACCGGTGAAGGCGACGTCGACACCGGAAACACCCAGCGACCCCGCTGCGACGCGCGCGACGACGACGGTAGGTGCGCCCGCCGCGAGAGTCGACGTGGTGGCCCCCTGCGGGGCAGCACCACCGATCCCCACCGACACCGAGTTGTCGGCGGTGACGAGGCCGTATCGCGTCGTCCCGCCCCCGCCGTAGCGAGGCGCGAGGCGCGACACGGTTACGCTGTCGAGCCCGATCATCTGTACGGGCGCGGTCCGAGTGGTCCGTGTCCCGTCACCGAGCCAACCCCACTCGTTTCCGCCCCACGTCCAGACATTCCCCTCCGTGGTGAGCACGGCGGCGCCGCCTCCCGCGGCCGCGAGCTGCACGACCTGCGGCAGGCCCGCGACCTTCACCGGCAGAGGCTGCGGGTTGACGGTGTTGCCGATGCCGATCTGTCCGACGTGATTGCGTCCCCACGCCCACACCGTCTTGTCGGTCTTGAGCACGTACGCGTTGTCGCCGGGGGCCGCGATCTCGACGACGCCCGAGAGGTTGGGGATGACCGTCGGCGTGGGGTTGTCAGTGAGACTGCCGTTGCCGAGCTGCCCCGATTCGCCGCGCCCCCACGAGAGCACCCGATCACCGACGAGGGCATAGCCGCCGTTGTACTGCGCCGCCACCTGGCTCACGCCGGTCGACGCCGGGAGGATCTCGACCGGCGTCAGCTGATTGGACGTCGCGCCGTTGCCGATCGCACCGTGCGACGCCTGTCCCCAGGCTCGTACCGACCCGTCCTCCATGAGCGCGTACACGGTGGAATCGCCGGATGCCACCTGCTTCACCCCCGAGGAGATGACACGAACAGGCGTCGCGGAGTCGTTCGTGGTGCCGTCGCCGAGCTGGCCTCGGTCGTTGATTCCCCACGCCCAGACGGCGCCGCCGGCAGTGATCGCGTATCCGTTCCCGCTCCCGACTGCGATCTGTTCGACGTCCGAGAGCGAGGTGATCCGCTTCCAGGTCTCGGTGTACGAGCCGACCGGTGCCCCTCCCGCGGTGTCGCCGTGGAAGTCTCCGCCGACGACCCACACCGTCTTGTCTTGGAGGAGCACCAGTGTCATTCCCGTCGCCGCGCCGCGGATATCGACCACCGGCGAAGGGAATGCCCGCTGGAACTGCGTCATCTGCAGGACGGGATCTTTCGAGGCATCAGAGACGCCACCGACGCCGATGCCCCCCTCACCGTTGGCGTTTCGTCCCGTCGACATCGCGTTGGCGCCGAGGACGGTCGCGGATGCGGTCGCGGACGCGGCGTCGGTTGCGGCGGTGACCTGCAGCACACGTCCGGGGCGAGACCACCTGCCCACCTGCACGGTGGTCTGGAACGTACCGTTCGCGTCGGTGGTTCCGCTGGCCTGCCCGAACGTCACCGCCCCCGTACCGGTGAGAGTCACGGTCACTCCCGGCAGGGGTCTTGCTCCGCCCCTCACGGTCGCCGTCACCGTCGCCGGCGCTCCCGCGACGACAGACGAGTCCATCGTGAGCGCGACGGTGCTGTCCGCGGTGATGAGGGCGAAGCGAGACGTCCCGCCGCCGCCGAAACGCGGAGTGAGGGCGCTCACCGCGACGGAGGAGAGTCCGATCATCTTGACGGGGATGGAGCTGTCGGTCGTCGTTCCGTCACCGAGCTTGCCGTACGCGTTCTCGCCCCACGCCCACACCTCACCCGCGGAGGTCAGGACCGCCCCGGAGCGGCCGATGGCCGCCAACTGCGTGACGCCCGAGAGACCGGTCACCTGCACGGGAGTGAGGCGGTGGGTCGTCGTGCCGTCGCCGCACTGGCCCTGGTCGTTGCGCCCCCAGGCCCATACCGTGTTATCGGTCTTGAGAACGTAAGCGCCGTCACCGCCGCCCGCCACCTCGGCGACACCGCTGAGGTTCGCGATCACGGCCGGCCTGGACGTGTCCACCGTCGTCCCGTCGGCGAGCTCGCCGAATTCGTTACGTCCCCACGCATACACCCGCCCGTTCGCGAGCGCGTATCCGCCGTTGTACTGGGCGGCTACCTGCGACACACCCGCGGACGCGGGCAGGATCTCGACGGGCGCCAGTTGATTGGAGGACGTCGTTCCATTGCCCACCGCGCCGCGAGCGGCTTGCCCCCACGCCCTCACCGACCCATCGGACATCGCCACATAGGCGGTGGAGTCACCGACGGCGACCTGGCGGACTCCCGACGCGATCACTTCCACCGGAGCCGGCGAATCGACCGTCGTTCCGTTGCCCAGCTGACCTCGATCGTTGACGCCCCATGCCCACAGCGCACCGCCGTGCGTCAGCGCGTAGCCGTTCGCGCTCGCGGCAGCGATCTGAGCGACGTCGGTCAGCCCCGAGATCTGCTTCCAGGTCTGCGTATACGACCCGACAGGCACCACGCCGCCCATGCAACCGTGGAAGTCGCCGCCGACCGCCCAGACGGTACCGTCGGCCAACAGCGCCAGCGTGAAACCCGTTGCGCCTCCCTGTACATCGACGATCGGAGAAGGGAATACACGCTGCAGCTGAGTCATCTGCAGGATCGGGTCTTTCGAGGGATCCGAGACACCGCCGACGCCGATACCCACTTCTCCATTGGCGTTGCGGCCGTTCGAGAGTGCATTGGAACTGAGCACGATCGCCGACGCCGACGCGGAGGCGTCGCCAGAGATGGCCGTCACGGCGATCGTCGACCCCGGCTTCGCCCCCGGACGGTTGAGGTCGAAAGTCGTCGTGAACGTGCCGTCGCCCGCGGTGATTCCCACCGTGTCGCCGAACACCGCGCCGGCGGGACCCGTGAACGACACCGCCTGCCCCGCGAGAGGCTGATTCTCAGCAGAGACGACAGTGGCGGTGACCGAGACGGCCCCTACTGCGGGAATCCTCCCTCCCCCCAAGGCAAGCCGCACCTGCGACTGACCGGACGTGTTGGCGAAGGCGGCCGTCGGCGAGGTGAGGGCCAGAGCGGGCACGCCCCACGCAGCACCGGCGACAAGGGTACGTCGCGAAAGACCTGTCGAGGGAAGGCCCGAGGGCTGCGTGTCTGGAGTACTCATAGCAAGTCCTTCTGCTGTCGGAGACGAGGCGGAGCGGTCGAGGGGTGCTCCCACTCAATCGACAACTCGATCGGACAAACCCGTCCGAGGATTTGGAGTCACCTCACCGCCCCGCGCCTTTCACCAACCTCTCCCGCAGAAGCGGAGCGTGCACCGGGGCGCAACAGCGGCAGACTGGCTCACGATGACCCGCGAGCACTCCTTCACCACCCGTGCGTCCGAGGACCACCATCTCGACGTCTATGCCCTCGGCGTGACCGTGCAGATCGAGATCAGCGGCCTTCCGCCGATCGACCGCGAGCTCGTCGGCGAGGCGTGGTCGGGGGCGCTGTCCGACCGTCCCACGTCTCTCGCCGCGACCGTGACACCGCGACCGCACTTCCACTTCGACGACACCGTCGCCGACATCACGACGCAGGTCACCCTCGCCGCCCTGGCCGCGCGGCGCGGGGAGCTCTGGATGGTGCACGCCGGAGCCGTGGCCGACGAGCAGGGACGCGTGGTGATGTTCTCGGGTCGATCGGGCATGGGCAAGACCACGCTGATTTCGCGGCTCGCGCGCGAGTTCGCGTACGTCACCGACGAGAGCGTCGGCGTCGACGCGGGAGGTGGAGTGCTGCCGTACCGCAAGCCGCTGTCGATCATCGACGACGCGGCGCGCGCGAAGCGCCAGGCCTCTCCCGCCGGTCTGGGTCTGCGCGAACTCCCTGACGCGCCTTTGAGACTGCATGCGATCGTCGTCCTGGACCGCACCGAGATCGACACCCCGGCCCGACTCGAGCCCCTCGACATCGCGGACGCCCTCGGCGCAATCGCCCCGCAGTGCAGCTACCTCTCGGAGCTCGACGCTCCCCTGCGCACGATCGTGGGCCACATCGAGGGCGTCGGCGGCGCTCTTCGTCTGCGATACCGCGAGGCCGAGGACACCGTCTCACTCGTGCGCGCTATCTTCGCCGACCCACCGAGAGCGAGCCTGACGTCCACCGCCCCACAACCGCCGATTCGTGAGGCCACAACAAAAGGATTCCGACGCACGCCGATCCTGGATGCCATCTCCATCGGTGGGGACCGCCTCGTCCTCCTGCGGCGCAGCGCGAACGACGAGACCGCCGTCCACGTCATCGACGGTGTGGGCCCCGCCCTCTGGTGGGCCGCGGACGGCGTCTCGTTCGATGAGCTGGTCGCAGCCGCGGTGCGCCGTCATGGCATCCCCGCTGACGGCGACGCGGCGAGCGCGGTGCGGTCGGCGGTGGAGGCGCTGTGCGCGGCGGGGCTCATCGAGGAGCGGCCGGACGCCGACGGGTCTGGTGAAACAGGACGGCGGTTCGGGTGAACAGGTTCGCGCGGCGTCGGCAGACCCCGCCCCGCAAACGGCGAAGGCCGCGATCACCGATCGCGGCCTTCTTTCGTGTGCCCCCGACAGGAATTGAACCTGCGACCTCTTCGGGGTACGGCGACACAATCGCGACCGACTGGTCGAGTTGCGTGACCTCCGCGGCTCTGCGTGAGGCAATCCCGCGCGTCCGCGTGGGGGGCACACAAAGCAGATGGGATTGCAGACCGGATGCAGGAGCTCGTCGAACGACCAACGCCGCTGCTGGAGGCGTGCGGGGGCACCCGTGTCAGGTCTCCGGAGCGTAGACGTACTACCGCGAGATGCTGTAAACTCGTCTCTTGTAACGCCCCGGGACTATTCAGCTTGCTGGACTCCCGGGGCGAATGTCTTTGAGTGCCGGCCGCTATGCGGCAAGCTTCTGAAATGGATCCGTCGCTCGTTCCCGCAATCGCTAGCTCGCTCGGCGAGGCGCGGTTCGCCCGATACCTGAATCGATGGGACGGTCGCACAGACCTCGGTATCCGCCACTACCTCTGGAACATCGAGCTGTCGTCCGCTTACTGGGGTCCGATCTGCATCCTTGAGGTTGCCCTACGCAACGCGGTGCACGACGCCATGCGCAAGAACCGGCGAGATGACTGGTGGAACGAGACCCAGCTTGCGCATCACGAGGCGCAGTCTCTTGCTCGAACCATCAACAAACTGTTCGACCGTACATCGGTGGAGCCCGCGGCGGACGATGTCGTCGCAGCCACCACCTTTGGTTTCTGGGTGGGCATGCTCAGCGGCGGGGTCCCTCGCGACCCAATCTACAACGACGAGACGAAGTTCTGGCAGACACGGCTTCATCGGGGGTTCCCGGCATCACGATCAATCAGCGCAAGTGGCTTCACGGTGAGCTTGTGCACATCCAGTCGCTCCGAAACCGAGTCGCGCATCACGAGCCCATCTCGCACTTCAAGCACGACGTGATGATGGGGCGAATTGTCAGCGTCCTCGCCGCGATCGATAGTGGGCTGGCGGACTACGTGCGCGGAGCAGAACGAGTGACTATCTCCGCGGCACGCAAGCAACAGGCGATCCAGTCGGGTGCGTGTGTCCTGTAACGACGCAGAACACATGTTCGATCATTGCGTTTCGCTCGGTCGGAGGAATGACTTCCGCACGCCCCGACACCGCAGGCCCGTGGACGAAGAAGCGCTAGTCGACACTGTGCTGTCGATCGTGAGAGCGAACTGGCGTTTCGACGCGCTCGGTTGCCTCGTTTCCCAGGCGCGTCGACATCGGACGGAACCCGGGGCGGGAGACAGTGCGCCTGACCCACACGGGTGGAAACCGATCCTCGAGAATCGCTTCGTTCTTACCCCCGGCGGTGGCGCCTCGATCACTCCGGATGCCTACGGCGTCTAGAAAATGTTTCCACCGTGTTGACCTGAAGCAAGGCACCGCGGGTCTCAATGACCCGCGATCCCTTGTCTCCACTGGTGCCCCCGACAGGAATCGAACCTGCGACCTTTGGTACCGGAAACCAACGCTCTATCCCCTGAGCTACGGAGGCGGACGGTCAAGGTTATCACCGCACCGCGACCGCCCCGCACGCCGCCGGGCCCGTTCGGGCGGGACGACGCGGGGGGCGGCATCCGGATCACTCGTCTCCGATGACACCGATCCCGGTGGCCTGGTGGTCGACGGTGGGGTCGTCCTTCGTCGGTGCCTTCGACGCCTCGTCGGGGTCGTTCTCCTGGCTCGGCTTGACCGTGGGGTCGTCGCCGAGAT
>JAAIGF010270720.1_pt1 | contig 17029 bp, 31 predicted proteins | sample 6487441 | NCBI WGS metagenome assembly JAAIGF01 (sample SAMN13974129, study PRJNA590717) | phyllosphere metagenome | biome: pepper field; feature: multiple bacterial spot infested pepper fields; material: pepper leaves; isolation source: leaves from pepper fields | host: Capsicum annuum ... | reverse complement strand
TGTCCCAACTACGGTCCGGGGTTGGCAGCCTCTTCCTGGAACACCGTCCCCGGCCGACGACGCCGAGGACGGTGAAGATTTCCAAGACCCGCTATCCGGTAGATCGCAAGGCTGCACCGCTTAAGTGAACAGCATTACGGCTTGGCCGGGGCTTGCGATTGGATGGTGGCAAGAATGCCCCCTTTTCCGATGACCTAGGAAGTCATCGCTATGCGGCCTGCGTAAGGGCCTTGTTGAACTGGACGACAGCGCGCGCCTCAGCCGCGCTAAAGCTGGCCAGCATCCACTCGTACACCGGCCGCCAGAACCGGCTGTATGCCGAACAGTCAGCACCGATTGCCGCTGCACGCCTGCGCCCGCTGAACGGTTCGTAGCCACTTCCGGCGCAGCGGGGGCACTTCACGACGCCAGCAACATCCGGATCCGTAACGACCTTCTTCCCACCGCAGCCCGGGCACTCGCACCGGCCGGCCATTTCGTCCATCACCGCCGTGGCCAGCACGCCCAGCTGCTCCATGGTGTTGTTCGGCCACGCTGCAGCGCGCGCGTCATCCAGAGCCTGCTCCGTAAGCCGCAGCTCCCGGCGCTGCTTATCGGTGGTCTGGCCGCCGGTCCAGCCAATGCAGGCCTTGGCAATGCCGAAGCTCGTCCTGGCGTCTGCAAGGGCATGCATCTGGCGGGTGAACTCAGGCGCCACCAGCCCGATCACCTCCTGCCGCAGCTGCTCACGGCGGCGTGCCCCACTCTCGGGCCACCACAGCGCCTCCATCAGCTCACGGCCCAGCCCGTGGTGGACATATGCCAGGGCGGCCAAGATCGCCTCCGTGGACGGCCCCCCAGGGCTGCCGTCATAACTCATTGCCTTCGGGCCCGTCCCGCTGGACAGCAGCTCGCGTGCGTCTTTCATCCCCTTCCCCTTAATCGATCTCGTCGGTTGATTTCGCGGCGCAGCGCGCGTGATCGGCGCAGCGCCTGCCCGGCCTCCCCGCGCTGGTCCGGTGCCGTCCACGCCCGGTTCCATCGCATTTCGGCTATCTCCTGCTGCAGGCTGCTCAGCAGCCCCAGCGCCTTGTCGTCATAGCGGGTCAGGTCCATCCAGCCAGCTTGTTCCCCTTGCGTCGCATAGCCCGCGACCTAGCTGCCCGGCTCGGGCCCACCCGTGATGCGCATCACGACCTGGCCGCCCGCCCGGCGCTCGTCGTGTACGAACGGCCGGGACAGGAACCGCCCGTCGTCTATCCCCAAAATCTGCGCGATGCCGTCCCGGTACGCTTTGCATCGGCCGACCATGTTGTCGTCGTCCGGCAGCTTCTTCCCCGGCGCCTGGTAGCAGTCGATCCAGAGGTACAGGCGGCCAGTGGGAAGCTGCATGCCCTTCCACCCCGCGTTGTACGCAAGCACCGCGGCGAGCTGCCGGGCACTCGCGGTTGCCTCAGCCTTCCGCCACCGGTTCACGCGGGCATTCGGCGACAGATCCTTGCTCGGCCAGGGAAGCACCAGCTCCAGCGCGCGCTCAGGCACCAGCCACCTCCGGGCCGGCCGGCTCATCCGGCGCCTGCAGGCTCTCAATCCATTCGACCGCCTCTGCTGAGTTGTCGAAGTACTGGATGGCAAACTCGGCGAACAGCTCATCGAGCTCCGGACCGAATTGCACCTCCCAGCCAGGCACCATTTCTCCCGGCGTTGCAGTCCAGCCGTAATGCGCTGACTCAACAGTCAGACCCTTGCGCTTAGCTGCTGCGATGATCTTCCGCTTGCTCATGCTCGCTGCTCCCAGCTGGCCGTCAGGCGCTGCACCTGCCCGCCCCGCGCCTGGAACTCCTCCACCGTCTCGGCCGGCCGCTGACGGCCCTTTTCCTTGCCCCACGGCTTAGCCGGTGCCAGGTCGGCCAGCAGATCCAGCCGCGCGCGGTTGATCGTCATCTTGTCCGGCGCGCGCGGGCCAGCTTCTCCGGCGGCGCGGGTACGTTCCCGGCATTCCTTCGTGAGCTGACTGTCCCTCGCCTTGCGCTCTTCCGGGGTCATCGGCAGGCGCTGCATGCGGGCGCCCGTGCGCTCGTAGAGCCCGGTCCTGCCCTCACCCAGCTTCCGCAGGTAGCCTGCATCCACCAGGTCGCGCAGCGTCCGGCGGACCTTGCCGCGCTCGACATAGCCCACGACGCCCAGTTGGTCAGCCACGCGGATGCCAGTGATCTGCAGGCCGGGATTCGCTTCAAACAGCGCGCGCGAGCGCGCTGCGTACCTCTTGCTTCGATCCTTCATACGGCTTTCCTCAGTTCGTTGATGTAGGTCTGCTGGGCGATCAGGTCGTCATCGGATCCGAACGCCTCATGGAACTTCTTGGACCAGTGCAGCGGCGGGCCCCATCGGTCCACCATCTGCTGCTGGGTCATCCATTCGCGGCGGTAGCGCTGGTGATGCCATTGGCACAGCGCGTACCCGTAGAAGTGGCCGCGCCGGATGTTTCCCGACTTGGCGTGGTTGTATTCGCAGCCGTAGACCACGTAGCGCTTCGCCATCAGGCCCTGCGAGTACCGCACCAGGCAGGCCATGCAGGGGCCGGTCTTGGCCAGCTCTATCCGGGCCGATTCTTCCTTGGTCGGCGGCGGAGCTTTCGACCACATCAGTAGCGGCTGCCCGGTTGGCCCGGCTCATTGGAAGCGGTGCAGGTGAGCGCGTGGTCAGTGCCGCGCGGACAGTACTTGTTGCCGCAGACAGGGCAACGCACCATGCCGAGAACCTGATCTATGAAGTCCGAGCAGCGGTAGCAGGGGCACTTTTCCCGCCATCGATAGACCGGCTTGATCGCCATGACGGCGCCGCCTTTCTGCAGACGAGCCTTGAGCTTCCCCGTGAAGACCCACGCGCCCACCGTCAGGCCCTCGCCTGTTCGGGGCCACGCATATCGCGTGTGATAGTTTTCATTGATGCCTGTCCTTGAGTGATTGGGCAGCGCGCGTCAGCGCAGTTCCGGCACGGGGCCGGCATATCGGGTGATTGGGATCTGGCGCATGCCGTCACGCCACACGGTCATGCCACGGGTCGCGTACAGCACCAGCGGCTTGATCCCGTAGCCATAGGCGAGATACCAGCCGGCCTCGGCCACCGGCTCCGACGCCGGGCGCACTTCCAGCTCGACGTGGTCCTGCCTCATGCCGCGGCGTCCTGGGTGGACCCGAACAGCTCGGCAATCTCCGCCAGCCGCTTCCGGGTCCGCTCGTTCGCTTCCGGGCTGGCCTCTACTCGGCCGGCCAGCAGGGCCAGCGGGTTGAACGCGGGCGTGGGCGCCGGCAGTGCCAGGTGCTCGGCCACCTGCTGGTGCGCAAGGCGACCGGCGTCGACCGCCAGCTGCAGCGCCGCGGCCCGGGCGCTGGCGTCGTGGCCCAGCGAAGGCTGGTAAACGGCGCAGCAACCCACAGCGCGCGCGCTCTTCACCAACCGGGCGTACACCTCCAGGAACGCCTGCCGGGCTGCGATCTTGTCGCCCTCCTCGACCAGCGGCAGCGCCGCCGTCCATGCGTCCCGGGTCTGCTCGGTCCACACCAAGGTCACCGCCTCGTCAGTGGCGCGGATGGCCACTGCCCATGCTTCGTTCGGTGCCGGATGGCCGTCGTCGATGCGTTCCATGATCGCCGCCAAGCTCAACCGGCCTTTTACCTCGCGGCGGCACGCGGTCAGCGCCTCGGCCAGCACGCGCAGCGGGTATGTCGCCAGGTCGGTGACCATGTACGCCGCTGCGGTCGGGCGGATCTGCTCGCCCATCACCTCGGCCGTGGCCACCAGCATTTCGACCAGCGTGTCCTGTTCGGCATCACTGAGCATCGGCGTTCCCCTTCATGCGGCGCAGCAGCGCCTTGGCGTCCTCGGCGGCGGAGGCGTTGGCTTGGGTCTGGTCCTGCTGGTGGGCGCTGGTGGCGGTCATCTGCCGGCCGGTGGCCCATTGCGTGCGGTAGGCCTCGCACTTCGCCAGCAGCGAGCCAAGGTCGTGCATGTTCTGCACCACGTAGCGCTCGTTGACGCTCAGGAACCACCCAGCAACCGCCGGTGCCTCATCGCGGCCCAGCCGCTGCACCAGCTGCTTCACGTTGGCGTTGACCTTGGCGTTGCGGACCGGCGCCACGCCGTGACGGTTCCGGTACGCCGTGGCATAGGCCACCCACGTGGCCCGGCATGCTGCCTGCACCTCGGTCTCCGCATCCACCACCGGCGGCGCGGCCGACGGGCCCGCCGGAAATGACGGTTCTTCTGACGGTTCATTGATGGTTATATGACGGTTAGGCGGCACGGGGCGCACCTCCAGACCTGCGCCCGGTGCATCCCCTCCTGCAGCGGGCGCATCCCCACCTGCAGCGGGCGCACCCCCTGCATGGGGCGCAGCACCTGCGCCCGATGCAGGACCCGATTTACCCGCCTTGCGAGAGCCCTTGGACGGCGCTGCTGCGGTGTCGAAGTTCGCCGGAGTGACGTTGTAGACCGTGCTGCTGTTGAACCGATGGGCACGGGTCAGCAGGCCAACGACCTCCAGATGGTCCATGGCGGTGCGCACAGCGCGCGGCGACATGCAGCAGCGCGTGGCGATGGTCCCCACTGCCGGCCAGCACACGCCGTCGTCGTTCGCCTGGTCGGCCAGCGAGATCAGCACAGCCTTCTGCGTGACGCTCAGGCCCTGCAGCGGCCAGCACTGCGACATGATGATGGTCGACATGTCAGAGCCCCAGCGACAGGTTTTCGCCAGGTGCCACCGGGAACCACGTGCAGGCGCTCTTGCCCGTCGTGGCGCACGGCGCTGCAGGGCCGCGCCAGATCTTCCCCTGGCGGGCCAGCTCCGGCAGGCGACGGCCGAGCATGTGGCGGTCAAGACCAGTCAGTGCTGCCAGATGCAGGCTGCTCTGCCCGGGGTGCCGGTGCACTGCTGCTGCAGCGCGCGTCTGCTGGTCCAGAAGCTTGCCGGACGCAATCAGGTCCTCGGCAGCTGCGTGGCTGCTCTTGGGATCGGTGAAGCGGGCCAGCTCGTTCATCGGGCCACCCTCCCCTTCGCTGCAGCGCGCGCAACGTTGCGCTCCAGGCGATTGGCCATCGTGCGCAGCGCGCGGATCTCGGCAATCATCTGCTCGGCCTCGGCGTTCGTGATGGTCGAGTCGGCGATGGCTTCCACGGCCGTGCCGGACAGCTTCCCCACCCGGCTGGTGATCTCCAGCAGCTTCATCTGGATGGCGCCGATCTCGTCGGACCAGCCGCCTTCCGGCGCCGGCGGCACCACGTCGGCGGCCATGCCAAAGCGAGCTACCAGCGACTGCAGCCAGCCCAGCGCGCGCTCACCGCCGCCGGCCTGTTCCTGCATCCACTCGGTCAGCAGTTCGGCGATCTGGAGCGTCACCGACTCACCCTCCAGACCGCGCAGCTTCGCGCGCAGCGTCTCGGGGTGCATCGACTTGCCCCGGCGCTGGGCCAGGTACGCAGCTGCAGCTTCCACGCCGCCCGGCGTCTCGCGCACGGAGTTGTAGAGGTTGTCGAGCCAGTTGAGCGAGGAGGTACGGCAGGTCATCGGGTCACCTTGGGAGGGACGGTGTTTCAGGGTTTCGGGCTGGGCCCGGGCGGCGCACGATGGGCGCCATGGACAGAGACAACTCAGGGACGACGGCCAGGGATGGCCTTTCAGGCGGTGTCGACAGGGCCAATCCGGTCGGCATCGGGGTCGAGGCTGACCGGGGCGACCGGGGCCTGGTCGCCAATGCCGAGCAGACGCAGAACCTGCGGCAGCGCGGGCACGGCGCCAGCGCTCGGCCAGAGCGCGACCTGCTCGACCGGCAGGGACAGCACGATGGCCAAGTGGGCGTCGGTGCTGAGGCCGAGCTTTTCCAGCAGCTGCTGCTTGGTGACCGGAGCAAGGTCGGCGGCGGCGCCGAAGATCTCCGGGCACAGTTCATGCCTGGAAACGCCCGTGGCCCGCTCGATTCCCAAGACCTGGGCAGCGGGGATGCTGGACCGGGATTTCCAGTTGCTGACGGCGCTCTGGCGAACACCAAGGGCAGCGGCGAGAGAAGTCACGCCACCAGCGGCTTTTACGGCTTTGTCGAGAGCGTCCATGCGAGGAGCATCACATATCGTGATCCTCCAAGCAACACAATTCGTGTTAGCGCCGCATCACATACCGTGAAGAATCCCGGTATGGCCTTCTCCGACAACCTCCGCGCCGCCCGGATCAAAGCCGGCATGACCCAAGAAGCTCTGGCGCTCGCCTGCGGCTGGTCGGGCCAAAGCCGCATCGCCAACTACGAGTCTTCCGCTGCCAGCGCGCGCGAGCCGAAGGTGTCCGAAGTGCCGCTGTTGGCAAACGCTCTCGGCGTGAGCATTGCTTCCCTGTTCGGTGAGGTGCCGGCGTCTCAAGTCCCGCGACCCGTTCCTGCAATCCTTGCCGAAACCCACCAGTTCCTGGACAAGGCGTTCGGAGTGCTGGGCAAGGCCTTCAATATCGAGACGGATGCCGATCTGTTTGCCGATGTGTACGAGTGGATCTTGACCGACCAACGCCCCGCTGATCAGCGGAACCTGGTGGATTTCGCAGCATGGCGCGAGAAGCGCGATCTACACAGGGGAAATGCAACACATGAGCAAAACGGACGAGCTGCTGCACAAGCTGATGGAGCGGATAAGCGCCGCGCCTGACAAACAGCCTGCGCCCCGACCGGTTACAGGGAAGCGCTCCGCTCACTTCGATGCTGTCGCACGCGAGAGCCACCTGCGCATGATCCGGACGTTGGCTAAGGTATATGGCCCGTTCGGCGTTCAACTGATCATCGACCAGGCAACGCTGGGGCACGCATCGATAGATGACCTCGGCGATGACGATCTAATCGAGCTGCACCGCAATCTGGACCGCGCCCGCGAGTGCATTCGCGACGACGTGTCCTTCGAAGACGCTGGGCTGATCCGGAACCAGTTCGACTAGCCCAACCCTCTTTTTCTGAACGGAACTACAGCCGTTCAGAAAATGCACGACCAAACATCACGTTTCGTGTTGCATCGATAATCACATTGTGTGATCTTAGCCCCGTCGCCCAACGCAGCCCCATCCCGGGGCCGGGCGCAGGAGATCACACATGGCCCGCATGTCCCTCGGCGCCTTCAAAGACCTGACCCCGTCCGCTGTGCTGATGCCCGACTTGGGCGTCATCACCATCACCGTCGGCTGCTCCCGCATCCACGTCGATGCAGCAGAGGCCGACCAGCTCGCGCTGGAGCTGCAGCGCGCGGCCCAGGCGCTGCGCATTGGCGGCACCATCGCCAAGCAGTACACCGACGCCCTGAGCGGCAAGGACGCGGCATGAGCGCCGTCGCCATCCTGGTAGGCCCGCAGCAGCGCGGCCGCGCCGTCGCCGACGCCGTCCGCATCGCCGCCCTGCGCATCGGTCACCGCCCCGACTTCGCCAACACGGTCGCCGACTTGGCACGGCTCGACTTCCTGCGCGGCGGCAGCGCCGCGGCTGCCATCAGCCGCATGAAGCACTCGCTGCGCCGTGGCCCGCAGCGCGCGCAAGGCGGTGCTGCATGAGCGGCAAGGTGGAGTTCACCGCCCGATGCTTCGGCGCCAAGTTCCGCATCCGTCGCCTGGAAAACGGGCGCTGGTTCATGACCCTCTACACCTTCGCGGGTAAGCAGAAGTCCTATCGCGGCATCGCCTTCGTCACGGGCGACATTCATCAGACGCCACGCGTGTCTGAGGCCGAGGCCGAAATCAGCTGTGCCGCCGCTGTATGGATCGGCGGGTCCTCGTTTGAACTGCCCGACCACCTGGTTCCGAAGCTGCAGGCCTTCCTCGCTGAGCATGCCCCCGGCGGTGCCGCGTGACCGACCAGGACTTCTTCGCGCAGATGCAGATCGGCATCCCGCACATCCCCTCACCTGCCGGCCGCGCCGCTGTCGACGCCACCGGCGTCATCAAGGGCAACGCCGATATCGCCATCAATCATCCCGACGCCGTAGGCGCCACCCACGAGCAAACCTGATGACCACCCTGAAAGCCTTCTACGTCGACGACATGCCGACCATCTACGCCGCCGCGACCGCAGAAGAAGCGGCACGGTTGTATCAGGACGACCACTGCACGCCCTGCGAGGACGACTACCCGCGCGAGGTCAGCGAAGCCGAACTGGACAAGCCGACGCCGGACTACGACCACAACGAGCTGCCGACCGGCGAAATGACCACCATGCGCGCCTGGCTGGAAGGAGCCAGCCCCGGCTTCCTGTGCGGGGCCGACTGATGCACCACCTGGCCCTGCCCTTCTACTGCGCCGTGATCGTCGGCGCCCTGATGGCGCTGCTCGCGCGCGCCATCTACACCGGCGCCGCCTCCTTCGTCCTGATCGCCCTGGCCGGCATCGCCTACTTCGGCTGGCACGGCTGGAACGACGCCCGGCGCGGCTGGCCTGCCCTCCGCGCCGAAATGCAGCGCCGCACCGACGAGCGCCGCCGCCGGGCCATGCCCGCCGACGACACGCACTGAACAACCGCCCGCCCGGGCAACCGGGCTCCGCCGCCGGCCGGACTTCCACTCGCCGGCAACCCATCCCAGGGAACCGCATGCGCAACCAGCTCGACATCTTCAAGGACGACCCGGTCCGCATGGCCAAGGCCAACCGCGAAGCCGCCGATGCCGCGCTGCACGACAGGCAGTTCACCGAAAGCGAGCGCCAGGAGCGCGCCGCCTACTACACCCGCGAGGCAGAGCGCTGGGAATTCAGTGCCGCCCTCGGCGGCCAGCAGATCAACGGCGCAAAGGAGCCGCGAGCATGAGCAACGACAACGAAGCCACCGGGGCCGGCCCCGGCATCACCGCGGACCAGGCGCGTGCCATTTCCACGCTCGCGCGGACCCACAAAGACCAGGGGGCCGAGCTGACGGAAAGGCAGTTCCGCGAAATGACGTCTCTGCAGCGCCAGATCGGACTGAGCGGCCACACCGTCGCCGGGGTGCCGCTCAGTGCGCTGGCGCTTAATGAGCCGAATAGCGCGCCTAATCGGCTCACGGACCCTGCGCAGAGCTTCCAAGATGACGTGGCCACCTGGATGGGCCAGTGTTTCCCGTCGTCGCTTTCCAGCAACATGACCGAGCGCGGCGACCGCCTCCTGGAAGAAGTGCTGGAGCTGCTGCAGGCCCACGGCTACGACAGCGCGCGCGTGCCCACCTTGGTCAACTACGTGTTCGGCCGCCCGGTCGGCGAGCCGGCGCAGGAAGTCGGCGGCGTCATGGTCACGCTGGCCGCCTACTGCAGCGTGGCCGGCCTGAGCGTGCAGGCCAATGGCCAGGCTGAACTGGACCGCATCATCCAGCCCGAGGTGATGGCGCGGATCAGGGCGAAGCAGGAATCCAAGAACGCGCTGCACTTCGACACGCCGCTGCCTGGCGCCGCCGCCCAGTCCTCCCCGGCCGGTCAGAGGGATGTGCCATACGACATTGCGCGCGACCTGTTGGCTGACGCCTACAACGCGGGACGGAACGGCATCGGGTTCAGCGAGCAGGTGATGCGCCTGGATGACGCCCTCGCCGCCCGCCAGCCGGTAGGCGCAACCGGCAAGGATTCCTTGACCGTTGGCGGTGGGCAGGCAGTGGTCAGTGCGCACCGCTTCATCCAGAACCACCAAGGCCTGGAGCACACGATCTGGATGGACGGCGACGCGTCGGATTCCGAGGTAGAAGCCGAGCGGACAGGCGTGGGCAGGATCGAGCGCGCCTACGCCGGCCCGCCCGCGCAGGCCGATTTTGAGCCGGCCGCATGGGTCCATGAGGATGACCCGGCGCGGGTTATCTCTGCGCGTCAGAAGGCGACCGCGCTGCGGGACCAAGGCGCCAGCGGTTCTTCGGTTCGGCCGTACTCGGTGCCGGCCTACCTGCATGCTGCGCGCGCGCCCGCAGTGGACCTAGAGCAATTCCGAGAATGCGTTGAGCTGATGGAGTGGCAGGAGCGCGGGCACGCGAATCCTGACTGGCCGGTCGGCGACCCCAAGAAGCATGCCGAGGCGCTGCGCCTGCTGGCCATGATCGATAGCCAGGCGGTACGCCATGTCTAAATTAAGTCGCGCCCCACGCTCCGCCCTACGCCTTCACCGAGTCGAGTCGGCGATCGATCTCTTGCTTGGCCGATTTCTCGGCGTCATTCAGAGCAAGCTCAATTTCGTCGAACTTCTCCAGGCAACGAGTGCCAGCAGTAGGCGCTCCGCCGATTCGATAAACGCCTTGGTACTTCCCGTCGTCGGGCCCGCCAATTACCGGCACCTGAGCTGCGCCCACCGAGTACTTAGCTCCGCGATGGGCATCACTCCGGTTCCTGTTCGGAATTTCCTTGTAGGTCATCACATTTTCACAGTCGCTTTGAAGCGAACAAGAGTAGCGGACCGATTCCGCCATATCCATCGCAACGCTGGATATCTGCTGCAGGACGGCGAAGACAATGGCTAAGCTTCTACCCATCCTTGTGGCCTGCGAGTACAGCGACACCGTCGCGTCGGCGTTCCGTGTCTTCGGCTTCGATGCCTACTCGTGCGACCTGCGTCCGACCGAGGGTGATCCTCGCTGGCACATCCAAGACGACGTGCGGAACCACCTTCAGGCCGGCCGCTGGCTGGCGATGGTGGCTCACCCCTATTGCACATACAACACGCTGGCGGGCATTCGCTGGATGTATCACCCGGATGACACGGCGCTAGCGCAGCCTGACCGCCGCCGGCATCCGAAGTACCCGAACCGCATGCGCGACTTCCTGGAGGGCGCACTGCTGTTCGCCGAACTGATGGCTGCGCCCGTGGAGTTCATCGCCGCGGAGAACTCGAAGCCGCACGGCCTAGCCATGAGCGTGCTGGGTCGGCCGACGCAGACAGTGCAGCCCTACGACTTCGGAAGTCCCTTCACCAAGGGTGCAACGCTCTGGCTGAGGAATCTTCCGGATCTGGTGCCGAGCCATACGAAGGCGCAGGTGGTCGAGCAGCACGGGAAGATCGAGGCCCGATGCCACCTGATGCCGCCCGGCCCGGATCGTGAAAAGGAACGCTCGCGCTTCGATCCCGCTATCGCCGCGGCAATGGCGCAGCAGTGGGGTAACCACATCCTCAGCGCCAAGACTGCCACCTGTATCTCTGTACCACAGCAACTGGAGCATGCTGCTTGAACTCCGCCACCTACCCTTCCACTCCGGCGGCCGCCGCTGACGCCACCCAGGCGTCTTCCCCCGTCGCCGCGGTCGTCACCACCATGCGTCGCCTGGGTGCCGCCGGCGCGCCGATCTCGGCAGACCAGGTGCGCGAGTGGAGCGACACCCTGCTGCAGGAGCTGTATTCCCAGCCGCCTGTCCGTTGGGAGTACCGGCACCAGGGCGATTCGCGCCCCGGCTGCTGGATGACCGCGACCCCGGAACACGTCTATCACGCTCGCGTTCGCCGCTGGGTCGTTCGGGCCCTGTGGGAAACCCCGCGCGTCATCCAGCCCGAGCGCGACCACGCGTTCAAGGCCGGCGTGTGCGCCAGGTGCGGCGACCCCGAGGACTGGGCCGGCCCCGACTGCAAGCCGATGGTCAAACCCGTGGACCCGCGCACCCGCCTCCCCATCGATGCCCGGATGCTGGTCGAGCCCCTGAAATGGCTGCGCGATGCCGGGCCCCACGTCTTGAACCGCTACGACCGGGAGAAGCGCGCCAGGGAAGCCGCCTTCCTGCTGGAAAAGATCGAAGCCCACATCCTGGAGTGCCAGAAGCCATGACGCAGAAACACATCAGCCATCCCGAAGGCCTGCCGAACTGCGCCGCCGGCCACCGTGCGCGCCACATCCACGACCTGCGCGGCCCGGCCGCCGGCGGCGGCCACCTGGTCGAGTGCGCCTGCAGCTCCACCAAGAAGCATGCCGATGCTGACGCCGCACTGACGGCGTGGCGGCGCATGAACAAGCCGGCCCGGATTCCGCGCGCGCCGGCTCTGCCGGAAGTCGCCGACAACGTCGTGCAGTTCAACCTCACCTTGGCCGAACCGGCCGCGAGGCGCACCCGCGCCCGGGCCGGCGCCCAAGGAGGCCGCCCGTGATCGGAGACGTTCTACAGTTCCGAGACTTGCAGGAGCTTTGCCGGCCCGGCAAGCGCCCGCGGCTCGCCACCGTGGAGCGCTGGGCCAAGCAGCGCAAGATCCGCGTGCAGTACGACGGCCAAGGCGGTGTCTGGACCACCACGGCCGCACTCAATGAGGCCTTAGGCCTCAGCACTACCGCCACCAGCGCTTTCGAGAACGAGAGCTACCCCGCTTCGCTGATCTGAAAGGACGCACCACAGCCCCATGGCTAGACCACGAAAGGCCGCACCCAACATGCCCTCGCACATCGATCACACGCAGCTGCCGGTCGGGATCTATTGGGATCACACCGGACGTGGAAGGTGGTACGTCCGTGTGCCACATGAAGAAGGCCACGGATCCAGAACAAAGACGGTCGCCGGCCCCGGCGCGCGCATGTCGGACCTGCACGCGATCATGGAAGCACGCCAGGGCGAGGCACAGCGTGGCACCGTGGCCTTCGTTATCGACCGGCATGCCGAGAGCCTGGCGTTTGCCCAGCTCAAGCCGTCGACGCAGGAGGGCTATAAGGACTATGCCCGCGCCATCAAGGTCTACCCGCTCAAGAACGGCACCACCTTGGGCGAAGCCATAGTGGACAGGCTGACGCCAGGGTTCATTCGCCGCCTGATCGACGTGATTGCACAAGGCCGGCCCAGCGCCAAGCCGGGTGAACCTGCCATCCCCGGCTACCCCACAAAGGCGAACCACTGGCTGCGCTACCTGCGCCGCGTGTTCGGCTGGGCGCGTGAACACGATCACGTCACCACGAACCCGGCCACCGGCATCAAGCAGGTGAGGGAAAAGGGTGACCACCGGATGCCGGCCGTGGACGTGTTCCGCAAGGTTCAGGACTATGCGAAGGAGTGCAGCGCGCGCGGGCCTCGTGCCAAGGGTGCGGTGCCGGCGTACCTATGGGCTGCCATGGAACTGGCCTATCAGGCGCGCCTGCGCGGCATCGAGGTGCTGACACTGACCGATGCACATGTTGATGGCGAGGTGCTGCGCACGAACCGCCGTAAGGGCAGCCGCGACAATCTGGTGCGCAAGGGCGCCGAAACCGAAGAAGCAATCGCCATGCTTCGGGCGCGGCGCGCGGCGATATGGGAGAAAAAGGGGGGAGTGATTCCGATCCGGGCCGAGGACCGCTATCTGTTCGTCAGCGAAGACGGTGAGCGGTTGACCGAGGATGGTTGGCAGACTGCCTGGGGGCGCATGATGCGAAATGCGGTGAAGGATGGAGTTCTCAGGCATGACGAGCGTTTTGGCCTGCACAGCCTGAAGCACCGCGGAGTTACAGACACCAAGGGCAACAAGAAGGTGGCAAGCGGACACGTAACCGACGCGATGCTCAACCTTTACGACCACGAGCTGCCTGTGGTCGACGCCACTTCGGACGCCTTACCGGTCCAAGACGACACGGCGTTGCATTGACTTCCCCCGGAGACTGCTCTGGCGGCTACCTAAAGAATATACTAGCGAAGGAAGCATCAACATCTATGAGCCACATGCCAACTGCCGTTTCACTGTTCTCTGGGTGCGGAGGGTCCGATATGGGCCTGACGTCGGCCGGCTTCGAGGTACTCATGGCTAATGACATTCTTAGCTATGCTCGCGAAGTCTACCTAGCCAACTTACCGGCAACCGACTATCGGCTCTGCAGCATCGAGAAAATTCAGGCGTTCCCCGCCGCGGATTTGCTCGTGGGGTGCTATCCGTGCCAGGGCTACAGCCAGGGCGGGGCCCGCGAAGCTGGCCGGGATATTAATTACTTATTTAGGGAGTTCGGACGGGCTCTCCGCAATATTCGACCCAAAGCATTCATTGTTGAGAATGTGTCAGGCCTGACGCGAGAGGACAATCGGCGACTCTTCAATATGCAGCTCAGGAACTTTCGAGCTGCTGGGTACAGCGTCAGCTGGCGGCTATTGAATGCAGCAGACTACGGGGTCGCCCAGGAACGACAGCGCGTAATAATCGTCGGCGTAAAAAGTGAATTAGGACTCAAATTCGAATTCCCCATTCCGACTCACGGGCCGTCCGCTGCGAAGCCGTACGTTACGATTGGCGACGCACTTGAAGGAATGCCATTGTGGCCAACCGGCGAGTTCAACGAAGAGACATTCCATTGGTACTACTTGTCGCGTAACAGGCGGCGAGACTGGACGGAGCTTTCCAAGACCATTGTGAGCCGCGCACGGCACATGCCACTCCATCCGATTAGCCCCGAACTGCGCCACGTCGGTAAGGACCGCTACGAATTTGTAGATGATCGTCCTGCGAGGAGATTCAGCTACCGCGAAGCAGCCGTACTTCAAGGATTCCCCGTGGACACCATTTTTCCAGAGGGTTGCGGCATGCACAATCGCTACAAAGTTATCGGCAACGCGGTCCCGCCACCACTATTCTCAGCTGTCGCAACGAAGCTTTATGATCTCTTAAGGCAGATCTAAATCCAAAGCATGCTTCACGGTTTTGCGAATCCGGTTCCTCAGTTGAGAACCCAGCCCGGCGGGGATCTGGGTTTCTGCTATGTGTGCGAGCCGAATGCGATCAAACACCAGACCACCAAACTCGCGACAAGTTTCTAGCATTGTAATGTCGCCAAGCAGGTAAGGCGTTGTAAAAACCCTCAACGGAGGACTGATCCAAGCCGGGTTAAACCACTTTTCAATTTTGGCCAGGTTCGGTTCGTGCAGCTTATCGCTCCAGTTGTCGCCACAAGCGCACTGACCTAACAGGTAAAGCCGACCAGCACGCGGATCCAGCGCGGAGGCCGTCACTACAAAATCAAGCGTCTCGTCCTTAATCACGGTCAGTTCTGGGTCCTGATCGTGATGCGCTTCAGGACCCCACACCCATTCCCCCCTATTTTTAGCCAAAGGGGCAAGTCCCGCCTTGAATTTTGAAGACGGCTTCCGTGGAAACCCTGTATGCAGAACAGACGAACTGTTGGGATAGTGCCAACGAACTAAAGCAGCCACTACGCGTTCAAATAGCTGAGGAAGCGAATTGAACGGCGTCGTCGAAATATCGGTCTGCAGACTTAAAGCCAGACAGAACTCGTAGAAACCCGTTGTACTTGGAACATAGGTGAGCTTCGATCTCTCAAGCCGGAAGGGATACAACGCGCCCAGATGAGATACCCGAAGCCTCAGAGCGGACAGCGCTCCTCCCACCAGCGCATCTTCCGCCAAGTCTTTTTCGTGGAAGGTTTCCCTCCCATTGGCATCGGCCGCCAGAACGGCGTCGTCATCCAACTCGCCTGATACAAGATCGTCGCGGGAGGCGTCATCTACGACCGCGAAGCCACTCAGTATCGCCTGCATTTCCACCTGGTCGGCATCCCGCGCATTCTTCGGCTCTTTAGTCCGCAGCGCGTACTCTGACTTCTGCGACTTCTGCATCCCTGCGAGCCTCAATCTGCGTTTCGAGCATTGCCTTTACGATCACCAGCTAGGGCCAACAGCGCGGCCGCATCCTGGAGCTTCCTGTGCAGTGCCTGGCTCAAGCTAACGGCACCTCCTGCTGGCGCGACTAACGACTCAGCAGTGAGCGCATCAACTTGAGACTCGTCCATTCCTGCAACCAAATCTCGCAGGGTGTCCCTCACCTGCTGAATGCCGAGCCTCAACTTATCCGGCAACGGCTGGGTAGCAACCTGTATTTCGTCAACGGTCTTACCTTGCTCAAGCATCGTGAGCTTTTCAGGATCAACCAGCATCGATGCGAAAGCGCCCAACTGACGGGAATCAGTGACGGCAGAGTTACGGCCCTGCCGCTTGTCGCCAAACATCGACTTCATTAATACTGCGCCGCGCGGGAGCGCAGCCTCGGCGAGTGGGGCGGGAGAGCTTTCGCCATCGGGCAAGTCCAAATATCGCCGCGCTGCACTGTATCCCAGTACGGTGTAAACCCAAGAAAATGGATAATCCGTAACGCTACCACGACCGGCCCTTAGACTATCCGCCGGACGAAATTCACCGGCCGCCTCGAGCTGCTTAACCAAATAGTATCCCTGCAGCAATCGGTCCACAGTCTTGTGCTGGTCGCCAATCATTGCCGCAATGTCACGGACATTCAAATTGTGTTGTTCAACAACTTCCGCAACCCATGCCGCCTTGGCGTAGCTATCCCAGCTACGAGATGCAGAGATATGGCGAACGCCAAGGTAAGAGATGAGTTCCTTGGACTGATGATTACCTTCAAATTGAATGGTCGGGACCGGATTGATCGACGGCGAACCGTGTTCGATCCACATCTGACGGTAGCGAGCCGATTTCTCCTCCACTCGCCTTGCCCTAGGGTCTCCCACAATCATAAGGCAGGCAGCCAATCTCCGGTTGCCTTCTGCAACTACAAGACCTTCATCTGAATTGCGAACGACGAGCGGCTCTGCCTCAAAATAGCCATTCACTGCTAGAGAACTGAGCAAGTCGTCGACGCCGAATGTATCGACGATATGCTCTAGCACCGTCGTTTGATCCGCACCTTTAGACATGCCGCCAAACCGGGGGTTCCGGCTGTCGAGCAACAGCTCACTCAACTGGCGCAACTTGCGCCCCTCTCCCTGTCCCAAAGCTGCGTTCATAAGACGTCAAAGCTCCCTTGATGACGGGATCATAGCCGTCTTCGACGCCTGTGACTATTCAGGAGTAATTTCAGGAGATCCTTCCAGAAGCAACTCAACACCTCTGCAAGCTGTTGATTCCAATGGCGCGCCCGACAGGAATCGAACCTGTAACCGCCGGCTTAGAAGGCCGGTGCTCTATCCAGTTGAGCTACGGGCGCCCGAACCGCAACGGCGTCCAATCCGACGTAGTGGGATTGGTCGGGGTAGAGGGATTCGAACCCCCGACATCCTGCTCCCAAAGCAGGCGCGCTACCAGACTGCGCTATACCCCGGTGTTGCAATCCCCTCGGGCAGGGCCCGGGGAGCTG